>Ga0302324_100002471_pt1 | contig 42683 bp, 39 predicted proteins | sample Palsa_T0_1_FD_201949 | JGI IMG/M metagenome (GOLD analysis project Ga0302324, IMG submission 201949) | Peat permafrost microbial communities from Stordalen Mire near Abisko, Sweden - Palsa_T0_1 | ecosystem: Environmental > Terrestrial > Soil > Palsa > Peat permafrost | place: Sweden: Abisko... | reverse complement strand
CCGGCTCGGCGACGCGTCCATTTCCCGGCGTCGTCGCCGAGATCGTCACCATGGAAGGCAAGCCTGTGCCGGAAGGTTCCGGCGGATTCCTCGTGATCAAGCGCCCGTGGCCAGGAATGTTGCGCACGGTTTACGGCGATCCAGACAGATATGTCAAGAATTACTGGTCGCAAATTCCCGGCATGTATTTCACCGGCGACGGCGCGCGCAAAGATAAAGACGGCTACTTCTGGATCATGGGTCGCGTCGACGACGTACTCAACGTCAGCGGCCATCGCCTCAGCACCATGGAAGTCGAGAGCGCATTAGTCGCGCACGAAGCCGTCGCCGAAGCCGCGGTCGTAGGCCGTCCCGACGACTTGAAAGGCCAGGCCATCTCGGCCTTCGTCACGCTCGAGCAGGGAAGAAAGCCCACGCCCGAACTCAAAGAAGAGTTGCGCAAGTGGGTGGCGAAAGAAATCGGAGCGTTAGCCAAACCCGACGACATACGCTTCACCGACTCCCTCCCCAAAACGCGCAGCGGCAAAATCATGCGCCGCCTGCTGCGCGAACTAGCCACCAACGGCAGCGTAAAAGGTGACACCACCACGCTGGAAGATTTCGGAGTCATCGCCAAACTGCAGGAGCAAGACGAAGTCTAGAAGTTGCCGTGTAAGTTGCCGTGGAAGAGCGGCGCTTTAGCGCCGCGTCTAGGCACTAAGAATCTAAGGGCTTTAGCCCCTGAGCGATCTTGGGTGACGGCGGGCGGCCCAGGCTTTTGATCTCGCTCAATCAGCGAGGCGGTGGGAACCACCGACCTCGACTCGCCGGTAGCGATCTCCCTAAACCCATTTGATTCCGAACTCTCATCCCTGATCCGGCGGATACCGATCACCCCAGTCGTTCACTGAGATACGGAGACCAACGTCACTTGCGGCTCCTCTTCGTGAGGTGCTGCAATTGTGTTCATGAAGAAGCTCTATACCATCGCCTTGATGTTCTTGCTGACGACCTGCAGCATGGCAGGCGACCTCGCCGGTTCATTCAAGGAAGCCGTCGCGCTGGCAAAAACACAAGATAAGGATCGCGCAACCCGCATCTATTCTGAGATTGATCTGAAGGACTACTACCAAGAGAAATATTTCCCTGTTTTTCAGTCTTGTTTAAAGTCGATCGAACACCCGGACCCGTCGACGTTCGAATTCGTCGTGGCGATTGGTAAAGACGGTCGAGTGTTGCGACTCTATACGGACCACGAAACCAATGTGCTTGCTTGTGTTCGACCGACGCTGTTAAAGGACGAGTTTCCACACCCCCCAGTTGCTCCCTACTACGAGCACGTTACAATGAATTTTTCTAAGTGAAATTCCTGAGAATCAGTGGCGGTTGGCCCAGGTTTGTCGAGGTCTAGCAGAATCGCTGGCACCCGGATCTCCAGCTATTCGCCCGTCCCCATCATTACAATCGGCATGGTGGGCGTGGTCGCTCCGGCTTCATCCTCGACAGTGATCGCAAATCCTTTAGCTTCGAGTCCCGCAGTCAACGGAGGATTCACCACCGTCGCGCTGCCCCGCGCATCGGGCTTGAACACGCCAGCGGGGATGGGCGCGCCTTGTGCCGGAATCAGCCATAGCTCATACGCCTTCTGCGCCGGCAGCGCTGGCATGTTGTTGGCGACGAACACCAGATTGCTGTGGTCGCGCAAATAAAATGCCTTGCCCTGCGGCTGCGCCGGACTCTTCATCGCCACCAGCGTGAAGCGCTGCCCCTCCGGCGCAATGATGGGCGCGGCAATCCGGCGCAGATCCTCCAGTTCCTGCTTGTTGTGCTCCGCCTGCATGCTGGCGGATGCCAGACTCACCTTGAGCGCGGAATTTTCCTTCCATAGCGCAGCCGCGGGTACGATTAATGCGACCGCCGCAGTCCATCCCAGCAAGCCCCACAATAAGCTACGAGGCTGCCCGGTCGCGCGCGCGTTCTGAGTGCGAGTCGCCGACGCCGCCGCCTCCTTGGCTACCGCATCCAGTAATCTTTGCCGCGCGCGCAGCGGAGGCTCCGGCCCTATCGTCGAAAGCGCCACTAGCGCGCCGTCTCCGCGCAACTGTTCGAGTTCCATCCGGCACTGCGTGCAGTTGGCCAGATGCTTCTCGAGACTTGCGCGATCTTCACCCTCCAGCGCATTCAACGCGTGTAGCGCGAGATCGTCGGCGAATTGTTCGTGTTCACTCATCCGAATTTGATAAACGCCTAACTGCTGAACGCCTTCCGCAGCGTAATCAATCCGCTGCGAATTCTGGTCTTGATCGTACCCAGCGGTTCGCCCGTCTTGTCCGCAATCTCGGAATGGCTCATGCCTTCAAAGTATGCCATTTCGAGCGCGCTGCGCTGCGGGGCCGGCATCGTGCCCAACACGCCGCGCACCTTCTCCGCTGCCCGCGACCGGTCGGCATCGCCCGCCAGATCAGGCGAGACCGATACGATCACGTCTTCAATATCCGTCTCCGGCCGGCGTCTCCGCAGCGCATCAATCGCCCGATTGCGCGTGATCACCGCCAGCCACGCTCCCAGGCTTCCGCGCGCCGCATCGAACGCCCCCGGATTCCTCCACAACTGCAAAAACACTTCCTGCAGCACATCCTCCGCCGCGCCCGTATCGCCCAAAACGCGCAACGCGACCGCGTACACCACTCCAGAGTAGCGGTCATAGAGCTCCGCCAGCGCGCTCTGGTCGCCCGACTTCATGGCCGTTACTGTGGCCAGATCCGGCGATATCCCTGCTCGTTCAGAACTCGGCAAACGGTCTAGGTCTCTTCCTTGTTAGAGATACGTACACGGCGGCCTTGCCGGATTGGCTTGGCAAATCGCTTAGTTTCGTTCTAGGTTACTCCAAAAGCAAGGGTTACAGCGGCTGCCTTGAATGTTTAGGATTTCTTGCGCGATCTCGCCCACGAGAACACGGCGACCCATACGATGACGAAGAGTATTCCTGCCCAAAAGCCAATCCGCCTCGCAGCGGAGACCGCATAAGCTGCTGAGATGAGCAAGATGATACCCAATAACGCAATCTGTTTCTTCATGAACGAGTCAGCCGACCGCTTCACTGGCTCAACTTGATCGCCAGTTGCCGCTCCGGTTGGGTCATCTCGCCCCACAGCTTCTCCAGATCGGTCTGCACGGCCTGATTGTCGGGATCCTTCCGCAGCGCCAGCGCGAACCAGCGATACGCCGTCGGCAGGTCGCGCGGGGTGCATAATCCCGCTGAGTATAGCGCACCCATCTCCACCATCGCTTTCGGATTCCCCTGGTCGGCGGCCGGTTTCAATAGTCGCAGGCCATGATCGCAGTTCTGCGACATTCCCTTCCCGTAGATATATTTCTCGGACTCGCTCACCGCATCGAATAGCGGCGCGGGCCGGACTGCGGCGTGGGGCTTTGATAGCACATCAGGCGCGGCCGCGCTCGGCTTTGCATTCGCCGCGGGCGCAGTGTCGCGCGCACCGTTCTTGTCGGCAGCCGGAGGCGCGGCGGCCGGGCTGGCTGGAGTCGTCGTCGCAGCAGGCGCGTCTCCCGTACCTGGCGCTGGGCTGGTAGGCGCAGCATTCGCAGGGGTTGTGGTGGAGCTTGTTGCGGGGGCGGCCGGCGGAACGCTGGCTGCTGACGTGGCGGAGACTGATGTGGCAGAGCCTGATGTGACAGAACCTGGAATGGCAGATGCCGGAGCGCCACCCGTAGAAGCTGAATCGGTCGCCGGCGGCGTCGCAGCCGAGGCTCCGGGAGCGTTCGTGCTGTTCGAGGGCGCAGGCGTCACCGAACTTGAGTCCGTCGAATCGGACGCTTGCGCGGCCGGGCGTTTGCCTGAGTCGGAACCCAGCCATCCGAAGCCGTGATTTTTCCAGCGCAAATATCCCAGGCCCACGGCCAGTGCCAACGCCAGCAGAATCAGAACAAATTTTCCCGCGCCGCTCCTCCGAGGCTCCTCTTCATCATCCTCCAGCAGGTAATCAAGGCTGTTCGAACCCGGAGCCGACTGCGGATCAATGCGCAGACTGCCACGTCGCCGGGGAACCGGCGGAGCATCATTCAGTCCCAGAAACGACGGTCCACTGCTGACGGGGGCACTTTCGGGCGGTGGTGTTGAGGCTCGTGGAGCGGCGGGTCCTTGCGGTTGAGCCGGCGCAGACCTTCCCGGCGGTGCAACCGCAGCCAGACGGCCCCCAGCGCTCGACGCTGATGAACCCGCGGACGGCGCCGCCAACAGCGTCGCTCCGCACATGCCGCAAAAGCGGTTTGCTTCCGAATTCTCATTGCCGCAGCGGGCGCAGCGCACATGTCCTCCTGACCTTCTTAATAGCTTACGATATCTTGCAGATTCGATGCAGGACGAATGCGCCGGTCTTCCCCATTACCGCAACCAGCCGTCTCCACCACCTGACGACAGCGCAACCTGCCGACTGCACCACCCGCCGATTGCACACCTGCCGATTGCACAACGTGCCAATGCACAACGTGGAAGACCGGCGCTTCAGCGCCGCGTCAAGGCGCCAAGAACTCCCAGGGCTTCAGCCCCTGGGGTTTGCTTTTGGGTGGCGCAGCGCTTTCGGCGCTGCGATCAGCTCCGCCGGGAACAAATCAGGCCACAACGGCGTCTAAACTCTTGTCGGCAGGAAGCGCGGCAGTCGCCCGAATGCCCGTCGCGGTACAACCCGGGGTGTAAAATCGCGGGTGTTAAGTCGTGAAGTTCCGCAGTTCGCGTGGAGGTCTCATGAAACGAAATCTAGCGGCACAGCTTCTCCTCTTGATTGCCCTCGCATCACTGGCCACTTCTCAGATAGTCCCGCAGCGAATCCGTGTCGGCGCCAACGTGATGGCCGACCAAATCGTCACAAAAGTCACTCCGGCCTACCCTCCACTGGCGCGGCAGGCCCGCATCCAGGGCACGGTCGTGCTGAAAGCGCAGATCGGTAAATCCGGGGACGTCGAGAACATGCAGCTGATCAGTGGAAATCCCATGCTCGCGCCCGCCGCTATCGAAGCCGTCAAGCAGTGGAAGTACAGGCCCTACCTGCTGAACAGCGAGCCGGTGGAGGTGGAAACCAACGTGACCGTGAACTTCACCCTCGCCGACAAACCGCCAGCAGAAGGTGTCACGGGCAATATTGCGGTCGGTCCCCAAGGCGGCGTCGTCAGCGGAGTCGTCTCCAGCACTCCGGGAGACCAGTCTCACCCTGCCGTACCCCAGCGCGTTCGCGTCTCCTCGGGAGTGGCGGTGGGCCTGTTGGTCACCAAAGTGCAGCCCGAGTATCCCTCCGACGCCAAGGAATCGCGCATTCAGGGGGTCGTGCTGCTCAATGTGATCATCGACAAGGAAGGCAACGTAGAGAACATTCAGCTCATCAGCGGCCACCCACAGCTCGCACCCGCCGCCATCGAGGCCGTCAGACAATGGAAATACCGGCCCTACCTGCTGAACGGGAATCCAGTCGAAGTTGATACCCAGGTGCAGGTGAACTTTACGCTGGCGCAGTAAGCCGCGCAGCCGTTTCGAGGCGCGCCCGAATCCTGCGTCGATCTTTGTTCGCAATTTGCAGTTTCGCCGCGAAATCTATTTCATCATCATCCCCGCCGGCATCATTGTCGCCGGCGGTGCGGGCGGGGCTGGCGCTAGCACGTCCTGCGCCGCCTTTGGCAACTTGTCCGCATTGGCCACCAGCAGGCTGACCTGCCACATCTGCGTGGTGGAGAGCGTCCGGGCGAATCCCGGCATACCCGTCATGCGAATCCCGCCCGCAACTTTCCAATAAGTCTCCTGCGGAGGATCGTCAGTCACCCCAGTCCCTTTCATCAGTTCCGGCGGATCAGGGAACATTCCCTTCGCGATCGTAGTCTGCGTCTGCCCCGGCAGGCCGTGACATACCGCGCAATTCTCCTTATAGATATGCGCTCCGGCCACGTAACCGGCTTCGTCCGCGCTGATGGGCACCGACTTCGGCACCTCTTTATCCAGCCGCGCATGCAGCGCCATCCGCGCCAGCGTTCTCTCAAACGGCATCGGAGGCGCCGACGTCGCCACCGGAACGCTCCCCGAAGCGAAATAAAAATAGACTCCGGCCGGAACCAAAATCAATCCCACAATCAGCCCCACCAGAAATTTCTTCATCCCCGTTCTCCCTTGCATTGAGTTGAACTTTCATACTAACCCAAACTGATCGCCCCCACTCAGGTGCCTTCCTTCGTGATTCTTAGTGTCTTTAATGGTTAAAGATTTTCGCCTGAACCCATCCCGAACCCGGCAGCGCCCAGGAAGCCGGAAGCCGATGTTAAACTCACCATCGCCATGCTCACTCACCTGGAATGCACCCGCTGCGGCGAACACTATCCCGCGGACGGCCCGCAATCGGTTTGTCCCCAAGACGCGGGCATTCTCTACGCACGCTACGATCTCGCCAACATCAAGCGCTCGTTTTCCTCCGCGCGTCTCGCCGGACGCGCCCCCACCATGTGGCGCTACGATGCCGTGCTCCCCGCAGCCGACCCGGTTTCTCTTGGCGAAGGTTTCACGCCCATGGTTCCCAGCCGCGAATATCCTAACGTCTACATCAAAGACGAAGGCCTCAACCCCACCGGATCGTTCAAGGCGCGCGGCCTCTCCGCCGCGGTCACCATGGCCCGCCATTTCGGTTTGAAAAAACTAGCCATCCCCTCCGCCGGAAACGCCGCCGGAGCCCTCGCCGCCTACGCCGCCGCCGCCTCGCTCGAAGCTCACATCTTCATGCCCAAAGATGTCCCCATGGCCAACCGCGTCGAGTGCGACTATTACGGCGCTCACGTCACGCTGGTCGACGGCAACATCAGTGACTGTGCCCGCAAAGTTGCGGAGCTCAAAGCTTCCGAGGTTTGGAAAAACGACGGATGGTTCGACGTCTCCACCACCAAAGAGCCCTACCGCGTCGAAGGCAAAAAAACCATGGGCTACGAAGTCGCCGAACAACTCGGCTGGAAACTGCCGCAAGGCATCATTTATCCGACGGGTGGTGGAGTTGGTTTGCTGGGCATGTGGAAGGCTTTTGAAGAAATGGAAACGCTAGGCTGGATCGGGACGGAGCGCCCGAAAATGATCGCCGTGCAATCGTCAGGATGTGCGCCCATCGTGAAGGCCTGGGAAGAAGGCAAGCAGTCGTCGGAAATGTGGCCCGACGCCGCAACGCTGGCCTCCGGCCTGCGTGTGCCGAAGCCGTACGGCGATTACTTAATCCTCGACATTATCAAGAAAAGTAAAGGCACTGCCATCACCGCCACTGACGAAGAAATTCTCGCCGCCACGCGCCACTGGGCCAAAGTCGAAGGCATCTTCGCCGCCCCCGAAGGCGCAGCGTCGCTGGTGGCCTACCGCAAACTCCGCGCTACCGGATTCTTCAAGCCCGAAGACACAGTAGTCCTCTTCAACACCGGCAGTGGTCTGAAATATCTGGATGTCCTGGATTCAAGTGTGGGGCAGAATGTGGCGCGCACGCTCTCGCCCGCGCAGCCACCAAAACCAAAGCCAGCCGCAAGGCAAATCGGCGGCATCATCGGACCGTACTGACGACAACAAAGGAGGAATTTGCACGATGGACGACACGGTTGAAATCCGTCTAACGCTGACACGCGATACACCGAACTCGATGCACTTCGCCGACACCTATGCGGGTCTTGACGGAATCTGGTACAAGTTCGAATCTGACGCGGCGGGAAACATTACGCTTCTCGCGAATTCGGATGGATTCGAGCACCTCGCAAGATATTTCCTGAAAATGGCTCGCACCGGAAAACGTGTCGGCTGCCATGGTCACCACGCGCTCGAGTATGGCAGCCTTGCGAACGAGGGGCCAGAACTAACAATCACGCTCGGCGAAGCGCCTCCGGGATTCTTTGGTCCCGGAGAAAGCATCTAAGTCCTCAGCCAAATGACCGATCGCCTCTACTACCACGACTCCTTCCTCTACGACTTCGACGCCGAAGTCCGAGAAGTCCACGACTCTCCACGTCCCGCAATCATTCTCGACCGCAGCGCGTTCTACCCGACCAGCGGAGGCCAGATTCACGATACGGGATGGCTCACCTCGGGCTCCGGCAAGCTCCGCATCACGGAAGTCGCCGACGCCGAAGATGGCCGCGTCGTCCACTACATCGAAGCCGAACGCGATTTCGACAAAGGATCCTTGCAGCCCGGAACCCGCGTCCACGGCCAGATTGACGCCACCCGCCGCCGCGATCACATGCAGCAGCACTCCGGCCAGCACGTGCTCTCGGCCGCGTTCATCCGCCTCTTTAACATTCCAACCGTTTCGTTCCACATGGCCGATGATTACTGCAGCATCGATCTCGACACGCCCATGCTGACCAAAGAACAAATCGAATCCGCCGAGAGACTAGCCAACGAAATCATCCTGGAGAACCGTCCCGTCAACGTCAGCTACGTCACCCGCGAGGAAGCCAGCAACCTCGGCCTGCGCAAACTCCCGCCCACCGAGCGCGACGAACTTCGCCTCATCGACATCCACGATTTCGACCTCACTGCCTGCGGCGGCACGCACGTAACTCAAACCGGACAAATCGCCAGCATCTTGCTGCGTAAAACCGAAAAAGTCCGCCAGGGATGGCGCGTAGAATTCGTGGCCGGCCAGCGCGCCGTCGCCGCCGGCCGCCGCGATCACTCAACACTCACCGAAACCGCCGCGCTTTTTTCCGCCCACATTTACGACGTTCCCACGCAAGCCCGCAAAGCCCTCGACGAAATCAAATCCCTGCGCAAGCAGCGCGAGCAGTCACTGGAAGAACTCGCCGCGGCCCAGGCTGCCGCACTGCTCGCCGAGACAGCCGAAACCAACGGACGCAAACTCATCGTCCGCACTTTCTCCGACCGCGACCTGAATTTTGTGAAGCTGCTGGCCCAGAAGCTGACGAGGCTCTCTCACAACGCCGTCGCCCTGCTGGCGACAACTTCGCCGCAGCCGTCGCTGGTCTTCGCGCAGTCCGCGGGCCAGCCCTTCGACATGGGCGCATTATTGAAAGAGACAATGACGAAACTAGGCGGGCGCGGCGGCGGCAGTAAGGATATGGCGCAAGGCGGAATCCCCAATGCCGTCGGCATCAACGATGTGCTGAAAGCCATCGCCGAGAAACTAACTTGATTCCTGAGACTGCCGGTTTAGGCCGGCTGCTGTGGCCTGCGCGACCGTTCCCACCATACCTTGGGATCGTCAGGCCGGTTCAAGATCTTCGACAATTCCTGCTTAATTTCCCGCAGGCGGGTCGTGCGGAGCTCAAGAGCGGTCTGGTCCACCGCGTTGTGGCCGCTCTTTTCCGAAAGCCGGGCGTTCAGGTTGCGCAGGTCGGCGATTTCCTGGCGAAGGCTGGAGAGGTGTTCCGATATGTATGGCATCTATTTAGATCATACGCTCTATTTGGAGAATAACCGCTGAATTCGGACGTAACGGTCTAGTTTGACCTCAAACTTAAGTTCGGGTAGGCATTATCCCCGCAGCAGCTATTTTTCAGCCAGATTGCGAAGCCTGCCCTGACGCCAGACTCCCGCCTAGATCGAGCGGGCGACCCCAGACTGGCGACTCTAAACCGGCTGCGTTAAACTGGCTGCCGCATGACCCTCCCGCGCACAAAAATCCATGAAGTGCTGGTCATCGGTTCCGGCGCCAGCGGCGGATGGGTCGCCAAAGAACTGACCGAGCGCGGCTTTAACGTCGTCATGCTTGAGGCCGGTCCCCCTCGCGTTCCCAGCCGCGATTTCACCGAGCACATCTGGCCCTACCAGCTGAAATTCCGCGGCTTTGGCGACCAGCGGCGTCTGCTCGAGACCCAGCCCGTGCAGCGCCTGTGCTACGCCTGCGACGAATACGGCCACCAGTTTTTCGTCAACGATCTCGAGCATCCCTACACCTTTCCCGCGGACAAACCCTTCATGTGGATTCGCGGCCGCCAGGTCGGCGGCAAGACTTTCTGCTGGGCCCGCGAAAGTTATCGTTTCAGCGACAACGAATTTAAAGCCGCTTCCCGCGACGGCTACGGCGAAGATTGGCCCATCAGCTACCAGGAAATCGAACCTTACTACGACCTGGTCGAAAGCTATATCGGCGTCAGCGGATCGCGCGAAGGCCTGCCGCAAATGCCCGACGGCCAGTTCCTTCCGCCCATGAATCTTTCCTGCGGCGCGCTCCAGGCTAAAGACGTCATCGAACGCAACTTCGGCTGGCGCCTCATCGCCGACCGTGTCGCCAACCTCACGGTGCCGCATCGCGGCCGCCCTGCCTGCCATTATTGCGACCAGTGTCAGCGCGGCTGCTTTACCGCGTCCTACTTCAACAGCCCGTCGGTCACGCTGCCCGCCGCGGCGCGCACCGGAAAATTTACCCTGGTCAGCGATGCCATTGTCAGCGACCTGCTCCTCGACCCCAGCGGACGCGCCCGCGGCGTCCACTACATCGACCGGCTCACGCGCCAGCATCGTGAAGTCTACGCTCAAGTCGTGGTGGTCGCGGCAGGCGCTCTCGAATCCACGCGCATTCTGTTGAACTCAAAATCGCCAGCGCATCCGCAGGGAGTCGGCAACTCCAACGGCGTTCTCGGCCACTATTTAATGGACCACTTCACTATCGAAGATGCCGGCGGCATCATGCCCAGCCTGCAATCCTCCACCCGCGAAGCGGTCGGCCGCCCCTGCGGATTCCTCATCCCCAAGTATGTCAACCTTGCCGCCAGCGCCGCCAAAGACCGCAACTCCAATTTTCTGCGCGGCTACCGTTTCGATGGCGATGGCAGCCAGGAACTTTACGGCCACGCTTTTCTGCTGCCCGAACTGGGCGACGCCTGGCGCAAGCGGGTGCGCGAAGACATCCCCTACTATTTCGGCATTGAAGCGCAAGGCGAATGCCTGCCCCGCGCCGATAATTACGTCCGGCTCGACTCCACCAGAAAAGATGCCTGGGGCATTCCCGTACTCCACGTCAACGCCAGCTATGGAGAAAACGAGAAAGCCATGGCCGCAGCCATGCGCGCCAATATCAACTCGATCCTCGACGCAATGAAACTCGCCGACGCCACGCCGCCCCAGACCGGCCTCAGCGTATTCGGCAAGAACATTCACGAATGCGGAACCGCCCGCATGGGCTCTGATCCGAAGAAAAGCGTGGTTGACGCCAACTGCAAAGTGCACGATGCTCCGAACATTTTCGTGACCGACGGCGCCGTCTTCACCACCCAAGGCTGCTACGAGCCCACGCTCACCATCATGGCCATCTCGGCCCGCGCCGGAGAGCACATCGCCCAAGCCTTCCGTCGAGGAGAATTATGAGCGAAGAACTACATCCCGACGACCTGTCCCGCCGCCAATGGCTCCTGCGCCTCGGCGAAATGGTCGTTCTCGCCGGCGTCAGCGGACTCGTCCCAGAATCCGCCGCAGCTCTATTGGCTGCCGGACAAGCGGAAGCCGCCCTCCCGCCCGGACTCTACGACGCTTCGCCGGACCATCTAGTCCACGCCCTGAGCAGAGGCGGCAAAAACTGGTCTCCACCGCCCGGCAGCGAAACGGATTACGTCCAACCCAGTCCTCTTCCGTTTCGCCCGCAATTTTTCTCTGCGGAGGAGTTTCGCGTCATCACCCGCTTCGTCGAGATCCTCCTCGGCAACGCAGATGCAGCGGCCCTGTCGCAAGCCACGCAGTGGCTCGACCTGTGGCTGCATTCCGCCGCGGGAGTGCGCGCCGCCGCGCAGCGTCTTGATCCGCTGCATCGCATCCTGGCAGTTGCCGTGAACGGGGAAGACTCGGTACGCGAACTCGAAACCGCCGATCCTCAGTCCGCCGCGCGCGCCGGACTATCCGCCCTGCACGACCTTTCGCTCCAGTCACACGGCCAGGAATTCCTGCAACTCACCGCCGCGCAACAAATCAATCTGCTGACTTCTTCAGGACAACCGGCCGCCGGAACCGCCCAGCCCGCCAACGCGCTGCGAAAATTCTTCGATCTCACCCGCGCCCAAGCCATCCGCGGCTACTTCACCTCGGCCGCAGGCCTGAACGAACTCGACTACAAAGGCAACGCCTACTATCCCGACAGCCCCGGCTGCTCGTCAAAATCCTGACTCGCCTCGACGACCTCTGGACTTCGGCCCGTATTACCCTCGTAATCCATCTCTGGATTTCTTTTCATTTTTTAATAATGTCTCTTGCTACCATGCCCGCATGACTGCTCCGTCTGAGAGAGTATCGGCCTTCAAGATTCCACTATTTCTGGCGATTGTGATCCTGGCTGCAACGATTGCGCTGGCAGGCGTGTTTCCCGGCAGCCGCGCACACGGGGCGGCGTCGGTGCCGGCGCCAAGAGTCACTTCCATCACTCAGGTCACGCACGACGGCTTTCGCAAGACTCATTTACTGGCGGATGACTCCCAGCTTTACATCACGGAAGTGCCGGCGGCGCAGCGAGTCATTGCCAGGGTATCGTTGCCGGAATCGAGTCGATCGCTGGTGGCCAGTCCGTTCTCGAATCTCCAGGCGCTCGACCTTTCGCCCGACCACAAGAATCTGCTGGTGGCGCAAGTGCAGGCCGGCTCCAGCGACGACGAACTGTGGACGCTGCCCATCGCCAACGGATCGGCGCAGCGCATCGGCGATCTCAGCGGCCGCGACGCAGCCTGGTCCGCCGATGGACAGCATCTCGTGCTGAGCAAAGGCTCAGTTCTCTATCAGGCCAACGCCGCCGGAACCCAACTGCGAGAACTTTTCACCGCCAACGGATCAGTGTTCGCACCTCGCTTCTCTCCCGACGGCCAGCGCATTCGCTTCACCGTGAGCGACCCGGCCAAGAACGCAACCTCTCTCTGGGAAGTTGGTCAGGACGGCTCCAATCCGCACGCCCTGCTGGCCAACTGGCAACACGCCTCTACAGCGTGCTGTGGCAACTGGACGGCCGACGGCCGCTACTACATCTTCCAGGCATCGGAACTGCTGCCCAACACCATCACGACGATTACTTCGCTCTGGGCTTTGCCGGCAACCGCGTCGCCCGCCGACGCCGCATCAGCCCCGGTTCGGCTGACCAACGGCCCCATGTCCTTCGGCAACGCATCGCTTGCCAGGTCCATCAGCAAAGACAATGACAACAGCAACGACAACAAGAAGATGTGGGCGATCGGCGTCGAGCCTGCGGGCGAAGTTGTGAAGTACGACCGCAGCAGCAAAAAATTCGTCCCCGTGATTGCAGGAGTTTCAGCCACCGACTTGGCCTACTCGTCCGACGGCAAATGGATCACCTACGTGACCATCCCTGAAGGCACGCTGTGGCGTTGCCGCGCCAACGGCACCGACCGGCTGCAACTGACCTCGGCGCCCGCCCGCACCGCGTTGCCTGTCTGGTCGCCCGACGGAAAACAAATCGCCTTTGTCAGCATGCAGCCCGGAGAATCGTGGAAGCTCTTTCTAGTCCCCGCCGCGGGCGGGACTCCACAAGCAGTGCTCGCCGGCAACGGCAGCCAGATTGACGCCAACTGGTCGGCGGATGGTTCTCGCCTCATGTTCGGCGATTTCCGGCAAGCCGCTGGGGGACTGAGCATTCAAGTTCTGGACTTCAAAACTCACCAGACCGAAACCGTTCCAGGGTCAACCGGTCTGTTCAGCCCGCGCTGGTCACCCAATGGCCGCTACATCGCCGCGCTCTCGCCGGATAACACGACTCTGAAGCTCTACGACTTCCAAACTCAGAAATGGACGAACTGGCTGGTCGACTCCGCCGGTTCGGTGAGCTATCCCGTGTGGTCGGCGGACAGCCAATACATTTACTACGACGATCTCATCGACGGCGATGAATCGATTCGCCGCGTCGAGGTCGGCGAAACTCAACCCGAGGTCGCCTTTGTGCTGGGCGCCATCGACCGCTATCCCGGCGCGCTCGGCCCCTGGACCAGCCGCGCACCTGACGGTTCCTGGATGTTTGTCCGTGACCGCAGCACCCAAGAGGTTTACCAGTTGAGCCTGGAACTGCCATAACTGCCGCAGCCGCCGTAACCGGATCGCGAGGGACCCGAGTCATGTTGAAAGGCAAATTCGAAATTGTGAGCCGTCTTACCAACAACCGACGCAGACTTCTTCCGAGGATCTCGGTGACGCTCGTCCTGCTGGCGACGGCTTTGCTTCTCAGTTCCTTGCCGCTGGCGGCGCAATCTTCCGATCAGAGTTCGTCCGAGCGGAGGGTCATCACCAGGGTTGAGCCGGAATATCCTGACGCGCTGAAGCGGCTCTACATTGGCGGAGTGGTGCGAGTCGAAGTTCAGGTCGCGCCCAACGGCATGGTGAAGAGCACCAAACTGCTGGGCGGAAGCCCCATCCTCGGGCAATCGAGCATGAAGGCCGTCAAGCAGTGGCGCTACGCGCCCGCCGCGTCCGAAGAAACCCTGACCGTGAAACTTGAGTTCGATCCCCATCGTTGATCTCTGCTCGATGACGGGCTAACTTCTGCTGCCAGCGAGCATCAGGGCCAGCCCCCGACCCCGTCGCTACGCGTGGGCGTCCCGTTTTGGGCTTTAGGTTTATCTCTTAGTTACCTACCCCCCTCCCCCGGTCGTTCCCGGTTCGTCCCCCGGTTTCGCTCCGGTCCGATGGGATGTTGGTCGGAATGGTAAGATTCTGGCTGGTTGCGGTCGATTCGCAGAATACTCTTGATTATGCCCAGGCTCTTACGAACTGCAAGTTTTACTTTAACTTTGCTGGGAGTTGCCTCTTTAGGCCTCGCCCAGTGCCCGCATGCGGGCAACAATGTCGGTTCCATCCCTTACCCGCCGGGCGGGCCGTATGAGGGAGTCTCTTTTCGCGTGTGGGCGCCGCATGCAACGGCAGTGCAGGTCAGTGACTCCGCTTCGGGAGAATCCGTTGCCCTCGTAGAGCAGGGGTCAACCGGATATTGGTGCAAGGATATTCCGGGTGTGGGTGTGAACCTTGCCTATGACTATGTGATTACCTCGGCGGCGGGCACGGTTACGCGGCGCGATCCGAACGCGCGCGTAGTGACCTCAGAGACTGGCCACGCGGTCACCTATGACCCGGCAGCCTATGTTTGGCAGACCAAGACGTTCACGCCACCGGCCTTGAACAAGCTTGTGATTTACGAGGTCGACATTGGGCAGTTCAATGCCGGTCCCTCGGGCTGGGGGACGTTTCAGGCAGCGATCGCGCAGCTCGGGCACGTCAGCGGCATGGGATTCACCGCCATAGAACTGCTGCCGGTTACGCAATCCGATGGTATTCATGCCAATCCCTACGCGTCCACCGATCAATACGCAGTCGACAATTCGGAACTGGGAGGGCCGGATAATCTGAAGGCTTTTGTGGACGCCTGCCATCAGAACGGACTGGCCGTGATCTTTGACGTGGTGCACAACCACTGGGGTCCGTACAATCTGGCGGACTTCGATTTCGACGGATGGGAAACGTCCAGCTCTCCGGGCGGCATTTACTTCTACAACAGCAGCGGCAACGATCCTTATGGATCGCCGTACGGTCCACGGCCGAATTACTCGAATGCCATCGTGCAGAGCTACATTCTCGGTCAGATCGGAATGTGGTTTAACGAATATCGAGGGGATGGCCTGCGCTGGGATTCGATTTCGAACATCTACAACGCGTGGAGCGGAGGTGTGGGCAACGATCCCAACACCGGCAAGCCCGGCGTTTCTCTGCCGGATGGAATCAAGATGATGCAGAGCGCGAATACGGCGTGGCAGCCGACATTCAAAATTGCCGAAGACCTTTCGTTCAGCAGTCATCAGGCGCTGGACACGCAACCGATCGCGAGTGGCGGCCTGGGTTTCGACGCGCAGTGGAACGCGACCCTCGCGTACTTCGTGCGCAAAGATTTTCCCGCCAGCCAGATCACTCTGTCCGACATTGTTTCCGGCATGACCTCGACCTTCAACAACGTTTACCTGCAGAGCGTGGCGTATGTGGAATCGCAAGATGAATTGACTGCCAAGAATTCGCGGCTGTATCAACTGGTGGACCCGCAGGATCCGACGAGCCGGAGCGCACGAAAAAAAGCTGCCTTAGGCGCCGCAATTCTGTTCACTTCGCCGGAATTGCCCATGATTTATCAGGGCGACGAATTTCTGGACCCGAGCTGGCTCGACAACCGGACCATGCTGGACTGGACCAACGCCACGACCTGGTCAGGAATCGTCCAGTTGTATAGCGATCTGGTGCATCTGCGGACGAACAGCGGCGGCGCTTCGCCGGGCCTCTCGGACGCGAATCTGAATATCTACCAGCAGGATAAGAACGCCAATGTGCTGGTTTACGATCGCTACAGCAGCAGCGCTCCCGGGACGGATGACGTGATTGTGGTCGCCAACCTCAGCGGCACCGTCTTTAATTCGAGCTCAGGATACGAAATCGGTTTGCCCTATGGCGGAAACTGGCAAGTGCTGTTCAACAGCGACAGCACGGTCTACAGCAGCGACTTCGGCAACGTGGGTCCGGTAGGAACGGTCGCGGCGACGGCCACGCCCTACGCCGGACAGCCGTTTAGCGCAGTGGTTCCTATCGGCGACTATTCCGTGCTGATTTTGTCGCAGGTGAATGATAACCCTCGATAGGAGTAACTCGGGTTGCGATGGGCGGCGCGCAAATACCTATTGCGGCCGCTTGCTGTTACGCAGTTTTGGTTGCGGCACCAAAGTGAGTGGGGTTCCCAGAAAACCGCGCCATCCTCCAGTAGAATCGGTGTAGATTCCCACAATCTGGCCGTTCTCTTTGATCCTGGAGATGGTCGTGTCGGTTCCTGCCGGATAATTTACTGCCGTGTAGGTGCTGCCGCTGAGGGTAAACCCAAACTCGTCACCGCTGGCATCCGTATAAGACCCACCGATCTCGCCCGACTTGTTGATCGCGATCGGGATCGTTGACGAAGCTCCGGGAAACTCGATGGCGGTGAAGCTGCTTCCCTTGTGCAGAAAGCCCTGCAGGTTGGTATTGCACGAAGGATCGGTCAGGCTGTAGGCACCCACGATTGCGCCGGACTGATTTACGTCGAGGGCTTCGGTGCAGGCCGCCCCCGGAAAAGTCAGCAACGTGAAGGTTCCGCCGGTCCATGAGAATCCCTGATAGGCCGAGCCGATTAACGCGGTGCCGACGATTTTGCCCGCGTCATTGATGCTGAAAGCGACCGTGTAAGTGGCGCCGGGATAGGTGAGAGTGGTGAATGTGCCCCCGCTGAGCAAAAATCCCGATTCGGTAGCGGCAGTGTCGTACCAGCCCGCAATTTGGCCCGACGAGTTAATTCCGCCAGCATAGGTTTGCGCCGCTCCCGGGACTTGCAGGGGTTTATACACCCCGTTCACCAGAGTGAATCCAACGGCGTCGTCCACGTATAGATCGCTCAAGCTGTAGGCGCCGACGATGTCACCTGCCGTGTTGACGCCGTTTACCTCAGTACTGGCCGCGCCCGGAACGTCGAGAGGCCTGAATGCATATTGCCCCTTGGCCAGGCTGCAAGTCCCCAGCATCAGCATCAGCGAAAAACCTGCGACCATCACTCGTCGAGCTTTGACGGCATAAACTTTCAGTGCATAAACTTTCATGGTGCGAGGGTTCCTTTCTCCTCGGTGCCGGCGCACATTATCTTGGGTGCCATGGTCGAAGTCAAGGGGTAAAGTCTGGTTGCAAAGGCGCGCCAGGAGCCGGCGACAGCCGATCCTTTACGGCCCACAAGTAGCCGGGGCGGCAGGGAAGGAGATGGGAACGTCCCGTCTGTACCCGGATTGCTCTGCAAAAAACGCAGGGATGGGGCACTCCGCCGCTGGAAACATGATCAAGATCTCTTCCATCCCGGCCACCTATATCTACTATTGATCTGGACTGCCGGTGAGCGCTATATTCGCGGCGCGGACGGCAATCGGGTGCGAGAGCAAGAGTGGGTCGCGGCAACGGCCAGCACCGCCAAGGGAACATCACGTTTTGGAAATCGAAAACCAGATGAGGCAGGAGCAGGGACTGCCTTAGAGGCCACCGGAATGAAAAAACAAGTCGCAGTACCTGTACTACTTGGATTATTTGCCATCGCTCATCTTGTCGCTTGGGGTGAGAAAGGTTCTGTGCCGCTGAAGGTGACGGTTACAGAGGCCGTGGTAACGTCCGACGGCGTGCTGCATTGTAAATGGGAGATGCGCAACGACGGGAAAGAGGTTCTCCACGTTTACGCTCCGTATCTTCATGGTTCCGCTAACGGCATGATCGATGCACTCAATACGAAAACGCCGATCGTCCGGACAACCTGGCTTAGGGAGGTGCCACAATATCCAATGTATTACTTTCCAAAGCTTGAATTTATCGACGTTGCGCCAGGCGCCGAGGTAACCGGGGCTTTGGAGAGGCGTCCGCAGTCAAAAGAAGAAACCGCTCACCTGCGTGAACTGGAAATTGTGGTTGGCTACGGAACCGACACTGAAAAATTGAACAGCGACATACAGCAACTGCTGAACAAAGCGGTTGAGTTTCAATCCAACGCCTTGGTTCGATGGCAGAAGCTGGTGTACAGCGAGCCGGTCAACGTAAGCCAGTCAATGTAAGCCGGTGAGATCCGACCGGGTGGCCCATCCTTTGCGGTCTTGCAAGGGATTCCAGTATATAAGTTTGTATATACAAATCGCCCATCCCTTGATAGATTGTCTTTGTGGCTGAACCCTCCCCGCCCGATGTGGTTTTCGAGGGCAACTCCTTAAGTATCATCAGAGACTTTCCCCAGGATGTTCGGGAAGACTTTGGAGGCGATCTTCGGCGGCTGCAGAATGGCGAGCGTCCCCTTGATTCCGGCTCGATGGCGCCAGCATTGCCTGGCGTCTTCGAATTGCGGGATCAGGACAGGGACACTTGGTATCGAGTGCTCTATGTCAAGTTGGGCGGAGTGGTCTACGTTCTTCACTGCTTCACGAAGAAGACGAATCAGACCGCCAGAGGCGACGTCGAGGTGGGACGCAGACGGTTGAGTGATTTAAAGGCAAGACTGGCAAAGCAAAAGAAATAGGACGAATCATGTTTATGGAAAGCAGGATTGTTGCATGGGAAAAAATGTGTTCGAGGATTTGGGATTCTCGCCCGAGGAAGCCGCAGCGCTCAAACTCAAGGCCGACCTGCATTCCAAGGTCGTGAAGAGTGCGGCGCGTTATTCGCAACGGCAATTGCAAACCATCCTGGACGAATCGCAGCCGAGAGTCAGCGATCTGCTGCGGGGCAAGATGTCGAAGTTCAGTCTGGAGATGCTGGTCATCTACGCTGAGAAGCTAGGCCTGCGCACCGAAATCAAAACCAGGAAAGCCCGTTCCCGTGGCGCGGCAGCGGGCCACGCCCTCACGCTCTAGCCGCTTCCGTTCGCCCCCAGCTTGTCATTCCGACCGGAGCTGGAGCGAATGCGACGGCGGAGTGGAGGAACCTGCTTTTTCTGCCCCTTGAGGTTCCGAAGAACAATGCGTCGGCACCCGTGGTTCCCACCCTTTCGCAAAGAGTGCAATTAAACGTGCGCCGCCGGCAGCAGTCCAGGAGGGACGCCGAAAGTAGCCCGCCAGTTTCGCTGGCGGGTCGCGCTCGTCGAGTTGGAATCTCGTGCCGTAGGCACGATTGAGATTGGGGTCGACGTTTCAGGCGTCCCGCCGGGACGCGGTTCTGTCGCTGGCTCGGGACCCGGCGTTGGAAACGCTGGGCTATTGTCAGATGTCCCTAGCGGGACACATTGCGGAGAATTTTCCGTGATTGTGCGGGTCGGCAATCACGCGCAGGGCAAGCGCTTCCACGGCGGCCTCCGCCTCATCTTTGGTCGCGCCGTAGGCCAATACGCCGGGAAGCTCCGCGATCTCGGCAATCCAATCTCGACGACCCCGCCCGTCCTCTTCGCGGTCGGATTCGATCTTGAAGTTCACGCTGGCTGCCCTCTCCCGTGATGGTATGAGAGCGCCGGAGACAGGTCAAGGAGTCAATTAGGCCAGCCCACGCATCCCAGACAGCCCCGGAGGGGCGACATAATTTAGCCCAGGACGTAAGCCCTGGGTTGCGCTAGCGAATGAGGAACTAAGTCCCGTAGGGACGACAGAATCGAAGCCCAAGGACGCGAGCCATCGGCACCCGTGGTTCCCACCCTTTCGCAAAGAGCGCGAAAGGATGGGGCACCCGGCGATTTCGGCGATCCATCGTCCGTCAACTTCTCGGTCGGATTCGATTTTGAAGTTCACGCTGGGCGTTCTCCCGGTGATGGTATGAAAGCCTCCGAGACAGGTCAACAAGGCAATGCGACGGCGGCTGTGCAGTTGGGGCTTGGTCCGCGCGAGATCCTTCGCTCCGCCTGAAAAACGGCTGCGCTCAGGATGACGCCCCTGAAGCCGGTCTCATCCTTTACCCGCAGGAACCCCCCGTGATACTCTGTAAACGTCAGATAGACAAACGATTAAAAGACAGGAGTGCACCAGGCAAGTGTTAGCCAGAGAGCACAAAAAATCCCTCATCGACCAATACGGCACGCATCCCAGCGATACCGGGAGCCCTGAAGTTCAGATCGCGTTGCTTAGCGAACGCATTGGCCAGTTGACGGAGCACTTCAAGACGCACCAGAAAGACCACGGCTCGCGCCGCGGCCTGCTCATGCTGGTCAGCAAGCGGCGTAGCTTGCTCGACTACCTGAAGAAATACGATTCCGAGCGCTATAAAACCGTTATTACGAAACTCGGTATCCGCAAGTAATTGCTTGGCCCGGAAAATTCCCACTTCTCGCGCGAAGAGCGCGCGAGAGATGGGGCACCCAGCGCGAAAGCTGGTCACCTGAAATCGGGCTATTTCTGGAAATCCGTCTCTGGGGAGACGGTCCAGCATCGAGGAATTCTCCACACGTGCGTTTTTCAAGCGCTGATCCCTCGCCTCAACCCGGCACCCATGCGGTGCCCCGGCCTTTCCGCGCGTTGGCGGAAGGGTGCGCCTGCCTGTCTCAATCCAAAGGAATGAATCATGAAACCAGAAGCAGTTAGCGTTACTGTCAGTCTCGCCGGCGGCAAAGAAATTTCATTTGAAACTGGAAAGCTCGCCAAGCAGGCCGGAGGCTCAGCGGTTGTCCGCCTCGGGGAGAACGTTGTTCTCGCCGCAGCCACGGCCAACGCCGATCCTCGCGAAGGCATCGATTTCTTTCCCCTCACCGTCGACTACCGCGAGTACACCTACGCCGGTGGACGCTTTCCCGGAGGCTTCATCAAGCGCGAAGGCCGCATGAGCGAGCGCGAAGTGCTTACCAGCCGCCAGATCGACCGTCCGGTGCGGCCCATGTTCGCCGAGGGCTTCAAGTGCGAGACCCAGGTCATTGCGTTCGTCCTGTCGGCGGACAGCAATAACGATCCTGACGTGCTGGGCATCAATGCCGCATCGGCCGCGCTGACGCTGTCGGATATTCCGTTTCTCGGGCCGATCGGCGCGGTGCGGGTAGGCATGGTCGAGGACAAGTTCGTGGTCAATCCCACGTACGACGAAATGCGCGGAGGGCTGGTCAACATCATGGTCGTCGGAACGTCCGGCGGCATTGTGATGATCGAGTCCGGCGCCAAGGAAGCGAAAGAAGAGACCATCGTCGACGCCATCGAGTTTGGCCACACCGAAGTCAAGAAGATTTGCGCCGCGCTGAATGACCTTCGCGCGAAGGCCGGCAAGCCCAAGCGGACCGTGGTGCCGCCGGAGTTTGACGACGCCTATTACAACGATCTGAAGGGCAAAGTCGGAGCTGAACTCTCCGACGCGCTCGACACCAAGAAACATCCCAAGGCGGAAAGCTACACGCTGGTCAAAGACATCAAGAAGAAGCTGCGGGCCGCGATTCCGGAAGACGACAAGAAAGCTCTGGAGAAACTCAAGCACTATTACGAGACTCTGCGCGAGCGCATCTTCCGCGAGCAGGTCATCAATCAGAAGCGCCGGCCGGACGCGCGCGCCTTTGACGAGGTCCGCGACATCTGGATCGAAGCCGGCATCCTGCCCCGCACTCACGGCAGCGCCATCTTCACCCGCGGCGAGACCCAGGCGCTGGTCACCACCACGCTGGGCACGAGCGACGACATGCAGCGCCTGGAAGGGTTCGAAGGCGAAGCCAAGAAGCGCTTCATGCTCCATTACAATTTCCCCCCTTTCTCTGTAGGAGAAGTAGGGTTTATGCGTGGGGCTGGGCGGCGTGAGATTGGGCACGGAGCGCTGGCGGAGCGGGCGGTTTCGGCGGTGCTGCCGACGGAAGAAAAGTGGCCCTACGCCATGCGCGTGGTCTCCGACATTCTGGAATCGAACGGATCTTCGTCGATGGCTACCATCTGCGGCGCATCGGTGGCGCTGATGGATGCTGGCGTTCCGCTGAAGGCTCCGGTGGCGGGAGTGGCGATGGGGCTGGTGAAGGAAGGCGATCAATACGCGATCCTGACCGACATTGCGGGTGCGGAAGATCATTACGGCGACATGGATTTCAAAGTGGCCGGCACGAAAGATGGCATTACCGCGCTGCAGATGGATATCAAAGTTGCCGGCATTACTTCGCAGATCATGCGCGAGGCGCTGGCGCAGGCGCAGCGGGGAAGGCTGCACATTCTCGGCAAGATGGACGAAGTGATCACGTCGGGACGCGAGAAGATTTCGGATTACGCGCCACGCTTCTACACGGTGCAGATTCCAGTGGACAAGATTCGCGATCTGATCGGGCCGGGCGGCAAGATGATCCGCAGCATCGTGGAGCAGACCGGAGTGAAGATCGACGTGGAAGATTCCGGGCTGGTGAAGGTGGCGTCGAGCGATCAGGAGTCGGCGGCGAAGGCGCTGCAGATTATCGGCGACATTTGCGCGACAGCCGAGGTGGGAAAGACTTACCTTGGCAAGGTCACGCGGCTGGCGGATTTCGGCGCGTTCGTCGAGATTCTGCCGGGCACCGACGGGTTGCTGCACATCAGCGAAGTGGCGGAGCATCGCATTGCCGATGTTCGCGACGAACTGAAAGAAGGCGATCAGGTGCTGGTGAAGGTGCTGGCGGTGGAAGGCAACCGCATCCGGCTGTCGCGCAAGGCGATTCTGAAAGAGCAGCGCGCAAAAATGAATCCGGGTGGCGGGGAAGCTCCTCCGGTTGGCGACGTGGCTCCGGCGGGCGATGGCCAACCGGTTCCAGCGCCAGTATTGACCGGCTCGCTGGTCATTGAAGGCGGCGGCGATTTTCCCGATGAGCCTTCGGATGAACCGAACTTTAACCGCGACGGGCCTCCGCATGTGAGTGCGGGCGGCAGCGATCGTCCTCCCCGGTCTGGAGATCGTGGCGGAGACCGTGGCCGTGGCGGGCGTCCTGGCGGCGGTGGTGGTGGGCGGGGTCGCGGTCGCGGCGGGCGTCCTGGCGGCGGTGGTGGCGGCGGACGCCACGGCGGCGGTGGTGGGGGAAGACACTAAACCTTTTGCCACGGATCTCACTGATTTACACGGATAAACCAGGAACACTGAACCAGAAGGGTCGCCGCGCAAGCTGCGGCCTTTTTGTTTGCCTTCGAATAACATGGTGGCAGAGCCGTCTTCAGGAGCGGAACATTGACGAACAGAGATGCTCAGTATTGGGTCGAGAAGCTGCAACTCGCAGCGCATCCCGAGGGCGGGTATTATCGGCGGACCTACCGGGCGGAGCTGATGATTGATCGGGCGGCCTTACCAGCGGCGTTTACTGGGGCGCGGGCGGTTTCGACCGCGATTTACTTTCTGCTGCAGGGCAAAAATTTTTCGGCATTTCACCGGCTGCGGTCGGATGAAGTTTGGCACTTCTATGCAGGCGATCCGCTCATCGTGCATGGGATTGAGCCGGAGGGGAAATATTTTTCGATTCTGCTGGGGCGCGACCTGGAGGCGGGAGAGGTTTTGCAGGGAGTAGTGCCGGCGGGGTGCTGGTTTGCTTCGCACGTGGCGGATTGGAATTCGTTTGCGGTGGTGGGGTGTACAGTCGCGCCGGGATTTGATTTTGCGGATTTTGAGCTGGCGAAGCGGGGCGGGCTAGCTGCGAGCTATCCGCAGCATCGGGAGTTGATTGAGCGGTTGACGCGGGAGTAGGAAGGTTCGTCTTTGCAGGGCCGATAAATGTAATCACCTGCATTCGACAGTTCGCTGTACGGTCAAGGAAGCAGAGTAGCCTGACCGTTTTTCCATCCCGAAGGTCATGGAGTTCGCACGACGTTCCCCTGCGTCGTCCTCAATGGAGACATGGCCATTTGCGAACCGTCTCAGCAACTTGGGCCGAGCGAATCAAAAGACCTTCCAGACATAATGTAACAGGGCGACGAGCAAGACACCGCCAACGCCTGCAACCCACAATAGAAAATTGGCAGTCAACTTCGGAGAATTGATTTCCTTTTTATCCATCGTTGTATTCTAACCAGATGTCCTGGCCATTTGGTGGGCCACCGCGCTGTTGCGAATCGCCCTTACACTCGATTGACGTCGCGCGCGGGAGCGCCCGCGCCACATTCGCGGGGCCCACGAACGCGTCGCGGGGGCTTCCCCGGTTTGGGTTTGCGTTTGAGAGTCCTTCGTCGCAACGTGCTCTGTCAGGAAATCAGCCGGTGTGAGTCAACCAGTGTTATCGCCCGCCGGCGAAGTAAAAGGCCTGGGAGCAGAATCAGCAAACCTGTCCCCAGCAAGCCAAGACTGCCGGATTCGGGAACCGTCGCCTTGGCGCTGCAACCGCCTCCGATGACGTTGTTATTCAGGGTGACTGCACCATTGATCGCCAACGCGCTGCCGCAACCGATGCTTGCGCCACTATCCAGGGTGATGCTGGTGAGCGCGAGAATATTTCCCTGGAACGACGTTGATGTACCGAGAGTGGCGGAGCTGCCAACCTGCCAATAGACATTCGAGTCCGTCAAGCTGTTACTAAAAATGACGGAGGAACTGCTCGCGGTTGTGAGGGTACTGCCGATCTGAAAAACGAACAGCGCATTGGGGTTGCCTAGGTTGTTGAGCGTCAGCGTCCCAGTCAGCTGAGCCGAACTGGCGAAGAAATATACGCCCGGTGTAAGAGTCATCCCACCCAGGTTCTTGCCGGTCAGGGTCGCCGTGCGGGTAAGGCCCATGGCCGCGTTGTAGGCGGTGGTCAGATCACGTTCGGCCTGGCCTGAGGACGCGTTGCATGCGTTAATGGTTCCGCTGACACTCCCCGGAGGAAAGCCGGTCACTGCGCAACCTGCGCTCACCCCGAGGTTTCCGGTAAGGACGCTGGGGCCGGTATTGGTGACGGTCGAGCCAGCGAGCACGGCATAGCTGCCGGCGGTACCAAGGGTGACCGAGTTGTCCGATTTCGCAAAGGCACCGAGTACCAACAGCGGGACCGGTAAGAACGAGAGAGCCAACCAGCGAGTGCCGCGGCACCTCATAGCTTTTCCTACCCTTCTGGGTTTTCTACCCAACAAAGGCTGCGTCAGGAACGGACGGACGACGGAGGGAAGGCCGAATCCGCCTCTCGCGTCCGTTCCATTTCGGCAATTTATAATCGTCGCCGACTCGGCGGCTGTTCAAAATTGCTCAGTTGTGCAAGAAATCTTAAACTGGGTCAGCGGTTGTCGAGCGCAATGGCTGGTTGGGGTAATATCGCCATTTGCTCTGATGGACAGTCTTGCGGGCGGCGGGCCCGCGGCACATTTATCTTTTTATCTTTGGATCACTTCACGGCGGCGGCTTTCCTGGGGAACATTTCGCCGATGCGCTTGATTTGAGCGCCTACGCCTTTTAATTTCTCCTCGATGTTTTCGTAACCGCGGTCGATGTGGTAGACGCGGTCGATGATGGTCTCGCCGTCGGCAACCAGGGCGGCGAGCACAAGCGAGGCGGAGGCGCGGAGGTCGCTGGCCAGCACGGCGGCGGCGCTCAGCGGAGTTTTACCGCGGATGACGGCGCGGCGGCCTTCGATTTTTATGTTGGCGCCCATGCGGACTAATTCCTGGGCGTGCATGAAGCGGTTCTCGAAAATATTCTCGGTGACAATTGATGTGCCTTCGGCCTGCGTGACCAGGGCCATGAATTGCGCCTGGCAGTCGGTAGGGAAGCCGGGATGTTCTTCGGTAGACATGTCGGCGGCGGTGAAGGGATTGTCGCCCATGACGCGGACGGAATCGGCGGAGGATTTCGTCTTGACTCCGACTTCGTGAAGTTTGCTGAGGAGAGCGTCGAGGTGGGAGGGATCGCAGCCGGCGATGTTGAGATCGCCGCCGGTCATGGCGCCGGCGATGATGAAGGTGCCGGCTTCGATGCGGTCGGGAATGATGCGGTGCTTCGCGCCTTTTAGTTTACTGACGCCTTTTACGCGGATGGTGGGTGTGCCGGCGCCTTCGATTTTCGCTCCCATTTTATTGAGGAGGTCGGCGAGGTCGGCGACTTCGGGCTCGCGGGCGCAGTTTTGCAGAATGGTTTCGCCCTCGGCGAGAGTCGCGGCCATGAGCAGGTCTTCGGTGCCGGTGACGGTGATCTTGTCGAAAACAATTTCCGTGCCCTTCAGGCGGTCAGCGCTGGCGGTGACGTAGCCATGTTCCTGGACGATTTTCGCGCCGAGCTTTTCCAGGCCTTTGATGTGAAGGTCGATGGGCCGCGATCCGATGGCGCAGCCGCCGGGGAGCGAGACGCGGGCGTGGCCGCAGCGGGCCACGAGCGGGCCGAGGACCAGGGTAGAGGCGCGCATGGTTTTTACTAATTCGTAGGAGGCCTCGGGTGCGGCTAGATTGGCGCAGTGGATGGTGGTGCGGTGCTGGGCGCGTCCGTAGCCGAGTTCGACCTCGGCGCCCATGGCCGCGAGGAGGTTGCGCGTGGTCTGAATGTCGCGGACCTGGGGGATATTTTCGAGGATGACGGGCTGGTCGGTGAGCAGGGCGGCGGCCATGCAGGGCAGCGCGGCATTTTTTGCGCCGCTGACGCGGACGGTGCCGAGGAGTGGTTCGCCGCCGCGGATTACGAACTTGTCCATAGAAAGATGGGTCTTGAGTGCATCTGTATTCTAGCGAGGATTTGCGGCGTTTGTAGGTAACCGGAAGGGCACAGACGTTGGAGTTAGCGCGGATCTATCGGATTGGCTCCAACTTCGATCGGTATTCTGTATATCGCTTGCCGTCGAACCGACATAGCGAAGTCGAGATTTGGGTCGCGGTCATCGATGCAAGTTCAATTTCGCGAAAGCCTTTCGATCGCGTCCTCCTCACTAACAGATCATGAGCAGGTGCGGTCAGGACTAACTCATGGCCCTCGGGGGGTCGCACGGAAAACCCAGAACAGAGTGACATTCCCTCCGACGAGGGGAGGTTCTCCAACGACTATGAGATCTGTTGCCTTCGAGCCGCTGAGGTGGATTGCTGATGCCGAAAACCACGAAGCGGGAAGATCTCCCGGCTGTATATTCTGGTCCCGCAGGACGTTTTGGACGGTCTCATCCTTTTCCAGGTTGGTCAGAACACGCTGGGGGATGGCGACCGGTTTCCTCACGGCGGCATCTTCGGCGCTGAAGTCGGACTGCTCAACTTGGTGAAGCTCTCTGCCCGTCGCAGGTGAGACGCCCACAGAAGTGAGCAGCGAAAACTTGCTTCCCATCATTCGGTCTCCTGCAGCGCGTCGCGGGCAATTTTGGGCAAATGCTATCACAACGTCGTCAAGCCGAACGAAGCACGTGAGCACGCCTTGACGAGGCTCGGTGTCGGCGAAGATTACAGGGATCCTTCGACTGCGGTGCCATCCGCATTGCGGACGGCACCTACGCTCAGGATGACAGAATTGCGGTGAGAGCACGCGAGAAATGGCGCAGTCGTTAACTTTTTGCTAGTGCGATGGCTTGGCGGAGATGGCCTTTTGTTTTCTTTAACGCGGCGGTGGCTTGGGATTTGTTTACTGCGGCGGCGAGCATTACGACGGCGACCGGGGTGCGATTGCCGGCGGCTTTCAGGGCGGCGCTGGCGGCGGCGTGATCGGCGCCGGTGGCTTGTTCGACGATGCGGATGGCGCGCTGGACGAGCTTTTCGTTTTTCGTCCAGACGTTGACCATGAGATTGCCGTAGACGTAGCCGAGGCGCGTCATGGCTGCAGTGGAAATCATATTCAGAACCATCTTGTGGGCGGTGCCGGCTTTCATGCGAGACGATCCGGCGAGGACTTCGGGGCCGACCTCGGTGACGATGGCGAAGTGGGCGGCGCGCTCGAGCGGGGAATTGCGGTTGCAGGTTAGGGCGATGGTGCGGGTGCCGCGGCGGCGGGCGTACTCGACGGCGGCGATGGTGAAGGGAGTGCGGCCGCTGGTGGCGATGCCGAGGACGATGTCGTGTTTGCCGGGCTTACGTTTTTTTATTTCTTTGACGGCGAGCGCGGTGTCGTCTTCGCTGGCTTCGGTGGAAGCGGCGAGAGCTTTGGCTCCGCCAGCCATGATGTATTGCACGGTGCGGGGATCGGTATTAAACGTTGGTGGAATTTCGGAAGAGTCGAGGGCGCCGATACGGCCGCTGGTGCCGGCGCCGACGTAGATGAGGCGTCCGCCGCGGCGAAGCCCGGCGACGACCACGTCGATGGCGCGGGCGATTTGTGGCAGGGAGCGTGCGACTGCTGCGGCGATCGTCGAGTCTTCGTGGTTGATCAGGCGGACGATTTCGAGGGAGGACATGCGATCGAGATCGGCTGCGGCGGGGAGAATTTGTTCGGTCGGTAGCTGGCGAAGATCAGGTTTCGGTTTACGAGTTCGGATCAAGCGTGCGCCTTTCCGCGTGTGCCATAAGGGTTCCAGGGAACCCCCCTTGCGCACAGAACACGCGAGATATGGGGCACCCGGCTGAAGCCCGTTCATTCTAAATGCTCACGGGCAGCGCTGAGGCGCCGGTCTTTCACTCTTCCGCTCTTCCACTCTGGCCCGGTCCGGTTGGGGTTAAGCCATGGCTTCGACGATGGCGTCGTGGAATTTGGGGCGCACCTGCTTGATGGCCAGATTCGCGCAGTCGGGCCAGGTGCGGTTGGTGAATAAGGTGATTGAGAGCTGGCGGTGAGGATCGACCCAGAGCGAAGTGCCGGTATAGCCCAGGTGGCCGAAGGCATGCGGCCCGAAATATTTTCCGGACTGCGATGAGCCGGAAGGAGTGTCCCAGCCGAGGGCGCGGGAAGTGCCGGGGGGCGCGGGTTCGCGGCAGGTGAAGAGAGCGACGGTTTCGGGGCGGAGGATGGTATGTCCTCCATCGAGCAGGGCGTGGGCGAAGCGGGCGACGTCTTCGGCGGTAGAAAACAGGCCGGCATGAGGGGCGACGCCGCCGAGGACGAAAGCGTTTTCGTCTTGAACTTCGCCCTGGATGATTCGGTTGCGGAAGGTGCTGCGGGCTGGGCCTGGGCTTATGCTCGGCTGCACAGGTGCGGTCGGCATATCGCGGACAGGAGTGTCCGCGCCACATTGTTCTTGTTTTTCGCGTTCGTCGGCGGTGGGAGGGATATGGGGGCGCGTCTCTGGGGGAGGGTTGAAGGTTGTGTTGGGCATGGCGAGCGGGCCGAAGATTTCGCGCTGGGTGAAAATATCGAGAGATTCCGAGGCGATGCGTTCGAGAGCGGCACCGAGGACGAAGAATCCGATGTCGCTGTATTCAGCGTGGGTGCCGGGATCGGCTGTGAGGGGAATGGTGAAAGCGGCTCGCAGCAGGGCATCACCAGAGCGCGCTTTGAGGAACAGTTTCTCGTAGGCGGGAAGGCCAGAGGAGTGAGCGAGGAGCATGCGGAAGGTGACGCCGTGGCGACGGGGATCGGGTTTGCCGGAGGAGTCGGCCAGGAATTCAGGGGCTATGCTGACTACTGGGGCATCGAGTTCGAGGCGGCCACGTTGATAGAGGATTGCGGCCATGGTGGTGGTCGCGATGACTTTGGTCAGGGATGCGAGGTCGAAGGGAGTGGATATGTTTACCCGCGGAGAATTTGCTTCGTAAGTGAAGTGGCCGAAGGATTTTTGCGCGACCAGACGGTTGCCCTGCGTGACTGCGAGGGATGCGGCGGGGAAGGCGCGGGCGGAAATCGCATCCTGCAGAACGGAGAAGGCGGAAGAGAAAAGTTCATCCTGATGGTCGAGCGCCGGGACGAGAGTTGGCGGGTTATTCAGGGCTTCGGTACTCGCTGCGGAATTGTAACCTGTGCGGGTTATAGCAGAGTTGGGGGGATGGGTAAAGCTTGTGGGCCGGGAAAAATCTTAACCACAGAGGACACAGGGGACACAGATTAACGCGGCTCGGAGGCCTGTTTCGTGGAAGGGAAGCGTGCTGGAAACGGGACTCCGTTACGGGAGTTTCTTGAGCGGTGCAGGGTAGTTGTGTACAGTCAAGAGATCATCCTCAAAATGAAAACAAATTCGCACTTCTTTCGGGTGGCGTGCACGCTCTTCTTTCTTGTGCTCGCCTCTGTGCTCGGGTTGGACTGTGCTTATGCTCTTGCCGAAGCGGTGCCTGTGGCGGCGTCCAACCGGCTGGGCTCGATTGACGCCGTGATTCAAAAGGCGATTGCGGATGGGAATATTCCCGGGGCCGTGCTGGTGGTGGGGCACGACGGGGGGGTGATTTATCGCAAGGCATATGGCAGCCGGGCGCTGGAGCCGCGGCGCGAGCCGATGACGCTGGATACGGTGTTTGATCTGGCGTCGCTGACCAAGGTGGTTGCGACCACGACGGCGGTGATGCAACTGGTGGAGCAGGGCAAGGTGCGGCTGAATGATCCGGTGGCGAAGTATTTGCTCGAGTTTGCGCAGAATGGCAAAGAGGACATCACGGTGCGGCAGTTGTTGACGCACTATTCGGGGCTGGCGCCGGATGTTGAGTTAACGCCGGCGTTTGATTCGAAGGAGGCGGCATACCGGCTTTCTTTTGCGGAGACGCCGGCGCAGACGCCGGGTTCGGGATTCGTGTATAGCGACACCAATTTTATTGTTCTGGGCGCGCTGGTGGAGAAGGTGTCGGGCGAGACACTCGATGCCTACGCGGAGCGCCATATTTTTGCTCCGCTCAAAATGACGCACACGCGATTTTTGCCTCCGGCGGCGTGGCGGGCGAAGATTGCGCCGACAGAATATGACGAGAATGAGCACATGCTGCGCGGGGTGGTTCATGACCCCAGGGCGCGGCGGATGGGCGGCGTGGCCGGACATGCGGGGCTGTTCTCGACCGGGGACGATCTGGCGAAGTTTGCTCAGGCGCTGCTGAATGGCGGTGGAGGGATTCTGTCGGCGCTGACAGTTGAGAAGATGACGACGCCGGAGACTCCTCCGGCGGCGCCGGTGCTGCGCGGGTTTGGGTGGGATATTGATTCTCCGTTCTCGTCGAATCGCGGAGACTTGTTGCCGGTGGGATCGTTTGGACACACGGGGTTTACGGGGACGTCGGTGTGGATTGATCCGACGACCGAGACCTATATTATTTTGCTGACCAATGCGGTGCATCCGCGGGGGAAGGGGACGGCGGTTGCACTGCGCTCGAAAGTGGCGACGGAAGTGGCGGCGGGGCTGAATCTGACGGCGGGCGAAAAGGAAGCGCTGCGCGGAAAAAGCATTACCGGCTACAACGAGGCGCTGAGTGCGTCGCGGCGGATGAGCGCGCGGAATGGGACTGTGAAGACGGGGCTCGACGTGCTTGAGGAGCATGGGTTTGATGTGCTGCAGGCGGCCGGCCGGGGCGTCGATGACAAGGAACCGGGCGCTAAGAAGCGCATTGGGCTGGTGACGAATCAGACGGGAATCGACGCTGATGGCAAAGAAACCATCGACGTATTAGCGCATGCACCCGGCGTGTCCCTCGATGCGATCTTCAGTCCGGAGCACGGTGTGACGGGGACGCTCGATACCACGGACATTAACAATTCCAAGGACGCGGCGACGGGAGTGCCGGTGTATAGCGTGTACGGCGGGACGGATGCGGCGCGGCGTCCGCCAGCGGATGTGATGAAGAATCTGGATGCGGTGGTCTTCGACATTCAGGATGCGGGGACGCGGTTTTATACGTACGAGACGACGCTGGGATATTTTCTGGAAGCGGCGGCGAAGGCGGGGGTTGAGGTGATTGTGCTGGACCGGCCGGATCCGATTACAGGGTCGTTCGTGCAGGGTCCGGTGGCGGATGCGGGGCGCGAGAGCTTTACGAATTATTGGACGGTGCCGGTGCGGCACGGGATGACGATAGGCGAGCTGGCGAAGATGTTTAACGCCGAGCGCGGCATTAACGCGAAGCTCACCGTGGTGCCGATGGAGGGATGGCAGCGCGGCGACTGGTTCGATTCGACGGGGCTGGGGTGGGTGAATCCGTCGCCGAATTTGCGCAGTGTGATGGAGGCGGCGCTGTATCCGGGGGTGGCGCTGATTGAGGGCACGAATGTTTCGGTGGGGCGTGGGACAGATACTCCGTTTGAACTGGTGGGCGCGCCGTGGGTGAAAAGTAAAGAACTGGCGGCTTATTTGAACGCGCGCGGGATTGCGGGGGTGCGGTTCGTTCCAGTGACGTTCACGCCGACGGCGAGCGTGTATAGCGGGCAGATGTGCTCGGGAGTGAACGTGATTCTCACCGACAGGAATGGGTTTGATGCGCCGGAGTTGGGGATTGAGCTGGCGGCGGCGCTGCGGAAGCTGTATGCGGGGGATTACAAGATTGAGCGCATGAGCGAGTTGCTGGTGAATCAGAGTGTTTACGACGCGCTGATGGCAGGGCAGGATCCGCGGCGGATCGCGCAAGACTGGCAGGAGGGGCTGGCGGCGTTTCAGAAGGTGCGGGAGAAGTATTTGATTTACAAATAGCCTTGCGGCCTGCTTAGGGCACGATCGAGAACTGAAGCGCCGTTACCGAAGCCCTATTTTTGAAAAATGTTCTGCATGCAGAAACTTGCACCTTGGCGCGATTTTCCAGGTGTTGTATATTCCCCGCACCACTAGACCGGAGGAATTACATGCTGCGTACACGCCTTTCGTCCTCTATCGCGATCATGTTGTCGAGCGCACTTTTCATGGCATCGGCTTTGAGCGCGCCGGCGCAAACGTTGGAATGGTACAAGAATTTCACTGGAGCCAACGGACGCATTCCGCAACTCATGTCGCTGCTGCAAAGCACGGACGGTAATCTCTACGGAACCACTAGCAGTGGCGGGAAATATGGCTTTGGAGAAATTTTCAGAGTGTCTCCAGCAGGAGCGCTGACGACGTTTTACAGCTTCTGCGAAAACTTCGATGGGATTTGCCCAGACGGCGAGGCGCCGGCCGGGACATTGGCGCTAGGTCCGAACGGAAACCTTTACGGCGAAACACAGATCGGCGGTCCGTATAACGGCGGTACGATTTTTGAGATCACGCCGAACGGCAAGCTAACGACGCTCTACAACTTCTGTCTGCAGACAAATTGCGCGGACGGTTTGGGACCGGATGGAGGGCTGACGCTGGCGACTGATGGGAATTTTTACGGCACAACCTACTATGGCGGAAGCGGCAGCTGCGGCAACTCTGACCATGGGTGTGGCACCGCGTTCAAGATCAGTCCGACAGGTGCATTGAGCACCATTTACAACTTCTGCTCGCTGGCAAGTTGCGCCGACGGGGACAATCCTTATGGCGGTGTGATTCAAGCGACGAACGGGAATCTTTATGGAACCACGCTTGACGGTGGGTCCTACACCGTAGGAACGGTTTTTAAACTCACCCTAGCCGGAAAGCTGACGACACTGCATGCTTTTTGCATGAGCGGTCCGCTGAGTTGCCCAGACGGTTATTCGCCACAGAGCGCACTAATCCAAGGCCCGGACGGAAATCTCTACGGAACGACTACGTACGGAGGCGGAGATGGCGATTATGGCACCGTTTTTTCCATTTCGCCCGCGGGCGGAACCCTGAATACGTTACACGCCTTCGCCGGATATCCGACTGACGGCAGTTTGCCCTATTCCGGGCTCACGTCGGGCAGCGACGGCAACTTTTACGGCACAACCATGTCCGGCGGGAGCAGCGATGCCGATTGTAATGGCTCTGGTGCTGGCTGCGGGACCGTCTATCAGATTACGCCAGCCGGCGTAGAGACGGTTGAATACAGTTTCGACGCCACAGACGGGTATAGCTTGAGCGGCGGTGTGGTGGAAGGAACCAACGGTCTGCTGTATGGGACAGCGTCCAACGGCGGGAGCAAAGGCTATGGCACAGTCTTCAGCCTCTCGGTGGGGCTGGGAGCGTTCGTTCGGTTGGCGCCGGCGTCGGGGAAGGTTGGCGCGAGCATCAAGATTCTGGGAAGCGATTTAACCGGAACCACCGCCGTGAGTTTCAACGGCACCGCAGCCAGCTTCGCGATTGTGAAGAGTACTGAGATCAAAGCCGTGGTTCCGACGGGCGCGACGTCCGGTACAGTCACCGTGACCACTCCCTTGGGTGTGTTGAACAGTAGCGTCAGCTTTCATGTGCTCAAGTAAGGCGCCCGGCGCTGCCATCCTAGACGACGGTGTTGGGGCGCGCGATTCTTGCGGCTCATCAGCGGTGCCCTTCCGCCCCAGAGCCAACAAATACCCCGCTGTTGCCGGACAAGTTGCGGGAAGGGGATATAAGAGTTGGGGTCGGATACCTCTTGCCACGAAACGTCTCATCCTAACGGCTGAGCCGTGGTAATCTCTTGGTTAATTAGGGCTCATGCTTGGCTGCGGGAGGTACTCAATGCGCGGACTTTTGACGATGCTGCTGGTTTCGGGGATGGCTTTTGCGCAAGCTGCCGATACGGTGAAGCCGGCGGATACGGCGGCTCCTGCTCAGACCGCTGCTCCGGCAGCAGCGGCTCCTTCATCTCAGACCGCGGCTCCCGTGCCGGCGAATGACGCGGCTCCGGCCAAGGAGTTGAGCTCTGCTCCGGCGGGAGCGACTCTGGTTGAGGCTCCTGATCCGAATGCAGTGGTGATTCCGGCGGGGACGAAGATTCCGTTGGTGCTGAAGCAGGCGATTTCGACCAAGAATGCGCGCGAGGGCGACGCGGTGTATGCCGAGACGGCGTTTCCGTTTGTGATCAACGACCGGATCCTGGTGCCGGCGGGAACGTATATTCAGGGCAAGATCATGCACACGGAGCATGCCGGGCGCTCGTCGAAACGCGCGGAATTGCTGATCCACTTTACGTCGATGATTTATCCGACCGGGTATACGGTCATGCTGCCCGCATCGGTGGAGAACACGCCGGGAGCGGACAATAGCGGCGTGAAGGATCAGGAGGGGACGATTCAGGCGGACAAGGATACGGGCACGCGGGTGGAGGATGCCGCGAAGGGCGCGGCGGTTGGCGGCACGGTGGGAGGCATTGCCGGGGCGGCGGCGGGAGGGTTGAATGGCGCGCGCTATGGTGGCCTGCTCGGAATTGCGGGCGGAGTGGCGTGGGCGCTGCTGAAGCATGGTCCGGATGTGAAGCTCGAGGTGGGGACTTCGATTGAGATGGAGATTCAGCGGCCGATCCCGGTGGATGCGAGCCGGATTCAGGTGGCGCGGGCATCTCCCCAAGCGCAGTAGCAATAATCCAACAACGCGTCATCCTGACGCGTGTTCTTTGCGCTGATGGATCTGTGCAGCCGGCCGGCAGGGGTTGGGCCGGCCGCCAGTTGCATAGATCCTGAGGCCCGCAAACGACGCGGGCCTCAGGATGACAGGGCTGTGGTGATCGATCTGGTGTAGACGCCCTCGGCGCATCAAGGCACCGGCGCATCAAGCCAATCAACCTGGGCGGGTGGCGATTTGCGCGCTGGGTTCTTCTGGCTGCTATACAATCCGCGGTAGGAGTGTTTTCGCGCTCCGATCCGTGGAGGGTTCGCGTGGAAATTATTGGTGGGTTTGGTACCGTCGCTGTCGTTATCATCGTCATTTATCTTCTCAGTTCCATCAAGATTCTGGCCGAGTACGAGCGCGGCGTGATTTTTCGCCTGGGCCGGTTGCTGCCCAACGCAAAGGGTCCCGGAATCGCTTTGGTGTTCGTGCCACTGGACCGCATCGTGCGGGTGTCGTTGCGGCAGGAGGCGCTGGAAGTTCCTCCGCAGGACATTATTACCCGCGACAACGTCACACTAAAGGTGAACGCGGTCATCTTTTTAAGAGTCATTGATCCGAACAAGGCCGTGGTGGAGGTTTCGAACTACGTCTATCAGACTTCGCAATTTGCGCAGACTACGCTGCGGTCGGTGCTGGGCGAACAGGAACTGGACGAACTGCTTTCGCATCGGGAGAAAATCAATCTGCGCCTGCAGAGCATTCTCGACACGCACACTTCTCCGTGGGGCGTGAAGGTCACCAACGTCGAAGTCAAGCAGGTGGACATGCCGGAGTCGATGCTGCGCGCCATGGCCAAGCAGGCCGAGGCTGAGCGCGAAAAGCGGTCGAAGATTATTCACGCCGAGGGCGAGTTTTCGGCCGCGCAGAGGCTGGTGGATGCGGCCCATCTGCTGGCCACCGAGCCGGTCAGCGTGCAGTTGCGCTATTTGCAGACTCTGACCGAGATTGGCGTGGAGAAAAATACGACCGTGATCTTCCCGGTTCCGGTGGACTTTTTCTCGGGACTGCAGAAGATTTTGGGAAAGGGTGAAGACGCGTCCGGGTCAAAGGCCGCGTAGAACTGTCGATTCGTCAAAGCTATCGCCTCGTCAAAACTATGGCTTCGTCAGAAGATACTGAAATTACGCTGGGCACCGGCAAACTGCTGGTCCTGTTTTTCGGACTGGTCGGAATCTGCGCGCTGTTCTTCGCGCTTGGGTATTCGCTCGGAAAGAAATCAGAGCCGGCGATTACCGCGACGAGCGCGGCGCTCGCGCCGCAAGGGACGCCGGGCGCGAAGGCGAGCAGCGGGTCCACGCCTGCGGCGACACCTCCACCGATGACGTTCTACAAGTCGGTGGAACAGAAGGATGCCAGCCCCGAGCTGACGCCGGCGGCCGACGCCAAGACGGAAACCGTGGCGGCGCCCGCAACTGCGACTGCAAATCCCGCGGGCTCAGGTGCAGCTTCAACTGGCGCGGCTTCAACCGGCGCAGCAGCGACTTCAGCCAACGCTGCAGATCCGGCACTGGCGCTGCCCAGCGCAAGTTATTTTGTGCAGGTAGCAGCGGTCAGCAAACAGGATGACGCCGATGCTTTGGTGGATGCGCTCAAGAAGAAACAGTATCCGGCGCTGGTCGCGCCGCAGGTTCCGACCGACAAACTGTTCCGCGTGCAGGTAGGGCCGTTCAGCGACATCAAAGACGCGGAAGCCATGCGCGCCCGGCTGATGGCCGATGGGTATAGCCCGATTGTGAAGAAGTAGCATCTTCCGAAGGTAGATTCCTCCGCCCCTCGTGTTCGCTCGGGGGTCGGAATGACAAATCCAGTCTCTACGTGGACACTCCTCGATTACATTGACAGGGGTCGATTCCCGCGGTATTCCTAATTCTCCCATGTCTTCCGACGAAACATCTCTCGACCTTGCGCTGCACGCCATTGCTGATCCGACGCGGCGGCGGATTTTGCTGGCGCTGAAAGAAGGCGAGGCCGAGGCGAAGGCAGCGGGGCAAAAGACAGGTGCTTCGAGGCCGTGTCTGTGCGCGGGGGACATTGAAAAACGGGTGCAGCTTTCGCAGCCGACGATTTCTCACCACATGGCGATTCTGACCAAGGCCGGACTGGTGGAGGCGACCAAGAAGGGGCAGTGGCGCTGGTACCGGAGGAACGAGAAGGCGATTCGGCGCATGGTGAAGACGCTGCGCGGGAAGCTGTAGGCGCTGAAGCCCCAGTCGAAAGAAAGGTCTTGTCGCAGCACTGAAAGCGCTGCGCCACCCAAAAACCAGGCTGCTTCTAGGGCGTGCCTAGGGCCCATTTTTCAAGCTCTCCGGTGGAGCGCAGGACGCCGAGCTGGCTGCGCTGGAGTTCGAGGGTCACGTCCTGGAGAGCGATGAAGTGTTCGCTGGCCTGGGTGCAGGCATCGTCGAGATCGTGGAGCGTGGCGGTGCCAGCGTCCAAACGAGGCTGGATCGCGGTCAGGTTCTTGTCGGCGATTTCGTATTCCAGTTGGGCTACGTCGCGTGCGGCCTGCATCTGGGCGACGGAGCGCTGCAGTCGCAGTGTCTCCTCCGACACCTGATTGCGGGCGGCTTCCGCCTGCTTCGTGGCTTTGACCGCGTCGGCATCGGCGGCCTGGGCGCGGGAGCGCTGCGCGGCGTTGAATAGAGGGAACCGGATGCTCACGCCGACGGTTGCGTTGTTCTGCTGGTAGGTGCTGGTCACGCACAGAAATTCGCCGAGGGAAGTGGTGCAGGGTTTGGAGGGGATGTAGTAGTTCTGATAGTTGTTGAATCGTGAGAGCAAGGCGTATTGGGCCGCGAAGTCGATGCTGGGCCAAAGTGTTTTGTGTTCGCCCTGGGCGCGGAGGTACTGGGCGCGGGCATATTCGACGGCGGCTTCCACCGTGGGGTTGGAAGCGGCAGCGTCCTTCGCGGCGTCTTCGGTTGGCGGTGCGGCCGGGGGCGCGGGGATGGAATCAGGGTCGGTCTGAATGTTCGCGGCGGGCAGGCCGGTGAGTTTCGAGAGGTGTTCGCGCAGCACGTCGGCTGCGCCCCGGGCCTCGGCGATGCGCAGGCGAACGCGCGCGGCGGACAGTTGCGCCTTTTTGCCGTCCAGTTCGCTGTCAATACCTTCTTTGACGCGCGCGGCGATGGCGGATTGCAGCTTGTTGGCGGCGGCTTCCGTGTCCTGCAGCCGGGGCAGGCGTTGCTCCCACTTGGCGAGTTCGGCGTAACTCAGGGCAGCGTCCTGGATGATCTGGTTGCGCTGGTCCTTGGTCTTCAAGGAAGCGACAGCGGAGTCGGCTTTGGCGGCGCGCACGAAATCGTGCAGGGCGGGATTGAAGAGCGCGGACTGAGTATTGAGGTTGAACAGAGCCGGCGCGGATCCCTCCAGCGAGAGCGGGAAGCCATAGGAATAGCCGAGACCTGCGCCGGTCGAGACCTGGGGGACGTAGCTGTTGCGGAGTTCCCGGAAACCGGCGGCGGCGCGTTGTTCGTCGGCAGCCGCGATGGCGCCGCCAGTCGCGTGGGTCAGCGCGAGTTCGACGACGTGTTTAAGAGAAACGGGTTCGGCCAGCAGCGAGCTGGGCAGCAGCAGCAGCGCGGCCAGAATCCAGGTTGCGCTGTGCGCACCACGGCACGAGGTTTTCATGGCGTCCTCTTTCGGAGTGATCTGGAAATCATGGCATGAGCTTGGTTGTATGAGCATGATTTCGTAAACAATTTAGTAATTGGGAAATTTGGTAATTGAGTCATTGAAAATCAGAGCCGGCCGCCTTGGCGCGGAAGTGTCATAGTTCGAGATCATAGTTCGAGATCAGGGTTCGACCCGCTTCAAGTCTTCCTGAGCGCGGGCGAAGGTATGACTCAGCGCAAGGGCGGCACGATATTCTTCGGCGGCGGCGCGGCGGTCGCCTTGCTTTTCGAGCAACTGCCCCAGCATGTCGTGGGCTTTGAAGGCGGGGCCCTCCTCCACGGGACCATTCGAGAGATAGCGGCGCAACAGGCGTAGGGCCATGGCGTGATCGCGGCCAGAGCGCAGCAGAAGACTGGCGCCATCCATGAGCGATTCCGGACGGTCCAGCGGACTGGGTTCCAGCGAGCGGAGCGCCTGTTCCATTTCCTCGAGACGGTTGGCGTGGGCCATGAACTGGGCCAGATGCAGCCAGGCAGAGGCGGCTCCCTTACTCGCTTCAATGGCGGCGCGGTACTCTCGCTCGGCGGTTGAGCGGTCTTTGTCCCGCTCTGCAATTTCGCCCGTCACATAATGAGCCACGGCGGGATTGAAGGCGGCCAGCGCCTGGGCCTGAGCGCGGGCCTTGTCTTTGCCGCCCCCCATAATGCTGGGAGCGGAGAAATAAAATTCGGCCAGGTCGGCGCGAGCTTCCGAGTTCCTGGGATCGAGTTCGACGGTGCGCTCGAACTCCATCCGTGCTTTTTTTGCGAGCCCGGCCGCGGAGAGAAATCCGGCACGGTCGGCTTTCTCCCCATAGATGCGGCCCAGCCACAAGTGGTAGAGGCTGTTTTGCGGGTCGAGGCCTCGTGCGCGCTCGCAGGCAGTGATCCCGCGGTCCCACTCGTCAATCATGTAATAGGCGCGGCAAAGCAGATTGTAGGATTCGGCGTCGGGTGTGCGGTGGGTCTGCTGTTCAAGAGCCTGAACGGCTTCGTCCGCGCGGCCGGCGGCGAGCAAGTCTCTTCCTGATGTGCTGGCGGACGTGGCCGCATGCGCCGCGAGCAGGAGCAGGGGAAAGAACAAGAGCGACGATAGGGAACGCACATTCATCGGCGGAGTTCTCGTCTGAAGCCGCGCCCTTGCCAGATTCTAGGGAACCACCTTGACGGGCACGCCGTCAACGAGGGGCTTGTCCTCTACTGGCAAGGCTACGACGTCGCCTTCGGAAAGACCGGAGGTGATCTCGACGCGGGTAAGATTCTGCAGCGAAAACTCAATGGCCTGGCGTTTCAGGTGGTTTTCGACGATGCGGAAGACATAAGGCTTGGCCTCGTCGATGCGCAAGGCGTCGCGCTGCAGCGTGAGTACATTGCTGTGCTCGGCAATCACAATGGTGACGCCAACGTTGACGTTGGGCAGCAGGCGCAAGTCTTTATTATCAACGACACAGGTGGTCTCGCCAACGTTTCTGGAGACGCGCAGCTTGACGGTGGAAGGAACGGAGTTAAGCACACCGGTCCAGGTGCGGCCGGGGACGGCGTCCCATGTAATCTCAACTTTTTGCCCAAGCTGAAGACGCCCCACATCCGGTTCGTCCACGAATGCGCGGACCAGCACGTGCGAGAGGTCGGCTTCCTGCAGCAGCAAATCACCGGCCTGGACGAAAGCTCCCCGCTTGACCGGAAGGGAATAGACGACCCCGTCGAAAGGCGCGCGCACGCTGGATTTCAGCAGAGTGCCTTCCGCGGCGTCATAGGCGGCTTGCGCTTCAGCGGACTTGGCTTCGATTCGCGCCGCTTCCGGGGAAGAGTAGCGATCGTTCTGTTTTTGCTCGATCAAGGTTAGATCGGCCTGGGCGCTTCTGAGGGCGTCCTCTGCCTGGTGGACTTCCCCCGGGGACGCAGCGCCGTCCTTTTGCAGGCGGCGCAGGGCATCGAGGTTGCGCTGAGCTGTCTCGCGTGCGTCGCGGGCCTTCACCAGTTGCGCGTGCAAGGTCAGCACTTCTTCCTGCGTGCCCTCGGCCTTGAGTACCGATTGATCGGCCTGTGCCGTCTTGACCTGAGCGCTCGCGCGCGCGGCCTGCGAGCGAATATCGTAGTCGTCGAGTTGCAGCAACATCTGGCCCTTGCGTACGTGGTCGCCTTCCTTGACCAGCAGCCGTTTCACCGTGGTTGAGACCGGAGCGTGAGCCTCGAAGTTCAGGATGGGTTCAATCTTGCCGTTGGTGGAAACCACGCTGCGGATGGGGCCGCGCTGCACCATGGCCGCGCGCACCTTCAGCGGGGTCTGGTGAAAATAGGAATACGAGAGTGCTATTACTGCCAGAAGCACGAGCGCGGGCCAAATCCACCGCCGGCCAGACGGCGTGTGCGAATTATTCGTCAATGCCAACCAGTTTGTCTTTCAGGGTGCGGCGGGAATAACTGTAAGTAGTAATTTACCATTCCGGAGGCCATGACACATACTGTGGAACCCCTCCAGGCACGACACTGGGTTGGATGTCGGCCGAGGGCCTTCGGGTGCAGGGGATTTCGAGTGGATCGGGCAAACGCTACAATAGCAGCATGGCTAAATCGCCTCGCTATACGCCCGAGCACGCCGCCGCGGGACTGGACACGAAGTTTCCTGAGATTGAGACCTGGCCGAATCAGTTTCCCGGATACGAGATCGTGGTGGACGACCCTGAGTTTACCTCGGTGTGTCCGAAAACCGGGCTGCCGGATTTTGGGGTGCTGGCCATCCGGTACATGCCGGACAAGAGCTGCCTGGAGTTGAAATCGCTGAAGGAGTATTTGCAATGCTACCGCAATCTTGGAATCTTTCAGGAGAACATCGTCAACCAGGTTCTGGAAGACGTGGTGAAATGGGCGAAACCGGTGTGGGCGGAAGTGAGAGGCGCGTTTCGTCCGCGCGGCGGGATTTCGACAACGATTGTGGCGAAGTGGCCAAGACCGAAGGGACGCAGGTGAAGGCGCTGCACGGTCAGCGGGATGCGGAGGCGGCGCGAGGCTCGATACGTTCAATCTCGTCGGCTTGCTCGGCCATCACGCGGCTGACTTCATAGGCGCCCTGCAGGTTCAGCCAGAATTGCTCGGTCGTTCCAAAGAAGCGCGACAGCCGGACTGCGGTGTCGGCGCTGACGCCACGGCGTTCCAGCACGATGTCGTTGACCCGAGGCGCGGGAACGTGAAGGCGCTTGGCCAACTCGTAAGCGGACATGCCGAGCGGCTTGAGGAACTCTTCCCGCAGGATCTCGCCGGGATGAACTCTCCAGTGGGGCGGGGTTTTTCTGATGATACCCATAGTTGTTGTACCTTCTCGCCAGTTCCTCAGCTGTCTTGCCGATTCCTAGTGATAGTCCGTCATGTCAACCTCGAACGCATCGTGGGCGCGCCATTCAAAGCAGATTCGATATTGGTCATTGATCCGGATGCTATAATGGCCTTCACGGTTTTCATGCAGCTTTTC
>Ga0302324_100002466_pt1 | contig 42736 bp, 37 predicted proteins | sample Palsa_T0_1_FD_201949 | JGI IMG/M metagenome (GOLD analysis project Ga0302324, IMG submission 201949) | Peat permafrost microbial communities from Stordalen Mire near Abisko, Sweden - Palsa_T0_1 | ecosystem: Environmental > Terrestrial > Soil > Palsa > Peat permafrost | place: Sweden: Abisko... | reverse complement strand
CTCGCTGCCGAGCGCGGCGTCGTCGGCCGGCGGATCGAGGCCGTGCGAGGCGTCCTCGACGCCCTTGCGGAAGTGCGGCGCGAATGAAGGTCCTCGACGAAGTCGGCCGTGATACGACGAGCGTCTTCGCTTACGCCGGCGGCGTCAGCGAGCTGCTCGTCGACTCGCTCCGTTTCATCGTGATGCTGCAGATCCGGGTCGGCGAGACGTTCGATCAGGCCTTCTTGTTGGGCGTGCAGTCGTGGCCGATCGTGGTGCTGACCGCACTCTTCACCGGGATGGTGTTCTCGCTGGAGAGCGCGGTCCAGGCGGTCGAGTACGGCGTCGGCAACCTGGTCGGCGGGGTGGTCGCCTTCTCGACCGTGCGGGAGCTGGGTCCGATGCTCTCGGCGGTCGTCGTCGCCGGCCGCACCGGCGCGGCGATCGCAGCCGAGTTGGGCTCGATGACGGTGACCGAGCAGATCGAGGCCCTGCAGTCGCTCGGACTCTCGCCGACCCGGATGCTGGTCGTCCCGCGGCTGGTCGCCCTGGTGGTGATGCTTCCGTTGCTGGCGATGATCGCCGACGTGGTCTCGATCCTAGGCGGGATGTGGGTCGCCCACGTCTACGCGCACATCTCGTACGAGTCGTTCATCGACTCGGCACGTTTCATCGTTCCGTTCGGCGACGTGCTGCGGAGCTTGGTGAAGTCGGCGGTGTTCGCCGTCATCATCGCGATCGTCGGCGCGTATCAGGGGCTCTCGACCCGCGGCGGGGCGGCCGGCGTCGGCCGTTCGACGACCGGCGCCGTGGTCGTCTCGGTCATCCTGATCTTCATCTTCAACCTGGCCCTCTCGTATCTGCTCTACGGGGGGAGCTGATGGCGGATATCTGGGCGCGGATCGAGGACGTCTGCGTTCGTTACGGGCCGAAGATCGTCATGGAGAATCTGACCCTCGACATCGTCGAGGGCGCGATCACCTGCATCATCGGTCTCTCCGGCGCCGGCAAGTCGACGACGCTGCGCCTGCTCAACGGGCTCAAGCAGCCCGACAGCGGCCACGTCTACATCAAAGGGCGCGACATCACGACGCTGCGGGAACGCGAGCTGATCGACCTGCGCCGCACGATCGGGTTCTCATTCCAGTTCGCCGCGCTGTTCGACTCGCTGACGGTCGGTGAGAACGTCGCCCTGCCGCTGCGCGAGAACACCCACATGAACGAGGCCGAGATCAAGGACGTGGTCGCGCACACCTTGGAGTCGGTCGGCCTCGCGCACATGGAAGACCGCTACCCCGCCGAGCTGTCGGGCGGGATGGTGAAGCGGGCGGGATTCGCGCGCGCGGTCGCGATCAACCCACAAGCGGTCCTCTACGACGAGCCGACGACCGGACTCGATCCCATCATCACCCACGTGCTGACCGACCTGATCGTGAGCCAACGCCGGCGCTTGAACGGGACCGCCGTCGTGGTTTCGCACGACCTCCCCAGCATCTACCTCATGGCGGACTACATCGCGATGCTCTTCGAGGGTGCGATCGTCGCCTACGGGACCGTCGAGGAGATCTGGAGGTCGGAGAACCCCATCGTGCAGCAGTTCTTACAAGGGAGTGAGATCGGGCCCATCCCGATCTAAACGCGATGAGCAGACAGGCCTACGTTGGACTCTTCACCGTCGTCGCGCTGATCGCGCTGTTCTCGATGTTCTTCGTGCTGGAGAACATCGGAACGCAGGGGCGGTACCAGACCGGCATCCACTTCAAGGCGGCCGCGGGGCTGCACAAAGGCGCGCTGGTGTACGAGAGCGGCGTCGTGGTCGGGCTGGTCGAGCGGACGATCCTCGAGCCGGATTTCACGGTCGACGTGATCGTCTCGATCGACAACAACGTCGACGTCCCGCGCAACTCGCGCTTCTTGGTCCAAGCCCCGCTGACCGGCGACACGACGCTGGAGATCGTGCCGCTCGCCGCCGAGCGCGCCGTTGCGGCCAACCTGCTCCCCCGCCAGGTCCTCCCGATCGAAGAGCAGCCGCTCGGGACGAACCCGGCCACGCTGCAGGACCTGCTCGACTCGGGCCAGGGCGAAGTCCGGAGGCTCGACACGATGCTCTCCCAGCTCGAGCGACGTGAGCCCAAGCTCCTCGACACGCTGGAGTCGGCGCTCGACAACGCGAATCAGGTCGCCGTCACGACCAATCACACCTTCAGCACCCTCTCGAAGCGGATCGACTCGCTGACCGATACGCTCCAGCTCGCGCTGCAGCAGGGCAGTGCGAACCTGACCGACATGACCGCGCAGCTCGACTCGGCCGTCAAGCGGAACAGCGGCCACTTCGACTCGATCGCCGTCGCGCTCGACGCCTCGGCCCGCGATCTCCACGCGACCGCCGACCACATCAACGACCTGGCGTCCAATCCGCAGCTGAAGGCCGATATCTTGCAGACGACGCACGAGCTGGCCGCGACGGCGACGACCTTCGCCGCGCTGGCGAACGACCTGCGCCAGGTGACCGGGAACCCCCAGACGCAGGCGCAACTGCGCGACACGATCGCCAACGCCGACGCGGTGATGGAGCGAGCGAACTCGCTGCTCGGGCGCGTCGGGGGCCAATCTCATGTCCCCGGCGTCGACTCGGGCGCGACGCCGGCGCCGGCGGGCATGCCGCTGCCGGCCAGCTCGCCGTTACCGGGCGGCGCGACCGGAACGCACGGCGCCACGCCGAGCGCTTCGCTTCAACAGGACGTCAAGTTCAAATTCGGCGATCTGGTGCATCAGCTCATCGCGCTGCAAGTGCGCGTCTCCGAACTCGACGCCGAGGCAGCGAATGCGAACTCTTCGCCGCTGCTGACCCACGACCGCGGCCCGTCGACCGACGTCGGCGCGGTCCTCTTGCCCCACGGCACGACGTCGCTCTACGCCGGGGTCAACGACATCGGCGGCCCGGCGTCGAGCGTCAGCCTCGACGCGCTCTCGCACGTCTCGTCGCACTTTCTGGTCGGCGGCGGCGTCCTGTACTCGCGGCTCGGCGCGCGCGCTCTCTACGATCCCGGCGCGAGCGGGCTGGGCTTCGAGGGCTTGGTCTACGACCCGCGCCACCCGACCGCCGACGGCTATGTGAATCTCAAGCTCGGCGGCGGGCTCGGCCTCTTCGGCGGCGAGCGCGACGTCCTGCACACCGGTCGCCGGACGGTCTTCGGGCTGCAGCTCCAGTTCTGAGAACGTGATCCCGCTCTGGGGGGATCGCCGGATCCCGGCGACCGCGTGGAGCGTCTACCTGATCGTCGCCGTCAACGTCGGGGTGTTCGTCGGGGAGACGCGAGCGCCGCACCCGGACGCGCTGATCGCCGCCTTCGGCGTGATCCCCTACGATGTCACGCACGACGTCGTGCTCCCACCGCCCGCGCCGCCGTATCCTCCGCTGACGCTGATCACGGCACAATTTGTGCACGGCTCGCTGGCCCACATCGGCTTCAACATGCTCTTCCTGCTGGTCTTCGGTCCGGCCGTCGAGTACCGTTGCGGTCACCTCCGCTTCCTGGCCTACTATCTGCTCTGCGGTACCGTCGGCGGCGTCACCCAGATCCTCTGGGCGCCGGGGAGCCACGTCCCCGAGATCGGCGCCTCGGGCGCGATCGCCGGCGTGCTCGGTGGTTATCTGGTCAGCTATCCTTTCGCGCGGATCGGGGCGGTCGTCCCGATCGGCTGCTTCCCGCTGTTCCTGCGCGTGCCGGCGCTGCTGGTCATCGGCCTGTGGGCGCTGGCGCAGGTCGTGGCCGGCTACGGAGCGATCGACGCCGAGGCGGCGAAGTCGAGTGGGGGGATCGCGTACTTCGCCCACCTCGGAGGATTCTGTACCGGCGTGCTGTTGATCGGTCTGGTTGCGACGCGCCCCGGGAGGTCGCGCTGATGCGGGTCGGCATCATCGGCGCGGGCGCGCTCGGGACGCTGTTCGGTCACCGGTTGGCGGCCGCGAACGAAGTCCTCCTGCTCGAGCGCAGCCCGGAGATCGTGGCTGGGATCCGCGCTTCCGGATTGCGGGTCGACGGCAGCGCCCGCACCGCGCGAGTCAGCAGCGAGCCGCGCGACCTCTACGGCGTGCAGATCCTGTTCATCTTCGTGCGCGCGACCGACACGCTGCGCGCGCTGCGCCCGTTCGCCGGCGAGCTCAGCCCGACCGCCGCGATCGTCTCGCTCCAGAACGGCTTAGGGAACGAAGAGGCGATCAAGACCTCGCTGGGCGGCGCGATCCCACTGGTGATCGGCGCGACGACCGAGTCGGCGCTGACCGTCGCGCCGGGCGACGTTCGCCGCGTCGGCGACGGCACGACCGTGCTGGGCAGCGCCGGCGCCTCGCCCGAGGTCGTCAACCGGGTCGTGCGGCTGCTCGTCGAGGCGGAGCTGCGCGCCAGCGCCGCCTACGACATTCGCCCGCACCTGTGGGGGAAGCTGATCGCGAACGCGGCGATCAACCCGGTGGCGGCGCTGCTCGAGCGCCCGAACGGGGTCGTGCTGACCGACGAGCACGCCGGCGAGGTGGCGCGGTCGCTGGCCCAGGAGGCCGCGACGGTCGCCAACGCGATGCGGATCCCGTTGCCGTTCAGCGACCCCTGGTCGTACGTGCGGACCATCGTCGAGCAGACGGCCGAGCTGGACAACTCGATGCTCTACGATCTGCGCGCCGGGGCTCGAACGGAGGTCGATTTCATCAACGGCGCGGTCGTCACCGCCGGGCGGCGCGCCGGCGTCGCAACGCCCTACAACGAGACGCTGACCGCCTTGGTCAAGGCACGCGAGGCCGCACGCGGCCGCCAGGGAGGCCGCTCGGAAGGCGTTTAAGCTGGCGCTCCTGGGGAGAAGCGTGCAACAGACCGTGACACCACCCCGGATGCTCCTTGGCACGCTTTCAGTGGCTCTGCTCGCGCTTGCGAGCGGCTGCGGCGGCGCGTCCAAGAACCCCAAGGCCGAGGCCTCGCCGTTACCGGCCGTCGTCACCGTCGTCGCCCAAACCGGCACGATCTCGCCGACGCTCGCGATCGCCGGCGTCATCACGCCGTATCGGCAGGTCGGCATCGCCTCCGACCTCTCCGAACCGATCATCTCGGTCAACGTTCAAGAGGGCGACCACGTCCGCGCCGGCCAGGTGCTGGCGAAGCTGCTGACCGACGACCTCGAAGCCTCGTTGGTCTCGGCCGAGCGCGTCGTCGCCGAAGACGTCGCGAACTACAGCCATACCTCATACCAGACCGGCGCGGTCAACGCCGAGGACGCGGCCGCGATCCGGACGGCGCAAGCGACGCTGCATCAGGCGGAAGTGAATCTCGCCGGCGCGCGGACCGACCTCAACCGCTACCTCCAGCTCCAAGCGCAGGGCTACATCGCGAACCAGACCGTCGACGAGCAGCGTACGACCGTCGCCAGCGACACCGCCGCCGTGTTGGCCGCCCGGGCGGCGCTCAATCAGGCGATCGCGAACGCGAACGCGAACGGCAGCGGCGCCAACAACGGCGAGCAGCAGCAGGAGCTGGCCGCCGCCCGCGAGGAGGCGAACGCCGCCGAGGCCAGCGCCGAGCAACTGCGCCGCGAGATCGCGCGCGCCACGATCGTCGCGCCGGTCGACGGAATCATCGACGCGATCAACGCCAACCCCGGCGAATATCCGTCGGGGCGCGAGCTCTTCACCGAAGAGCAGGTCGACCAGGTCTACGCGATCTTGCCCTCGTCGACGGCGCAGGCGGTCGACATCCGCACCGGCGCGACGGCGACGGTCACCGCGGCCGGGAGCACGCGACACGACCGCGGGACGGTCACCGCCGTGCTCGACCAGCTCGCGCCCGGGACGACGAACTTCAATGTCAAGGTGTTGCTCGCGAACCCGGACGGTCATCTCCACGCCGGGATGCCGGTCAGCGCTTCGGTCGCCGAGCCGGTGGTGAGCGGGGTGCTCGTCCCGGTCACCGCGTTTCTCGACGACACGCACACCGCCGTCTACGTCGTGACCGACGGCGTCGTCCGCACGCACGCGGTGACCGAGGTCAAAGACGACGGCAAGCACGCCGTGGTGACCGGCCTCGACCTCGGGAGCACCGTCGTCGAGGACGTCACGGCCACGACCGTCGGCAACGGCGACAAGGTCTCCACCGCGACGCCCGCCCCGCGCCGCGGCCGGGGCGCGAGCCCCGCGGCCAGTCCATCCGCGAGTCCCTAAATGAGCCTCACGCGCCTCTTCATCAAGCGGCCGACGCTGGTCTTCGTGATCGTCGCGCTCACGCTGCTGGCGGCCGTCATGGCGCTGCGCGGGTTGGTCATTCAGGAGACCCCGAACAGCGGCTTGCCGGCGATCTCGGTCAGTGTCGGGTACTCCGGTGCGTCGACGACCGAACTCGTCACCGAGATCGCCGAACCGATCGAAGATCAGCTCGCCGGCACGCCGTACCTCGACCACATCGACACGACGATCCAAACCGGTCAAGTCAGCATCACGGCGTCGTTCTCGATCCAGTCGAGCGACACCGAGAACATCGCGAACGTCGAGAAAGCGATCCAGGCCGCTTCGCGCAACCTGCCCTCGACGATCGCTTCGCCGACGCTGCGCGTGGCCGATCCGAGCGAGCCGACCGTCGTCACCCTGGCGCTGGTCTCCTCAAAGTATCCCCAAGCCGTGCTCGCCTCGATCGCGAACAACACGATCGTCCCCGCGATCGAACAATTGCCCGGCATCTCGAACGTCAACGTGACCGGGACGACGCAGGCCGCCTTCATGGTCACCGTCGATCCGAATCTGCTGGCCGCGAACGATCTGACGGTGACCGACGTCGTCGCCGCGATCACCCCGAACAACCTGCGCGCGCCGGGCGGCATCGTCTACGGCCCCGGGCACGAGACCCAGCTCGACGTGCGCGGTGACCTGCCGAACCCGCAGTCGGTCGCGAACCTGCCGATCCACGTCGTCTACTCGACCACCGGGGCTTCGTTGACCAGCACCGCCTCGAGCGGCAGCACCTCCGCCACCGGCGCCGTCGGCCCGATCGCGCGCACCGGAGCTGCCGTCCCGACGGCGATGGCGAGCGCGCCGCCGGGCGGCTTCGTCGCGCCGTCGAGCACGACCGGGACGGCGATCGCAAACGCGACGCCGCCGCCGCCCACCGGCACCGGCACGGGCCGCGCGTACAGCGCCGGAACGGCCACGGCCGGGAACGGAGGGAGCACCAGCACGAGCGCGTTGAACAGCAGCGTCGGCAGCATCGTCGCCTCGCAGAGCGCGGTCGCGAACGCGCTGATCGACCAGCCGGTGACGCCGACGACGGTCAACTCGAATGCCGATGCCGTGACCGCCGCCAGCAGCGGCGGCGCGCTGCCCTCGACCAGCTCGAGTTCCTACGGCAGCGGCGCGGGGGTGACGACCTCGCCCTTCGTCGGCGCGCTCGGCCCGTGGGCCCTCCCCAGCGCCGACAAGCGCATCTCCGACGTCGCGACCGTCCTGGACAGCACCGTCGTGCAACGCGTCTTTTCCTCGCAAAACGGTCGCCCCGGCGTCACCCTGCTGGTGCAGAAGGCGACCCAAGCCAGCGAGGTGACGGTCGCGAACGAGATCGTCGCCGCGTTGCCCGCGCTGCGCCAGCAATTCCCCGGGGTCGACTTCCAGCTCGCCCACGTCCAGGCGACCTACACCGAGCAGCAGGTCACCGGCGTCGAGCACACGCTGGTCGAGGGCATCATCCTGACCGGGATCGTCATGCTGTTCTTCCTGGGCTCGTGGCGCAACGCGGTCGTCGTCATGATCGCGATCCCGACCTCGCTCGGCGTGACGCTGTTCGTCATGCTGATGATGGGCCTGACCCTCGATACGATCTCGCTGATGGCGATGACGCTGGTGATCGGGATCCTGATCGACGACTCGACGGTCGTCCTCGAGAACATCGAGCGGCACCGCTCGCTCGGCGAGGCGCCGGCGGATGCGGCGCTCAACGGCCGCACCGAGATCGGCCTGGCCGCGATCGTGCTGACGACGGTCGACGTCATCGTGTTCCTGCCGATCGTCTTCATCGGTGGTCAGGTCGCGCAGTTGCTGACCGAGTTCGCGATCGTCGTCACCGTCGCGACGCTGACCTCGCTCTTCGTATCGTTCACCATTACGCCGACTATGGCCGGCCTGTGGTCGATGCAGTCGACCTGGCGCCCGTGGCCGATGATCCGCTGGTTCGGCGCGCGCTTCGACGGCCTGCGCTCGAACTACGCGCAACGCTGGCTGCCGGCCGCGATGCGCACGCCGTGGCCGATTCTGCTCGCGGCCGTCGTGCTGTGCGTGCTGGCCTTCCTGCTGGTGCCGACCGGTCTGGTCGGCGAGGAGTACCTGCCGCCGCAGAACCAGGGCATCATCACCGTGCAGGTAACGTATCCGGCCGGCTATCCGCTCGCCTCGACCGAGGCGACGATGTCGCGCCTCGAGGCGAAGACGCGCGCGATCGTCCCGGCCAAGCTCTTGCAGTACGAGACCACGGTCGCCGGCGCGTACAGCGCGGCGTTCGGCGGCTTCGTGCAAGAAGGGAACGTCGGTCAGATCTCGGTCTATCTCTACGATCCTACGCAGACGCAAAGCGTCGTCAACACCTTGCAGAACGACCTGACACCGATGGCCCCCGGGGCGCTGCTCTCGGTGACGGCAGCGACGGGGCTAGGCGGCAGCGCGCAGCAGCCGATCGACGAGCTCGTCTCGACGAGCGACGGCTCCGATCCGACCGCCGCCGCGGCCAAGCTCTTCGCGACGCTCAAGGCGACGCCGGGCACCGCCGGCGCGCAGGACAGCGCGAGCAACGCGGCGCCGCAGATGGAAGTCGAGTTCGACCGCCCGCGGCTCCAATCGCTCGACGTCAGTGACGGCGCCGCCGCCTCCGCCGTCGAGGCCGCCTTCGGTGGAGACGTCGCCTCGCAGATCGAGACGCCGGATCGCGGGCTGACCGACATCGAGGTCATCTATCCGACCTCCGCGCAGACCTCGCTGGCCGACGTCATGGCGCTCCCGATCCGCACCCAAGCCGGCGGCATCATCCGGCTCGGCGACGTCGCCCACCTCACCTGGGCGCCCGCGCCGCTGTTGATCACCCGCGAGAACCGGCAGACGGTGATCCACGTCTCGGCGAACCTGGCGCCCGGCGCGAACCTGTCGGACGTGACGAACGCGTTCTTGCAGCGCGTGCGCGCGCTGCACTTGCCCCGGACCGTCAGGCTGAAGCCCGCGGCGCAAGGGCAGCAGCAGCTGATGAGCCAGGCGCTGATGACGCTCGGCGGGAGCCTCGCGATCTCGATCGTGCTGGTCTTCTTCGTGATCGTCGCGCTCTACAATAGTTACCGCACGCCGTTCGTGACGCTGTTCGCGATCCCGGTCGCGGCCATCGGCGGCCTGGGCGCGCTCTGGATCACCCACCAGACGCTCAACCTGTACTCGCTGATCGGGACGATTTTGCTGGTCGGCCTAGTGACCAAGAACGGGATCCTGCTCGTCGACTATGCCGACACGGTGCGCCTGCGCGAAGGCAAGTCGCGCGCCGACGGGATGGCCGAAGCGGCCGCGACGCGGTTCCGGCCGATCATCATGACCACCGTCGCGATGGTCGCCGGCATGCTCCCGCTGGCGCTCGGCCTCGAGCCCGGCGGCCAGCAGCGCGCCTCGCTCGCGATCGTGGTGATCGGCGGCCTGCTCAGTTCGCTCGCGCTCACCCTGTTCGTCGTCCCGATCATGTACAGCTGGATCGCCCCGGCCCGGCTGCGCGAGGAGACCCGCTTCGCCGACGAGGGACCGCCGCGCCAACCCCAACGCGCGTAGGTGGGAGAAGAAGAAGGCCGGCCGTTCTGATCCTCGGTTAAGGTAACGGTGCGATCATCCGCTGGACGTGACGCACCGAACGCTCTCCCTGCTCGGCGCCGCTGTCGCGGCGTGCACCGCGACGGCCGCCGCCGCCGTTCCGGCGGGCTCGCCGCCGTTCGCGCTCATCCCGGCCCGCGCGGGGACGACCGCGATCTACGGCTATCAACTCGACGCGAACGGGCCGCGTGGTTCGCAGAGTCTGCGCGGCGTCGTCGTGATCACGCGACTGGCGAACGGCCGCGCCGTCGTGACGCTCGCGCCCGACGTCGGCAACGCCTCGGCCGTCGCTGCCGCGATCGCGCCTGACGGTACGCTCCACGCGGCGCCGCCCTCGTCGAGCGACGTCCCCAGCGAGGGTTTCGGGCGCTCGCTGCCGGCGACGATCCCGCCCGGGTTACGCGCCCTGGTGGCGCTGCTGGTGACGCCCCCGGCCGGCACCACCTGGCCGCTCGCCGTCGAGGCCGGTGACGCGGCCGCCCCGGCGACCCTCTCGCTGACCGCGTCGACGCGGGGCGCCTCAAACGAGGCGGACCGAACCTACGCCGCCGATGGGACCGGGACGGTCGAGGTCGCACAGCCGCCGGCCCCGCGCGAGCGCGGTGGCTTCGGTCGCGGTGGCGGTGGTGGGGGCGGCGGTGGAGGCGGGTTCGGTTTCCCCGGGGGCGGCGGAGGCGGACGTCGTGGCGGTGGTGAGGGCGGTCCACAACGCGTCGCGGCGACCGTCGCGCTGCACGTGGAGGCCTCGTTCCGCGCAGCGACGTTCCTCGGCGCGCGCGGCTCCGAGACGACGACCCCCCAGCAAGGCGACACGACCGCGACGACGGCGACCTGGTCACTCTGGCCCTACTGAATGAGCCCGTAGCGGCGCCGCCGGCGGAAGGGGTGCTAAGCTAGCGCTGGAAGGCTGCCCGAGTGGCTCGGCTCGCGCCTCGGGAGAGACGCTGCGTGTCTCGTCGCGCGCTCTCCATCACGCTCGCGCTGTGTGCTGCGTTGCTTGCCGGTTGCGGCGGCGGCGCTCGTTCGAGCCTGCCCGCCGCCGCCGGGTCGGTCGGGCCGATGCAAAGCGCCAAAGGCCAAGCGACGTTCCGCATCGCGGTCCCCAGGCAAGCCACCACGGGCAAGACCCGCGCGCCGCGCTACGTCTCACCGGCCACCACCCAGTTGCTGGTGAGCCTCGAACAGGGTGATGCGGAGGTACCCGGGTATCCCGTGACCGTCGCGCTCAGTCCGACCGCGGCCGGTTGCACGAGCACGCTGGCGACGACCTACTGCCAGCTCACCCTCGCACTGACGCCGGGGGATTACACGGCCTTGCTGACGGCCGAGGATGTGAGCGGGACGCCGCTCTCGAGCGCGCAGGGCATCCCTTTCACGGTGACCGCCGAGACGAACAACGTGATCGCGATCGTCCTCTCGGGGATCCCGCACGCGCTGCAGATCGCCGCCGGCGCGCGGGCGATGCACGAATCGGGAGCGTTCGCCTTCACCCTCTACGGGCCCGCGGCGCAGCCGGTGATCGTCACCGCACTCGATGCCGACGGTAACACGATCGTCGGCCCCGGCTCACCGACCTACAGCGCGAGCCTGGTCACCGGCAGCGGCTGGAGCGCCACCGCGCCGGCGAGCACGAGCCCCAACACGATCGCGATCAACCCGCCCGGGACCAACGGGTCTAGCGCAACGTTCTCCATCACTGCGACCTATAGCGATACGACCTGCTCGCAAACCGGTGCCGTCTGCACTGCCGAGTTCACCGTGAAGAACGACCTCCAATCCCTCTTCGTGGCGAACCAGACCGGCAACGCGGTGGCCGAGTACGCGCCGCCGTACACCGGCGCAGCCACGGCGACGATCACCAGCGTGAGTGCACCGTACGGCATGGTGCTCGACAAGCTCGGGAACCTCTTCGTACTCAACGCCGGCTCCAACACGGTGACGGAGTACGCGCCGCCGTATACGGGGGCCGCGGCGACGACGATCACCATCGGCGTGGCTGCGCCGCGCGGCCTGACGCTCGACGGTTACGGGGACCTCTTCGTGGCGAACGCGTACGATGGTGAAGACATCTACGGCAACACGGTGACGGAGATCGTGCCACCCTACACCAGCGTACCGACGGTGACGATGAGCGTCAGCCAGCTCGAGAACCAAGCGCTGCAGACCGTCGTGCTCGACGCGTCCGGAGATCTCTTCGTCACCAGCCAGAGCTCGGTGATGGAGTTCGCGCCGCCCTACACCGGCGGCCCAACGCTGATCAGCAACGGCGTCAACGGGCCCGTGGCGCTCCTGCTCGACGGGGCCGGGGACCTCTTCGTCGCCAACTACGGCAACAACACGACGGAGGAGTTCGCGCCACCCTACACCGGCGCACCTACGACGACGATCACGAGCGCCAGGGGGATGAACAACCCGTACGCGCTGGCGCTCGACGGCGCCGGGAATCTCTTCGTCGCAAACGTGAGCGGCGGCACCGGCGGCACGGTGACGGAGTACGCAGCCCCGTACACCGGCACACCCATGACGACGATCAGCAGCGGCGTCAATGGACCCTACGCGCTGACGCTCGACGGCGCAGGAAACCTCTTCGTCGGAAACGCCTCCGGCCACACCGTGACGGAGTACGCCCCGCCATATACCGCAGCTCCCACTGCGACGATCACCGGCGTGGGTGATCCGACCGCGTTGCTGTTGACACCATGATGCACACGCGCACGACCTTGAGCGCCTTCATCGCGGTCGCCGTCTGCGGCGCCTTGCTGGTTGGCTGTGGCGGAGGCTCGAGCGTGCCCGCGACAGGGTCGAAGGCACCGCAGCAGGCCGGCCGGGTGCCGGTCACCTTCCGCATCGACGTCCCCTCGCAGGCCACGACGTCGAAGACACGCTCGCCGCGGTACATCTCGCCAGCCACCACGCAGTTGGCGATCAACATCGAACAGGATGAGACGGAGGTCAACGGCTATCCCATCACCGTCGGGCTCACCCCGACCTCGGGCGGCTGCACCAGCTCGCTCGCAAGCACGTACTGCCAGCTGACGGTCACCCTCGTCGTGGGGAACTACACGGCGACGTTGACCGCCCAGGACGCGAACGGCAACGCGCTCTCCGGCGCCCAGAGCATCGCCTTCGCGGTGGCCAACAACGCCACCAACGTGATCGCGATCGTCCTCTCGGGGATCCCGCACAGCCTGCAGATCGCGTCGGGCTCGTACGGGGTGGTCGGCTCGGCGTCGGCGGGCTTCACCTTGTATGGGGCGGCCCCGCAACCGGTCATCGTCACGGCGCTCGATGCCGACGGCAACACGATCGTCGGCCCGGGTTCGCCGACCTACAGCGCCAGCCCGGTCAGCGGAAGCGGCTGGGGTGCCGTCGCGCCGACGAGTACGGCACCCAACACGATCGTGATCGACCCGCCCGGGACCAACGGTTCGGGCGCGACCTTCGTGGTCACGGCGAGCTACCCCGATTCGACTTGTTCGTTCAGCGGTGCCGTCTGCCGCGCGACCTTCACCATGAAGAGCGACGTCCAGACCCTCTTCGTGGCAAACTCCGACGCCCCGTCGGTGACCGAGTACACGGCGCCTTACACCGGCACGCCTACGACGATCAGCAACGGCGTGACTTTCCCCTCGGCGCTCGTCTTCGACCGCCTTGGGAATCTCTTCGTCGCGAACTCGGACAGCAACACGGTGGGCGAGTACGCGCCGCCGTACACCGGGACGCCCACCATCATCAGCAGCGGCATGGACGACGCACTGACCATCGCGCTCAACGGCGCCGCCGAGGACCTCTTCGTCGCAAACGCACACGTCGGAACCAACACGGTGACGGAGTACGCGCCACCCTATACCGGCGCGCCGACGACGCTCACCAGTGGCCTCGACCAACCCTTCGCGCTAACCGTCGACAGTGCGGGAGATCTGTTCGTCGCAAACTTCAGGGGCAATACGGTGACCGAGTACGCGCCACCCTATACCGGCGCACCGACGACCACGATCTCCCTCGGCGTGAACCAGCCATACGCGCTCGCCATCGACGGCGTCGGGAATCTCTTCGTCGCGAACTTCGCAGCCGGAATAACGATCTACGCGCCGCCCTACACCGGCTCGCCCACGACGATCACGAGCGGCGTGAGTGGGCCGATCGCGCTGGTCGTCGACGGCGCCGGGAACCTCTTCGTCGGCAACTACGGAAACAGCACGGTCACGCAGTACGCGCGACCGTACAGCGGTGCGCACGTGACGGTCAGTAACGGGGTGAACCAGCCGTACGCGGTCGCAGTCGACGGCGCGGATAATCTCTACGTCGCAAACTTCATGGCCAACACGGTGACGGCGTACGCGCCGCCCTATGTCGGCACGCCCATCACGATCAGCACGGGTGTCGTTCGGCCCACCGCCTTGCTGTTCACACCGTAGGGCGCTGTCGGGTCAGACGGCGATCGAGGTGCGGGTGCGCGGGAGTGCCCGCACCAAGAGCGCGATCGCGCGCAGCAGGTCGTTCGCGTTCGACGGCTCGTCGAGCCGCGGTGGCGGGGCGTCGAGCCCTTCGACGACGAAGAGCGCGTCGTCCAGCGCGGCTAGCCACGGGATGGCGGCGAAGGCGCTCGCGCTGCGCGCGAGACTGTCCGCGTAGGAACTCTCGATCCGGGCCAGCACGTCGTGCGTCGCGCGGTTGCGCGCGGCGACCCGGTTCACCTCGCCGCGCACCGTCGGCACGACGTTGCGCAGCACGGCCAACCGTTCGGCGAGCGCCACGTCGAAGCGCGCCTGCCGGGCGCGCACGAGGTCGTTCTCGCGCGCCACGCCGCGCCGGCGCTCAGCCGGGTTCGCCGACGAGCGGCTCGTCCGGGCCGCTTCGAGCTGCAGGCGTTCGACGCCGGTGAAGGCGCTGCGTCGTTCCGCTTCGCGCCGCAAGGCGTCGGCCCGCTCGCGCATGAGCGTCTCGCCGGTGGTGTGGATCTCGAGCATCGGCAGGCCGCGGCGTTCGGCGGCGAGCCGGTCGCGCCGCTCGGCCTCGGCGGCCCGGATCAGCGCGACGCCGTTGCGCAGCGACTCCACCCAGTGACGGTCGGCCCGCTGCACCGGTTGCTGGTCGAAGCGCACGTGCACGTCGAGCCGGAAGGGCTCGTCGACGATCAGCTTCCAGATCGCCTCGCCATCGTAGGCGCCGACGATCCGGACCGCACTCGCCACCCGCGGGATCGCCCCGAAGCGCCCCACGGCGGCGACCAGCCGGTCACCGGCGTCGACGACGAGCAACGAGCGCACGTCGTCGATCGACCGCGAGTACACCAGAATGCCGGCGTAGGAGCGGTCGACGAGCGGACGCGGCACGTCCAGATCGAGATGACCGCGCGTGTAGACGAGTCGCCAGAGATCGGCGCCGGCCCGGCGGGCGATCTCGCTGCCGAGCAGCTGGGAGAGCTGAGCCAGCCCATCAGTCATGCCAGCATCCTACAGCCCGCTCGGCCGGAGGCCGCGCGACCGGCATCACACTCGGCTGCAGAAGAAGCGCCGGTCACACCCCCGGGGGGCCTAGTCGTGGCCCTCGCCGTCGGGGTGGAACTGGTCGAACTCGGCCCGCAGCCGGTTGTGGGCGAGCTTGGTGTAGATCTCGGTCGTGGCGGTCGATTCGTGGCCGAGGAACTCCTTGAGGAACAGCAGATCGGCGCCTTGCTCGCGCATCACGGTCGCGATCGTGTGGCGCCAGGTATGGGGCGAGGCGTGATCGGCGATCCCGGCCAGCTCCATGTAGGTCCGCACGATCTTGTAGACGCCCGACGAGCTCAGCCTCCGGTCGCCGCGGCCAAGGAAGACGGCCGGGACGGTCGCCGCGGGACGGACCGCCAGGTACGCGCTCAAGGCCGCCGCCGCCGGCGGGGTGAGCGGGATCAGCCGGTCCTTGTTGCCCTTGCCTTTGACGACCCGCAGCAGCCGGTTCTCGAGATCCAGGTCGGTCAGGTCGAGGCCGACTAGCTCGGCCCGCCGCATCCCGCACGACCACAGACAGGCGAAGAGGGCGCAGTCGCGCCGCCGCTGCAGGTCGCTCTCGCCGGCCAGGCCGCCCGCGACGAGGGTCAAGACTTTCTCGACGTCCTCGCGGCGCAGCGCCTTCGGGAGCGGCTTCCCGATCTTCGGGAGGATCGCGTCGGCGGCCGGGTTGTCGTCCCGCCGGCCCGCCATGCGCAGCGATTTGTAGAAGGTCCGGATCGCGGCGACCTTGCGGCGCACCGAGCGTGGCGCGTACCGGCGCGACCGCGCCAGGTGGGTCTGATAGGCCAGGACGTCCGCGTACGCTGCACCGACCAGCTCCTCGTACGGAGCCGGCTGTTTGGGCTCGGGCGCCGCACCCAGCGCGCGGGCCTTGAGGAACGACCCGAAGTGCTCGAGGTCCCGCTGGTACGCCTCGCGGGTGCGCGGCGTCGTCCCGCGGACCAGCAAGTGCTGCTCGGCGAAGCGCGCGATCTCCGGATCCCCCGACAGATACTCCGGCGCCTCATAGACCGCCCCGCGCTTCTTCACCCCCACCCCTCCGACAGACGATAATCCCTATTTCCGTTACTGAGCCGTAGGGAAGATGTCCTTCTGGCGGCTGCGGTTCAGTCCCGGCTCAGTACCGGAAATAGTCGGGCCGCGCTCGGATGCTGGCGCGGTACCGGAAATAGTTTGGAGGCGGGATGGGGGCGGGCGGCGGGCCGCGGAGGAGGCTGAATGGGTGGGGAAGTCTTTGAGGGCGCGGCGGGTTGCGGCGGCGGCTTTGCTGTCGTACATGCGTTGGTCGGCCAGGCGCAAGAGGGCGGCGGCGGTGGTGCCGTCCTCGGGGGCGCGGGCGATTCCGATACTCGCGGAGAGCGTGATCGAGAGATCGCCGTAGACCACGGGCTTCGCGAAGGCCGCATGAATCGTCTCGGCGATCCGGTTGGCGTCGATCTCGACCTGCGCGGCTCCGGTGCAGAGGACGACGAATTCGTCGCCCCCGATCCGCGCTACGACGTCCCCGCCGCGCACCGAGCCGGTGATGCGCCTGGCAGCGGCTTGCAGGGATTCGTCGCCGACTTTGTGACCGTGGGCGTCGTTGATCTGCTTGAGTCCGTCGAGATCGAGAAACAGGACCGCGAGGATGAACGGGCCGGCCCGGCGATCGCTGCTCAGACGTTCGAGCTCCTCGTCGAACCCGCGACGGTTCGTGAGGCCGGTGAGACGATCGATCCGTGCCAAGAGGTACGCGCGCGATGCGTTCAGCCGTGCCGCTCCCAGGGTGGCCTTCAGCTCGGTCAGCAGCCGGCTCTCGCGTTGCAGCAACGCGGCGCAGATCACCACCGCGCAGAAGCCGACCGCCATGATCGCCGTGTTCAGCGGGAAGCTCGCCGCTTCGAGGCGCGCGCCTGAGCCCGGGTCGAAGTCGATGTAGCCGAACACTCCGGCCGCGACGATCGCGAGGCCCACGCCGGGCCAAAAGCCGCCGTAGTAAGCGATGACGAGCAGCGGGATCGCCACTATGGGGGCGAGCGCAATGCTTGAAAACTGGTAGTCGACGACGGCGATGACAACCAGAAACGCCACCGCGTACCAGACGAAGAGCCTATGCCGAAGCAAGCCCATGGATGCAGCTCTCTTGCTTACTCGGTTCAACACGGTGTCGTCCTCAGTCGTACCCCGAGTGCGGCACGACCAGTCTTTCGGCGGCCGGGTGGCGCGTTAACTATTGGCCATACGCGGCTGTGAGGACCGCTCGCACGGTTGGCTCGTCGACCTCGGCAGGGTTGTTGCGCAGCAGCGGGCTGGCCAGCACGCGCGGGACGGCGCGCTCGATCAGACTGGGCGGAGCGCCGAGCGCCGCGAAGCTGCGCGGGAGGTCGAAGGCGCGCGCGATCGCTTCTGCTTCTGCGGCGAGGTCCGCGATCTCGAACGCGTCGGCGACGGCTTCGACGGCTTCGGGTGCCAGCCGCGCGTTGGCGCGGACGGCGTGCGGGAGGACGACCGCGTTGACGATCCCGTGCGGGATCTGCGTCAGTCCGCCGATGACGTGGCAGACCGCGTGGTGCAGGCCCATCGAGCGCGTGTCGAGCGCGTAGCCGGCCAAGTGGGCGGCGCGGAAGAGCGCGTCGTTCAGCGTTGCGTCGCGGATGCGCGCGGCGGCGCGCAGCAGCGGCGGGAGACGGCTACCGGCGGCGATCGCGGCCGCGCCGCCGGTCGCGTGTTCGGTCCGCGCGTAGGCGGCCTCGATCGTGTGCGCCCACGCGTTGATCCCGATCGAGCCCAGCTCGCGGCGCGGAAGCGAGATCAGCAGCGCCGCGTCGTAGATGACGACCGGCGCCGGCGTGCGCAGCCGGCCACCGCCCTTCTCGTCGCCCTCGAGGAAGCCGTACCCGCGCGTCATCTCGGCGCCGCCGAGTGCGGTCGGGATGAGGATCAACGTCGCGCTGCGACCGTCGGAGGCGGCCTTACCCAGATCCATCGCACTCGAGCTGCCGATCGCGACGATGCTCGCGCAGCCCTGCGCGTCGATCAGCGCGCCGGCCTCGCGCACGGTTGCGCGCGGGTTGTGCAGCCGCACCCCGTCCCAGCGGTGGACGACTTGCCCGGCCAACGCGTCGGTCGGGACAGCGGCCAGCGAGCGCGGGGTGCCGAGCAGCGCGATGGGGCCGACCGGCGCGACGGCGCGCAGGCCCTCGTCGAGCGGGCCGAAGACGATCCGGCGGGCGTCGATCCGTTCCTCGTGCATCCTCTTCTCCTTCAGCCGCCGGTCCGCGCGATGAGCGCGCGCAGCCGCTTCGCCGCGATCTCCGCGGCACGCGCCCAGGTCCACTCGGTGCGCGCACGCTGCGCGCCGCGCGCGGCACGCGCGCGCGCTTCGTCGGGGTGGGCCGCGACGTGGCGCAGCGTCGCGGCGAGCGCGGCGACGTCGGGCTCCAGCCACCAGCCCGGCCCGGCCAGCACGTCGCTGCGTCCGGTACCGCGCAGCGCACGGCGCTGCGCGGGGACCCGGTACGCGACCGTGTCGTCGAGAAACGCGTCGGCGGCGCCGCCGGCCGTCGCGATCACCGCCAGCCCGCAGCCCAGCGCCTCGAGCATCGGTAGCCCGAAGCCCTCGCTGCGATATGGAAACGCCAGCGCGTCGCAGGTCCGATAGAGCCGCACGACGTCCTCGTCGCTGATCTCGGCGTCGACGATCTCGAGCTCGGGCGCGGTCGGGTCGGCGGCGAAGGCGCGCAGCGAGGCGCCCTCGTCCTCGAGCGGGTAGAACGAGCGCGTCCCGAAGATCTTCAGCACCAGCGTGACGTCGTCGTCGCGCCCAAACGCGAGGCGGTACGCGGTCAGCAACACGTCGACCCCTTTGCGCGGGAGCACGCCGCCCAGATACAAGAAACGAAACCCCTTGCGCGTGGCGAGCGGATAGGGCTCGATCGGGCGCTCCGGCGAGAACCGCTCCGGGTCGATCCCGTTCGGCACAACCGCGACGCGCTCCGGCGCGACGCCGGCCGCCAGGAACATCTCACGGCAATACGCCGACGGGGTCCAGATCTCGTCGGTGCCGCCGTCGCGCAGTCCCTCGACCCACGCGCGCGGCAGCGCCCCGTATTCCCAGGGCAGGATCTGCACGCTCGCCCGCGCGGCGGCGACGGGTGCGAAGTCCGGCACTCCGTTCGACTGCCGGATCAGCACGTCGCAGGCGGGGACGCCGCGGCGCGCGGTCGTTCGCAACTGCGCGTAGCGCGGATCGCCGGCGACGGACGGCTCGGGCGCCGGCTCGTCGGGGACGATCGCCGGCGCGACGTCGGGATGCGCGAGCAGCGCGCGCGCCAGCTCGCGGTTGACGACGGCCATCGAATTATACGCGAAGAACTCGCCCTGGAAGGCCACCGCGATCCGGGCCGCGTCCGGCGGCGGCGCAGCCGGCGCGCGACCGAGCAGGTAGCTGTGTTGCCAACCCTCGGGCTCGTTCCCGGCGCCGACGATGCGCAGGCCCAGATCGCGCAGCACCTGATGCACCGTCTCCAAGGGCCACGGACGCAAGTTCCACGGCTCGAGCCGCGACCCGGCGTCGCGCACGTGCGCATTGCGCGGGTTGAGCGTCCGCACCACCAACAGACCGTCGGGAGCGAGCAGCGCGACGAGGTCGCGCAGCGCCGCGGTTCCGGTCTCCGCGTCCATCGTCTCGAGCACGAAACCGAGGTGGATCCCGGCGAAGCGTTCGTGGAGCGACGGCAACGCGCGGAGCGCATCGAGGACGCGGCCGTCGTGCCCGCGCGCGCGCGCTGCTTCGATCAGCTCCGGGTCGCGGTCGACGCCGAGCACGCGTCGCACGCCGCGTTCGCGCAACAGGTCGAGGAACAGTCCGCTGCCGCAGCCGACGTCGAGCACCGAGTCGAAGCCGCGGAAGACTTCCACGAACGCATCGTGCGCCGCTCGGCGCTCCGCATCGTCGGCGGTCGAGCGCTGCATCACCGAGAACCACTGGTGGCCCGGCGGGCGGTCGCTCACGTCGCCGCATGCTCCCTCACGTCTCCGCGCGCCCACAGGTGTCTCGAAGGCCGATCGGGGTACACTCGCATTCGATGTTCCGTGTCGTCGCCGGGGTGCTCCTGGCCCTGCTCGCCACCGCCGGCGCCGCGCTGGCACTCGCGCCGGCCCAGCGGCTCGCCGTCGACCTGAGCTCGGGGACGCCGCAGGTCGAGCGCCAAGCCGCCTACGCCAGCTCGCAGGCGATCCGCCTGCACGTGCGCGCGCCGCAGGCGACCGCCGCCAGCCTGATCGGGGTCGGCCCCGACGGGACGAACCTGCGCCTCCCGCTCGTGCGCGATGCGGACGGCGCCTTCGGAGCCGAGCTGCGCCTGCCGGCAGCCGGGACGTGGTCCCTGGCGGTCGCGACGGTCTTCGGCGAGGACGTGAGCACGACCCAGAGCTTCGCCGTCGACGTCGCCGACGGCGCGGCCCTGTTCGGCCCGGCGTCGCTGTTCCTGGTCCTGGCGGCCGGGTCGATCGCCGGCGGGATCGGCCTGCTCGCCGTCGCCCGGGCCCGCCCCACTCCGCTCGCCTAGGGTCCTCGGGCAAGACGCGGAACACTCGGGCCCATGACGTGCCCGAGTTGCCAAGCGCCCGTCCCAGACGGGGCGCGCTTCTGCCCGAGCTGCGGCGCACCCGCAGCGACGCCGGTCTCCGTCGGAGCCTGGACCGAACCCGTCGCCGAGAGCGACAATCCACGCACGCCGATCACCATCGGCGACACGACCGTGCGGATCGAGGGCGAGCTCGTCCCGGTGGTCGACGTCGAGCTCGGGCCGCGCACGTCGGTCTACTTCGAGCACCACATTCTGCTCTGGAAGCAACCCGATGTGCGCCTCGGCTTCATGGGCGTGCGCAACGCCGCCAAGCGCTTCTTCTCCGGCTTGCAGATCTTCATCTCGACCGCGCAGGGACCCGGCAACATCGCGTTCTCGCGCGAGGCGCCCGGTCAGATCGTCGCGCTGCGGCTGCGCCCAGGCGAAGCGATCGACGTGCGCGAGCACCAATTCTTACTCGCCACGCAGAGTGTCGATTACGATTTCTATTGGCAGCAGGGCCTGGCAAACGTCATCTTCTCGCGCACCGGACTGTTCATCGATCGCTTCACGGCCGGCAAAGACGAAGGGCTGCTGCTGCTGCACGGGTACGGCAACGTCTTCGAGAAAACGCTCGCGCGCGGTGAGGCGATCGACGTCGAACCCGGCGCGTGGCTGTGGAAGGACGCGAACGTCGCGATGGACACGGTCAGCGTGTTGCAGTCGGGCGGTGGCGGTGGCGGGCTCATGGGCGCGCTGGGCGCGTTCGTCGGCGGCGCCTCGCTCGTGCTCAACCGGTTCGTCGGACCGGGACGGATCGGCTTGCAGTCGATGACCTACCATCCGCCGGCGGTCGAAGGTCCGCAGCAACAAGGCGGAACGAGCAACATCAGCGGTGTGCTGGGCTCGCTCTTCAACCCCAAACAGTAGTGGGTTCGCCGTAGCGAACCCGTCGCGTTCGGCCTTCGGCCGATCCGCCTTCAAAAGGTTTACGAAACGTAGCTGACGTTGACGCTGAAGCCGCCGGCTTCGGCTTGGCGCAGCACGCCCAGCACGGCTTCGATCTCGGCGTCGATCGCGATCATGTCGACGGCGCTGATCCCGACCGGCCCCGCGTTCGCCCACAGCAATCGGCGCGCGGTCTGGAATGCTGCTCGCAGCCGCTGCGGCGTCGCCTCGAGCACCGGCCAGTCCTCGTACGAAGCGGCGGGGACGATCCGCCAGCCGTCGCCGGCACAGCCTTCTTCGTCGGCGTACGCGTGCGGAACCGCGGCCAGCACCTCGAGGTGCGTCCGATCGATCGCGCTCACCGCGACCGGCGCTTCCGCCAGGCGCAGGACGTAGCGGTAGAACGCGGGGTTCGCAACGCTGCACATCCCGGCCGGCGAACCGACGCTCACGCTGATCACCCGTCACCCCTTCTCTTGGGCCAGGGCAGCCCCTTTCGCAGGCTCGCTCGGCTCGCCGCCCAGGACGCTGACGCCAGTGGTCGCCAGCGCCGGCGTGAGCACGACGGCGGGCAAGCCGTGTGCCGCGAAGATCGCGGCGAGCGCCTCCCCAATCCGCGCGGCGTCGCCGCGCACCAGCGCCAGGACCGAGGGCCCGGCCCCGGAGAGGGCGAGCGCAACCAGCGCCGGATCGTCGAAGGCTAAGATCTCTTTGAGGCCCGGGATCGCGTTCGCGCGGTACGGCTGGTGCAGCCGGTCGCGCACGGCGGCGCGCAGCAGGTCGAGCCGGCCGCCGGCCAGCGCGGCGCCGAGCAGCGCCGCCCGCTGGATGTTGTAGACCGCGTCGGCCCGGATGTACGCGCGCGGCAAGAGCGCTCGCGCCTGCGAGGTCGGCAGCGTCAGCGCGGGGACGACGACGACCGCCTCGGCCTTCGGCGCGGGGAAGCGCACCGAGGTCAAGCCGTCCTCGCCCATCGCGGCGACGACCGCACCACCGTACCAAGCCGCCAGCGCGTTGTCGGGATGACCTTCGAGCTCGGCGACCGCGAGCGCGAGCCCCGCATCGTCCGGGCTGGGATCGGCGAGGCGTCCACCCAAGGCGACGCCGATCGCATAGGCGGCGGCGCTGCTCCCGAGTCCCGCGCCGAGCGGGATCGCGTTGATCAGCGTGACCGCCAGCGGCGGCGCATCCGGCGCGACGCGCGCGAGACCGGCCTCGACGCAGGCGCGGATCCCATCGTGCGTCGGCGCGTGCGGCCCGGCGTAGGTCCACTGCGCGGCCGAGCCGCGCGGCAGCACACGCACGCGCGCGGTCATCCGGATCTCGATGCCGAGGCCGACCGCGTCGAAACCCGCGCCGAGGTTCGCGCTCGACGCAGGCGCCGAGACGACGAGTTCGGTCACGCGGTCGCGGCCAGTAAGGAACCCAGGTAGGCGGCGAGATCGGTGCCGCGCACGATCGCGTTCGCCAGCGGCGCGCTCGACGCGTGGTATCGCGTCGCATACGCGGTGTCCTTGAGGACGTGGCCGGTCAGCACGCAGACGACGTCGGCATCGCGCGGCACATCGCCGCGCTCGACCAGGACCTTCAGTCCCGCCAGCGATGCGGCCGAGGCCGGCTCGCACCCGACGCCGTCGCGGCCGATCACCGCGCGCGCCCAAGCGATCGCCGCGTCCTCGACGTCGAGCACCGTCCCGCCCGAGGCGCGCACTTCGGCGCGGGCCTTCTTCCACGACGCCGGCGCGCCGATGTTGATCGCCGTCGCCTCGGTCTGCGCGCGCACCGGGATCAGCTCGCCGCCGTCGCGCCAGGCGCGCGCGAACGGCGCGGCACCGGCGGCCTGCACGACGCCCAGCCGCGGCGATCGCGTCGTCAAGCCGATGGCGACCGCTTCGCGAAACCCCTTCCCGAAGGCGCTCGCGTTGCCCAGGTTGCCGCCGGGGAGCAACACCCAGTCCGGCGGCTCCCACCCGCGCTGCTCGAGCAGCACGAAGGCGGCCGTCTTCTGCCCTTCGATGCGATACGGGTTGACGCTGTTGACGACGGCGACGGTGCTGGGGTCGAGCGCGCGCACCGCGCGCAGCGCGTCGTCGAAATCGCCGTCGACGCCGACGACGTGCGCGCCGTAGTCGAGCGTCTGCGCGACTTTCGCCTCGCTGATCCCATCGACGGGCGCGACCACGACCGCCGTCAGTCCGGCGCGCGCCGCGTAGGCGGCCATCGACGCGGCGGTGTTGCCGGTGCTCGCGCAGACGGCGATCCGCGCGCCGCGTTCGCGCGCGTGCGAGATCGCGACCGTCATGCCGGCGTCCTTGAACGACGAGGTCGGATTCATCCCCAGGTGCAGGTACGCTAGTCGGCCGACGCCGGCGTACGCCGCGCCGCGCGGTCCGTCGTAGAGCGGCACGTCGCCTTCGCGCAGCGTCACGATCGCCGACTCGGCGACCGGCGGCAGCAGCTCCCGAAACCGCCACACGCCGCTGCGGTCGATCGGCGCGAGTGAGGCGCGGCGCACGCGCGCATTCGCCTCGAGCGCGAACCGATCGACGCCCGCGACGTCGAGCTCGAAGGCCAACAACTCGCCGCAGGCGGTGCACACCAGCGCGTCGGGATCGGCAGCCGCGCTGGCGCAGGCGCTGCAGCGCAGGATCATGCGGGTGGCCGGGTCACGGCGCCTTCGGCCGCCGACGAGACGAGCGCCGCGTACTTCGCGAAGACGCCCTCGGCGTAGCGCGGCGCCGGCTGCTTCCAGCCACGCATTCGCGCCGTCAGCTCGGCCTCGCTCACGTCGACCGTGAGCGAGTTGCCGTCGACGTCGATCGTGATGTGGTCGCCGTCGCGAACCGCCGCGATCGGTCCGCCGGCGAAGGCCTCCGGTGCGACGTGACCGACCATCAGCCCGCGAGTGGCACCGCTGAAGCGTCCGTCGGTCACCAGCGCGACGGACTCGCCGAGGCCCTGGCCGACGATCGCGGCGGTCACGCCGAGCATCTCGCGCATCCCCGGCCCACCCTTGGGACCCTCGTAGCGGATGACCACGATGTCGCCCGGGACGATCTCGCGCGCGTCGACCGCGTGCATCGCGTCCTCCTCGCGCTCGAAGACGCGCGCGCGCCCTTCGAGCAGCGTCGGTTCGTGGCCGGCGACCTTGACGACCGCGCCGTCCGGCGCGAGATTGCCGCGCAGGATCTTGATCCCGCCGGTCGGCTTGAACGGCCGCTCGACGGTCGCGACGACCCGTTGTCCCGGCGTCTCGACGGCGCTCGACGACTCGTCTCCCAGCGAACGGCCCGTCGGGGTGAGCGTCGAGCCGTCGACTTTCCCACCTTCGATCAGTCGCTTGGCGATCAACTGGATCCCGCCGGCGGCGTCGACGTCGAGCGCGACGAACTCGCCGCCGGGCCGCAGGCTGGCCACGATCGGGGTGCGCTCCGAGACGCGCTCGAAATCTTCGAGGGTCAGCGGAACGTGCGCCTCGCGCGCCAGCGCGAGCAAGTGCAGCACGCTGTTGGTCGAGCCGCCGGTTCCCGCCGCCGCGGCGATCGCGTTCTCGAACGCGGCACGCGTCGCGAGCTGGCGCGGCGTGCGCCCGGCGCGCAGCATCTCCATCACCGTCGTCCCGGCGCGGTACGCCTCGCGCTCTTTGCGCGGATCGGTCGCACCGGGACTGGCGCTGCCGACCATCGACAAGCCGAGGAACTCGAACACGGTCGCCATCGTATTGGCGGTGAACTGGCCGCCGCAGGCGCCGGCACCGGGACAGGCGGCCCACTCGATCGCCCGCAATTCGGCGTCGTCGATCTTGCCGGCGGCGTGCGCGCCGATCGCCTCGAAGACGTCACCGACGGTCAGGTCGCGGCCGCGGTAGCGGCCGGGCGCGATCGAGCCTCCGTAGAGCACGACGGCGGGGATATCGAGGCGCAGCAGCGCCATTCCGGCACCCGGGATCGTCTTGTCGCAGGCGACCAGCGCGACGATCGCGTCGAAGCCGTAGCCGCGCGCGACGAGTTCGATCGAGTCGGCGATGACCTCGCGCGAGACGAGCGACGCCTTCATCCCCTCGGTCCCCATCGTGATCCCGTCGGAGATCGCGATTGTGTTGAACTCCATCGGCGTCCCGCCGGCATCGCGTACGCCGGCTTTGACGTGATCGGCGAGCGCGCGCAGACCGAAATTGCACGGCATCGCGTCGGTCCACGTGTTCGCGATCAGGATCAGGGGTTTGGCCAGGTCCTCGTCGCCGTAGCCGGCGGCATGGAAGAACGAGCGGGCGGCGGCGCGGTCGCGACCGTCGACGACGACGGAGCTGCGGGCGCGGGTATGGTCGGCGGGCATGGGCGACGTTTCGCGTTCGCGAACCGAGGTTCATCGTGATCGACCCGACGCCGCTCCGCGGCTTCGCCGCCCCGGATATCCCGCCCGACGACGTCTACGATCGCTGCGTGCGGTGTGGGCTCTGCCTGCCGACCTGTCCGACCTATGTCGAAACGCTGGTCGAGACGTCGGGGCCGCGCGGTCGGATCGCGCTGATCAAAGCGGTCGCCGAGGGGAAGCTCGATCTGACCTCGGCCGGCTTCGTCCACCAGATGTCGGAGTGCTTGGATTGCCGCGCCTGTGAGGCGGTCTGCCCCTCGGGGGTGGCCTACGGGTCGATCCTCGAGCCGGCCCGCACCCAGATCGTCCGGGCCCAGGCGCCGACGCGGCCGTGGCCGGCCCGCCTCGCCCGTGCGGTGCTCCTCGGCCAGCTCTTCGCGCGGCTCGGGCTGATGCGCGCCGCGGCCCGGCTCCTGCGCTTCTACCAGCGCAGCGGTTTGCGCGGCCTCGCCCGCGGGAGCGGTCTCTTGCGCGTGCTGCGCCTGCAGGACGCCGAGGCGCTCGCGCCGCGCATCTCCGACCACTTCTTCATCCCCCAGGGCCAGCGCTACCCGGTCCCGGCCGCGCGCGCGACGGCCTTCCTGCACGTCGGCTGCATCATGCACGTCGCCTTCACGGGCTGGCACGAAGCGACGGTGCGCGTGCTCAACGCGGCCAGGGTCTCGGTGGTCGTGCCGGCCGGCCAAGGCTGCTGCGGGGCGATCACCATCCACGCCGGCGAGCTGCCGCGCGGGCGCGAGCTCGCCAAGCACAACATCGCGGCCTTCGAGCGCAGCGGCGCCGACGTCTACATCGTCAACGCCGCCGGCTGCGGCTCCGCGCTCAAAGAGTACGGACACCTGCTCCACGACGAGCCCGGCTGGGCGGAGCGCGCGCGCGCCTTCTCGGCTTGCGTGCGCGACGTGCTCGAGTACCTCGACGAGGTGGGCCTCCCCGCCGGTGCCCTCGGGCCGCTGCGTGGGATCGTCACCTACCAGGACGCCTGTCATCTCGCCCACGCGCAGCGGATCACCGCCGCACCGCGCCGGCTGCTCGCCGCGATCCCCGGGCTGGAGCTGCGCGAGATGGACGAATCTTCGCTCTGCTGCGGCTCGGCCGGGATCTACAACGTCACCCAGCCGGAGATGGCACAGCGGCTGCAGCGCCGCAAGGTCGAGTGCGTCCTGGCGGTCGCACCCGAGGTCGTCGCCACCGCGAATCCTGGCTGCGCTCTGCAAATCCGCAACGGCCTCGACCGCGCCGGCGGCTCAGCCGTCGCGGTCAAACACGTCGTCGAGTTGCTAGATGAGAGCCTGAACTCAATGGTGACGGACCGAGCGCAGAACCATCCAGCTTAGCGGGAACGTCGTTGCGAGGTCGGACCGGGGGCCCCACGCTTCGCGTGGGGGGCGCGCAGCCTGGGGCGGAGCGCCGTGTAACTACAAATCGCCGACGCGCGCGCCGTTTTTGGCGGCGTCTTCGAGCGTCGAGTAGACGGCGAACACCTTTAGCAGGCCGGTGATGCGCAGCAGGCGCAGGATCTGGCCTTCCTTCGCGACGAGCCGCACCTCGCCGTGGAACTCGCGCGCGCGGCGCTGCGCGCCGATGAGCGCACCCAGGCCGGTCGAGTCGAGGAAGTCGACCCGGGTCAGGTCGACGATCAGCCGGTGATCGCCACGCTCGGAGGCGTCCGTCAGGGCGGCACGCACGCTCGGTGAGGTTGCGATGTCGAGCGAGCCGACAAGGTCGAAGACTTGGACGCCATCGACCGCGTGAACGCGGATCGAGATGTCCTCGTGTTGGTGCTGCGACGTCGAACCGTTCGAATTCATCCTTCGTACTCCCGCCAAAGCGCGATCTGGCCACGCCCGTCGACCCGGACGATCGCACACCCGGCGCGTTCGCTCCAGGGCCCCTGGTCGCCTTCGCGCGTCGCGAACCGGTAGCTGACGCATGCGCGCGGCCCCTCGGCAAAGAACTCGTCGAGCAGGAAGCGCCAGGAGTGCGCCGATGCGGCATAGTGCGCGAAGTGCTCCGCGATCGCGGCGCGGCCGTGCACGGCCGGCTTGCGCGGCTCACGGTAGACGGCGTCCTGGCTGAAGCAGCCGACCGCCTCGTCTAGCGCGCCACGCGCGAAGGCCTCGAGCAGTGGCTCGAGTTGCGAGGTGGTCACGGTGCCAGCGGCGTCCCAGCCTGCACCGCCTTGCGCATCGCGGTCACCCGATCGGCCCAATCGGTGTCGCCGCTCTTGCGATAGCCGCGCAACGCCACGTCGAGGTCGGCCAGCGCACCGTCCTTGTCGCCGCTGCCGTAGCGCGCGATCGCGCGCTCGCGATAGCCGTCGGGATCGTCCGGTGCCCGTTGCACGTACGTGTCGATGTCCTCGAGCGCGAGCTTGTAGCTTTGGATGCGGTTGTAGGCGAGCGCGCGGAAATAGTAGCCGGCGGTCGAACCGGCGGGGTCTTGCGCGATGTAGGCGTTGAGTGCCTGGATCCCGTCGCGATAGCGCCCATCGCCCAGCGCAAGCCGTCCGCTGGCCCACAAGCCGCGCCGGTTCTTCGGATCGAGCTCGAGTGCTTTCGCACAATCGCTCGTGGCGGCGTCGTGCTTGCCCAGCAGCCGCTCGACGTCGCAGCGAGCCGCGAGTACCCATGGCCCCGGCTGGCCGAGCGTGACCGCACGATCGTAGTCGGTGAGGGCCGTATCGTAGGCGCCGTTGGTGAACTCGACGTCGGCGCGGTCCTTGTACGCCTGCGGGTCTCGCGCATCGAGGCTTACCGCGCGATCGCAGTCCTGCTGGGCACCGGCGGCGTCGCCGGCATCCAAGCGCGTCTCGCAGCGCGTAACGTAGGCGTATTCGTAGTCGGGATCGATCCCGATCGCGGCGTTGTAGTCGCGCAGCGCGCCGTCGTCGTCGTTCAGCTCGGCCTTCGCGTCGCCGCGGATCACCAGCGCCCGCGCGTCGCGCGGATGGTCGCGCAGGTAGACGTCGAGCAAGTCGATCGACGCTTGGAAGCTGTGGGCGCCGAAGAGCGACCGAGCCCGGGTCAGCGGATCGACCGGTGCGCTCGAGGGGGCCGGTACCGGGTCCGCCGACGCGACCGAGGCCGCGAGCACGGCGCCGGCAAGCGCGAGGACGACAGCGGCGACCCGGGGACGCATGCGCCCGAACTTGCCCGGGAGCCGCTTGGCTCCTGCGGCTCCTGGGGGCACGTGCTGGGGCGGCTGGATTCGAACCAGCGCATGGCGGATTCAAAGCCCGCTGCCGTACCGCTTGGCTACGCCCCAAAGTCGCGCCCAGCGACGCTTTCGCGCGGGGCCCCCCGATGTCCTCAGCCGCGGTAGCGGAAGAGGCGGTCGGCGATCGGGGTGACGAGGGGGATCGTGAAGAGTTCGCCGCGGCGGGCGCGGGCGCGGTAAGTGAGGGCGAGGGCCAGCAGGACGAAGGCGCCGACGACGTCGGCGAGTAGGCCCAGTGCGTAGAGCCAGACGACGGCGGTCAGGCCGATCGCGGGGACGGCGATGACGACCAGCAGTGGCAGGGCCAGCAGCAGCAGGTACGCCAGCGAGGCGATGATGCCGAAGACGAACGCTTGGCGGACGTGGACGCGCGACCAGTCGGTCGCGTCGGGCCGCGCGCGTGCGACGTCGAGCACGGCCAGCGGCCAGACCAGGTAGGTGCTGGCCGCTCGTTCGCGCAGGTCAGAAGCTCCGCCGTCGATCATCTCGACGGCGGGTCTTCTACTCGACGATCCGCTTGGCCCCGAGGTAGCGTGCCGCCCAGTAGGCGTCGTGCAGGCTCGAGACCGTCACGCCGTGGCTCGACGAGGCGTGCACGAAGCGGTCGCCGCCCAGCGAGATGCCGACGTGCGACGCTCCGGCCGCGTACGTCTGGAAGAACACCAGGTCGCCCGGCTTCGGCGTGCCGTGGATGCGGTGGGCGACGTCGAACTGCGCGTCGGCCGTTCGCGGCAGATGCTTGCCGATCAGCGCGAAGACGTGCTGAACGTAGCCCGAGCAGTCGAACCCGTTCGCGGTCGTGCCGCCGAACGAATACGGGACGCCGAGGAAGCGCATCGCGTTGCGCGTCAGCGCCGAGGCCATCGCGGCTCCGCGAGCGGCGATCCCGCTGGCGAACTTCTGAATGTGCAGCAGACGCGACAAGTGCGGCGACGCGCCGTCGGACGCATCGCTCGAAGGGACGGCATTCCACATCGCGAGATCGGCGCCGGCGGTTGGGACCGCGACGTCGGCAGCGCTCGATACGGCCGTGCTAGCGGCCGTGGCGCCCGAGACACCCGTCTCCGCGGCACCCGCGACGGCCGGAGCGGCCGAGAGGATGCACACGAACAACCCGGTCAGAATGGAACGTAGCAACAACTGCTCTTCCTTCCACACGTACGGGGTTAGTTGACGGGTTCGGGCGGAAGAATCGCCCGCGCGCCGACCGGCGCGTTCACCCCTGCCAGGGAAGTCCCCCGCTCCGATGCCTTGCGAGCACCGGACTCCGTGATTACGTTAGCAGGATATGCGCGAACCCGGCGGAGCGTTAGACGCTCCACGGGCCGGTGACCCCCACGGGTCACGTTGGTGGGGATAGGCGCTCGGGCGTCCCTTCTCCTCCCACCCCCGGGCGGTCATCGTAAAGAATCCCTGGGAGGGGGCCGGCCGCGGCACGAATCGTTCGGGCGAGGGACGCTGCGACCGCTTGCGTCCGTGCATCGTCGCGGCTCTCGACCATCACCCGAACCAATGGTTCGGTCCCCGAGGCCCGCACCAAAACGCGGCCCTGGCCGGCTAATTCGTGCTCGGCGGAGGCGACGGCGGCGCGCACCACCGGATCCTCGGTAACCCCCTTGTCGGCGACCCGAATGTTGACCAGCACCTGCGGGTAGACTTCGAGCCCCGCGGCCAAGGCGTACAGCGGCGTGCGGGTGCGAGCCGCGACGGCGAGCAGCGCGACGGCGGTCATCGGGCCGTCACCGGTCGTCCCGCGGGCCAGGTCGATCACGTGACCGGATTGCTCGCCACCGAAGCGGTAACCGCCCGCGCGCAGCGCCTCGAGGACGTAGCGATCGCCGACCGCGGCGCGCAGCAGCGCGATCCCCGCCTGCGCGAGCGCGACCTCGAAGCCCATGTTCGCCATCACCGTGCCGACGACGGTGTCGCCGGTCAGCTCGCCCCGCGCATGCAGGTCGCGGGCGAGGATCAACATCGCGCGATCGCCGTCGAGGATCTCGCCGCGCTCGTCGACGAACAGCGCGCGGTCGGCATCGCCGTCGAAGGCGACGCCGACGACCGGCCCCGCGGTGCGCGCGATCTCCTCGCGCACGCGGTTCTGCAGCGCGCGCAGATCGGTCGCGCCGCAGTCGACGTTGATGCGACTACCGTCATCCTCCGCGTGCAGCGCGATGACCCGCGCGCCCAGCCGCTCGAAGATCTTCGGGCCGACCAGATACGCCGCGCCGAACGCCGCGTCGACGACGACGGTCGTCCCTTGCAAGTCCGCGCCCGCCGCGACGAGCTTGGCGAACCAATTGTCGATCAGCCCGCGCGTCTGGGTGACGATCCCGATGTCCAGACCCGTCGGACGCGGCAGCGCCGGCGCGTCGAGCAGCGCTTCGATCTCGCTCTCGACCGCATCCGAGAGCTTGAAGCCGTCGGCGCCGAAGAACTTGATCCCGTTGTCCTCGATCGGGTTGTGCGAGGCCGAGATCACGACGCCGGCCGCCGCCTCGATGCTGGCGGTGATCGACGCGACCGCCGGCGTCGGCACGATCCCCAATTGGATGACGTTGCGCCCGGTCGAGGTGATCCCGGCGACGATCGCGCCCTCGAGCATCGGCCCCGACAAGCGCGTGTCGCGGCCGACGACGATCGGTTTGTCGAGCGGCTGCGCGTGCGCGATCACCGCCGCGCCGGCCCGCCCGATCGCGAACGCCAACTCCGGCGTCAGATCGCCGTTGGCGACCCCGCGCACTCCATCCGTACCGAAATATTTCCCCATTTACAAGGCGCTCCGCCCCAGGCTGCGCGCCCCCCATCGCTGCGCGACGGGGCCCCCAGTCCGACCTCGCAACAACATTGTCGCACGGTCACCACACCACTGCGCTCGGTCCATCGCTATCACCGTTAGTGCCCGGCCTGCTGCGCGTTCACGAAGCGCGCGCGGATCCGCACCAGGTTGGGCGAGATCTGCACGCCGGGGACTTCGTGACCGTCGGCGTCGGTCGGGGTCGGACCGATCATCTCGTCGAGCTCCTGCGGCTTGCGGGGGATCGAGATCTCGACCCGCACGCCCGCCACGTGGTCGAGCGCGTTGGCGACGCCGCGCAGCGTGGTCGCGGTGGGGTTCACCGACGCCGACTCGACGACGATCCCGCGCTGCTCGCCGAGGTACTCGAGGTCCACCGGGACGACGCGTTCCTCCAGCCGGTCCAGCGCCACGATCACCGAGGCCGGCGAGAGCGAGTGGAGCGCGACGTCGGAGGGGACGATGCGGACCTGGACGTTATGGAAGCCTGGATCGACCAGGTCGCCGACGTCGACGACCGCGCGGAACTGATCGGGGCGGAACGCCTCACCGTTGCGCGGTACCTCGATCACGACCGTCGCGCTCTTCTCGGCGCAGCTCGCCTGGTAGCCGGGCCGCACGCCCATCACGACGATCGGCACCGTCAGCGTCTGGTCGAAGCGGGCGGTCGTGCCGGGCGCCGCGCCGAGATGAAAATACGCCCACGCGGCGACGGCCAGCGTGACCGAGAGGAGCTTAAGTCCGAAGTTGTTCCTGAGGCGGTTGAGCACGCGCGATCCGAGTCAGCAGATTGGCCAGCAAGCCGCCCTCGGCCTGGCGCCGCCGCGAGGGGCGTACGCAGGCGGTCAGGACGCGCCGCAGCCGCTCCTCGTCGTCGATCGGGACCGAGAGGCGGCCGGCGCGGGCGACCGAGACCGAGCCGTTCTCCTCGCTGACGACGACGACGACCGCGTCGGTCTGCTCGGTCAGGCCGACCGCGGCGCGATGGCGGGTCCCGACGTGCCGGTCGAGCGCGATCGCGCTGTCGCTCAGCGGGAGAAAGCATGAGGCGCCCTCGACGATCAGGTCGCGCACGATCGCCGCACCGTCGTGCAGCGGCGAGGCCTTGGTGAAGATCGCCAACAGCAGGTCGAGCGAGAGCCGCGCGTCGAGGGCGGTCCCGCTCTCGACGTACTCGCGCAGCCCGGTCTGCTGCTCGATGACGATCAGCGCGCCGATCCGCTCGCGCGCCAGCGCGTAGCCGGCTTGCGCGACGATACGAATCTGTTCGGCGGCGACCTCGTCCTCGGCCACCCGGTCGCGCACGAAGAGCCGGCCTCGGCCGAGCTGCTCGAGCGCGCGTCGCAACTCCGGCTGGAAGATGATCGGCAGCGTGACGGCCGTCCCCAGCAGCAGGTACTGCATGACCGTGGCCAGGACGAGCAGGTGCAGCAGGTTCGAGACGGCGAGAATCACGACCAACGCGAAGAGGCCGAGCATGATCTGGACGGCCCGCGTCCCGCGGATCAGGAGCAGCAAGTAATAGACCAGCAGCGAGGTCGCCAGGATGTCGATCGCGTCGGTCGCCCAATGGAGCGCGCCGCTGGGCCAGCTCATCGCGCCCTCGCGCGCAGCGCCGCCTCGACGCTGCGCGTGGCGTCGAGCTCCGGATCGCCCAGGCCGGCGGCCGCGATCGCAGCGGCTGCATCCTCGCTCAGCTCCTCGGTCGTCCGCGCCGGGACCAAGACCGACTCGATCGCGATCAGGTCGTCGACCAGTTCGGGGGCGGTGATCGCGTCATCGAAGCGCACCGTCAGCTCGGCACCGTCTTCGACGACCTCGAGGACACCGACCGGACCGCCCGGTCCGCGCAGCGCCTCGACGACGTTTGCGCGGGCAAGCGGGTCGAGCAAGGAGACGATGCGGCTGACGATCACGACTGCGACGAGGTTCGCGTGAGCGAGGACGGACTCCGCCGGGCACGCGTGATCGCCGTCGGACGCAACGCGGCTTGGATCGTCGCCGACGACGAGCACGAACCGCGGCTCGCCTCGCTGCGCAAGGGCGCGCGCCGCGAGATGGTGGTCCCGGGCGACCTCGTCGCCGTCAGCCAGATCGCCGAGGACCGGGTCGTCGTCGACGAGGTCCTCCCGCGCGGCTTCGTCCTGATCCGCCGCACCAGCGCCGGCCGGGTCAAGACGATGGCGGCCAACGTCGACACGCTGGGCATCGTCGCGGCCCTGGTCGATCCTCCACTGCACCTGACGATGATCGACCGCCTGGTCGCGTTCGCGGTCCAGCACGAGGTCGCGCCGCTGCTCTTGCTGACGAAGGTCGACCTCGCCGGCGAAGGGGCCGCCGAGCGGGTCGCGACCCTCTACCGCGCCCTCGACGTTCCGACGCTCGTCCTCAACCCGAAGACCGGCCGCGGGATCGACGAGCTCCGCACCCAGCTCGCCGCTCGCCACGCCCTGCTGGTCGGGAACTCGGGGGTCGGCAAGTCGACCATCTTCCGGGCGCTGGGCGGGATCGCCGTCGTCGGCGAGCTCTCGCGCGCCGGCCAGGGGCGGCAGACGACGACCTCGGCCCGGCTGGCTCGCCTGGGCGAGGGGTTCCTGATCGACAGCCCGGGGATCGGCGAGTTCAGCCTCGACCCGATGCCGGCGACCGAGCTGGCCCATCTCTTCGTCGAGCTGCGCGAGCCGGCGACCCGCTGCCGCTTCGCCGATTGCCGCCACCTCAGCGAGCCGGGCTGCGCCGTGCGGGCGGCGGTCGACGCCGGCCAGATCGCCGCCAGCCGCTACGCCTCCTACCGCGAGCTCGCGCTGACCGACTCCGGCTGAGTGGACTCCGGGGGCCCCGGCGTGGTATTCTCCTCCTCGTGCCCAACATCAAAGCCGCCGAGAAATGGGTCCGGCAGAGCGAGCGCCGCACGCTGCGGAACCTCGCCACCAAGACCAAGCTCAAGACGCTCTTCAAGAAGGCCAAGGCGGCCGGCGACGCAACCGTCACCTCCGCGGTCGAAGCGCAGTTCGACAAGGCCGCCCAGAAGGGGATCATCCACCCCAACAAGGCCGCCCGCAAAAAGTCGCGCCTGGCGCGCGGCCAGGCCAAGCCAGCCAAGTAAGCCGCCCCCGGGCGGCTTCTTCTTTGCTATCCGTCGACCGCGACGGCGATCCGCACGCCGGCCACCTGGACGGCCGGGACGAGGATCCGCTGGCGGATCGCATCGCGCAGCGCCTCGGGCTCTTTGGTCCGCACGGCGAGCCGGTAACGCCACTCGTGGTTGACCCGCGCGATCGGATACGGCGCGGGCCCTAACACCTCGAAGCGCGGGTCAGAGCGCAAGATCGCAGCCCAGCCGGCGATCGTGTCCTCGACCGCACCCTGCGAGCGACCGATCGCGCCCAACTGCGCGACGCGCACGAACGGCGGCCAGTGCTGATCGCGCCGGTCCGCCAATTCCTGGCGCGCGAAGCCGTCGTAATCGTGCCGCGCCGCGAACACGATCGCCGGGTGTTCGGGCGCGTAGGTTTGGATGATCGCCTCGCCGGGCTGGGCGCGGCCGCTGCGCCCGGCGACTTGCGTCAGCAGCGCGAAGGTCCGTTCCGCCGCGCGGTAGTCGGCGACGTGCAGGTCGAGGTCGGCGGCGAGCGCGCCGACCAGCGTCACCTGCGGGAAGTCGAGGCCTTTGGCAACCATCTGCGTCCCGACCAAGATGTCGCCGCGCTCGACGAAGCGTTCGAGCAGCCGCGCGTGATCGCCGACGCGAGTCGTCGTGTCCGAGTCCATCCGCACCACGACCGCCGCCGGAAAGAGCCGCGCCAGCTCTTCGACGACCCGCTCCGTCCCCGCGCCGAACGCGCGGATCGACGGGTCGCCACAGTGCGGGCAGACCAGCGGCAGCGGTTGGCGGAAGTCGCACCAGTGACAGCGCACCAAGTCTTCGCCCCGATGGACGGTCAGCGAGGTCGAACAGCGCGGGCATTCGGGGACGTGGCCGCAGGCGCGGCACAGGACGAAGCGCGCGCTGCCGCGCCGGTTGATGAACAGCACGCTCTTCTCGCGCCGCGCCAGCCGCTCGTCGATCGCCTGCGTCAGCGCGGTCGAGAACAAACGCCGGTTCCCGCCGGCGAACTCGCTTCCCATGTCGACGATCCGCACCGCCGGGAGCGGCTGCGCCGTCGCGCGCTGCGTCAGCCGCACGAGCGGGATCCGCCCGGCCATCGCGCGCGCGTAATCTTCCAGCGCCGGCGTCGCGCTGCCCAACACGACGACGCCGCCGGCGCGCCGCATCCGTTCGCGCGCGACCGCGACCGCGTCGTAGCGCGGGACGCTGTCCTGCCGGTACGACCCTTCGTGCGCCTCGTCGACGACGATCAGGCGAACGCCGTCGAGCGGCGCGAAGACGGCGCTGCGCGCACCGACGACGACGTCGATCTCGCCGCGCGCGGCGGCCTGCCAGGCGTCGAAGCGCTCGCGCTCGGAGAGCGCCGAGTGCAGCACCGCGACCCGATCGCCGAAGGCGGCCTCGAAACGCGCCGCCGTCTGCGGCGTCAACGCGATCTCGGGGACGAGCACGATCGCGCGCCCGCCGGCGGCGAGGACCTGCGCGATCGCGTGCAGGTAGACCAACGTCTTCCCGCTCCCGGTCACGCCGTAGAGCAGCGTTTGCGCGAAGCTCCCGCCGTCGATCAGCGCCGCGAGCCGCGCGATCGCCTCGCGCTGTTCGTCGGTCGGCGTCAGCGCCGGCAGCGCGACCCGCGCGCCGCGCGCATGCCGCACCTCGCGCAGCTCTTCGCGCAGCGCCCCGGCCTGCAGCGCGCGCCGGATGACGGCGTCGGAGAAGCCCGCCAGCACCGCGTCGCTGCGCCGCAGCTCACCCTGCGCCGCGACGTGCGCGACTAGCGCCGCCGCCTTCTTCCCGCGGATCGGCTGCTCGCCCGGACGCAGTACCCGCACCCGCGCCGCCCCCATCCGTGCCGCGGCCAGCGTGCGCCGCCGGCTCAGCGCCCCGGCCCGGACCAACGCGTCGACGGCGCGGACCAGCGTCGCCCGGTCGCCGGCGCGGCGCGCCTCGGGATGGCGCAGCAGGGCGTCGGGCGCAACGCCCTCGCGAAAGTCGCTCCACAAGAGGCGGATCAGCCGCTCGGGGACGCTGGTGAACCGCTCGGGCGCCGGTGGGTCGCCCTGCGGCACGAGCCGCTCGACCACCCGCGGGATCGCCGCCGCCAGCACCAGCGCGCCCAGCGCTTCGCGCAGCGAGCAAACGTAGCGCTCGGCGATCCACTGCGCCAGCGCGAGGCCGGTTTCGTCGAAGGCGCGCGGCCCGTCGACGCGCGCCGCGACCTCGCGCAGGCCGGTCTCGTCCTCGCGGACGTAGGGCGCGCCGACGACGTAGCCGTAGACTTCGCGCGAGCCGAGCGGGACGCGCACGACCTCGCCGACGGCCAGTTCCAGGCCGTCGGCGACGCGGTAGGTCAGCGCGCGATCGAAGCGCGCCGTGCGCAGGTGCGGCAGGACGTCGACGACGAGCGCGCTGGGCGAGCAGGACCGCCGGGGCGCGGACGCGAGGACCATCGGGTGGCGCTTCGCGATCCGGACGCCGCTCTCCGCGACCTCGCTTGGCAAGGAGTACGATGAGCACGCTGACCGCCCCGCTGCGCACCACCGTCGTGGGCAGTTATCCACAGCCCGACTGGTTGGTCGACCGCGACCTCCTCGGCGCACGGCTCCCGCCACGCGTCCGCGCGCGCGAGATCTGGCGCGTCCCCGAAACGTGGCTCGAGGCGGCCCAGGACGACGCGACGCTGATCGCGATTCGCGACATGGAGCGGGCGGGGATCGACATCATCAGCGACGGCGAGATCCGGCGCGAGAGTTACTCCAACCGCTTCGCCACGGCGCTGGCGGGGATCGACCTCGACCGCCCTGGGACCGCGCTCGATCGCACCGGTCACCCCAACCCCGTCCCGCGCATCGCCGGCCCGATCCGCCGCCGCCACCCCGTCCTCGTGCGCGACGTCGAGTTTCTGCGCGCCAACACCGACCGGCCGATCAAGATCACCGTCCCGGGACCGTTCACGATGTCGCAGCAGGCGCAGAACGACTACTACCCCGATCTCGGCGCCGCCGCGCTCGACTTCGCCGCCGCCGTCAACGACGAGCTGCGCGATCTGCTGGCGGCCGGCGCCGACGTCGTGCAGATCGACGAACCGTACCTGCAAGCCCGCTCCGAAGCGGCGCGTGACTACGCGCTGCCCGCGATCGCCCGCGCGCTCGAAGGGATCGGCGGCGTGACCGCGCTGCACACCTGCTTCGGCTACGCGCACGTCGTGCACGCGCGGCCCGAGGGCTACCCGTTCCTCGAGGAGCTCGACGGCGTCCCCGCGCAGCAGATCGCCATCGAGTCCATGCAGCAGCACGTCGACCTGCGCGCGCTCGAGTCGCTGCCGCACAAGACCGTGATCCTCGGCGTGCTCAACCTCGACGACGCCGCCGCGGTCGAGACGCCCGAACAGGTCGCCGCGCAGATCCGCGCCGCGCTGCAGCACATCACGCCGGCGCGCCTGATGCTCGCCCCCGACTGCGGGATGAAGTACCTGCCGCGCCCGACCGCCTTCGCCAAGCTGCAGGCTCTCGTCGCCGGCACGAAGCTCGTCCGCCGCGAGTTGGGGATCGCCGACTAGCGCAACCGCACCAGCCGGCCGTCGACGCCGTGGTAGGAGACCGCGTCGCGGCCGGTCTGCTTGCTGTGGTACATGGCGGCGTCGGCGCGCTCGAGCAGCGCGCTCGCGCCGTCCGCGTCGGCGGGGTAGGCCGCGACGCCGATCGAGGCGGTGATCCGCACCGCGGCGTGCGCTTGTGGTGGCCGTAGGTGGGCCAGGTCGAGCTGCACGATGCGCGCGCGCAGCTCCTCGGCGCGCTCGATCGCGACGGCCTTGTCGGTCTCGGTGAAGACCAGGCAGAACTCGTCGCCGCCGTTGCGCGCGACCAGGTCCGCCGCGCAGCGCGCCGCCCCGCGCAGGACGCGGGCGATCTCGCGCAGCAGCGCGTCGCCGGCCGCGTGGCCGTAGCTGTCGTTCCAGGCCTTGAAGCGATCGGTGTCGAGGAAGAGCAGCCCCAACCGCGCCAGCGGCGCATGGCGGGCGGCGTCGATCAGACCGCCGAGCCGCTGGCGGAAGGCGCGCGGGCCGAGCAACCCGGTCAGCCCATCGTACTCGGCCCGGTGGCGGTCGATCGCGCGCTCGAGCGCGATCAGATACGCCGGCGAGGCATGATCGGCCAGCGCCGCGATGCGGTCGACGGCGTCGGCGTCGAGCGCGGCGCGAGCCGCCGCGACCAAGACGCAGCTGCGGCCGGCGTCGAGGCTCAGCGGGACGCCGACGGCCGCCGTGTCGGCGGGGTGCAGCGCGCGCACCCCCGCGTCGGCGAGGGTCACGCGATGTCCGGCCGCGACGGCCCGCGCCGGCAGCGCCGCCGGATCGTCGCGCGCGATCCGCGCGCCGACGAAGTACGCGGTCCGTTCGCCGGCCGCGAAGACGCAGGTCAACGCCCCATCACGTTCTTCGAAGAGCAGCACGGCGTCGACCGCCGGGGCGAGGTGGCGCGCGGCGCGCGCGATCTCGGCCTGGACGTCCTCGACGCAGCCGCGCGCCGCATCGGCCAGCCGCCGCGACGCTTCGACGAAGCTGGCCTCGCGCTCGCGCGCCAGGCGCAAGGCCAGCCGATCGGCGCGCGCGCCGGCGCGCGTACGCAGCGCCGCGAGCGTCCCCGCGATCCCCACGCCGCACGAGGCGGCGACGAACGCGAGCTCGACGGCCGCGGCCGGCGTCATGCCGCGCGCGGTGCCCGCCCGCTCGGCGCGGCAGTTAGGGGATCAGCGCCTTGAGCTTCTCCGGCTCGGTGACGACGACGTGCGCGGTGCGCATGTCGACCAGCCGGTCGTCCCAGAACCGGTTCAAGGTGCGATTGACCGTCTCGCGCGTCGTCCCGATCATGTTCGCCATCTCTTGGTTGGTCAGGCGCAACGTGATCCGGGTCCCGTTGTCGACGTGCTCGCCGAACTGCTCGGCCAAGTTGAGGAGCAGTGAAGCCAACCGCGCGCGGATGTCCTGCGAGGTCGTGGCGGCGATCAGGGCGTTGGCGGCGCGCAGCCGCTCGGAGAGCTCGATGACCAGGAGTTTCCCGATCTGCGGGTTCTTGTCGATCAACCCCAGGAAGTCGTCCCGGCGGACCGCCCCGACCTCGACGTCGGTCAGCGTCTTGATCGATGCCGAGCGCAGCGACGAGTCGAACATCGACATCTCGCCGAAGAAGTCGCCTTCCTTGAGGATCGAGAGGATGGTCTCACGCCCGTCGGGGCCGATCCGGCAGACCGCGACCGAGCCGGCCGCGATCACGAAGAAGGTGTCGCCCGGCTCGCCCTCTCGCACGACGAACTGATGCTTGGGAAACCGTCGCTCGGCGACGGTGGCCAGCACCTGCCCCAGCTGCTCGTCGGTAAACTCCCGGAACAGCGGGATCCGACGGAGAGTGGCGAGGTCGATCATCGCCTTTCCCCATTGGTGAGCCCGGGCGGCACGCCCTCTCAGCGCCTCACTTGACCTTGACCCGGAAGCAGATCGTCCCCTGATACGTCCCGGTCACCCCGCTCGGGACCAGCTTCCCGGTTGCGCCGCCGACCGTCACGGCGAACGACTTCGAGCCGACCGTCGCGGTGGTGAACGTCGAGCCCGTGCTGGTGTCGCCGTACGAGGTCCCCGAACAGGTCGCGCCGGCGACAAGGGCCTCGTTCAGCCCGTTTGAGTTGACCCCCCAGGTCGTCGTCCCGTTCTCGGTGATCGCCAGCGACCCGGCGGTCATGGTGGGGAAGGCCCCCGTCACCGTGCTCTCCGAGGTCCCGCCGGCGATGATGTTGCGGTAATCGATCGTGTAGAGCACGATCCCGCCCGGGCAGACGGTCCCGGCCGGCGGGCTGCCGCTGCACCCGCTGCTCTGAATCGTCTCGGTCTTCGTCAGGACGACGTAGCCGGGATAGAGTTCGTCGTGCGTGTAGTTGATGTTCGTGCCGTCGCTCGCGGCGATCACCCCGTCGTAGCGCGTGAACGCGGTCAGGCCGGCCGGCGCGCTGTAGACGGCGTAGACCGTGATCTCTTTGGCCGTATGCTTCGCGACGGCGTAGGTCGCGGCCGAAGTCGAACCGGCCGTTCCGTTGGTGAAGTTGGCGACGGTGGTACAGGTCGTCCCGGTCACTCCGCCGCACAGCTGCACGGTCCAACCCGCCGGCGTCGTCGGCGCCGTCGCCGTGAGCGCGACATTGACCGTCGCGTTCGACGTGTTGTCGTAATACAGATCGTTCTGGGCGACGAACGCCGTCGGCCCCTGCGCGATCGTGCTGCCGATCCACGTTCCGGGCGTCGTCCCGCTGTTCGTCAGCGTCGCGCCGGTCGGGAAGAAGCCGACGGCGGTGAAGTCGTTGTTGTTCGTCGTCGCGACGCTGCCGTCGTAGCTGCCGGTGGCGTTGTAGTTGCCGGTACCCGCCGGCCCGATGTAGGGCACCGTGCCCGTCGAACCGGTGCTGTAGCACTCCGCACCGGAGGCGACGCCCGGGATCTGCGATGCGCTGACGAGTTGCGTCAGCCCGGCCGTCCCCGGTGTGGCTCCGTACGAGGTCGCGTAGCTGGTCGTCGTCCCGTTCGCGCCGCCGGCCGTGGTCGTGGTGGCCGAGCTGCTGGTCAGCACCACGCCGCCGCCACCGCCGCCGCCGGGACCGTGCTGGATCGCGTAGGTCGTATCGCTGGTCGTCGAGGCCGCTGTCGTCCCAGCCGCACCGTCGGCGTGGATGGTGATCCCGGTGAACGTGTCGGGCGAGGTGATCTCGACCGTCCCGCCCGCGCCGCCGCCGCCGCCGCCGTCGTTGTCGGGGGCGAGACCGGTCGTCCCGTCGGCGTAGACCGTCGCCGCCGCACCGCTGGTATCCGCGATGCGCATCATCACGATTCCGCCGCCGACGCCACCCGAGCTGCCGTACGCGTTGGCGGTGTTGTTGTTCGAGCCGTTGTTATTCGTCCCGGCGCCGGCGCCGCCGCCCAAGAACAGCCGCGTCACCGACGGCGTCAGCGCCGACGCGCCGCGTCCACCAATGTCGCCGGTATTGGTCGTGCTGTAGTTCGCGGCAGCGTTCAGCCCGGGCGAGGTCTGCGAGTACTCGGAGGTATTCCCGCTGTAGTTCGGCGTCCACGGGTACCCGCCGTTGCCGCCAGCGCCACCGTTGCCGCCACCACCGCCGCCGGTGTTCTGGTCGTTCGCCACCGGATCCATGTCGCTGCCGCCGCCGCCGGCGTTGCCCGGCGCGCCTTTGCCCATGTCGCCGCCGGGATAGCCGTCGGCCGTGCCGTTGGTGACCGTCGGCGTCGCCGGCGTCGACGGCGTCGTGAAGACCGTGTAGTAAAAGAGGTAATCCGGCGTCCCGTTGATCCCTTCGCCTTTGCTGCCGAAACCCGGCGCGCCGGTCCCGTTCATCGTCGCCGAGTCGACC
>Ga0302324_100002463_pt1 | contig 42763 bp, 29 predicted proteins | sample Palsa_T0_1_FD_201949 | JGI IMG/M metagenome (GOLD analysis project Ga0302324, IMG submission 201949) | Peat permafrost microbial communities from Stordalen Mire near Abisko, Sweden - Palsa_T0_1 | ecosystem: Environmental > Terrestrial > Soil > Palsa > Peat permafrost | place: Sweden: Abisko... | reverse complement strand
TAGTCAAGCAGGCTTGGCCGGATCATGGCGAGACCATCACGCCGGCTCCGATCATTGCTAACGGCAAGGTGATCATCGGCTTCGGCGGCGACGAGTTCGCGGCCCGCGGTCGCGTGGACGCCTACGCGCTGGCCGACGGCAAGAAGGTTTGGGAGTTCTATAGCACCGGCAGCGACAAGGACGTGGGCCTCACGGCCAACACCAACAAGGCGCATCCGGAATACGGCACGGCCGGCTCTGACGTCGGAATCCACAGCTATCCTGGCGATGAGTGGAAGCGTGGCGGCGGCGCGGCATGGGGCTTCTATAGCTACGATCCGGCGCTCAAGCTGGTCTACTACTCGACCGGTAACCCGGGGCTATGGAGCCCGTCTTATCGCTGCGGCGACAAGACGCAGGAGGAGTGCAACAGCGGTAAGTGGGACAACAAGTGGTCCATGACCATTTTTGCCCGCAATGTCGACACTGGCGAGGCTGTGTGGGCCTACCAGATGACCCCGTTCGATCAGTGGGACTATGACGGCATCAACGAGAACATGCTCGAAGACCTCACGGTTGACGGCAAGGCTCGCAAAGTGCTGATCCACTTCGACCGCAACGGCTTTGCCTATGTGCTGGATCGTACCGATGGCACGCTGCTGCGCGCCAACAAGTACGTCACCACCAACTGGGCGGAGAAGATCGACATGAAGACCGGCCGTCCGGTCAAGGTGTACGAGCACTCGCCGCTGCTTCCGAACGGCAATACGCAGGCCTGTCCGTCCGCGATGGGCGGCAAGGACCAGCAGCCGTGCGCGATTGATCCGAGCGAGCCCGGCATGGCGTACTGCCCGACCAACAACTGGTGCATGGAAGACGAGCCGCAGACGCGCTCGCACACCCAGCAGGGCACGGTGTATGTGTTTGCCAACGTGTACATGTATCCGGAAAAGCCCGGCACGACTGGCAAGTTCAAGAAGTTCAACGTGCTGACGGGTGAGACCGTTTGGGAGATTCCGGATCCGTACCCGAATTGGGGCGGCGCACTGGTGACCGACGGCGGCCTGGCGTTCTATGGCGACCTTTTGGGTAATTTCCGCGCTGTCGACCGCAAGACCGGCAAGGTCCTGTGGGAGAGACAGCTGGGTTCCGGAATCATCGGCAACCCGATCACCTACAAGGTCGGTGGCAAGCAGTACGTGTCGATCTGGAGCGGCATTGGCGGCTGGATCGGGTTACCCGTCACGGCGGGCCTCGATCTGAGCGACAAGTTCGGCGCCATCGGCGCAACCGCGATGACCAAGGCGGCCAACCTGGACAAGATCCCGCAGGGTGGCACGCTCTATACGTTCCGAGTCGAATAATCGATTATTTGGAACGTCATAGGTAGTAACCGGCGCCCGATGTCTGCAAAGGCATCGGGCGCCTTCTATGTGGGGACCAGTCCGGCGCTGATCGAGCGGTCGGCCGATTCCTACGCTCGAGTTCGCTAGATGCTGATGGGTTGAACCGTTTGTTGTACCCGGCAGTCTCATTGGAATACAAATACAGTACGCAGGGGCTCGCCTCATGATCAAAACCATCCGTCTGGCCATTCCAATTTTGCTGCTCGGCGCCACCAGCGCCGCGCTGGGCGCCGCGCCGATGGCGGTGCTGCGCGTGTGTGCCGATCCCGGCAACATGCCGTTTTCAAATAATCGCGGCGAAGGCTTCGAACAGAAGATCGCTCAGGTGATTGCCGAATCGCTCGGTACCGGCGTGCAGTACTACTACCGGCCCGGAATCGAGCGCGGTCTGACCCGCACGACCCTGGCCGCCGATGAGTGCGACCTCATGCTCGATCTGACCAGCGATGCCGAGGGGGTGCTGAGCACCTCGGCGCTTTATCGCACCACTTTCGTGCTGGCCACGCGCACCGACCGTAACCTGGATTTCAAGAGTCTGGATGATCCGCGCCTCAAGACCCTCAAGGTCGGCGTCTACCAGACCTCGGCGATCCGTGAGGCGCTGGATGAGCACGACGTGCGCAACAACACGGTCGTTCACTATCTCAGTCACGATGCCGACATGGTCCCGGCCGACGAGCCGGTCTACCAGATGCAGCAGGTCGTGGACGGCCAGCTCGATGTGGCAGCGGTCTGGGGACCGTTCGCCGGCTATTACAAGACCGTCAAACACGCGCCCCTGACCATCCAGCCGGTGAACCTCATGGAGGACGCCGTGCCGATGGAATTCGACATGACCCTGGCCGTGCGCACGCAAAACCGCGACTTCAGGGACCAGATCGAGCGGGCGATGACGCAGCAGAAGGACAAGATCCACGCGATCCTGGTGCAGTTCGGGGTTCCGCTGGTCAAGTGCGACACCTGCCTGATCGACGGCGATCTGCCCTCGCATGGACCCTATACCCAGGTCAACAAGCCGAAGTACACGGGCCCGGCGATCCAGAGCGTCACCATCGCCATGCTGGATGATTGGCTCGCGCACGGCGCCAAACTCAATGTGGAGCTCAACAACGCCGTGATCGCCGATGATCCGGTACGCGTGAGCTACCTGGTGGAAAAGAAGAATGCCGACGTCAACGCGCGCGATCAGCAGGGCTATACGCCGCTGCTCAATGCGGTGCGCAGAATGTCGATCAACATGGTCACGTATCTGGTGGAGCACCACGCTGACGTCAATCGGGCGGACAGCGACGGCTGGACACCGATGATGACCGCGGCATGGGTCGATGACGGCGATCTGGTGCAGTACCTGGCCTCCCACAAGGCCGATCTGAATCTCAAGAATCCGGTCGGACTGACGCCTCTGGGGATCGCCTCGGAATACGGCAAGGACGTCGCCGTGGTGGCGCTGGTCAAGGCCGGATCGGACGTCAACGAAAGAATAGGCAGCGGCTACACGCCTTTGATGCTGTCGGTTGCCGGTCACGCGGATCGATCCGCCAAGGCCTTGGTCGACCACGGTGCTGACGTCAATGCCAGGAACAAAGGTGGCGTGACTGCCTTGATGATCGCCGCCGCCTCCAATCAGGCCGAGATGGTGACCTTGCTGCTCAAGTCGGGCGCCGATCAGGCGCTGCAGGACGATACCGGCAAGACCGCGCTCGCCATCGCCCGCGACAAGGGCAACGATGCGGTGATCAAGCTGTTGCAGCAATCAGCGCCGAATACAGCGCTGAGTTCGGGTTAGGCCACGCATGGTTTCATCGGCGCTTCACAGGAGATAGATGTGCTAGGAAAAGGTCTGGGCGGTTTGGTGGTGCTTGCTTTGGCCGCGACGGCGTGGGCGCAGGATCAGGGCTCCTCGAATGCAGCGCCTCCCGAGCCGACGCCTGCCAAGTGGTCGGCGGCTGATCTGGCGAAGACGCCGGCACAGGTGGTCGAGGCCGCTCCGAAGGGCACACTCAAGAATCCGTACATCGACACCAACGCCGATATCGTTGCCCAGGGCGGCAAGCTGTTCCTGCAATTCAGCTGTAATGGCTGCCATGGCGGCAACGGCGGTGGCGGCATCTGCCCGCCGCTCATCAATGACGTCTGGGTGTACGGCGGCGATGACGACACGCTGTTTCGCCTGGTGACCTTGGGAAGCGTGGAGCTGCAGGCCAAAGGCTACTTCCGCAAGGGCATGGAAAACGTGGTCGCACCGATGCCGCCGTTCGGGGCCCTGATTCCCAACGCCGACTCGCTGTGGAAGATCCTGACCTGGGTGCGTTCGAGCTACAAGGGCAGTCCGTCGTATAAGTACGGCAGTCCCATGGACGCGCCGCCGCCGGAGAACGAATAGCCTGATCTGAGCGCGCGCAGCGCCGCGGAATTTTCCGTTCCGGTGCCCACGGCGCCGAGCATTCGGCGGCCCGCCAGCCTCCACAGCCTTGTGTCACATGTGTCACAAAGTTGTGGCGTGCTCGACTCTAGCGGCTTTCGGGAGTTCCAATATCAGTTGCAATTACAAGCATAAGTAGCTGATAAAACGCGCATTTCGACTGCCCCAAAAGATGGCACACAGGCTGCACTCGCTGTCTTAGGCAGGCATGGCAGGTGTTGCAGCAGCTCCAGCACCGGGACGCGTCGGCGACTGCCCACGATGGCAACAAGAAAATACGGAGGCGGGAACATGAAGTCTAAAGCTGCAGTGGCCAGGGGCGCCGGCAAACCACTTTCGATCGAGGAAATCCAGGTCGACGCACCCAAGGCTGGCGAAGTGCTGGTCAAAATAGTCGCCACCGGCGTCTGTCACACCGATGCGTTCACGCTCTCCGGCAAGGATCCAGAAGGCATGTTCCCGGTGATCCTGGGCCACGAGGGCGGGGGCATCGTGCAGGAGGTCGGCGCCGGGGTCAAAAGCGTCAAGGCGGGCGATCACGTCATTCCGCTCTATACGCCCGAATGCGGCGAGTGCAAGTTCTGCAAGTCAGGCAAGACCAATCTGTGCCAGAAGATCCGCGCCACTCAGGGCAAGGGCCTGATGCCTGACGGCACCACGCGCTTCTCGCAGCAGGGCAAGCCGATCCTGCACTACATGGGCACCAGCACGTTTTCCGAGTACACCGTGATGCCCGAAATCTCGGTGGCGAAGATCAATCCGAAGGCGCCGCTGGACAAGGTCTGCCTGCTCGGCTGCGGCATCACCACCGGCATCGGCGCAGTGCTGAATACCGCCAAAGTCTCGCCGGGCTCAACCGTGGCCGTGTTCGGACTGGGCGGCATCGGACTGTCGGTCGTGCAGGGTGCGGTCATGGCCAAGGCCAGCCGGATCATCGCGATCGACACCAATACCGACAAGTTTTCGATGGCCAAGGCGCTCGGGGCTACCGATTGTCTCAATCCCAAGGATCACGATGGGCCGGTGCAACAGGTCATCATCGATCTGACCGACGGCGGGGTCGACTACTCATTCGAGTGCATTGGTAACGTCAATGTCATGCGCTCGGCGCTGGAGTGCTGCCACAAGGGTTGGGGCGAGTCGATCATCATCGGCGTCGCCGGCGCCGGCGAGGAGATCCGCACGCGTCCGTTCCAGCTGGTCACGGGCCGCGTATGGCGCGGTTCCGCCTTCGGCGGCGTCAAAGGTCGCTCGCAGCTTCCCGGATTCGTCGAACGCTACCTGCACGGGGAGATCAAGATCGACGAAATGATCAGCGAAGTGCTGCCGCTGGAGGACATCAACAAGGCATTCGACCTCATGCACGAAGGCAAGGTCATCCGCTCGGTGATCCGCTTCTGATTTATGCCCAAGCGTCGCACAATCACGCCCTCCAGAGCCGCCGACGCTACCAGCCGACGCGGTGCTCCTGTACCATGTCGGGCGGCATGGACGCCTGATCCGGGCGGCCAGCGGCGAGTTTTGGCTGATCTTTCCCCGGGGGGTCCTGTTCCCCGGCAGCCATTCGTAATACCCTCTATGCTGAGCGGTGGGAAGGCTGTTTCCACGGGAAACGGAGAGTTTGCCGCCGCCGATAACAAAAAAGTCGGAGTGCCTGCGGGCATCGGCGGGAACAGGCTGCCGGAGGGGACAATGCGATTAAGACTGGATAGTCAAGGTCATGCGCGGCTGATCGAATCAGCGGTCAAGGGCTGCGCCGACAGCAATACGATTGGCCAGGTGGTGCGTCGCTCCTGGAGCCGTTGCCTTTCCACCTATTCCCTCGATCCATCGCAGATCAAGAAACCCTTGATCGTCGAACGCAGCGATCTCGAGGCCCGGTGCGAGCGCATCGGCGCCGTGTTGCCGATCGCGCGCATCGAAATGCTTGGTCTGTCCAGGCAGATGGCGCACACGCAATACGGCATCATGCTCACCGATCACGATGGCGTGATCCTCAGTTATGTGGGCGATCCGGCGTTTTCGATGACCGCGCGCCGCAGCGGCTTTCGCGAAGGCGCGATCTGGAGCGAGCAGGAACTCGGCACCAACGGCATGGGCACCTGCCTGATGACGCGTCAGCCCATCGTCATCCATCGCTCCGATCATTTCCTGATACAGAACACGGACCTGACCTGCTCGGCGGCACCGATCTTCGACATGCAGGGCCGCGTGATCGCGGCGCTGGACATTTCCGGCTGTTCCACCGGGGCGCAGACCCATACCTTGGCGCTGGTGGAAATCGCGGCGCTCAATATCGAGAATCGCGCGCTGCTACATTCATGCAAGCCGTATTTCGTGCTGCGTTTCCACCGCTGTGCGGAGTTCGTCAGCACCCCCGGAGAAGGTGTTCTGGCGTTCGACGAGGGCGGCACCATCATGGGCGCCAATCGCAGTGCGCTCGAGATGCTCGGCTATGCGGACCACAAATCCCTGTGCGGGCACGCGATCGGCACGGTGCTGGATGCGCCGCTGGCGACGCTGCTGCACCTGAGCATGCGCCATGGCTTCCGACCTGAACTGCTGGCGTCCCGCGCCGGACATCGCAGTTTGTTTGCGTTGGTGCAACCGCCGGCCGATGAATTCCGACACGTGCCGAAATCGGTCGTGGTCGGCGCCCGGGCCCCCTCCGATGTGCTGGACGTCATGGAGCACACCGATCCGGTGATGATGCGCAATGTGCAGACTCTGCGCCGCATATTGAACCGCGACATCTCGGTGCTGCTGCTCGGGGAAACCGGTACCGGCAAGGGCTATCTGGCCAAGGCCATCCACAATGCCAGCCGCCGTTCGGACAAACCGTTCGTGGCGGTCAACTGCGCGGCGATTCCGGAACTGCTGATCGAAAGCGAGCTGTTCGGCTACAAGCCCGGGGCCTTCACCGGCGCCGCGCGCGAAGGTAACATCGGCCGGGTACTGCAGGCCAACGGCGGTACGCTGTTCCTCGATGAGATCGGCGACATGCCGATGCCATTGCAGGCGCGGCTGCTGACGGTGATCGAAGAGCGTGAAGTGGTGCCGCTGGGCGCCAGCAAGCCGGTTTCGGTCGACATACGCGTCATCAGCGCCACGCACCGCAATCCCGGGGAGATGATCGCCAAAGGCCTGTTTCGCGATGATCTGTACTATCGGCTCAATGGCATTTCCCTGACCATCCCGCCACTGCGCGAACGCAAGGACGCCGCCGACGTGGTGCGTTGCCTGCTGCGCATCGAGGCGGGTGAGCGCACGCCGGTGCAGATTGACGAGGCCTTGGTGCAGCGCCTGGCGCGCTACTCCTGGCCCGGAAACCTGCGGCAACTGCGCAATGTGCTGTGCACGATGCTGGCCCTGCGCGAGTCGGATTATCTGAGCCTGGAGGACTTCGACGAATCCTGGCTGACCGGCGGCCGGAACACGCCGCAGACGCAAACCGATTCGAGCCCGATCGTCGAGGAGGACGACGGCAATGTGCTCAGCAGCGCTGAATGCGATGCGCTGCGTCGAACTCTGGAGGCCTGCAACTGGAATGTCAGCGCCGTCGCGGTGCGATTGTCACTGAGCCGCAAGACGGTGTATCGCAAGATGCATCGCCACGGACTGGAGCGGCCGGATATGGGCCGGGCCAGCCATCACGGTTCCCCCGAACCGGCGCAGGCTCTGGACGCCGAGGAATCGCCGCTCGCCGCCGAGCCGGCAGGCGCCGGCAGCGACTTCGGCGGCGCCTGGCGCGCCACACGCTGAAGCCGCGCCGCACCGGGCGAGCAGGGGCGAGCAACTGTTTACAAATTTATGGAGAAGACGCAATGAGTAACAATCGGTTCCACGACGGCACGCAAGCCATCATCAGCGATCGGAGGTAAAAAAATGGCAATTTCACTTCATCCGTCGATCGACAACGGCATCAAGCCGGGTTCAAAGGATTTCGCGGGCGGAACGCTCACCTGCAAGTGCACGCAGAATCCCGTGAAGGTGTCGATCAAAGCGCAAACGGCTCACAACCACGCCTGCGGCTGCTCCAAGTGCTGGAAGCCCAAGGGGGCGCTGTTCTCGGTGATCGCGGTGGTCGGCAAGGACAAGGTCAGCGTCACCCAGAACGCGGACAAGCTCGCCGTGGTCGATCCCAAGGCCGCCATTCAACGGCACGCCTGCAAGGGCTGCGGCGTGCACATGTATGGTCGTATCGAGAATACCGGCCATCCGTTCTATGGTCTGGATTTCGTGCACAGCGAGCTGTCGTCTGAATCGGGATGGTCGGCCCCCGGCTTCGCGGCGTTCGTGTCTTCGATCATCGAGCAGGGTTTCGACCCGGCGCGCATGGGCGAAGTCCGCGCCCGGTTCAAAGAACTTGGCCTGGAGCCGTATGACTGTCTGAGCCCGCCTCTGATGGATGCGATCGCCACGCACGTGGCGAAGGCCTCCGGAGCGCACAAGAGCTGACCACTGCGGTTGGCTGCACACAGTACGCGTAGCCTCCCGGGCCCTGTCGGTCCTGACAGGACCCGGGAGCGGCTACCCGCTCCCGCATGAGTCTGCTCATTTCCCGCTTTCGCGATGATCCGGCCGCGCCTGCCGTGCCGGTCGCGCCGGCCGTACTCGCGCAGCTCGCGCCGTCGCTGCGCGCGGCGCCGCAGCGAGCCAGGCGTCCGCTCGGCACCAGCCTGAAACTGCGCCTGAGCCTGCTTATCACGCTGCTCATTGCCCTGATGACGATTGCCGGCGGCGCGTACGTCGTGCAGCAGGCACGCGAGGACATCCGCGCAGAGGTGCGTTCGACCATGAGCCTCACCGGGCATTTTCTCGATGCCCAATTGGCCGTGCTGCAGGAGCGCGCGCTCGGGCCGGGCTATGCCGGGCGGCTGTTCCAGTTGAAAGAGCTGCGCGACGTGCGCCATCTGAGCGTGAGCTTCTACGACAGTGATGGCCGGCTGCTCGACAGCAACGAGAGCCAGGGTGAGCGCAAGCCACTCGCGCCGGCCTGGTTCGTCTGGCTGATCCGGGCCTCTTCGCTGCCCATGGAGGCAAGCCGACGCCCGGTGAACTTCAGCGCCGCGACGGTCGGTGAGTTGGTCATCCAGCCGGACCCGACTTACGAGATCGATGAGATCTGGAACACCTCGGCGGGTTTGCTGTTGCTGCTGTGTGTGTTCTTCGTGCTGGTCAACGGCCTGGTCTGGTGGGCGGTGGCGCATGCGCTGCGTCCGGTTGAATACATCCTGGGTGCGCTCGCGGATATCGAGCGCGGCCAACTCGGCGCGCGCCTGCCCGCGTTCGGTCTGCCGGAAATGTCGCGCATCAGCGTCGGCTTCAATCACATGGCGGAAACCCTCGAGCGCAGCGTGGCCGAGAATCACTCGCTGACGCGCCGGCTGATGCAGATGCAGGAGGAGGAGCGCGATTACCTCGCGCGCGAGTTGCACGATGAGATCGGACAGTGCGTGACCGCGATCCATGCCGATGCGCTCGCGATCCGCAATCGCGGCGGCGCGATCGTGCAGGAGGGCGCACAGTCGATCGTCGAGGCCATCGGCCGCATCAAGCAGATGGTGCGCAGCATTCTGCAGCGCCTGCGTCCCGGCGCGCTCGAGGGTTTGGGGCTCGGCGCCGCGCTACGCGAGCTCACCGGCGCGTTCCAGCAACGCCATCCGCAGCTGTCCTGCAGCCTGCACATGGCGGATGAAACCCTCGACCTGCAGGGTGAACTGGTGATCACGCTGTATCGCGTGGTGCAGGAATGCCTGACCAATATCTCCCGGCATGCCCACGCCGGCAGGGTGCAGATCAGCGTGCGCCGGCTGCCGGCGATGCCGGAGGACCAGCCGCCGCGGCTGGAACTGACGGTCCGCGACGATGGCTGCGGCTTCGATGAACGCCTGGCCGGCCGCGGCTTCGGCCTGCTGGGCATACGTGAGCGGATCGCAGGCTTGGGTGGCAGCTGCCGCATCGAGGCTGCGCCCGGCCGCGGCACCGCGCTGCGGGCAACGGTGCCGTGCGCATGAACGCGGTGCCGATCAGGCTCATGCTCGTGGACGATCATGCGATCGTGCGCTCGGGCTTCCGCCGGCTGCTCGAGCAGGAGCCGGGTCTGCATATCATCTCCGAGGCCGATAACGGCGAACGCGCCTACGCACTGTGCGCGCAGCAGATGCCCGATGTGGTGGTCATGGACCTGTCCATGCCCGGCATGAGCGGCTTCGAGACCATCCGTCGCATCCTCGCTCGCGAGCCGGCGGCGCGGATCCTGGTATTCAGCATGCATGAGGATGCCATGCGCGCGGAACGGGCACTGCAGCTCGGGGCGCGCGGCTACGTCACCAAGAGCAGCGCGCCGGAGGTGCTCTCGAAGGCCATCGCGGAGGTGGCGGCCGGCAGGCTGTTTCTGAGCGCCGATGTCGCCCAAGCCATCGCCCAGTCCAAAGTCGCGGGTGAGGACAACCCGCTCAAGCTGCTCACGGCGCGTGAATTCGAGATTTTCCGTCTGTTCGTGGCCGGGCGCGGCGCGGCGGACATAGCCCGCATCCTGAACCTCAGTGCCAAGACCGTGGCCAACAACCGCACCCTGATCAATCAGAAATTGCGCGCTGCCAGCGACGTCGAGCTGGTGCTGCTGGCGCTGCGCCATAACCTGGTTTAGGCGGCCTGCGTCGCACGGGAATCACAGGGCTGTGGCGCTTTCGTCCCACCTTGTGGAGGGCATTGACGCGGCTATGTCAAAAGCGCGTCATGTTGCATGAAAGCAACAACAGAATCCTGGGTAAAACTACACTTTTATGCTTTAATCAAACGCGTAATGGTGGGCATGTCGCTTGCATTTTGAGTCAGTGGGGGCGCGCGGAAGCCGCGCCATGCGGATCGCAGATCCGTCGCTAGCGACATTGATTGATAAATATACCTAGGAAGGAGCAGCCGATGAATCATTTCCAAAGAAAGTTGTACCCGCTCGCCACGATTGCGGCGGGGGTGTGCACACTCGCCGCCGCCTTCCCGGCAGCGGCAATCGATCTCAGCAATGCCGACGGCACCTGGAAGTTCTCCCTGAACGGCAACGTCAACGTCGACTACATCTACTCGAACTGCGAGTCGGTGACGTCGGTCAAGGCGATCACTGATGTCGGCGGCGCCTGCGCCGGCACGGCCACCAGCAGCAGCACCTCCAGCGTTGCCAACGGCCTGCTGCCGGCCGCATTCGTGTTTGGCGTCTCCACGACGCAGAACGGCATCGACATGTCGGCGCACCTGGGCGTGTATCCGGGCGTGGTCACCAATGACGGTGGCAGCCCGAATCTGCAGGCCAATTCGAGCGGCAACGTCGCCCTGGGTACCACCGGACTGGACGTTCGCCAGGTCTACATGACCTTCGGCAACAAGGACATGGGCACCTTCGAGCTCGGTCGCAACATCGGCTTGTTTGAACAGGACATCATCCTCAATGACATGACACTGCTGGGCGTGGGCGGTCCGGGCGGGGCGGCCACGCCGAATCCGGCCAATACCACGTTGGGTGGAATCGGCTTCGGTTACATCTACACCGACTGGTTGTCACAGATCGATTACACGACCCCCGACTTCGGCGGCGCCAACCTGACGGTCGGCATCTTCGACCCGCTGAATTCATTGACCGGTCCCGGGGAGGCCGCCAACAAGCCCGCGCCTGGCTTCCATGCCAAGTTCGCCTGGAAGGGCTCGTTCGATGACCTGAAGTTGGCTTTCTCGGTCTCGGGCATCGAGCAGCAGCAGAAGTACTCGACGGCCGCGACAGACACGGCCCCGGCGGGCACCGGCAGCTGGCAGGGCACGGGCGGGGATGTGTTCGGCAAACTCGACTTTCAGGGCTTGGAACTGGTGGCCGGGGGCTATTACGCCAAGGGCCTGGGCACGACCGGCATATTCATCTTCGGTGCTGACGATGATGGCAATGCGCGTACCTCCTACGGCTACCTGGTGCAGGCCACCTACAAGGTCGGTCCGACGAAGTTCGGCATCAACTATGGCGTGAGCCGCCTTGCGTTCACGAACGAGGCTGACCGGATCGCGAACCCGTTCCTGGTGGCGGCGAACGAGAAAGTGACCGGCGGCGTGTACTACGACCTGACCAAGAACCTGATGATCCTCGGCGAAGTCAGCTGGGTGCAGGATATTGCTCACACTGACAGCATGAGTGCCGATGGCAGCATCGGTAACAGCAATACCGGCGTCACCGGCAATGTCGGGGTGTTCCTGGCGTTCTAACGCGCAGCGTTCGCGGACAGCGCAGCGATTGCGACAGCGCATCGTTTGCGACACATGGAGCCGGCGCCGCGGGGCGCCGGCTTTTTTTTAGGCCGGACGCAGCCAGCGCGCGGCCAGCGGCGGGATCAGCAGCAGGCTCACGAGCGTTGAGGACACCAGTCCGCCCAGTATGACCACGGCCATGGGGCCCTCGATCTCGTGACCCGGCTGGTGCAGCTGCACGGCCACCGGCAGCAGCGCCAGACCGGTCAGCAGCGCCGTGAGCAGCACCGGCGTGAGCCGCTCCTCGGCGCCGCGCAAGGCGGTCTGCAGGCTCCAGCTGCAGCCTTCGGCACGCACCAGGTGATCGTAGTGCGAGATCAGCAGGATGGTGTTGCGCGCGGCCATGCCGAACAGCGCCACGAAGCCCACCATCGCACCCAGGGACAGCGAGCCGCCGGTCAGCGCCACGGCGGCGACGCCGCCGATCAGCGTGCTGGGCAGCGCGGTGATGACCAGCAGCACATGGCGCGCATGACCGAACGCCAGGGCCAGCAGCAACACGATCAGCATCAGCGCGGCGGCAGAGTGCAGCAGCAGTTCGCGCGCTGCCGCGGCCTGGGCCTGCGCGGCGCCGCCGAAGCGCAGGTAGACCCCCGCCGGCAGCTTGACCTGCGCCGCGATGGCGCGACGCGCGGCGGCCGCGAAGCCGGTTTGATCCGAGGTCTGCGGATTGGCCTCGACCACCTGGCGGCGCAGGCCGTCCTCGTGATCGATCAGACTGCGCGCCGAGATCAGCTGCAGATTCGCCACGGCCGATAGCGGCACGATCGCACCGGCGCTGCCGCGCAGCAGCAGTGCGGCCACGCCCTGCGGGGAGGCATCCACATGCGCGATGCGTACCGTGACCGGCACGCTGCGGTCGGCCTGATCGAGCTGCGCGACCTGCGTGCCATGGTAGGCGGCATTGATGGTCTGCAGCACATCGCTGGCCTGCAGGCCGTACAGCGCCAGCTGCTGCGGCTGCAGCTGCAGATGCAATTCCGGCTGGCGCGGCGGGACTTTGAGCCGCACGTTGCCGCTATGGGGCAGGGCTTGCAGGACGTTGGCGATGTCGGCGGCAACGGCGTCATCGGTATCCAGGTCCGAGCCGAATATGCTGACGAAGAACGGCGCGGATTCGCCGGACAGGGTCTCGCCGATGCGCTCGGCCAGCACCGAATAGATCTCGACCAGCTGGTTCGGAAAGTTCTCGAAGGTCTGGTGGATGCGTTGCTCGATCTGCGATGCGCTGTAGCCGAGCTTGGGGTCGATCTGCACCTCGAATTCACTCTTGTTCGGTGCGTCCGGATCCTGTCCATTCTCGGAGCGGCCGATCTGCTCGGCAACGCTCTTGACGCCCGGAATCGCCGCCAGGCGCTGGGCGATGCGGGCGCCGACGCGCGCGGTCTCGGTCAGTGAAATGCCGGGGCGCAGGGAGGCGTGAGCGATCAGATAATTCTCGCGGAAGTCCGGCAGCAGGCGCGCCCCGAGCAATGGCATCAGCACGATGCCGGCCGTGCCGGTGATCAGCAGCAGCGCCAACACCAGCCGCGGATGCGCGTGCAGGCGCGTGATCGCGCGCTGCTGAGCTCGCTTGCAGCGGCGCAGAAAGCCCGCTTCCTGACTGGGTGTGTAGCGGCTCATGACCAGCGCGCACAGCGCCGGTGTCGCACTCATGGCCACCAGCAGCGAAATGCCCACCGCCAGCAGGAAGGCGATTGATAGCGGCCGGAAGAACGAGCCCTGCAGTCCCGAGAGCATCAGGATCGGCAGGAATGCCACTGCCACAGCCACCGTGGCGTAGAACACGGGCTGGCGCACTTCGAGCGAGGCGCTGACGAACAGGCTGCGGATGTCGGCATCCCTGGCGGCGCCGCGGCGCCTGCGCGTGATGTTCTCGACGTCGATGACCGCATCGTCCACCACCACGCCCAGTGCCACCACCAGACCACCCAGGCTCATGGTGTTGAGCGTGATGCCGAAGCTGGTCAGGATCCACACCGTGGCCAGCAGCGATAATGGGATCGAACTGAACGATACCAGCGCGCCGCGCCAGTCGCGCAGCGCCAGCAGCAGCAGGCCCACCACCAGCACGGCGCCGATCAGCAGTGAATTGCGCAGCTTGGCAATCGCGCTTTCGATGAAGCTTGCCGGCCGCAGCAGCGCCGGATGGTATTGGACGCCATGCTGAGCCAGCGTCGGCGCCAGCGCGTCCAGTCTCTGTTCCAGCGCGTGCGTCACCTCCAGCGTGTTGGCGCCGTACTGCGTCGAGGTCTCGATCAGGATGCCCGGTTGACCGCCGATCATGGCATCGCCGAAGCGCGGCTCGCTGCCATCGCTGATCGAGGCGACATCGCCCAGCCGCAGCGGCAAGCCGTCGCGCACCGCGAGCACCGCCTGCGCGAGCTCATCGGGGCTCGCGCCCGCCGGCTGCGCCTGCAGCACGATGCGCTGGCTTGGCGTCTCGACGTAGCCGCCGCCGATCAGTTCAGTGCCGCGTCGCGCGGCACTGAACACCTCATCGAGCGTGAGACCGGCGGTGGAGAGTTTGAAGGGATCGACCAGGATCTGCCGTTCGCGCGAATCGCCGCCGAAAATCTGCGCCTGCGCCACGCCTGGAACCGCCAGGATCTGCGGCCGCAGGGTCCAGCGCACCAGGTCACGCAACTCGATCGGAGACAGCCGCTCGCTGGTGAAGCCGAAATGCACCAGGTATTCCATGGAGGAACTCAGCGGCGAGAGCAGCGGCGGCCCGGTGCCCGTGGGCAGCAGTCCGTTGGCCTCCGCCAGCCGCTCAGTGACCAGCTGGCGCTGGCGATAGGGATCCCCGCCGCGCGTGAACACCACCTGGATCGCCGAAAGGCCCTGGCTCGAGGTGGAACGCACCGCCTCCACATTGGCCGTTCCGGCCAGCAGGCCTTCCAAGGGCCGCGTGACCAGCGCCTCAACTTGCGTCGCATCCAGTCCGGGGGCTTCGGCCTGCACCAGCACGTGTGGCGGGGCGAAGTCGGGAAATACGTCGAACTGCGCGCTCAGCAGCGCGGCGGCGCCCAGCAGTGCCACCAGGATCGATAACGCGGTAACGATTCGCGGGTGCGCGAGCGAGGCGCGGACGATGAAGGCCAGCATGGGCTAATCGTGGTCCTCTTCCTCGGCCGAGAAAGTGCCCAGACCCTGCAGCGACCACAGCACGCCGGCGCCGTTGGCAACGATACTGTCGTCGCTGTCGATGCCCTGCACCAACCAGGCATCCCCGGATGCCTGCAGCAGCTTGACCGCGACCGGCGCGTAGCGCTGCCTGCCGTCCTTGTCGGGCGTGTCGAGCCGGCGATAGACGTAGGCCCCCTGTTCGCCATACAGCAGCGCACCATTCGGGACCAGCACGCCGTCATAGGAGCCGCCATGCAGTGTCACCAGCACGCGCGCGCCCGCACCCAGCCCGCTGGGCGGGTGCTCGATCTGCAGCAGCAGGCCGACGCTCTGAGACTCGCTGGCACTGCGTTGCAGTGCGCCCAGAACGCGTGCCGGCACCTGCGTGCCATCGACGTTCAATGTGGCCGATTGCGGCACCAGGCCCAGACGCAGTCGCCCCGGCAGATCGGCGCGCAACAGCAGGCTGCGGCCGCTGGTAAGCGCATCGATCAGGCTGGCACGCTGCGCATCGCTGAGCCGGGCCAACGGTCCCCATTGCAGGGCGAAGCTGGAACTGGCGATCTGCGCCTGTGTTTGCGCGTCAATCTGCGCAGCCTGCGCGCTCTCCACGGCGCGCAGCGAGGCATCGGCCGAGTTGGCGTACAGCCCGGCCAGCCGCTGCGCTTCGCTACCGGCGGCGCGGGCCGCGGCGCGCGTGCTGGCCAGGTGCCCGACATCGGCGATCAGCGTGGTGGCGTCGAGCACCTGACCGTAGCCTTCGATCTGCTCGCCGCCGCTGGCGCGCAACGGATGCAGCACCGTGATGCCCACGGCCTGCTGCTGTTGCCTGCTCAATGCGGGCTGGGCGGTATCACTGGCAGCGGGGCCGGGCTTGTCGTCGTCGTCGGGCCAGGCGAGCGCGCACAGCCCAAGGCCGATGACAGCACAAAGCAGCGGGATCGTTCGCGGCATGAGCATCTACTCCGTGCGCCAGTTCAAGGGTAGCTCGCACTCCGGGCCTTCCAGCGGCCGGCGATAGGCGTCTTCGAGGGAGGCAAAGGCCAACTGCGCCTCGTACGCTGCCTGCAGGCTCAGCAGCCGCGCTTCCACGGCCGCCGTGGCCACCAGCAATGCATTGGGCCGGTCCGAAGCCCCGGCTTTGAGCGCGCGTTGTTCGGCATCGTTCTGCCGCTGTGCCACCTGCGCCGCCGCCGCCGCGTTCTGCCAGGCCTGGCGGGCGCGGGGCCACGCACGCTCGGCGCGCTCGATCTGCTCGAATAGATCGGCCTGCACCGCCTCCAGGTGCTTGCCGGCCAGCTCGCGCCGGGCAACGGCCTCGCCAATCTGTTCCTCATTGCGATGGAACAGCGGCAGTTCCATGCTCAGGCCCAACTCATTGTCGTGCAGGGTCTCATTGAGCTGGTTCTCGTGCACGCCGTCGCGATCCCAGGCGTAGCCCGGTATCAGATGAAACTCGGGCCATCGACGGCCCACTTCCGAGCGCAGTGCATTCTCGGCCAGATCGTATTCGCGCAGCGTGCGCACCAGGTCCGGACGCGCAATCAGCGCCTCCTCGCGCCAGGAATCGGCCGGCGTCGGGGCGAGGCCTGTGATGTCGGCCCACTGCGGCCACTGCAGCGGAACTCCCTGCAGAGCCGCGGCGGAGACGCCGACAGCAGCGGCCACTCTGGCCTGCGCGTCGGTGACGCGCGCCTGCACCTGATCCAGTCGCTGCTGTGCGGCCGCCAGCTCCAGCGTCGCCGGCGCGATTTCGGTGGCACCGATTTCCCCGGCCTGGGCGCGGGCCTGGGCCGAGGCCAGCAGGCCCTGGCGGTCCGCGACCAGTTCCCGCAGCAATAGCGCTTCGTCATCGGCGTGCGCTGCATCGAGCAGCCCCTGGCGCAGCTGCGCGCGCACCTGCCAGATTGCCTCGGCCACATCCGACTGGGCCGCCTGCGTCTGCAGGGCGGCGTTGCGCCGCGCGCGACTGCGCTCGCCGGGACGCTGCAGCAGAAAATCCACCGACAACCCGTACAGCCAGGCGGCGCCACCGGCCGCGGCGACCACATATTCATCGAACAGGTTAAGCGTCGGATTCGGAATCTGAGCGGCCGTGCGTTCCGCGGCTGCCACGAGGTGGGCGCGGGCGCGCGCCTCGCTGAGCTGAGGATTGAGCCGCAAAGCCGCCTCGAGCCACTGCGCGCGGTCCCAGCCGGCCGCAGACGGCGGGGTATCGGCGGGCATCGATTCGTCAAGCCGGCGCGACTGGAAGCTCTGCGCAGTCACGGCCGGATCGGGCCGCGCCTGCGGCGGCACCTTGCTACAGGCCACAGGCAACATCGCGCACAACGTCATGAGCACCCAGTGCCGCAGGCTCGCCTGGGTGCGCGAGAGCGCGCTTGCCGCCGCAGCGCCTGGCATGTTGTCCCCCTTAAGTGCTTGGTATCGGGAAGCCATCCTGCTAAACGGCAGGAATTTTGACCAGCCGCAGCGGGTTAGCGCGCATGCTGCATTTTGCGGCGCGCCCTGACAATGGGTCGTTAGCGACACACCTGCGCAGCTGCGGCCACGGCTCGCGGGCTGCGGGTACACTGGCGCGGTGACAGAGCAATTCGAGCCATGAAGGCGCTGGTGCTCGGCGCGGCGGCGGGCGGTGGATTTCCGCAGTGGAATTCCAATGCGCCGGCCTGTAACCGCGCCCGTCGTGGCGACCCGGCGGCGCCGGCGCGTACCCAGGCTTCGCTGGCCGTGAGTGCCGATGACGCGCACTGGTTCGTGTTCAATGCCTCGCCGGATCTGCGCCAACAGATCGAGGCCACGCCGGAACTGCAGCCTCGCCTCGGACTGCGTTCCTCGCCGATTGCCGGCGTCGTGCTCACGGGCGCGGACGTGGATGCGATTGCCGGCCTGCTGACGTTGCGCGAGCGCCAGCCGCTCACGGTCTATGCCACGGCCAGGGTGCACGCCGTGCTCAGGGCCAATCCGATTTTTGACGTGCTGGCCGCCGATGTGGTGGCTCGCGAAGTGCTGGGGCTGGAGCGGGCGCAGGAGCTGGCATTGCCGGACGGCAGCGCCAGCGGCCTGACGGTGCAATGTTTTGCCGTGCCCGGAAAAGTGCCGCTGTATCTGGAACAGCCCGAGGGCACACCAGCCATCGTGCTCGGAGAGGACACGGTGGGCGTGGCGGTCAGCGATGCGCGATCGCGACTTTATTTCATCCCGGGCTGCGCGGCCATGACCGAGTCGATCGGCGCGCGTCTGCGCGGTGCCGATCTGGTGCTGTTCGATGGCACATTGTGGCGCGACGATGAGATGATCCGCGCCGGCCTGGGCAGCAAGAGTGGTCGCAGAATGGGGCATATGAGCCTGACGGGTGCCCAGGGCACGATCGCCGCCTTCGAACCGCTGGCGGTCAAGCGCAAGATTCTCGTGCATATCAACAATTCCAATCCGGTGTTGCTCGAGGATTCCAGCGAACGCGCCGAGCTGGAGGCCGCCGGGTGGGAAGTGGCGCACGACGGCATGAGGCTATCTCTATGAGAACACCGGACGAGCTCGAAGCCGAACTCAGACAGATCGGCGCGACGCGCTATCACATCCTGCATCCCTTCCACCGGCTGCTGCACGGCGGAGAGCTCAATCGCGGCCAGGTGCAGGCCTGGGCACTCAATCGCTATTACTATCAAAGCCGCATTCCCGCCAAGGATGCGACCTTGCTGGCCCGTCTGCCCACCGCGGAGCTCAGGCGCGCGTGGCGCAGCCGTATCGAAGATCATGACGGCACCGGGCCGGGAACCGGCGGCATCGCACGCTGGTTGCAGCTGGCGACCGGTGTCGGCCTGGATCGAGACTACGTCGAGTCAACGGCGGGGCTGTTGCCCGGCACGCGCTTTGCGGTCGATGCCTACGTGAATTTTGTTCGCGACCGCAGCATCCTCGAGGCGATCGCCTCCTCGCTGACCGAGCTGTTCTCGCCCACCATCATCAGCGAGCGCGTCTCCGGCATGCTGCGCAACTACGATTTCGTGACTCAGGAGACGCTGGCCTACTTCACGCCCCGGCTCACGCAGGCCCCGCGTGACAGCGATTTCGCGCTGGCCTACGTCAGGCAGCATGCGCGCACTGCCGAGCAGCAGGAGGCGGTGCTGGCGGCATTGCGTTTCAAATGCGATGTGCTGTGGTCGCAGCTCGATGCGCTGCACTTCGCCTATGTCGCGCCCGGCCTGATTCCGCCCGGTGCCTTCGTGCCGGCCGAACAGGAGCGGCTGGGCAAGCGCGCCTGAGCACCGTTGCGTGGCCGCAGCGATCAGGGCGCGGCCTTACGGCTCGTGCTCCCAGCCGCCGCCCAAAGCGCGATACAGGCTCACGAGATCCTCGCCCACCACCGCGCTGCTCTGCGCCAGCGACAGCTGGTTCTGTTGCAGCGTGCGCTCGGCATCGAGCACCTCAATGAAGCTTGCGACGCCGCTGGCGTAGCGCTGTCGGGCCAAACTCAGCGCATCGCGGTTCTGCGCCACGGTCGATTCGAGCCAGGCGTGCCGATCCTGCTCGGCGTCATAGGCGGCGCGCGCATTCTCCACTTCCTGCAAAGCATTGAGCACGGTGGCCGCATAGCTCACGGCGGCCTCCTTCGCGCGTACCTTCTGCAGGGTGATGGTCTGCCAGCGGCCACGATCGAATACCGGCAGTTCCAGCGTGGGACCGATCGAGACGAAGCGGCTGGCCCATTCGGTCAGCTCGCCAACGGTCTCGGACTGCAAGCCGCCACCCCCCGTGAGCGTGAGCCGCGGATACAAACCGGCCACGGCGACGCCGATTTCGGCGGTCGCGGCATGCAGGCTCGCCTCGGCCTTGCGGATGTCCGGCCGGCGCCGCGCGAGCTGCGCCGGCAAGCCCATGGGCACGGCCGACGGCAGCGGTGGAATCGGCGCGGCCGTCTGCAGCTCCTGGCGCAGCGCATCGGGCGCCTGGCCGAGCAGGCCGCTGAGCTGATTGATGGCCTGCGTGATCGCGAAATCGAAGGCCGGCAGCTCGGCCCGCGTCGCGCTGAGCTGTGCGGCCGCCTCGACCACATCGACATCACTGGTCAGGCCCGCCGCGCGGCGCTGGCGCGTGAGCTCGAGCAGCTCGGTGGTGGTGGCTATGCTTTGCTGCGCCGTGGCTTGGCTCAATTGCGCGCCGCGAAGCTCGATGTAATCCCGAGCCACATCCGCCAGCAAGGACACGACCGCCGCGCGCTGATCCTCGACCGATACCTCGACATTGGCATCGGCGGCCTCGACCGAGCGGCGCACGCGCCCGAACAGGTCCAGCTCCCAGGAGACATCGGCGCCAAGCTGGTATTGGTTATACGGATTCGGAATGCTGAAGCCCGCGACCCCGGGTATCTTGATGTCGCCGATCGAGTTGAACAGCGCCCCGGTGGGCGTGGTCTCGCTCAAGCGCGTGCGCGTGTAGGAAGCGTTGAGCCCAAGATTGGGCCAAAATGCGGCCGCCGTGACGCCGCGCTGCGCACGCGCCTCATCAATGCGCAGTACCGCCACGCGCAGGTCCAGGTTTGCATCCACGGCGCGCTGGATCAGCGAGTTCAACCCCGGGTCATTGAAATCCGACCACCAGCGGCTCAGATCCGCGCGCTCGTGCTCGCTTTCGCGCTGTTGCGACTGCGACCACTGCGCCGGGGTCTGCGGCGAGGGCGGCACGAAGTTCGGCCCCACCGCGCAGCCGGCCAGACACATCGTCAGGGCGCTCGCGAGCCGCCGCAGTCGATCAGCAGGGTGGGGCACGGGCATGGGCATGGGCGGCGGCATCGCGATTCACTGCATCCGATGACTGAACATCCACGATGCTGCCGCCAGCGTCACGGCCGCGATCAGCGCCAGCGGCCACAGGTCGGGCCACAGCACATTCAGACCAACCCCTTCCAGATATACGCGCCGCGCGATGTCGATCGCGTAGCGCAGGGGATTGAGCGCGGTGAAATACTGCAATGAGCGCGGCATATTGCTCAGCGGCGTGGTCAGACCGGACAGCAGCGAGAACGGCATGATCAACAGCATCGAATACAGCATGGCCTGCTGCATGGTCGCGGCGACCGAGGATAGCAGCAGTCCGATGCCGATCGCCGCCAGCAGGAACAGCAGCAGTCCGGCATAGAGCGTCAGGTACGAGCCGGCGAACGGGATTCGAAACCAAAGCTGCGCCACCAGCAGCACGCCGGTGGCCTGAATCGTGCCGACGAACATCGAGGGCAGCGCTTTGCCGGCCATGATCTCGTAGGGATGAAATGGCGTCACCAGCAGCTGATCGAAAGTGCCCTGCTCGCGCTCGCGCGCCACCGACATCGCCGTCAGCATCATGGTTTGGATCAGAGTCAGAGTGCCGATCATGCCTGGAATCATGTTCCAGCGCGTTTCCAGATTGGGGTTGTACCAGGCTCGGCTCACGATCTCGACCGGTGCGGCGGGCAGTGCGTGATCGCTGCGCCAGGAGATGTTGAACTGCTCGACGATGCTGCTCAGATAGCCGAGCGCCGTGCCGGCAGTGTTCGAATTGCGGCCATCGGCGATGACCTGGACCTCGGCACCGGCTCCGTCGAGCAGGCGGCGCTCGAAATCCGGGGCGATCTGCAGCACCAGCAGTGCGCGCCGCGCATCAATATAGCGGGCCAGGTCGCCGGCGTGGTGCAGATCGGCGACGCGCTCGAAGATGCCCGAGCCGTCCAGTCCTGCCAGCAGCGCGCGCGAGCTGGCGCTGCGATCCTGATCGAGCACCGCGTACGGCACGTGATTGAGATCGTAGGTGGCCGCGTAACCGAACAGCAGCGCCTGCACCACCGGCGGCACCAGCAGGCTCGTGCGGCTGCGCCGGTCCTTGAGAACCGCCAGCAGTTCCTTGCGTGTCAGGGCGAGTATGCGCAGGATGGCGGACAGCATAAGCCGATCAGATCAGCCGCTTGTTCATGACCGCGCGGCTGCTCAGGCCCAGCACCGCGGCCATGAGCGCCAGCACCAGCGTATTCGGTACGATCACCGGCCAGACGTCGCCGGCCAGAAACACCGACTGCAGCAGCGCGACGTAGTAACGTGCCGGCAGCAGGTAGGTGATCAGGCGCACCAGCAGCGGCATGCTGCGCAGGTCGAACAGAAAGCCCGACAGCATGAACGCCGGCATGAAGGTCACCAGCATCGTCAACTGGCTTGCCACCAATTGATTCTTGACCCATGAGGAAATCAGCAGGCCGATGCCCAGCGCGACCAGGACATAGAGCATGGAGGCGCCGAGCAGTATCCACAGGCTGCCGCGCATCGGCACCTGGAACAGAAATTTGGCAGCAAGCACGCAAACCGCCAGCCCGATCAGACCGAGCACGAAGTACGGCAAGGTCTTGCCGAGCAGGATTTCATCGCTGCGCACCGGCGTGACCAGCAGCGCCTCGAGCGTGCCTCGCTCCCATTCGCGCGCCATCACCATCGAAGTCAGCAGAGCGCCGATCAGCGTCATGACCAGAACGATCAGCCCCGGCACCAGAAAATAGCTGCTGTCGTTGGCCTCGTTGAACCAGATCCGGGTCAGCAGTGTCACCGGTGGGCTGTCGGTAAGCTGCCCCTGGGCCGCGCGCTGCGCGGTCCAGGCGCCGACGGCTCCCTCGACGTAGCTTTGTATGATGCGCGCGCGATTCGCGTCCGCGCCGTGAACGATCAGCTGCAGCGTTGCCTGGCCTGCGCTCAGGCGCCGGGCGAAATCGGATTGGATGTGCAGGATGCCGTCGACTTTCTGTTGCAGCAGCAGCTGCTGCGCCACCGGCATCGAGTCTGCAATCTGTGGCCGGAAATACGCCGACAGCTCCAGGGCGCCCACCAGCTCAGTGGCCTCGCCCGACGGCTCGTCCATGACGATCGCCAGCGGCACGTTCTTCACATCCAGAGACAAGCCGTAACCGAACAGAAGAATCAATATCAACGGCAGCACGACGCCAATGGCAATGCTCGAGGGATCGCGCAGCACCTGGTAGGTCTCCTTGCGCACCAGCGCGCGGATCCGGCGCAGTTTCGCCGGCCAGGCGTTCAGGGCCGCGGCAGCCTCGCCGCTCATGCGACCGCCTGCTCGAGCCTGGAGCGCTCGACGATGGCGATGAAGGCATCCTCCATGCTCGGCGCCGGCGCCGCCGTGGTGCGCTGGCTGAGCCGGATCTCGGCCGGCGAGCCCTGTGCCAGCACCTTGCCCGAGTCCATGATCGCGACCCGATCGCAATACTCGGCTTCCTGCATGAAGTGCGTGGTCACGATCACGGTCACGCCCTGCTCGGACAGCGCGGTAATGCGCCGCCAGAAAACCCGGCGCGCATGCGGATCGGCGCCGCTGGTGGGTTCATCCAGGAACAGGATTTCCGGTTCGTGCAGCAGCGCCGCTGCCATCGCCAGACGCTGCTTGAACCCTCCGGGCAGCTGCGCGCTGGTGACGCGCGCCTGGGTTTCGAGCTCGAACTGCCGCATCGCCCAGGCGATGCGCTCGCGCCGGCGCGCACCGCGCAGGCCATAGGCACTGGCGAAGAACTCGAGGTTCTCGCTGACCGAGAGCGGCCCGTAAAGAGAGAACTTCTGCGCCACGTAGCCCAACCGAGAGCGCGCCGCCGCCGGCGCGCGACGTACGTCGGTGCCGGCGATCTCGAGCTCGCCGCCGCTGGCGGTCAGCAGTCCGCACAACATGCGAAACGTCGTGGTCTTGCCGGCACCATTGGGACCCAGCAGGCCGAAGATCTCGCCACGGCGCACGTCGAATTGAATATGGTCAACGGCCACGAAGTCACCGAAGCGCTTCACCATATCGCGCACGCGCACGACGATCTGCGTGCGGTCGGCGGACACGGGCCGGTCGACCGCGATGGCTCTGGCCTGTTCGGGATCTGCCGCGCGTCGCAGCAGCACCATGAAACCGTCCTCGAAGCTCGCCGGCGTCGGCACGAGCGTCGCTTCCCGCAGCAATGCATCGCTGCCCGCGCTGTCCTGGCCTGCGCTGTCGCGCACCAGGCGTACCCTGCCGGCGTCGGGTACCGCGTCGATGATGTCCGGCTGATCCAGCAGCTGCGCCTGCAGTGCGCGCGCGCCGCCGGCCACGGCGGGCTGTGCGATGTAACTCAGACCCTCGGCATTGTGCGTGACCGCCGCCGCGGTACCTTGAGACAGCACCTTGCCTTGATGCAGGAGCACGACGCGACTGCAGCGCTCGGCCTCATCCAGGTAGGCGGTGCTGAGCAGCACCGTCAACCCCTGATCGGCCACCAGGTGCAGCACGATCTCCCACAGCTCGCGCCGCGACAAAGGGTCTACCCCGACGGTGGGTTCATCCAGCAGCAGCAGCTCGGGGGAGCGCACCAGAGCGCAGGCCAGACCCAGTTTCTGCTTCATGCCGCCGGACAGGCGGCCTGCCAGCCGTTGTTTGAACGGGCCCAGCGCGGTCATCTCCATGAGCTGCGGATAGCGCTCGGCGCGTTGCTCGGGGCTGATGCCATGTAATTCGGCGTAGAGATCGAAATTCTCAGCGACGCTCAGATCCTCGTACAAGCCAAAGCGCTGCGGCATGTAGCTGATGCGATCCTGTACGGCTTGCGGATTGAGCGTCACGTCCAGACCCAGAACCTGCAAAGTTCCGCTTTCCGGACGCAACAAACCGGCCACCAGTCGCATCAGTGTGGTCTTGCCGGCGCCATCCGGTCCGATCAGCGCCGTGAGTTCCCCGTGGCGCGCCTGCAGCGAAACCCCATCGAGCGCCTGCAGCGGTGCCTGCCCGGGGCGAGCGAACGCATAGCGCAGCTGCTGCGCCAGCAACGCGGCCGAGGCGGGCTCGGGCTCTGGCATGGCGGCGTTCATGAGCCGTCGGGTTGCGCGATGTTCAGGTGCACGGTCGCCGGGCTGCCCAGACGCAGCTCGTCGGCAGGATCCTGGACAAAGACGCGGATTTCATAGACCAGGCTCGAACGCAGCTCTGTGGTCTCGACCGATTTGGGCGTGAATTCGGCTACCGGGGAGATGAACCCCACCCAGCCTGCAAAGCTGCGACCGGGAAAGGCGTCGACGGTGACGGCGGCTTTGAGGCCCTCGCGCACGAGGCCCAGCTCGGTTTCCGCCACGTAAGCCCGCACCCACTTCGGGTCGGTGATCGCCAGCGTGAAGGCCGGTTTCTGCGGCGATGCCATCTCGCCGGGTTCGACGATGCGTGAACGCACCACGGCATCGAGCGGCGCGAGCAGCTCGGCATCCTTGAGCTGCTCGCGCAGCAATGCGAGCCCAGCCTGCTCGGCCTGCAGCTGCGCATCGCCCTGCGCTACGTCCTCGCGCCGCGGGCCGGCCAGCTCCAGCAGCAGCGCTTTCTGGCTCACGATCAGCTTCGCTTCCGCCGCATCCAACGTGGCCTTGGCGGAATCCATATCTTCACGGCTCAGCGCCCGCCCGTCGGAGCTGTCCGAAAGCGCACGCAAGCGCGCATATTGCGCACGCGCATTGACCGCATCGGCTCGGGCCGCCTCAACATTGGCGCGGGCCTGATCGATCTCTTCGGGACGGTTGCCGCGATGCAGGCGCTTCGCGGCCTGCTGCTGAGCGGCCAGATCGGCTTCGGCCTTTGCCACCTGCGGCAGCAGCCGAGCGGTGTCCAGTCGCGCCAGCACCTGGCCGCGTTTGACATGATCGCCTTCCTGGACCAGCACCTCGGCGATTCGCTCGCTGCCATTGAAGGGCAGGTCGACCTGACGCAGATCGACATTGCCATAGAGCTGCAGCTCGTGGCGGGTATGGCGATGGCTCGCGAGCCACCACCACACAGCCAGCCCGAGGCCGACCAGGCCCGCGAGCACGAGAGCCAATCGCGCCGTTCTTTGCATCACAACCACCCTGCCGTGGTCTGCGACTTTAAGGACATCGGCGAACGCGCGCCAGGGTCGAGTGAGATCATTCCGACATGCGCTTGTTGCCCGCGACGAACCAACCCCCGACCTTGACCAATCCACAGGCGATCCACAAGAAGCTCATGAAGGAGTGTCTGGACCAGCAGAAGGCGCTGAAGCTTAGGCATCGATGTCGTCATCGGTTGGCAAGACTTGGCAACGCGACGCTGAAGCTTGCCTCGCAGGCGCGTGCTGTCGCACGATGGCTCATGACCGTTCATTGGCCCGTTCATTGGCTGATTGCTGCGCTCGCGCTGCTGGCATGCGCGCCGCGCTCCAGATCAATCGCAGCAACGTCGCGCACTTGCAATTGGCCTGGAGCTATCGCACGGGCGCGCTGCAGCGGCGCACTCCAATGATCCGCAAAGCGGCATTCGAGGCCACGCCAATCCTGGTCGCGAACAAACTTTTCCTCAGCACCCCCTACAGTCATGTCCTCGCGCTGGATGCGCGCACGGGGCGCAAATTATGGGAGTACGACCCGCAGGTGGACCTTTCGGGCAACTACTCTGAGGTCACCTCGAGAGGCGTCTCCGCCTGGCAGGACAGCGCGATCAGATCCGGGCAGCCCTGTCTCCGCCAAGGCGATAACAAGTGGGCGAATTCCGTGGTTGCCTTGCGCGCATCCTCGGGCGATTTCGTCTGGGGGTTCCAGGTTGTTCACCATGACCTCTGGGACTACGACGTCGCCGCGCAGCCGACCCTTTTCACCTGCAAAGACGGCACGCCGGCAGTGCTCATCAATACCAAGATGGGGCATGTGTTCGTGCTCAATCGGCTCACAGGAGCCCCTTTGCTGGCGGTCGAGGAACGGCCGGTGCCGCAGAGTGACATACCGGGCGAGCAGAGCTCGCCGACGCAACCGTTCTCGACGATTTCGCTGGTGCCGGAGCAGCTGTCGGCCAGCGATGCCTGGGGAGTAACGGCAGAGGATGTGCGCTGGTGTCAGCAGAAGATCAGCGCTTCGCGTTGGCAAGGTGTGTTCACGCCGCCCAGTACTCAAGGCAGCATCGTCTTTCCGGGCAATGTGGGCGGTGTGAACTGGGGCAGTGCGGCCTACGATCCGGTGCGCCATCTCATGGTCGCGAACACCAATCGCCTGATAGCCTGGGTCAAACTGATTGCGCGCGATCGCTTCGACGCCGAAACCCATAGCGAGCAGGACAACCGCATTTATGGCGAGTTCGCCGCGCAGAGGGGTGCCCCTTACGGGCTGTATCGGACATTTCTGTTCTCGCCGAGCAAATTGCCGTGCAATGCTCCGCCCTGGGGCACGACCGAGGCCGTTGATCTGTATACCGGTCAGCGGCTCTGGGATGTGCCGCTGGGCACGTTGATTCCCGGCCAGCAGACCGGCTCAATAAATCTCGGCGGACCGATCATCGTTGCCGGCGGCCTGGTGTTCACGGCTGCGGCCATGGATCTGTATCTGCGCGCCTTCGACATCGACAATGGCCAAGAGCTCTGGAGGTACGCGCTGCCCGCGGGCGGCCAGGCCACGCCCATGAGCTACAGCTTGCACGGCAGGCAGTACCTGGTCATTGCGGCCGGTGGGCATGGGAAACTCGGCACCAAACAGGGCGACTACGTTCTGGCGTTCACGCTGCCTAGAAGGGACGATCGCCCGTGACGGTTGCGCGGTGCATGATGCGCCGCTGCGGCAGGTAGTCCGCGACGGCATAGTGCTGCGTGATGCGGTTATCCCAGAAGGCGACGTCATCGACGTTCCAATGCCAGCGCAGCGTGAACTCGGGACGACCGGCATGCGCAAACAGGAAAGCCAGTAGTGCATCGCTTTCGCGCGGGGCCAGCTCGTGTATGCGTGTGGTGAATCCCTCGCTGACGAACAGCGCCTTGCGCCCGGAGACCGGATGCGTGCGCACCACCGGATGCGTGACCGGCGGATGTTTCGCGACCGCGCGCTCATAGCGCTGCTTGAACGCCGGATCGGCCCCCCAGCGGTCGGCCGGGAAGGACTTGACCACGGAATGTTCGGCGGTCAAGCCTTGCAGCAGCCGCTGTAACGGTGCGGACAGGGCCTCATAGGCGGCCAGGTTGCTCGACCAAAGCGTGTCGCCTCCGACGCTGGGCAACTGCTTGGCGGCCAGGATTCCGGCCAGCGGCGGCGTGGTACTGAACGTGACATCGGTATGCCAGTTGTCGTTGTCGGGCAAAAATCCCTCGTGCGTGTCGATCACCATGATTTCGGGCAGCTCGGGTAACACCGGATAGATCGGATGGATATGCAGCTCGCCGAAGGCGGCCGCAAATCGGCACTGCTGCTGAGGCGTGAGCGGCTGGCGGCGGAAGAACAGGATCTGATGTTCGATCAGCAGTTCACCGAGGCGATCGATGGACTGCTGCGGCAGTTCGTCGGCCAGTGTGACACCCTCGACAACGGCGCCGAAAGCGGGGGTCAGGCGGGAAATCGTAATACTCATGATGGTTCAATAGTCACGATGTTTGCTGGCTTTGGCTCCCTGACGTGCGCCGCGATGCAGGGGTGGCTTTTGTGTGTGCTAACCTGCTCGCGAATCGACAACGCGAGTCGACTACGCGATCGACGATGATAGTGGCGCGAAGTCCCTGAGAAGTCCAACGCGATGGTGCGAGGCCCCGAATGATAAGAAATCCCTTGCGTTCGCGTGGCTTGCGCCACAGTTTGCAGCAGCGGCACATGACCATGATTGCGCTGGGTGGCGTGATCGGTGCGGGGCTGTTCGTCGGCAGCGGTGTGGTCATCAAATCGGCGGGACCGGCCGCTGTGCTGTCCTTCGTGATCACGGGGCTGCTGGTCGTGCTGGTGATGCGCATGCTCGGCGAAATGGCGGTCGCGCTGCCGGCGGTGGGCTCATTTTACGAATACGCCCGCCTGGCCTTCAGCGATCGACCACGGCTGGGCGAGCTGGCTGGATTTCTGATCGGATGGATGTACTGGTATTTCTGGGTCATCGTCGTGGCCATGGAGGCGGTTGCCGGCGCCGGGTTAATTCGCGTCTGGCTACCCGATGAACCCGCGTGGCTCATCAGTCTGGCGTTGCTGATGCTGCTGACGCTGACCAATCTGATCTCGGTGCGATCGTTTGGCGAGTTCGAGTTCTGGTTTGCCTCGATCAAGGTTGCAGCCATCGTCGCCTTCCTGTTGCTCGCGGGCGTGTACGTCGCCGGGCTATGGCCCGGGGTCGCCGGCAGCGTCGCCAACCTCACGACGCACGGTGGCTTCGCCCCGAACGGCCTGCTGCCGATCCTGACCGGGGCGGTAGCGGCCACGGGTTTCTACTTTGGAGCCGAGCTGGTCACGATCGCCGCGGCCGAGGCCGCCGAGCCGGCGAAAGCAGTGGCCAAAGCCACCAACTCGGTCATCTCGCGCGTGCTGTTCTTCTATGTGGGCTCGATCCTCATGGTGGTGTGCCTGGTACCCTGGGATTCCGCCGGCATCGCCACACCCTACGTCAGTGCGCTCAGGGCCATGCACATTCCCGCCGCGGCACAGATCATGAACGCCGTGGTGCTCACCGCGGTGCTGTCGGCGCTCAATGCGGGGCTCTATGCTTCCTCGCGCATGCTGTTCGCGCTGACCGGACGCGGCGATGCGCCCGCGGGTCTGGCCAAGCTCAGCCGCAACGGTGTGCCTACCCGAGCCATCGTGCTGGCAACGCTGTTCGGTTATGCCGCGGTGGTCATGTCGTATGTCTCGCCGGATACGGTGTTCGCCTTTCTGGTCAATTCGTACGGCACGGTAGCGATTTTCGTCTACGTATTGATTGCGATATCGCAGCTTCGCCTGCGCGCGCGATTGGAAAAGGAGGATCCGGCGCGGCTGCGCATACGCATGTGGGCGTATCCGTATCTGACGTACGTGTCGATCGCCGCCATGCTCGGCATCGTGCTGGCCATGGCCTTCATTCCCGATCAGCGAACGCCGCTGATCTTCGGCTTGATCAGTCTGGGCATTCTGCTGCTGAGTTTCGGCGTGCGCGTGTTCTTCGGCAGACCGACGCATATTGCGACGCTGGCGATGGAGCCGCATCAGTACGAAGAGCTCTAGCGACGAAGCGCTGTAGCCGGCCGCCTCGGCGCTCGCGTCCCGACCTACTGGAAGCGCACGCCCTGGCGCGCCAGTTCCTTCTGTACCGCGGCGATGTTCAGCCGGTCGAACGGCTCGTCACGCTGCAGGGATACCGCTGCGGCCACACCGGCGCCTTGACCGCTCACCGCGCAGCACATCATGTTGCGTGCTGAGGCGTGCGAGATCTTGTCGCCGCCAATGCAGCGTCCGGCGACCACGAGGTTGCCGACGCCTTTGGGTACCAGGGCCCGGTACGGCACGTGCCAATAGCGTCCCGTAGTCGGCAGGATCAGGATGCCGTAGCCGTCGATGAATTCGGGAAAGATGCCGATCGCGTCCTCGAAACGCGCCTGTTCGCGCACATCGGCGCCGGTGAGATTGTAAAGCGCATCGATCTTGCGGGTGTCGCGAATCCCGAGCGTCATACCGAAGTTGCGCAGTTTGGCCTGCTCGCAGCCGGGCATGAAGCCGCGCAGCGCCTCGAGCGCATAGATCGCTTCGCGCCTGCCACGCATCTCGCCGATGGTCAGGTCATTCGGATCGGTGCCGTCGATCTCGGGCATATGCACCAGATTCAGATACGTCAGATCGCCCTGATCCGTGACCGTGCCCCAGGTGCCGGCAATCGTATGCAGACTCGGCGGGATGATGCCGGCGGCCAGCGCCTGCTTGAACGGCTTGCGCAGAAACGGCGAGAACAGCTGGTCTTCCTTGCCCGTGGTCTCGTAGTCCCACTCGCCATTGCCGGACCAGTCGGCGTAGGTCTGCGGATCGGCCTTGACCGCGTCGATGAAGCGACGCTTGTTGACACCGCTCATGGAAAACATCACCGAGGCAGCCATCATCTCCTGCCTGGGCGACTTGTGCACCGGCGCGCCAGCGCGGGTGGCGATGTCGGCGTCTCCCGTGGCGTCGATCACCCGCTTGGCAAGAATGGCCTCGCGGCCCGCCTTGCTCTCGGTGATGACGCCGCGAATGAGGCCGTTGTCCATGATGGGGGCCACACCCAGGCGGTGCAGCAGCGGCGTGATGCCCGCTTCCTGCACCAGCACATCGGCCACCCACTTGAACATCTCCGCGTCCAGCGCGTGACTCAGGGACTGCGGCTCGGGCATCGCCGCGCCCATGGCTTTGGCGCGCTGCTCGAATTCAATGCCGATGCCTTCGCAGTCGACCGTGTGCTCATGGCGGTACCAGGCGAAACCCTCGACGCCCACTTGCGTGATGTTGCCGCCGAAGCAGCCATTGCGATCGATCAGGGCGGTGCGCGCGCCGGCGCGAGCCGCGGCCAGCGCCGCTGCCAGTCCGCCCGGACCGCTGCCGACCACGAGCACGTCGGTTTCCAGCACGACATCAACCGCGCGGGCGGCCTCGTTGATTTTTTTCATCGGCGACCAGCCGACGTGGCGCATCGGCGCGTGCTGGCACCCACCGCCTAGCGACCTATCTCTTGCACAAATACGATATCGAGTCGGCTCAGTCGCGGAAGGCCTTTTCGAATCCGAGGATGCACGCCGATATCATATCGCGAAATTCACGCGCTCCAGTAGGGTGCGGGCATCAACTCATGGAACTGTCACCAACTTGTCATTGATTTGTAGCGTGTTCTGTGTAAAAAATGTGACGCAACAGGACCGTAAGAGCCCGTGGCGTGCTGGCGACAAGTCCAATCCACGCTTGTTGTCTACTGTTGGTCTTTAGTTTTTGCCCGTCGTTGCAGTGGGCTTGTTGACCGCGTCTGTAGCATTTTTGTCACCAAAAGAGCCTTTGGGAGAGAGCCGCTTGAAGTTTAATCAGAAGGTCGTCTACGCAGTCTCGTCGGTGCTCAGCGCATACGCCGGGGCATCCTGGGCGGCAACCGATACCAGTGCCTCGACTTCCGCTTCCGCGACCGAATCCGAGTCCTATGAGATTCAGGAAATCGTCGTGACGGCCGAACGCCGCGAAGAATCGATCCAGAACGTGCCGATCACGATTCAGGCGGTGACCGGTGAGGAGCTGCAACAGCTCAATGTCACCACCTTCGACGACCTGCTCAAGTACACCCCCAACGTAACGACCAGCGGCAATGGCCCCGGCACCGGCAACATCTTCATGCGCGGCCTGAGCTCGGGCGGCTCGGGCAACCAGTCGCAGTCCACCACCGCGCCGTTCCCGAACGTCGCGCTGTACCTGGATGACGAGTCGATGCAGTTTCCGGCCCGCAACCTCGACGTCTACATGGTCGACATGGAGCGTGTCGAGGTACTCGAGGGCCCGCAAGGCACGCTGTTCGGTGGCGGTGCACAGGCCGGCGCGCTGCGTTACATCACCAACAAGCCCAAGCTCGACGTCACGGAAGGCGACGTCAATGCGGGCTACGGCTGGACTGCCAACGGCGGCGACCCGAATTCCAATCTCAACGCCACGATCAACCTGCCTTTGATCGCGGACACGCTGGCCGTGCGTGCGACGATTTTCGATGATCATCGTGGTGGCTACATTTCGAACGAGCCGGCGACGATCGCCAGCGTGGTGCAGCCCGCTGTCACCGCCAACAACGCTGCTCTGGTGGGATCGAACGAGAACCCGATCACCTATACCGGCATGCGCGTTTCCGCGCTTTGGAAGTTCAACGACGACTGGAACGCACTGGTCCAGCAGAACTTCCAGAACATGGAAGCGGACGGCTACTTCGCCGAGTATCCCGTCGGGTCCAATGGAGTCGCCCTGGCGCCTTACCAGATCACCGCCTTCAGCCCGGCTTACGACAAAGACAAGTACGAGAGCACGGCCTGGACGCTTAATGGCAAGATCGCCGACTATCTGAAGCTGGTCTACACGGGCAGCTTTCTGGACCGTCACATCCAGCAGCAGGCCGACTATTCCAACTACCTGCAAAGTGTCGGTGGCCAATATTACGCGTGCACGGGAGCCGGCTCACAAGGCCTGGGCGGCAAAACCAAGCCGGAAACCTGCTACGCGCCCGTGGGCAACTGGAACGATACCGTTCAGAACACGCACCAGAGCCACGAGCTGCGCGTGAGCACTCCGGTGGAGGATCGGATTCGCGGACTCCTGGGCGCTTACTGGGAAGAGTTCATCATCAAGGACCAGATGAACTTCAACTATCTGGCCATTCCACAGTGCAATCCGGCCAATCTGGCGACTGCGCTCGGCGCTGGCCCCGACTGCGTATCGGCCGTTGGGCCGATTCCCGGCTTCTATGCCGCCGATCCCGGCCTGCGTGAGAACTCCGACACCGCGTTCGGCGAGGACGTGAAGCGTGGTTACCGGCAGACTGCATTTTTCACTTCCGTCGATGTAGACATCATTCCGAAGGTACTGACGCTGACCGGCGGCACGCGTTACTACCATTACGACGAGTTCGAGGAAGGCTCGCAGTTCGAGACCACGACGGGGGCCAACGACATAGCCAACGGCGCCTGCACCGCTGCAGGGGGTTGCGGTTTCGGTATCAACTTGAGCAAGACCGAGAGCGGCTTCAGGAGCCGCGGTAACCTGACCTGGCACGTCACACCGGACGTCATGGCGTATTACACCTGGTCGCAGGGTTTCCGTCCGGGCGGCTTCAATCGTACCGCAACGAGTCTCAACGGAACCGTCACCCTTGCCGGGGAGGCCCCGTACACGACCTCCAAGACTACGGATCAGTACAACAAGCCGGCCGGTTACAACTCTGACAACCTGACCAACAACGAAATCGGCATCAAGACGGAATTCCTGGATCACCGCCTCCAGCTCAACGGCTCCGCGTACATCATGAATTGGAGCAACGTGCAGCTGCCGCTGTTCGACCCTGTGCATCTGGGCAACACCACTTTCGTCGTCAACGGACCGTCGTACCAGGTCAAAGGCGTCGAGCTGCAGCTGGTCGCCCGCGTGACCGAAGGGCTCACGGTGCAGGGATCGAGTTCGTGGAACAGTTCGAACCAGACCAATGCCCCGTGCTTGACCAGCGACCGGGTGTCGCCGACCAATCCGACTCCGATCGGTGCCTGCATTACGCAGATCAAGGGCGCGCCTTACACCAATCCGTACGGCGTGCTCAACACCTCGCCGGCGTTCTCACCGCCCCTGCAGTTCAACCTGCGCGCGCGTTACGATGTGGCCATCGGCGACTACAAGCCGTTCGTGTCCGTGGGCGCCAACCACATCGATGCCATGCGCAGCGAGCCGGCGAGCTTCCCGAATGGCAATAGCTCATTCTGCAGTCCGGTTCCGAGCACCACGTTGTGCCTCTACACCATGCCGGGATACACGACCTATGATGCGTCGCTCGGAGTGGCCAAGGACAAATGGACGGCGCAGCTCACGGCCAACAACCTGTCGAACTCCGACGCCAGCACCTATACCTCCTCGGCCCAGTTCATCAAGGAGGAGTTTCCGCTGCGTCCACGCGTGATCACGCTGGAGTTTGGCTACAAGTTCTGACGGCAGTGCCGGTGCGCGGGGCAACCGGCTGCGCTCGCTTGCAGTAGAATCCAGGGCGGACCTCGTGTCCGCCCTTTTTTCATCGACGCCAATGCAATCCACGGACGCCATATCGCCCGCATCACCGATTGGATCCGAGGCGGGCCGGATTCGCGCGTTGCTCAGACAGCGCAAATTTGCCGAGACGCTGGCCGCGGCAGAAGCGCTGCTGGCCGCGGCCCCTGATCAGCGCGATGCGCTGCTGTTCGCGGCCATCGCCCAACGCTATCTGGGCCGCATCCCCGAGGCTCTGAAGACGCTCGATATCCTGGAACGTCATCATGCGCGCTTCAGCCGGCTCTATGAGGAGCGCGGGCACTGCTTTGTCGTGCAGAGGCAGGCGCCGGAGGCCATCGAGGCCTTTCTGCGTGCCGTGAACATCAATCATGCGCTGCCGGCCAGCTGGCGCATGCTCGACGGCCTGTATCGCATGACCGGGCAAGCCGACAACGCCGCCATGGCGGCAAGTCATGTGGCGACGTTGCGCAATCTGCCGCCGGAGGTCGTGAGTGCAACCAGCCTGTTCATGGACGGTGATCTGGAGGCCGCCGAGCCGCTGATCCGTGCTTACCTTTTGCAGCACGGCGATCATGTCGAAGCCATGCGGCTGCTGGCTCGCATTGGCATTGCCCGCGAGGTGTTCGATGATGCGGCGCTGCTGTTGGCGGCAGTGCTCGAGCTCGCTCCCGGCTATCGCGTGGCTCGCCAGGAGTATGCCGGGGCGTTGCTGCAGCTTCACCGGTATCCGGAGGCGCGTCGTGAGCTCGAGCAGCTGCTGGCGCAGGAGCCTGATAATCGCCTGTATAAGACACTCTATGCCACCGCTTGTGTCGGACTCGGCGAGCACGAGCGGGCGATCGGGCTGTACCGCGAGCTGCTGCTGGGGACGCCCGGGGATGCCGAGCTGCATCTGTCGATCGCCCATGCACAGAAGACTCTGGGTCAGCGTGCCCAGGCCATCCATTCCTATCGTAGAGCCGCGGACTGTCGACCGAGCTTCGGCGATGCCTATTGGAGTCTTGCCAACCTCAAGACCTATCGCTTCACGCAGGATGAGCTGGCGCGTCTACGCGCGGAGCAAGCGGCGCCGAGCACCGAACCGGTAGATCGTTACCATCTGTGCTTTGCGCTCGGCAAGGCGCTGGAGGATCAGGGGGAGTTCGCCGAGTCGTTCCGCTACTACCAGCAGGGCAATGCGCTCAAGCGCTCTGAAAGCAGGTATCGCGCCGAGCTCATCGAGAATAATACCCGCCAGCAGATCGAAGTCTGCACAGCCGAGTTCTTTGCCGCCCGGCGTGGCTGGGGGGCAGCCGATCCGGATCCGATTTTCATCGTCGGCCTGCCGCGCTCGGGATCGACCCTGATCGAACAGATCCTGGCCTCGCACTCCCGGGTCGAGGGCACGCAGGAGCTCGCCAACATCCAGCAGATCGTCGCCAACCTTCGCGGCCGCGACCCGGATCTGAACAATCCGCGTTACCCGCGCATCCTGGCGCAGATGCGTGCTGAGGAATTCCTGCAGGCGGGCGAGCACTATATGGCCGCCACCCGGATCTACCGCAGCGGCAAAGCCTTCTTCATCGATAAGATGCCCAACAATTTCCGGCACCTCGGGCTCATTCACCTGATGCTGCCCAATGCGCGCATCATCGATGCACGGCGTGAGCCGATGGCCTGCTGCTTCAGCAATCTGAAGCAGCTGTTCGCCAATGGCCAGGAGTTCAGCTACAGCATCGAGGACATCGCGCGCTATTACCGAACCTATCTGGCGTTGATGCGGCACTGGGATCGGGTGCTGCCCGGTCGCGTGCTGCGCGTTCAGCACGAGGATGTGGTCGATGATCTGGAGGGCAACGTGCGACGCCTGCTCGCCTTCTGCGGTCTGGAATTCGAGCCCCAATGCGTCGAGTTTCACAAGACCGAACGCAGCGTGCGCACCGCCAGCTCGGAGCAGGTTCGTCAGCCGATCTTTCGCGAGGGACTGGATCAATGGAAGCATTTCGAGCCGTGGCTCGGGCCGCTCAAGAGCGCACTCGGTGACGCTCTGATCCACTATCGCGATGAATGAGTCGTCGCCGGAAATACTCAGCAGCCAGGATATCGGCGCACTGGTCGGGCTGGTCAATCGGCAACGCTTGAGCGAGGCGGAGCACAGGGCCCGTGCGCTTCTGAGACGCTGTCCCAACGCCGGGATCCTGTGGAAGATTCTGGGCGTGGCGCTGCTGCGGCAAGGCAAGGACGCGTTGCCGGCGCTGCGCAGGAGCAGCGAGTTGCTGCCGAATGACGCCGAAGCGCACGGCAATCTGGATGCCGCCAATGCCATGAAGGCACTCGGGCGAGGGCTCGATGCGGTGGCCCTCTACCAACGGGCACTGCAGCTCGATCCGCGCCTGCTCGAGGCGCAGAACAATCTGGGCAACGCGTTCCTGGAACTGCGTCGACATGACGAGGCGGCGCGCTGTTACCGGCTGGCGCTGGCGCTCCAGCCGGACAATGCGCAGGTGCACTGCAATCTGAGCAACGCGCTGAGGCAACTCGGGCAGCTGGAGGCGGCCATGATCAGCAGTCGGCGGGCCATCGCGCTCGATCCGGGCTTGAGCGTTGCGCACAACAGCCTGGGGCTCATCCTGGCAGCGTTGGGTCAATGCGAGCAGGCCGCGGCAAGCTACCGGCGCTGCCTTGCCCTGAATCCGGACGATGTCGAGGCGATCGGCAATCTCGCTGCGGCCCTGCGCGGCCCATGAGCCCCGCCACGAAACAGTTCGACCTCGCCGTCGTGGGTGCCGGCATCCTCGGGCTCTCCTGTGCGCTGGCAGCGGCAAGACGCGAGCTCAAAGTCATCGTCATCGAGCGCAGCGCGGTCGCGCGCGGTGCTTCGGTGCGCAACTTCGGCCTGGTCACGGTCACGGGTCAGGAGCGCGATGCCGTCTGGCACCGGGCCCGCCGCTCGCGCGAGGTCTGGCAGGAGGTCACGACGCAGGCGGGCATTGCGATCGTGCAGCAGGGCCTGTGGCTCGTTGCCCAGCGCGCCGAAGCCGCGGCCGTGCTCGAGGCGTTCCTGCGCTCGGACATGGCCGAGGGCTGCCGGCTGCTGACGCCGCCGGCAGCGCAACAGCGCTGCCCCAACCTGCACACTGCCGGATTGCAGGCCGTGCTCTGGAGCCCGCATGAGCTGCGCGTCGAATCCCGCGAGGCGATCCCGCGATTGGCCGATTGGCTCGCGCAGCGCCATGGGGTCACATTTCAATGGCAGACAGCCGTGCATGCGGTGGAGCCACCGCGGCTTGAAACCTCGCGCGGCGCGCTATCGGTTGGGGCGGCGGTGGTGTGCCCAGGCGATGATCTGGTGAGCCTGTTCCCGCAGCGACTGGCGGCTGCCGGGATCGGCCGCTGCACGCTGCAGATGCTGCGCCTGGAAAGTCCCGGCTTCGCGTTGCCCGGTACGATCATGTCCGACTTGAGCCTGGTGCGTTACGGCGGGTTCGCGACCCTGCCCGAGGCCGTGGCGCTGCGACAGCGCCTGGAATTGGAGCAGGCCGAGTATCTTCAGCGCGGCATCCACCTGATCATCGCGCAGGCCTCCGACGGCAGCCTGGTGGTCGGCGACAGCCACGACTACGATGCTGCCGCGGCGCCGTTTGCCGGCGAGGCCGTCTATGGGCTGCTGCTGAAGGAATATCGGGCCGTGATCGGTCAGCCGCCGCCAGCCGTGCGCGAGCGCTGGACCGGATCCTATGCGGTGGCCAGCGATCGCGCGGTGCTCATCGATACACCATCGCCCCGGACACGCCTGGTCGTGGTGACCAGCGGTGTCGGTGCCTCGACGGGTTTCGCCATTGGCGAAGAAGTAATCCAGGAACTCTTTGAGTGAGGATTCGAACAGCATGAGTTTAGCCAGGCGATTTGATCTCGTGATCTTTGATTGGGCCGGCACGATGGTGGATTTCGGCTGCCGCGCGCCGGTCAATGCGCTGCTCGAGGCCTTCGGCCGCCGCGGCGTGAGCCTCTCGGAGCAGGAGGTGCGGCGCGACATGGGCAAGGCCAAGGCCGATCACGTGCGTGCCTTGCTCGACGATGCGAGGATCGCGAGCGCTTGGAGCGCTGCCCACGGCGCGGCGCCGAGCGCTCGCGATTGCGATGCGGTGATCGCCGAGCTCGGTCCGCTGATGCGTGAACAGGCCGCGCAGGCGGCGACGCTGATCGACGGGGCGCGTGCGACCGTGGAGGCACTGCGCGCGGCAGGCCTCAAGGTCGCATCCTCGACCGGATATACCCGTGAGATGATGCAGCCGGTGCTCGAGCGCGCGGCGGCCCAAGGCTACATACCGGATCATCTGGTGTGCTCGGGCGAAACCCCGCAGGGGCGCCCATCGCCGTTGATGATCTACAAGGCCTGTGCGGAACTGGGTGTCTGGCCGCTGTCGCGTGTGGTCAAGGTCGATGATGCCGAGACGGGTGTCGCCGAGGGACGCGCGGCAGGATGCGTCACGGTGGGAGTGGCCGCGTCCGGCAATGGTGTCGGGCTGTCGGCTGCCGCGCTGGCCGCACTGCCGGCCTCGGAACGCGCGGCGCGCATTGCGGCGGCCGGCAAGGCGCTGTATGCCGCCGGCGCTGATCTGGTGCTCGACAGCGTGGCCACGCTCGTGCCCGCTCTCGAGCGGCAGACAGGCTGAGTCATGACTGCCCCGATACTGCTGACCCCCGGACCGTTGACGACCTCGGCCAAGACCAAGGCCGCGATGCTCGCGGACTGGGGATCCTGGGACGGCGCGTTCAACGCGCTGACCGCATCGGTATGCCGCGATCTGGTGGCCATCGTCGACGCGCAATCCGAACACGTCTGTGTGCCGCTGCAGGGCAGCGGCACCTTCGCTGTGGAGGCGGCGCTGGGCACGCTGGTCCCGCGGGGCGGCAAGGTGCTGGTGCCGGACAATGGCAGCTACTGCAAGCGCATCGTACGGATCCTGGGCTATCTGGGCCGCGAAGCCGTCACCCTATCCTTCGGCGAGCAGGAGCCGGCCGATCCGGCGCGCATCGATGCGGCGCTGAGCGCCGATCCGGCGATCACGCACGTGGCGCAGGTGCATTGCGAGACCGGTACCGGAATCCTCAATCCGCTGCCGCAGATCGCTGCAGTCGTGGCCGATCGTGGCCGCGGTTTGATCGTCGATGCCATGAGCTCCTATGCCGCCATTCCGATCGACGCGCGCACGCTGCGCTTCGAGGCGCTGATCGCCGCGTCCGGAAAATGTCTCGAGGGCGTGCCCGGCATGGGCTTCGTGATTGCCCGGAGGGCGAGCCTCGAGCGCTCCGGCGGCAACAGCGGCTCGCTCGCCATGGATCTGCTCGATCAATGGCAGTACATGCAGAAGACAGGTCAGTGGCGCTTCACGCCGCCCACGCACGTCATGGCTGCGCTGCGGGCCGCCATCGACCAGTACCAGGCGCAGGGCGGGCTGCCCTGCCGGCTGCAGCGTTACCGCGAGAACTGCGCGGCACTGGTGTCCGGCATGCGTGCCCTGGGTTTCAAGACTTTCCTGCCGGAGGCGCTGCAGGCGCCGATCATCGTCACGTTCCACTCGCCACCCGATCCGGCCTATGACTTCGGTGAGTTCTATCGTCGCGTGCGCGAGCGCGGATTCATCCTGTACCCGGGCAAGCTGACCGCCGTGGATACCTTTCGCGTCGGCTGCATCGGCGCAATCGGCCCCGACAGCTTGAGGCAGGCGGTGGCCGCAGTCGCCGAGGTACTGCGCGAGATGGGCGTGAAGCGGCTCGCACACGAGTGATCGCGCTCATTGACCTGCGCGCGGCGCAGTCAGGCGTGCCACCACCCCGCTTGCCACGATGACCACGATACCCGTCCAAACCGCGGGCGTGGGCCAGTCGCCGAAGACCACGAAGCCGAAGAAGATGGCGGCTACGATCTCCGTGTACCCGTAGAGCGCGAGCTGGGAGGCCGTGGTCATCCGGTGCGCCGCGACGATCAGCAGATGACCGATGGCGGCGATCACGCCCATGAGCGCCATCAGCGGCCAATCGCGCGCAGCGGGCAGCGTCCAGGCCAAGGGCAGGGCGCACGAGTACGCCACCAGCCCGAGCAGGGCGGAGAGGGCTGCCGTGACCAGCGATGGATCGCGCGGCGCGAGCCGACGCGTGACCAGCAACGCTCCGGCATAGGCGCCGCCGGATGCCAGCGCGAAGGGCACGCCGGGGGATATCCCGCTGAAGGTCGGCTGGGCGGCCAGCGTCGCGCCGATGAATCCCACGACGATGATGGTCCAGCGCGTCCAGCCAATGGCTTCGCCCAGCAGCAGCTTCGAGGCCAGCAGAATCAGAAACGGATAAACGAAGAAGACCGCAATGGCATCGGCCAGCGGCATGCGGGCGATCGCCGAGAAAAACATCAGTGCGGAGGTTGCCATGAGCGCCGCACGCAGACATTGTAGCCGTGGCCGCGCGGGCCGCAGTACCGTACGCCCGTGCTTCCAGAATGCCACCGGCACCACGGCGAGCGCACAGAACAGGTATCTCGCCCAGACGATCTCCAGCCTGGGCAGATGCGCCGAGAGCAGCTTGGCGATGGCGTCCATCGCCGGCAGCAATACCAGCGCAGCGATCAGGGTCGCCGCGGCAAGCGTCGGGTGATGGGAGCCGGTCGACGACGCCGGCGCGAATAACCTGACGCTCATGGGCGTCAGGATCATGCCACAGTCTCTCAGGAACTGGTGTAGCGGCGTGCGAAGGCCGCGGCGCGAGCATCCAGCTGTTGCCTGCGCTGCGCCGGCGTCACGCGCGGCACATCCACCGGCAGCGCCTGCGCGAGCGCGCTGAGCTTCACCAACCGGACTTCCCGCACGGCGGTGTCGGTCGAGCTGGGGGTGTTGCCGAGGGCCTGCCAGCGCACGGCAAATTGGCCGGCGTGCAGACCGCCGGTATCCAGCCAGTTGGCAACGCCAGGGTCTCGCGCGGCGATCACGTAGCTGTAGGTGCCGTCGGCATTTGGCGTGGCCTGAGTGATGTTCAAGCTTCCCGTGTGATGGATGTAGTCGCGCGAAACGCCCCATGGATCGGTCAACTGGAAGCCGGTGTAGCGGGCACCGAGCGTGTCCACCGTCACGATGAGCGCCTCGTCGTCGCCAAGTTGAAAATGACCGATGTCGACAAAGCCCCAACCGCCGCCGCGCGGCAGCAGCTTGGGCAGAACGTTCGCCGGTTGGTTGTACACGCTGGTCTGATTGAATTTCAGCCAGAACGGCACACTTAACTTAATTCTCTCCACCGCGCGGGCAACCAGCTGCGCCTCGTCCACAGGCGCTGCCGCGGGATTGTCCAGCCGACGAATCTGCAGGGCGTCGGGATTTTGCGTGCTCCAATCAGAGAAGGTATTGCGAATCAGCAGCGATTTGGCCTCCGGGGTGATGCGAATGTGGTTGCGACGACCGTTCGCAGGCAACTCATCGATGACAATGGTGTAACTGCCGTCCGCCGCGAGCTGAATGTCCCGGTCCAGCAGTCCATCCAGAGGTGAATCCAACTTGCTCAGATTATGGTCAGAGATGTCGCGATAGAGTTGGAAGGACAGCTGCACGGGCCCTGGTGCGCTGTGCCGTCCGCGGATTTCGTAACTGCCGGCGCCATCCAGGATCACTTCGCGATAGACATTGTCCGGATTGTCGATGGCCAGGCGCGCGCCGGGAACCTCGGAATCAAACCAGTGATGCGGCGGCGTGGCGATCCAAAGGATCCGCGGGTGCGCGCTATCGCTGTCGACCGCGTCATAGACCGAGGCGAACACCATCTCATCAACCGCCTCACGTAGCGAGGCTCGTCCGTCCGGCGTGCCGGCGACAGGATCGCCCTCGAACAGCTTCGTGGCCTCGCTCCTGGCTTTGCGCACGGCGGGACTGTTGAATACCTTTACTGCCTGCCGCTCGATGTCGATCTGATCGGCGGTCTGCAACGCGGCAGGCGGCTCAGCGGCTGCAAAGGCGAGCGAGGCGCCCAGCGTCGCCGCGACCCACGACAGCGCTCGCGCGGCATGCAAGGCCCGACGTGCTCTGGCGCTGAGT
>Ga0302324_100002461_pt1 | contig 42773 bp, 37 predicted proteins | sample Palsa_T0_1_FD_201949 | JGI IMG/M metagenome (GOLD analysis project Ga0302324, IMG submission 201949) | Peat permafrost microbial communities from Stordalen Mire near Abisko, Sweden - Palsa_T0_1 | ecosystem: Environmental > Terrestrial > Soil > Palsa > Peat permafrost | place: Sweden: Abisko... | reverse complement strand
AAACGCCGATGATGCGCTCGATCGTTTTCGACGCGTCAATTGTGTGCAACGTGGAATATACCATGTGCCCGGTCTCGGCCGCTTCGAGCGCTACTTCGATGGTTTGCTTGTCGCGCATTTCACCCACTAGTATCAGCTTGGGAGCCTGCCGCAATGCGGCGCGCAGAGCCATCGCAAAACTTGGCGTATCCGTGTGCAATTCCCGCTGGTGAATGGTGGCCTTCTTGTGCGAGTGCAAAAATTCGATAGGGTCTTCGATGGTGATGATGTGGCAGGCCTTTTCCTGGTTGATTTTGTCCACGAAAGCGGCGAGCGTGGACGACTTGCCGCTGCCCGTCGGTCCGGTGACCAGCACGATTCCCGGGCGCAAATCCGCCGCCTCCAGAAGCGCGGCCGGCAGGTTGAGCGATTGAAAGGTCGGCACGTCGGTGGGAATCACGCGCATCACGATTCCGTAGGTTCCGCGCTGCATGAAAATATTCACGCGGAAACGCGAAAGCTTCGCCACGCTGTAGGAAATGTCGCACGAGCCTTCTTCCTTCAGTTTTTCCGCGGCCAGTGGATTTCGCCCCATCAAGTCCGAAGCAATTCGTGCCGTGTCATCCGGCTTCAATATGCCCACGCCCGCGATCTTCAGCTGCACCAGCTGGCCGTTCACTTCCACCTGGGGCGCGCGGCCCGGCGAGAAAATAAGGTCGCTGATCTTGGGCGCGGCGCGCAGCATGGACGCGATGAGATTTGGCGTTGGAACCGTCGCCGGCGTTTGCGGCTGAGCTTCGGCTGGCTTTGGCGTAGCGGTCAAGACGGTGCCCATGGGCAATCCTCCACCGAGTCGACCGAAAAGGGAAAAACCGGCGGCTGCGGAAAGTCTAGTATGAAGGGAAGGGAAGCATCATGGGCAGCGAAGGCCGGGGGTTGTTGCCAAAGGATTAGCTGTACTAATCGGCGCAACTCGGCGTGCGCCGTTAGTGACTCATCAATTCACATTTGTCGCGGCTCATTTCGGCCCGCCCGGTTTCCCCGTGGCGTCGCCGATCACCGGCAGTGGCGCAGCGGCCGCCGGGACGCTCGCGCGATAGTCCTGGCCCAGCAGTGCGGCGATGGTGGCTGCGATTTGGCTTTGCGTCACGCGCGGAACGTTCGCCATCTCGCCCAGCGGGGGCGTATCCGGGCCCATTACCGCAATCCAGATGTTTTCGGCCCCGTCGATATCTTTGTCGTGATCCTTCCACTGCTCCAGGCCGCTGCCGCGGCCGTGGTCCGTGGTGATGATGAAAGTCACTTTGTCATGATAAGCGCGCTTGGACTGCAGGGTGTTCCACAGTTCGGCGATGTGCTGATCGTCCTGATGCGCGGCCTGCAGCACCAGATCGTACTTGCCTTCGTGCGCCCAGTCATCCGTGCCGCCATAGCCTACGAAGAGCACTCGTGGGGTGTGCGTCTCGAGATAGTCCATCAAATCTTCGTGTGTGAAGGAGTCGAAGGCATCATCGTCCTCCACTTGCGTGGTGCTTTCGTACAGTTTCTTCAACCGTTGTTCGCGCGGGGTCAGTTGCGGCAACCACGCCAATTTCCAGCCCACGCGAACCATGAGCCCGCTGGTCTTCACGTTGAAAATATCGTTGAACGCACTCCAGGTGGCGAAGATGCCGACTTGGTCGTGAAATTCGGATTTGTTGTTGAGCCACTCGAAGACCGTCTTGTTGGGATTGGGGCCGAATTCGTTGCTGTCGATTCTCTTGTCCGGGTAGCCCGTGGTCATCTCGTTGTAGCCCGGATAGGAAAATTTATATCCGTTGGTCACCTGCGCGATGCTGCCCTTGTGCTGGTTGCCGTAAATCTGGCCTTTCTGTGCCACTACGCTCCAGAGGAACGGCATCAGCACCAGGCGGCCCATGCCGGGCGTGTCGCGCCAGAAGTCTTCGCGCAATTGCTTCACATCCTGCGCGCCGCCATGCTTTTCGTCCATCAAATCGTGTTCCGGACCGTCGAAAACTTCCTGCCAGCGAAAGCCATCCATCACGATCAGCACAACCGCGCGCGTCTTGAGGCCGGAAGCACTGCTGGCGCTGACTGCGGCTGGGTGAGGAGAGATGACTCCGCTGAACAAGGGCCCGTTTTTCTCGCGGCTGATGCGTGCGGAAAGGATGGCCACCAGCAAGAACATGATTGCAGCAATCCCCAGCAAACCGAACATGCGGGCTTTCAATTGGCCCTCCCTGCGACGGCGAAATGATAACTCAGTTGGCGTCAGGAAATATCAGCGGAGAAGAAACGAAGGTCAATCCGAATCGGATGAGGAAGCCATCTCCACGGGGGAATCAACCAACTGCGCGGCTACGGTATCCACGGGCAGTTCGACGCGGAACGTCGCTCCGCCTTCGGGACGGTTGAAACATTCGATGCGCCCTCCGTGCTCCTGCACGATGCCGTAGCAGATGCTGAGGCCAAGCCCGGTGCCTTTGCCCACGGGCTTGGTGGTGAAAAACGGGTCAAAGACCTGGCGCGGGAATTTTATTCCCGGCCCGGAATCGGAAAACTCGACGATCACTTTCGAGTCCTGGCACTCGGTGCGAATCATGAGCTTGCCGCCGCCGACTTCGTCGAGCGCGTCCACTGCATTGCTGATCAGGTTGAAGAATACCTGCAGCAGCTGGTTGGAATCGCCGCGCACCGGCGGCAGTTCGGGTTCGGTGAAGGCCTCGACATCGATGTGCGCCCCGCGCAAGTCGAGATTGCTCAGGTGCAGAGCGGTCGCCAGCACCTGATTTACATCCTGAGAGATCTTCTCGCTAGGAACGCGCCGTGCGAAGCTGAGCAGGCTAGTGACCAGAGTCTTGATGCGCCGCGCGAGCGTGCGAATTTTTTCCGCCACCTGGCGCTGGCGGTCGCCGAGCTCGCGATCATCCACCAGCAAGTCGGAATAGCCCAGAATCCCGGTCAGCGGATTGTTGATTTCATGCGCGGCTCCGGCGGCAAGCTGTCCCAGCGAAACCAGCTTTTCGGTCTGAATCATCTGGGCCTGGACGCGTTTCAGGTGTTCCAGAGATTCGTTCGAGGCCCGGAGCAGCCGGCTGCGATCGTGATCCACGAGTTGCTGGCGGAAGAAAATCAGGAGCGCGCCCACGACGACGGCCACTTGCGTGACGCCAATGCGGAAATCCCGCACCAGCGGCGGGTTGGAACTCTCCCAAAGCGACCACAAAGCCATCAGCGGAATGGAGAAGACCGCGGCCATCGCGAAATAGGCCGGCCAGCGTTCGAACTCTCCGGCGTGCGCGGGAACCGGCTCGCGCGGTGGTCTCAGGCGATGCGCGACAAACCCGGCGGTGCCGAACCACACGAAACATGCCACCAGCGGCAGGTCAAAGGCGCTGCCGGTGTAGTATTCCTGGCGGTCGATAGCGCGGTTGGTGATGTACGAACCCGCGGCATAGAGCAGCGAGGCGCTGAAAAGATGCGCGTACACCTCGCGCCAGGGGCCTTTCGCGCGCGCCATCAACATCGCGAACCCTACGACCAGCACCATGTTTTCAGCCGCGGCCAGGTGATCGTAACTCAAGCCGTAGGCCAGAACGTTGGGGGTGAGGTATTGCCAGGGAATGACCACGAACAGGTAGAGGTAAACCCACCAGACCAGAAGCAGCGAGAAGTCCATATAGCCGGTATGGACGTTGAGGTCGTCACGCTGATCGTGGGGCTTCAGCGCCAGCGCGCCGATCATGGGAACTGGGTGCAGGAACAGAATCACGTCACCGATAAAAGGGTTGGGAACGGTCTTGCGCAGAACGACTTCAAAGTAGGTCCAGACCGACTGGCCCACCAGCCACCCGGTACAGCCGAGGCCCAGAAGCAGCCAGAAGAGGCGCGTACGGCGCTCGGGGGTGGCGGCGTTCATCAGCAGGCCGACGCAGGCGAACAGGGCCGCCAGGCACTGGAAGATATCGCCAAAGGCGGTGAGGCCTCTGCCGGTCGCAACCGTAAGCGACACAACGGCATAGCCGCCAACAAAGATCACCCAGCTCCACAGCAGGACCGACTGGACGCTGAACAGGCTGGGCAGAGCGCTGGCGAGCGTCCTCGGGAGAAGGATCTGCTTCTTCATGGGTTTGGCGCCGTGCGGACAGCGGCCTCATTTGAGGATACGACCGCTTGGGCGGCCGGTCGAACAGGATTCCAGGGCGACGTACCCTGAGATGCAATACCTAACCGGCTGCGGCGAACGCCGAGGGAAGGAGCATTCCTTTGTAGGCGTTTGCCGGACGAAGGGGCATAATTTCGAACGTCAAAAAGGGAGGACGAATGATTCGGGCGATATTAGGTGGATGGGAAACGCATCGGCTGGCTGGCGGCTCGCGTGGGATGCGGTCCCCGCGGTGGCTCGCGCTAATCCTGTTGCTCGCGGCCAGCGCGCTGCCGGCTCTGGCGCAGGAGGGGAAACTCGCGCCCGAGAAACAGGCGAAAATTGAGGCCGCGATTTCGAAGTTCATGGCCGCGGGTAGCGCCCCGGGAATTTCGGCGGCGGTGGTGGAGAACGGCGAGTACGTCTGGTCGGCGGGGTTCGGCATGGCGGACCTGGAGAATTTTGTTCCGGCAACATCGGTCACGCTGTACCGGCTGGGCTCGATCTCGAAGCCTCTGACTGCGGCGGCGGCCATGGAGCTTTGGGAGCAAGGGAAACTGGATTTGGACGCTCCGGTTCAAAAGTATTGTTCCGCGTTTCCGCAGAAGGAAGCGCCGATCACGACCCGCGAACTCCTCGGCCATCTGGGAGGCATCCGGCACTACAAACCCGATCCGAAAGAAGACCTGGAGGGCGGCAACACGACGCACTTCGATAACGGCATCGAGGCGGGGCTGAAGTTTTTCGAAAACGATCCGCTCGTGGCGCAGCCGGGCACGCACTTCCACTATTCGACGCAAGGCTACACGTTGGTGGGCTGCGCCATCGAGGGCGCTTCGGGCGAAAAATATGCGGATTACGTGCGCGAGAATGTTCTGGCGCGAGCGGGCATGGTGCGCACGCAACCGGACGATCGCTTCGCGATTACCACCTATCGCACGCGCTTTTATTCGAAGGATAAATCCGGCGCGGTGGTGAACGCGGACTTTCTGGATTCGAGCTACAAAGTGCCGGGCGGCGGTTGGTTATCGTCGGCCGAAGACATGGCGCGATTCGAGGCCGCCATGCTGAACGACAAGCTCGTGAAACGCAGGACCCGCGACATCATGTGGACGCCGCAAAAACCGAGCGACGGATCGAAGGACGACTACGCTCTCGGTTGGGGAATTCGATCAACGTCCGGAGTTATGCGAGTGGGCCACAGCGGCGCCCAACAAGGCTGCAGCACGTCGATTATTCTCGCGCCGGACAAAGGCGCTGGCGTGGTGGTGCTGATCAACATGGATGACGTGGATGCCACCGAGCTCGCCACGGAATTGCTGCGAATCGTGCTGGGCTTGCCGGCGGAAGCGCCCGCGAAGTGAAGAGAGGGTGGCGTCCCGAAAAATTGGAACCTCAGCGGCTAAAGCCGCACGGACTTTGCGAAGGGGCGGCACGGCTGAAGCCGTGCCCTGACGTAAGACCGTTGGGCTCACACCGACTCACGGACGCACAGACACACAGACCGCGAGCAACGATTTCCAGGCTTCCAGGTGATGTGAGCGACGTTCGCGGCTTATGGATGCGTGGATTGGCCGGCTTCGCGTTCGGCTACGATTTTCCGCGCGTTCTGATAAAGCGCCTTGGCTTGCGGGATCAGGCTGACCGCTTTATCGAGCTGCGGATCGTCCTGCAGCGCGACCTTGAAACCTTCGTTCAGGCCGAAGACGCTGGTGAAGACTTCGCGCTTAATCTGCCATTTGATCCAGGCCAGGTTTTCCTGGATTTCGGGCTCGGTATAATGAAGGTGCTGCCGATCGAGGAACTTCCGAAATTGCGCGATGACCTCGTCGTTAACCACGAAATCCTTGGTGACGTCCGGTTTCGCGCCGAGATAGAAGCGCGTGAAATCTCCTACGCCTTGCGGGAAGGGATAGAAAACCCCGCGGCGCGTGAGCAACTGCTGAAATTCATCCAGTTTGGGCGCCGCGACGGTATCGTCTGGAGTGATGCCGCCCTGGCCGAAGACCTGGCGGCCGCTATCGGTAAGCTTCACTTCCGGCTGGTGCGGCGGTTTCGGATTGTAGTGGTAATCGTAGAGCGAGACATTCTTGTAGTCGCGCTGAATCAGGCGGCCGCTGGGAGTGTAGTAACGCGCGGTGGTCAGAAGAAGCGCGGTTTCCTGGTTCAGCGGATACTGCGTTTGCACCAGTCCCTTGCCAAAGCTGGTTTCTCCTACGATGAGCCCGCGATCATGATCCTGGATCGCGCCGGCCACGATTTCCGAGGCCGAGGCGCTCTGTCCATTGATCAGCACGACCACGGGAACTTCGATGCCCTGGTTTCCGCGCACGGCGTAGTAACGGCGCTCCGGAGACGAGCGGCCGCGGTGCGAAACCACGATCTCGTTCTTATCGAGGAAAATGTCGGCGAGACCGACGGCTTGGTTCAGGAGTCCGCCGCCGTTGTTGCGAAGATCGAGAATCAAGCCATCGAGTTTTGGAAAATCGAGCTGCTTGAGCGCGTTGGTGACATCCTCGTCGGTCGTTTCGCTGAAGGAAAGCAGGCGCACGTAACCGATGCCGGGCTTAATCATGGTGAAGTATTCAACGGCGGGACGCTGAATTTCGTCGCGCGTGACGGTGACTTCGATGGGCTTGTCCCAGCCTTCGCGCCCGAGCGTGATGGTGACGTTGGTGCCCTTGGGTCCCTTCAGCATGTCGGCGACTTCGGTGCTGGAGAGCGTGTCGCAGGGTTTGCCGTCAACTTTCAGCAGCACGTCGCCGGGGCGGATGCCGGCTTTGTAGGCGGGCGAGCCGACGAACGGAGCGAGCACCACGGTCTGATTCTCGCGCTGGGCGATGGTCATGCCCACGCCGTAATACTTGCCTTGCTGCTCTTCCTTGAAGAGCGCGTACTGGCGCGGATCGAAGAAATTGGAGTGCGGGTCAAGGACGTGCAACATCCCCGGGATGGCGCCGTCGTAAATAACCTTGTCGGTGTCAACCGGGTCGGCATAATTGCGCTCAACCACGGACAGAACGCGCGTGAAGCTCTTCACGGAGTCCTGAAGGTCGTCGGTGCCGGCCGCCGTGGCTCGCACGGAAGGGCCGTAAAGACCTCCCAACAGGGCGGAAATAGCCAACACGGTGAAAAAAAGAACGACTCCACGCCTGGACGAATGCGTTGACTGCATCAGACCTCGCTTTAGCCCCAAAAACAAATTATAGCATACTACGCCGGGGCGGTTTGACAGGCATACGCCCCTCTTCTATGATGCAAAAACGGCATCAGAGAGGCGTGCCGAGAGCCTGGACCGACACTGCGAGCCCAAAACCCGGGCCGCCAAAGCCCTAATGTTCAGCGTCCCACATTTGATTGTCCTTTTCGTCGTGGTTCTGATCGTATTTGGTCCGGAAAAGCTGCCGGAACTGGCGCGGACGCTCGGCAAACTCATGGGTGAATTCAGGCGCGCTACGGGCGAACTTCGCGGGACGCTGGAAGACCATCTGCGCGACCTGGAACGGGAAGCGGACCTGCGACGTCCGGGTGGCTCGACCGTCAATCCGGCGATTCAAAACACAATTGCAGCGCCGCAGACTGCGCTTCCAGCGGCGGAAGGGACTGTGCCGGCGAACTCGCCGCATGGATGGACCATGGCTCCAGGCCCGAATGCCGGGGCCCAGGGCGAGGGACCGGCATCGGGCCAGACCGCGGCGCCGGAACAGCCTGCTGCTGGGCCGGGTGAGGCGTTAACGCAGGAGCGAGAGACGCAGGCGCAAGCGCCCGAACACGAGACGGAACGGCCGGAGCGGCGCCGCAACACGGCGAAAGCTGAAGAAGACGAGCAGAAAGGAAGCGATGGCGGAAGCCGCCCAGCCTGACCTGAACGCGACGCCTCCGCCCGATGACGACGCGGGCGGGCGCATGTCGTTTTTCGAGCATCTGATCGAGCTGCGCAAGCGGCTGATCTATGCCGCCGTGGCCATCGTGATTGGCACCGGAATTGGCCTGCTGCTTTCGAAGCATTTCATCAATTACATCATCCTGCCCATGCGGGCGGCATTGCGCGCGGGGCATCTCGAGGACAAGCTTTACTACACCAGCCCCGCAGGCTACCTGAGCCTGGTAATTAACATGGGGCTGTACCTGGGCATCGTGCTGGCCATGCCGTTTGTGCTGTACCAGATTTGGCTCTTTGTGGCGCCGGGGCTTTTCAAGCATGAGCGGCGGGCGGTGGCCGGGTTCATCGTATCGTCCATGTTTCTGTTTCTGTGCGGCATTGCTTTCGGGTATTTCATCATGCTGCCGACGACGCTGAAGTTTCTGGTGAGCTTCGCCGCGGACGGCCCGGTGCAGCCGCTGATCAGCATCAACGAATATTTCGAGCTGAGCTTGATCATACTGCTGGGGCTGGGAGTGGTGTTCGAGCTGCCTGTGCTGATTTTCATTCTTTCGCTCTTCGGGATCGTGACGCCGAAATTTCTGCTGAAGAATTTCAGATACGCCATGCTGATTATTACGGTGGTGGCCGCGGTGGTGACGCCGACGCCGGACGCGACGACCATGCTGATCTTTATGGCGCCGATGATTCTGCTATATTTTGTCGGCGTGTTTGTGTCGTATGTGGTGCTGCGGCGCAAAGAGAAAGAGGCGGAGGGTTTGGCCGGCGGGGAGGCACACTGATGGCAGGTTCTTGCAGGAGATACCTTCTCGCGGCTGCAGCGCTCGCGGCGGTGTTTGGCGTGGTGGCGTGCGGGCACGATGCCGCGCGTTCCGAGCTGAATTCGGGCGCTGCGGCGCAGGCTGCGCCGGGGCAGGCCTCCGCTTCGGCGACGCCCGCGGCCACGGAGACGGCTCCGCCCGCTGCGCAGACGGGCGGGTTCGACGGGGCCAAAGCGTACGAGCAGGTGGCGAAGATTGTGAGTTATGGGCCGCGGCCGCCCGCTTCCGAAGGCATTCATCACGTGCAGGATTATATTCGCGCGCAACTGCAGGCTGATGGATGCACGGTGGACGAAGACGATTTCCACGCGCAGACGCCGGTGGGCGACGTGGCCATGAAAAATATTATTGCCAAAGCGCCGGGAACGGGGCAGGGGATTATTCTGCTGCTCACCCACTACGATTCACTGAGCAGCGTGAAGGATTTTGTGGGCGCGGAGGATAGCGCGTCGTCGGATGGAGTGATGCTGGAGATGGCGCGGCAATTGTGCGGCAAAAAAGGGCCGAATTCGGTGTGGATCGCGTTTTTGGACGGCGAGGAAGCGTTCGTTAATTGGGACACGAATGACGATCACACCTACGGCAGCCGGGAGCTTGCCGCGCGCATGGCCGTTTCCGGAGATTTGAAGCACGTGAAAGCGGCGATCTTGGCGGACATGATCGGGCAATATGGACTCGAGATTCCGCGCGAAGCGGACTCGACCAAATGGCTCGTGGATTTAATTTGGAAGACGGCGGCGCGCCTGGGCTACCAAAGTATTTTTGTTTCGCGCGTGGCGGGCTACGCGGACGATCACCAGCCGTTTTTGGCGCGCGGAACGCCGACCGTGGACCTGATCGATTTCGACGGCTACCAAAATCCGAAGTACTGGCACACGGCGCAGGACACGCTCGATAAAGTAAGCCCGCGGAGCGTGGCCATCGCGGGGCACGTTATTCTGGAATCCGTGGGCGAACTCCAAAAGAAATTCCACTAGCGTCGCGTTAGTTTAGGCCGGCTCGGTTGCGGTCTGTGCTACATTTCAGGCGGTCATGCCGACGATTCGCGTTCCCTCTTCTTCCGGGGCCTACCAAGTGCAATGCGCGCGAGGGATTCTCGCACGAACGGGGGCTCTTATCGCGCGCCTGGAAGATTTGAGCGGCGTTTTCGTGGTGTCTTCGCCGAATGTATGGGTGCCGTGGGGCGGAGTGCTGGCCTCGCGGTTGCGCGGCTTGCGGCGAGAGCGCGTGATTTTGATTGACGACGGCGAACCGGGGAAGAATCTCTCGACCGTGGAAGCAATCGCGCGGGCTCTGCATCAAGCGGGGGCGGACCGGAGCAGCGCGATCGTGGCGCTCGGCGGCGGAGTAGTGGGGGACGTGGCCGGATTCGTGGCGGCGACTTATTTGCGCGGAGTTCGGCTGGTGCAGGTTCCGACTACGCTTGTCGCGCAGGTGGACAGCGCCATCGGCGGGAAGACGGGCGTGAACCTGCCGGAAGGGAAGAACCTGATTGGCGCGTTTTATTCGCCGAAAATCGTAATCGCCGATCCCGAAACGCTGCAGACGCTGCCGCACCGGCAGTACCGGTCAGGTTTGTACGAGGTGATCAAGTACGGAATCATCGCGGATGCCGAACTGTTTGGATTTCTCGAGCGGCATATGCTCGCGCTGCTGCGGCGCGATCCGGCGGCACTCGGATGGGTGATCCCGCGATGCATTCGCATCAAAGCGAATGTGGCAGCAAAGGACGAGCGCGAAAAAGGGCTGCGCGAGATTTTGAATTTCGGCCACACGCTGGGCCACGCGCTGGAAGCGGCCACGAATTACCGGCGATTTCTTCACGGCGAGGCGATTGGCTGGGGAATGCAGGCGGCGACGCTAATGGGATTAGCCAGCGGCCGGCTGCGCGAGCCGGAAGCGGAGCGAATGATGCGGTTGATTGCGAGCGTGGGGCCTTTGCCCGGGCTCGGTGGAATTCGCGCCACGAGTTTGCGAGCGATTGTGGCCGGCGACAAGAAGGCGCGCGCGGGCCGCGTACGATGGGTACTTCCGCGCCGGGTGGGGAAAGTGGAACGTGGAATCGAGCTGCCCTGGAAGCTGGTCGCGCGCACCTTCGCGGAATTGCCGGCGATGGCGGCGAAGGCAAGAAATTGATTTTCGCGCGTCGCACATCATGATGACCCCGACGAAAAATCAAGCGCAGCTTCCCGGCACACGGCCGGTAGGGACACGCGATGAGCGCGAAGCGGCGGCGCGCGTGCAGCGGATGTTTGGCCACATCGCACCGCGCTATGATTTCCTGAATCACTTGCTTTCGTTTTCGCTCGACCGCTTATGGCGGCGGCGCACCGCGCAACGATTCGAGCGGGTTCTGCGCCAGACGAACGCGCGCGTGCTGGACCTTTGCTGCGGGACGGGAGACCTGACGTTTGCGCTCGAGCACATGCGTTTAAAAGTGCTGCGCGATGCGGGCGCGTATCGCATGTCGCTGGTGGGGTGCGATTTCGTGCAAGGCATGATCGAGCGGGCGCACAAGAAGGCGCGGCGGGGAAGGCATCCGGCGGTGTTCGTCACTTCCGATGCGCTGCAATTGCCGTTTGCCGATAGGTCCTTCGATTTGGTCACCACCGCGTTTGGTTTTCGCAATCTGGCGAATTACGAGCGCGGACTGCGCGAAATCGCACGCGTGCTCAAGGACGGCGGGCGCGTGGGGATTCTGGAGTTCTCCGAGCCGGTCGGGCCGATGGCCGGACTCTTTCACTTTTATTTCCGGCAGGTGCTTCCGCGGATTGGCGGAGCAATTTCGGGGAGCAAAGAGGCTTACCAATATCTTCCCGGGTCGGTGCGGAAGTTTCCTTCTCCCGGAGAGCTTACGGCGCTGATGGAAAGAGCAGGATTCACGAGCGTACGCGTCTCGTCCTGGAACTTCGGCAGCGTGCTGCTGCACTCGGCGCGGATCACGAAGCAGGTTACCCGGACGGAAGCCTTGCCGGTGGAGAAGGAAGCGGCGAACGAATCGAGAGGAGCTTAATTCTCCAGGCCCAGCGAGCGAATTTTGCTGAGAAGCGTTTTGTAGGACACGCCGAGTTTTTCCGCTGCCCGCGTTTTATTCCATTTGCATTCCTGCAAGGCGGTCTGAATCTTGAAGCGTTCGACGTGCGCCACGGCGCGCTGGGACACTTCTTCGAGCGGACCTTCCCACAGAAAATTGCCGTCGAGCATTCCTTCCGGGAGTTGTTCGGCGGAAGGCTTGGCTGCGGGGAGTTGCAGGCCGCTCGCGTCAATATCGGGGCCGTTGGCCAGGATGGCGGCGCGCTCGACGGCGTTTTGGAGTTCGCGGACATTTCCGGGCCAGGAGTAAGAACGCAAGCGGGCGCGCGTCTCTTCGGTGAATTTCAGCGCGGGCTTGCGAAACTCGCGCTTGAAGCGTTCGAGAAAATATTCGGCGAGCAGCAAAACGTCATCGCCACGTTCGCGCAGCGGCGGAATGGTGATGGGCACGGCCGAGATGCGGAAGAAAAGATCTTCGCGGAAGGATTTATCGGCGACGGCGGCCTGCAAATCCTTGTTGGTGGCGGTCAAGATGCGCACGTTGACTTCGATTTCCTGGGTTCCGCCGACACGCTCGAAGCGCTTTTCTTCGAGCACACGCAGCAGCTTGCTTTGAATGGCGAGCGGAAGTTCGCCGATCTCGTCGAGAAAAAGGGTGCCGCGATGGGCGAGCTCGAGCTTGCCGATTTTGCGAGCGCCCGCGCCGGTGTAGGCGCCGCGTTCATGGCCGAAGAGCTCGTTTTCGACCAGCCCTTCGGGAATCGCGGCGCAATTGAGCGCGACAAAAGGCTGCGCGGCGCGCGGGCTTAAATGGTGCACGGCGCGCGCGAACAGTTCCTTGCCCGTGCCGCTCTCGCCGAGAAGCAGTACGGTGGAATCGGTGGCGGCCACGCGCTGGGTCATCTGGCTCGCGTCTTTCATGGAGGGATGCTCGCCGACGATGCGCGGAAAGCCGTAGCGCGCGGCGTACTCTTCGCGCAAAAGCAAATTCTCGCGCAGCAATTCCTGCTGGCGTGCGGCGCGTTCGAGCAGAAGTTTCAGATGGTCGAGGTCCACCGGCTTCTGGATGAAATCGAAGGCGCCATCTTTCATGGCGGTGACCGCTTCTTCGACGGAGCCATAGGCGGTCATGAGAATCACGGGCAGCGTGGGCTCGACGCGGCGCGATTCGCGCAGCACGTCCAGACCGGAATTCCCGGGCAGTTTCAAATCGGAAAGAATCAAGAGGTAGCGGCGGCTGCGGATTTTATCAATCGCGGAATTTCCGTCGGGAGCTTCCTCCACGGTATAGCCGTTGCGTTCGAGCGCCTTGCGCAGCATGGCCCGGAGTTCGGCTTTGTCTTCAACGAGGAGGACAGGTTCCATCGACGGGAAGGTCTAGCGCGCCCAACCGGAATCGCCGCCGGCTTTTCGCAGGTCGTCCTCGGCATCGGAGATGGCCTGTTTATCGGCTTCGATTTGCTGCTTCTTGGCTTCGATGTCGGCGGTCTTTTTGTTGATGTCGGCGCGCGTCAAGTCCTGCTGCATGGCCTTCACCGGATCGCTGTAATACTGCACGTCAAGCACGCCGAGCTCGCGCTGCATTACGTCCAGCTCGGCCTGATCTTGATCGACCTTGTGCCGCAGATTGGTAAATTTCTCGCGCCAACCTTTCTCATCGGTCGGGGCCGACGGGCCGGACTTGGCCGGGATGCCTGCTCCATTGTTCCCGGAAGATCCGGGCGCAGCGGATGAACTGGAGCCGACCGCGGAAATGCCGCCTTGGGTGGGAATATTTTCATTCGTGATTACTTTGGCAGGCTTGGGCTGATCCTTCTTTTGGTCCCGCGAGCGGCGAGCTGCTGCGGCCAGGGAATCCTGCTGCGCCGGAGGGGCCTGCGAAGTTTGCGACGAGGCTGGTCCGGATGCGGACTGCGCCTGCGAGGCGGAGGATTGCTGCCCACCGTTTTGCGGCTGGCTCTGCTGCTGGGCGCGGGCGCTGCCTGCAGCAAGAAATACTGCCGCCAAAACGCCGAACGATAAATAACTACGCATGGCTATAGCCTCCTGAGAGGCACCTGTCAGTTATGCCTGCTATGAGTTTAGATGCGGGCTGCCCGCGAGGCAATCGGGGATGGTGTAGGCTCCTGCCGCAAAGGTAACCACAGGAGAAACTCGGCTCCGCCGCCCTGGCGGTTGCGCGCCTCGATGCTGCCGGCGTGCTGCAGGGCGACCTTTTGAACCACGGCCAAGCCCAATCCGGTGCCTTCCGATTTCGTGGTGTAGAACGGAAGGAAGATTTTCGGCAGATCGGACTCCGGAATTCCGGGACCGTTGTCTGAGACGCAGATACGCTGCCATCTGCGGCCGCCGAGATCTTCGATTGTGCCGGAAATCGTCACGCTGGGAGCTTGACCGCCCTCTTTCGCGGCTTGCGCGCCGTTGCGCACGAGATTCAGGAGCGCCTGGCGCAACAGGGCTTCGTCACCGGGAAGTTCCTGAAAGGAACCTTCGAACTGGACGGAACATTCGGGAATGGTTTCGTGCAGCTCTTCGGAAACTTTTTCCACCAGCGTCTGCATGGAGACTGTCTCGTAGCAGATTTCGAGCGGCTTGGCGAAGCGCAGGAATTCGGTGACCACGTGAGTGAGCGCGCGGGTCTGGTCCAGGATGCGGTCGGCGGAATCGCGCGTCTCTCCGGGCTTGGACTCGCCGCGAATCATTTGGGCGTAGCCCGAAATCGTGGCCAGGGAATTCTTGAACTCGTGGGCGATGCCGGCGGACATTTCCCCCAGCGCGGCGAGGTTTTCCTTCCATCGGATTTGTTTTTGCAGTGCGTTGAGCTCGGTGAGGTCGCTCATCAGGCAGAGGGCGCCACTGACTTTCATGTCGGCGGGACCGGCCGCGGCAGAAGCTTCCGCAGCGGCTCGCGCGAGATTGCGCACGGGACGTTGAATGGGGGAAATCGTGACGCCCAGGCGACGGACTTCGCCGTCCTGGGTCATGTGCTCGATTTCGCCGCGTTGAAAGGTTTTGCCGTCGCGCAGGCAAGCGGTGAGCATGCGCGTGAGGTCGGAATCGCCACCGAGGATTTCCTTGTACGAGCGATAACGCAGCGGGCGGATGCCCAGGGCGTCTTCCGCGGCGGGATTGGTGGAGCTGATCGCGCCGGTGGCATTCACGAGCAGCAGCCCGGTGGGCATGTTGCGCGTGACTTCTTCGGTAAGGCGCTCGGATTCCTGCGCGCGTTCCTGGGCCAGCAAATGCAGGCGCGCGAGTTCCTTTTCCTGCGCACGCAGTTTCTCGATCACGCCCTGCATCGAAGCGGCCATGAAGGCCGAGGCATTCTCGGTGTCGGCTTTGGGGTTGCTCCAATCGGAGCCCTGCACGCCCGAGGCATCTTTCATGAATTTGCGCAGCAGAAAAAAGAACACCAAAATGCTGAGCAGCAAAACTACGCACAGCGCGACGGCGTATCCGAGATTCATGGGAGGCGTGACGATCAGGTGCCGCTGAGCCGGAGCAAAGATGAAGAGAAGGTCCATAACTTTAGCGCGCCATGAGCAACGACTGATACCAGTTTACGACCGGCGTGCCGAAGAAAACCACCAGTAAAGCGGCCATGCCGAGAAATGTTCCAAAAGGCAACTCGTAGTCGGCATCCCGGCGGCGCGCGAGAATCACGGCGAGTCCCAAGACGCTTCCGAGCACCGAGCCGACCAAAATTGTAAGGAGCGTGCGCTTGACTCCCAAGAATGCTCCGGCCATCAGCATCATTTTCACGTCGCCAAGGCCCATGCCTTCGCGTCCGCGCAGGCGGAAATACGCCTCGGAGACGAGCCAGAGGAGCCCGCTGCCGAGCGCGGTGCCAATCAGCGCATCGGCAAAAGACAGGACGGGCGCCGGAGGAGGGAATTCGAAGATGTGATTGGCGAGCCAGAGCGCGCTGCCGTCGGTGGGCTTGGTGAAGAAGCTCAAGGCCAAACCGAGAGCGAGGCCGGTGTAATTCACGACGTCCGGAAGCAGACGCTCGCGCAGGTCGGTGAAGACGAGGACGATCATCACGGCGGAGAATATCGCCCATTTGAGAGCTTCGATGGTCAAGCCGAAAACGGCGTAGCAGGCGAGAAAGAGCAGGCCGGTGAGGAATTCGACGAGCGGATACATCGGCGAAATCGGCGTCTTGCACTTGCGGCATTTGCCGCGAAGGATCAGATAACTCAGGACCGGAATGTTGTCGTAGGGGCGAATCGGGTCGCCGCATTTCGGGCAGGCCGAAGCGGGCATCACGATGGATTTTCCGCTGGGAATGCGCAGGATGCAGACGTTGAGGAAGCTGCCGATGATGAGCCCGAACAAGAATGCAAAAATGCCGAAGAGGATGGAAGGAGTCACATCTCGAATCTGCCATATCCGCTGGGCGCTCTCAAGCTGCGACGTCTTGTGCGTGCCCGACTTCTAACATTTATGCGCGTCAACGGCGCGCGGTGCGGATGGCGCTAACCCGGCGGGTTTCGAATCCGCGCGGCGGCTACGCTATACTTCGTAGTTTGACTCTCATGTCCTGGTTCGAACAGAGAATCCGCGCCTACGAACACATGCGCTGGGCGCAGGAGCCCAACCGCAGCAGGATGCCCTTCGCCTGGGGCATCGAGCACATTGGCGGAGACGCCGGTGACGCGGACCCGCGCGGGTTCGTCGAACGATTCGTGGGGCGCACCATCGCGCGGAGCGACGAATGGTATAGCGCGACGCCCGCCGATGATTACTCGGTTTCGGATGACGTGCTGACGTTTACGAGCGCGGTGGAATCGCCCTGGGCCGCGAATAATCGCGTGCACGCACAACTCTTTCGCGCGCGGCATACCGGGCCTGCCATAGTGGTGCTGGCGCAATGGAACGCGCGCTGGGAAGAGCAGCAGGACGTGTGCCGCTGGCTGAATCGGCTCGGGATTACGGCGGTGAAGATGAGCCTGCCGTACCACGACCGCCGCGCGATTCCGGGGCATCCGCGCGCCGATTTTCTGGTGGGCCCGAATATCGGATTGACGCTGCAAGCCAATCGCCAGGCGGTAGTTGACGTTCGGCGCACGCTGCGGTGGCTCGAGCAGCAAGGCTACGACCGGCTCGGCGTACTGGGCACCAGCATCGGGTCTTCGATTGCGTTTGTGACTATGTGCCACGAGCCTCGCATTCGCGCGGGTGCGTTTTTGCACGTGGCCACATATTGCGGCGACGTGGTGGCCAGCGGGCTGACGACGAAGAATGTGTGGGATTCGCTGCGCGGGGAAGTGACGCAGGAGGAGATTCGGCGTTATTGGTCGCCGGTCAGCCCGTTTCCATATATCTCTAAATTGCGCGGGGCGAACAAGAAAATTCTGGCGATTACCGGGAGCTACGATCCGACGTTCTGGCCGGAATACACCAACGCATTTTTCGAGGCGTCGCGCGCTGAAGAACTTCAAGTGGAGCGATTGTCTCTACCGTGCGGTCACTATTCGCTTGGCGTGGCGCCGTTCAAGTACGCGGTGGGCTACCGCTTCGGCACATTTCTCTTTCAAAACCTGGCTTGAGCGCGACGCCTGGCCAGCGGGCGGCGGATTATCGGAGCAGGTCGCTGAACGCGCCGGAAGCAATGCGTTGCGCGACGGCGTTGATATCTGCGGCGAGTGAGCGGTCGGCATCCACGGTTTTTGAAACCGCGCGGACGATGTCATGCGCTTTTTGTGCTTCGGTTCCTGTACTCAGCGGCGCGAGAAGGTCGATGCCCTGGCAAGCTGCGAGCAATTCCATGGCGAGAACGCTGCGAAGATTTGCCAGCATGGGCTGAATGCGACGCGCGCCGGCCATGCCCATCGAAACGTAATCCTCCTGATTCGCCGAAGTAGGAATGGAATCCACGGAATGCGGAGCGGCTTGCGTTTTCATTTCGCTGGCGATGGCCGCGGCGGCAACCTGCACAATCATGAATCCGGAGTTGAGGCCGGCGTCGCGGACGAGAAACGCGGGCAACTGGCTGGTCTGCGGGTTGGTCATTTGCTCGATGCGGCGTTCGGAAATTCCCGCAAGCGTGACGAGCGCGACGGCGAGCTGATCGGCGGCCATGGCCAACGGCTGGCCGTGGAAATTGCCGCCGCTGATGACTTCGCCGGAATCGGCGAAGACGAGCGGATTGTCCGTGGCGCTGTTTATTTCGATGCTGATGGTGGCGCGAACTTGCGCCAGAGCGTCGCGCACGGCTCCGTGAACTTGCGGCGCGCAACGCAGGCTGTAAGGATCCTGCACGCGCGGATCTTTTTCCGGCGGGCGATGAGATTCGCGGATGGTGCTGCCGCGATTGAGCCGGAGCAAATTGCTCGCGGTGATGGCGTGGCCGGGGTGAGGACGCACGCCAGCGATGCGCGCGTCAAATGCCGCGGGGCTGCCGCGCAGCGCGTCGAGCGCAAGCGCGGCGGCGACGTCGGCGGTGTTTGCGGCGATTTCGGCATCGCGGAGGCCGAGAGCCAAAAGCGCGAGCATGCCTTGCGTGCCGTTAAGCAGCGCCAAACCTTCCTTGGCTTCGAGTTCGACTGGAGCAATGGCGGCTGCGCGCATCGCTTTGCCGCCCGAGATAGAGCGACCATCGAGGATGGCTTCGCCCTCGCCGATCACGACAAGGGCAAGATGTGCGAGCGGAGCGAGGTCGCCGGAAGCGCCGACCGATCCCTGCGACGGAATTACCGGATGCACGCCCTTGTTCAACATGGCGCAGAGCGTTTCCGCCACGACCGGCCGCACGCCTGAATATCCTTTGGCGATAGCGTTGGCACGCAGCGCCAGCATGGCGCGCGTTTCGGATTCGCTCAGTGGCGCGCCGACTCCGCAGGCATGGCTGCGCACGAGATTCACTTGCAACTGGCGAATCTGCTCGCGCGAAATCCGGACCGAAGCCATTTTGCCGAATCCGGTGTTGACGCCGTAAACGGCGGCATCGGATTCGATGAGCCGCTCGACTACGGAGCGGGAAGCCTCCATGCGCTTGCGCGAATCGGCGTTGATTTCAACTTCGGTGCCTTCGCCGACGATGGCGTAAAGCTGCTCGAGCGTGAAATTGTCGCCGTCGATTTTTATGAGCTTCATCGGATATCTTTACTTGCCGCGCCGGCTTCGCGCAGGCGGATGGACGCGTTTGTGCGATGCTCTACCGATCTATCTATCGTCAATTTGGGGAAATACTTGCGGTACTTCTCGGGGAGCGATTTCGGGCGGCCGAGATGGTCGCAAATCACGTGCAAAGTGTCGCCCGTGGCGATTACGCTGCCGGATGCCTGATTCAGGATTTCGTAGCCGAAGCGTACGGTGCGCCGTTGGGATTCCGTGACCTTGGTGCGAACGGTCAAAATGTCGTCAAAGCGCGCCGGCTGTTTGTAGCGGCAGTGGGCATCGGCCACCACGATGAAGCTGTCGTCCTCGGATTCCATGCGCTTATATTCGAATCCCAGCTGGCGGCAAAGTTCCACGCGCCCGATTTCGAACCAGGTGAAATAATTGCCGTAGTAAACCACGCCCATCTGATCGGTTTCGGCGTAGCGCACGCGAATCGTTGTTTCGGCGTATTCCATCATCGGCGGAAAAGTGTATCAGAGTGGCGGAACGGGCGTCAGCACCGCCGCTCGCTAAGTGCCCGGCCACTTCGGCGGGCGCTTTTCGAGGAAGGACGCGAGTCCTTCTCGGAAATCCGGCGTGGAGCGTATCTCCGCATTCGCGCGGAAGGCTAAATCAAGTTCCGCTCGCAATGCAGTTTCGTCCAACCGCAGGAGAAGCTGCTTCGTGCGCTGCAAACTTGTAGGGCTCGCGGCCAGCAGGGAACCCGCGAGTTCGCGCGCGCGTTCCATCAGCTTCTCCGCCGGGACAACTTCGGTGACCAAGCCGATCCGGAAAGCTTCGGCCGCGTCGAATATCCGTCCGCTGAGCAGAATTTCCCGCGAGCGCTTTTCGCCGACCTGGCGGCGAAGGAACACGGAAACGAGCGCGGGAATGAATCCGATCTTCACTTCGGTGTAACCGAATTTCGCTTCCGGCACGGCCAGGGTGAAGTCCGCGAGAGTCGCGATTCCGCAGCCTCCGGCGATAGCCGCGCCATTGACCGCCGCAATCACGGGCTTGGGGAAGGTGTAAATGCGGTAAAACATGCTCGCCATTTGGCGCGAATCTTCCAGGTTTTCATCCGGCGATTGGCCGGCAATCGCCTGCAATTCCTCGAGATCCATTCCGGCGCAGAAAGCTTTTCCGGAGCCGGTGATCAGCAGCACGCGCGCTGGTCCGGTTTCAGCCTGGTTGAGCGCGGCTTGCAGGTCGTCGATCATGGTGCGGGAAACGGCGTTGCGGCGATCCGGACGGTCGAGAGTAACTACGGCAATCGCGCCGTCCTGAGCGAATTTAAGCGTGGAGTATTGCATTTGGTCCTGCATTGGCTAACTCAATTTGGCCGAGCGGCTTTTTCCGCGTGAGCATACTTCTCGCGGAGTTCGTCCGTCATGGCGCAGGCGACGGCGAGCGATTTGGTGTCGATTCCGGTGGAGACTCCGCGGGCAGCGAGAGTCGTGAGCACAGCTTCCGTGGGAATGTTTCCCACGAGCTCGTCAGCGGCGAACGGGCAGCCGCCGAGCCCGGTCAGCGCGCCGTCAAAGCGGCGGCATCCCGCTTCATAAGCGGCCAAAACCTTTTCGGGAGCGCGTTCGGGACGGCTATGCAGGTGCACGCCAATCTCCACGCCCGCTACAGAATCTTTCACCGCGCCGTAGAGCCGGGCCACATCTTCGGGCGACGCGCTTCCGGCCGTATCCGCGAGAGAAACCGTGCGCACGCCGACATCCTTCAGCCACACGAGCGTCTCGGCAACAATCTCGGGGCCCCAGGGCTCGTCGTAGGGATTGCCGAAGGCCATGGAGACGTACACGACTAGATTCTTTCCGGCTGCTTTGGTATCGCGCTGCAACTTTTCCACCAGATCTCGCGATTCCGCCCGCGACATATTGGCATTGGCGCGCCGAAAATATGCGGAGATGGAATACGGATAACCGATGGTGGACACGCCCGGCGCGGCCAACGCGCGCTCGAGGCCTTGCTGGTTGACGATGATGCCGATAATTTCCGGCGCCTGGCCGGAGGAGGTCTTCACTTGGCTCAGGCGTTCCATTACCGCTTCGCTATCCGCCATCTGCGGCACATGCTTGGGCGAAACGAAGCTGACCGCGTCAATGTGCTGAAATCCCAGCGTCACGAGGCGGGTGAGATACTGCACTTTTTCTTCCGTGGGGATGATTTGTTGCAGTCCCTGCCAGGCATCCCGCGGGCATTCCACGATCGTTACGCTATCCGCCATATGGTTTCAGTACCAAGGACTCCGATAGATGTGAATTGCGTACCAAAGCACCAAGCCTCCGAGAATAACCAAAAGCCCCATGAGCGCGACGAAAATTCGCGAAATCATGCGCTGCGCTCCGTAGATGACGGTCAGCACCGCCGTGACGGTGAGCCCCAGAATCGAAAGGTACATGGAAACCTGGTACAGAAACCACATCCCCGAGTGCGACTCCGGCCCGCCGCGAGAAATCGTCGCCGAAGTGGCCCAAGCGAAGAAACAAGGTGAAATCAGAATCAGCGTGAGCAGGAATGTTCCCAGGCCTCCCTTGCCACGCCGCTCGTTCTCTTCGTCCATGTAATCTGCCAGTTCGCAATATTTAAGTCTGCAGCACGCCGGTCTTGAACTCGGCAACGTGCGGGTTCAGCGCCGCCGATTCCAGCGCTTCGATTAGAGCCTCGCGCGTGTGCGCGGGATCTATTATGGCATCCACCCACAAGCGCGCGGCAGCATAACGCGGATCGGTTTGATGCTCGTAGGTGGCGCGGATGGATTCGTAGAGCTCCTTTTTCTCCGTCTCGCTGAGCTTCTTTCCTTCGCGTTCGAGCTGCTTGATCTTGATTTCTACCAGCGTGCCGGCGGCGGAATCGCCGCTCATCACCGCGTAGCGCGCGGTGGGCCAGGCGAAGATGAAGCGCGGGTCGTATGCCTTGCCGCACATGGCGTAGTGGCCGGCGCCAAAGCTTCCGCCGCAAATCACGGCGATCTTCGGGACCACGCTGTTGGCCACCGCGTTCACCATCTTGGCGCCGGCGCGAATGATGCCGCTCCATTCCGCTTCTTTGCCGACCATGAATCCGTTTACGTCGTGTAGGAAAATCAGCGGCAGCAGATTCTGATTGCAATCGAAAATGAAGCGGGCGGCCTTGTCCGCCGATTCCGTATAAATCACGCCGCCGAATTCGATGCGTTTTTCGCCGGTGCCTGGGGCGGAAACGGTCACGGACTTCTTTTGATTGGCCACGATGCCCACGGCCCAGCCGCCGATGCGCGCGTAGCCGCAGAGCAGCGTCTGGCCGTATTCCGCGCGATATTCCTCGAATTTGCTGCCGTCCACGATGCGCGCGATGATTTCGCGCATGTCGTATTGCTTTGAAGCGTTCGAGGAAAAGATGCCGTAGATTTCCTCGCTGGGATACGCCGGAGGCGTGGCGGCTTTGTGGTCGAAGGGCGCGCGCGGCGGATGCCCCATCTTGTCCACCAGGGCGCGAATGCGCTGGATGCAGGCCGGGTCGTCAGGTTCGCGGAAATCGATCGTGCCGCTGATCTGCGCGTGCATCTGCGCGCCGCCCAATTCTTCCGCCGAGGTTTTCTGTCCAATGGCGGCTTGCACCAGCGCCGGGCCAGCAAGAAAGAGGCCGCTGCCTTCGGTCATCAGAATTTTGTCGCACATGACGGGCAGGTAAGCGCCGCCCGCCACGCACATGCCCATAATGGCGGTGATCTGCGGGATGCCCATGGCGCTCATCACCGCGTTGTTGCGGAAGACGCGGCCAAAATCGTCCGTATCCGGAAACACATCCTCTTGCAGCGGCAGAAAAACGCCGGCGGAATCCACCAGATAAATTGTCGGGATGCGGTTTTCGATGGCGATGTTCTGCGCGCGAATCACTTTCTTCGCGGTCATGGGAAAGAAAGCACCGGCTTTCACCGTCGCGTCATTCGCGATGATCATCACGCGCCGGCCGGAGACCTGCGCGACGCCGGTGATCGTTCCGGCGGCAGGGGCGCCACCCCATTCCTCGTACATTTCGTACGCGGCGTAGAGGCCCAACTCGAAGAAGCTGGTCTTCGGGTCGATCAGCTTTTCGATGCGTTCGCGCGCCGTCAGGCGGCCTTTTTTATGCTGCGCTTCGATGGCTTTCGCGCCGCCGCCCTGCCGGATGCGCTCTTCTTCGTTTTTGATTTCCGTAAGGCGATCGATCATCTGCCGGCTCTGCTTGGCAAAGTCGGCAGATTTCGCGTCCACGCGCGTATCGTTTTTTGATCCGCTCACGCGGTTCCTTTCCCCTTACTGCGGCTCCGCTCACGTGCGCGGAATTCCGCATTCTATCATCCCCGCTGCCTTTTGACTTGCCGCGCCGTTGCGTTACAATGGCGGAGGTTTGGGCTCTCGCCGCAAACCAATTCTTCTTACGGAGGCGCCTATGCGCTGCAGTTTTCTACCGAAGGACAGCTGCGCCTCCGGACTTCCGCGCTAACTCCGGCCGGCCCAGCGGTTCGTTTCCTTCGTTGCCCAAATCCTGCTTGCGCTCGAAGTGTGCGCGATTTCGAATCGCGCTATGAATCCGTATATGCGATCGTGTGCGTCCCGGCTAAGGACGGAACGAGGAGAATCACATGCAATTCGTGGACTTGGACCTGGCTCGCCGCCTGGAGATGGCCGAAGCGGCCGCCGGACTGGAATGCGCCAAAGCATTGCAGAGAACGCGCCCGGATTTCCCGGTGGCGTTTGAGGAAATCGCCGGCGGGAGCGCGGTTTTTGCCGGGATCGATTCGCCGGTAACGCAGGCGATTGGCGTGGGATTGAACGGCGCGGTGGCGGATGAGGAACTCGATCGCCTGGAGGAATTCTTCCGAACGCGCGGAGCCTCGGCGGCGATCGAGCTGTGCCCGCTGGTGGAAATGTCGCTGTACGAACGCTTCGCCAAGCGCGACTTTCGTTTGCTCGAAGTTTCGAACGTGCTTTTCCGCGATTTGGACGCGGGCGAGACCTTCACTAAGAAAAATGCCGATGGAGTGGTCGTGCGTGCGACGACGGACGACGAAGCGAAACTCTGGACGCGGACAGTGTCGCAGGGATTCGCGGAACAGTATCCGGTCACGGAAGCGATGCTCGAAGTGATGGAAGGCTTCTTTCATCGCGAGAGCGCTTGCTCGATGCTTGCGCTAGTGGATGGAGAAGTTGCGGGAGGAGCCGCAGTCGCCGCGCGCGAGGGCGTATGCGGACTTTTCGGTGCGAGCACGCTGCCCGCCTTCCGGCGGCGCGGAGTGCAGTCCGCGTTGCTCGCCGCTCGTCTTGCATGGGCGCTCGATCGCGGTTGCGGCGTGGCGTGCAGCATCGCGCAGCCCGGGAGCATTTCGCACCGCAATATCGAGCGCTTCGGCTTCCGCGTGGCCTACACGCGCACGAAGTTAATCCGGGCGTGCTCTTAACGATCGATATTGTTCAATGGTTGATATAACGTTGATATAATGAGGTGAAATATTTGGAGCATCGAATCTCGGACGTGGTACTTCCATTATGGACTTTGCTCTTGCTAAGCGTAAGCGCCGACGCTTCACTCTTTTTCTTGCGGTAATCGGATTCGCCATCGCCGCGTTCATTTGGGCGTACTCGGAAGTCACAGCATCCTCGACTCCGCCCTTCAATATGGGTTTGTCGGCAACATTCATCGTGCTTTGTCCCCCCTCGCTCCTAACGGTCCCCCTGATCGACGTTGAGCCAGGATCAATCGGCTTCGCCATCACGTGGCTAGTGGTGGGCATTCTGAATTCCGCACTTTACGGGCTGGTTGGGATTGTCATTGGTGGTGCGCGCTGGGAGTTAGAGTCCTGACCCGTCATTTTTCGGCGCGGCTCCAACGGCGCAGCAATCGAGCTCCCGCGCGAAGTAGTTCCGGCGCCGGAACGATTGCTTGCACCAGACCGCACGCGAGGGCCTCTTGTGCGTCGAGCCGACGCCCGGTGATCGGCATATCGAGCGCGAGGCTGCGGCCTATCAAGCGCGGCAGGCGTTGCGTGCCGCCCCAGCCGGTCATGATGCCGATGGCGCCGCCGGGATGCGCGAACTCCGCATCTGGGGTAGCGATTCGAGCGTGGCAAGCGAGCGCCAGGTCCAGCCCGCCGCCAAGGCAATAGCCGCGAATTGCGGCGACCACGGGTTTATCGTTCGAGGAAATCAGGGACATCATGCTTTGGCCGTAGCGCGAAAATTCAACCGCGTCGCTCGCGGTCAGTTCTGCGACTTCGGCGATGTCTGCGCCAACCGCGAACGCGCGGTCGCTGCCGGCGATTACCGCGCCGCGCAATTCGGGCGCGTGCTTCAGCCATTCCATTTGGCGCGTGAGTTCCGTCAGAACATCGCGAGTCAGCCGCGCATACCCGTCATCGCTTTCGAATTTCAGGAGCAGGATATCGTCGAGTTGCGAGGGGACGACTCGGGTAGCCACCGACAACTCAAACGCCGCGAGGCGCGGTGGAGATTCGCTGGCGAATGAAATCTACGATGGCTTGCGTGGGTGTGCCGGGAAGAAAAACTTCGGCGATGCCGCTTTTTTTGAGCGCGGGAATATCGGCCTCGGGGATGATGCCGCCGATCAGGACGGTCACGTCGTCCATTCCTTTCGCGTGCAGCAACTCCATCAAGCGCGGGCAGAGGGTATTGTGCGCGCCGGAAAGAATCGAGAGGCCGATGACGTCCACGTCCTCTTGCGCCGCGGCGGCCGCAATCATTTCGGGCGTTTGGCGCAGCCCGGTGTAAATCACTTCCATTCCCGCATCGCGCAGCGCGCGAGCAATAATTTTGGCGCCGCGATCGTGCCCGTCGAGCCCGGGCTTGGCAATCAAAACGCGTATTTTCTTGTCGGCCATAGAGAGGAAAGAATACTTCAAATCGAGCTTCGAACGATAGCGGCGGCGCGGGGAGTTTCGGGCGCGAGCTAGCGCAGGTCCAGCAGGAACTCTTCGAGCATGGAATTGAACTTGTCCGCATCGTCCACGAAGAGCGCGTGGCCGTCGCCATCAAAAACTTCCAGCTGTGAGCCTTTCATGCTCTTCTGCATGTCCACGACGGTATTCATGTACGGAGTCTTCGCCGCGCACACGATGCTGGGCTTATCAATTTTCGGCGGGAAGCCCCGGTAATCGGAAGCAAAGTAGCCCACCAGCAGGGTGACCGCCGTGTTTGTGGGCACCTTGAGCGACGCTTCCACCACCTTGCGCAGGTAATCTTCCGGCTGGGGTTTTTTGAAGTTGAGGTTGCGAACGAATCCGTTCGCCGCTTTCTCGCGGTCCTCCAGAATTCCCTTCAGCAGGCCGAAATCGCGATCGGAATCGCCGGGGGCAAGCCCTCCCGCGCCGTTATCTACCAGCACCAAGCCGGCAAAATCCGCGGTGCCGAACTGGTCCACATAGGCCATGGTTTCCACCACGGCCATGGACCAGCTCACGATTACCACAGGCGCGAGGTGCAACTGATCGACGACCGCCTTGATGTCGCGCGCGCGTGCGGCGGGATAGAGCCCCTCGCTCACTTGCGACGACTCGCCCTGGGAGCGCGGGTCCATGGCCACCACGCGATAGTCGCGCGAAAAGTATTCGATTTGCTTCTCCCAAATCCACGCCGGCATGGTCCAGCCGGGAACGAAGAGGATGGAAGGAAATTTGCTCGGAGCCGAAAGCGCAATGTTGCCCTTGGTCGGCACGGTGCCGGCGGGAAGCGGGTTTCCGACTTCCGCGCTTGGCGCCGTCAGCGATTTTCCCGCTTCGAGGTAATGAATCCTCGCGCCATCCCGCGTGGTGATGAAGCCGCTCTTCACCGCCGGCGGTTTTTTATCGCTGCCGGGGAGAGCGCTCGCGCTCCCGGCCAACGTAAGAATGCAAACGGCGCCGCACACTACGCCGAGCAGGATTCTTCGGCAGCGGCGAGCTCTTGGGTTCGTTCTGTTGTTGGACATGTGGGAGCTATGGATATCCTGGGGTAAGCGGCTAGGTGACGGCGACTTCTTCGTAGATGCCGAAAACTTCGCGCATGGCGTCGCAGACTTCGCCGAGCGTGGCGTAAGCCTTCACTGCCTCGTAGATGAACGGCATCATGTTCTCGCTGCCCGCGGCTGCTTTGCGCAGGGCTTTCAGGCGGCGCTCGACTTCGTCATTGGAGCGTTCCGCGCGCAATTTGCGCAGGCGCTTGGTTTGCCCCTCCGCGACGCTTTCATCGATTTGCAGAATGTCGAGAGGCTTTTCCTCCGCGACGTAATCATTCACGCCTACGATGATTTTCTCTTTGCGGTCCACGGCCATCTGATATTGGTAGGAGGCTTCGGCGATTTCGCGTTGCGGATAGGCGCGCTCGATGGCGGGGACCATGCCGCCGAGAGCGTCAATGGTCTCGATGTAATCCCATGCGCCGCGTTCGATCTCATTCGTGAGCGTCTCGACGAAATAGGATCCTCCGAGCGGATCAACCGTGTTCGTCACGCCGCTTTCATGTGCAATGATTTGCTGCGTGCGCAGGGCTACCGTGGCTGCGAACTCAGTGGGGAGTGCCCAGGCCTCGTCGAGCGAATTGGTGTGCAGGGATTGCGTTCCGCCGAGGACCGCGGCGAGGGCCTGCAGCGCCGTGCGCACCACGTTGTTGTATGGCTGCTGTGCGGTGAGGGAGCATCCCGCGGTCTGCGTGTGGAAACGCAGCGCCCAGGAACGGGCATTCTTGGCGCCGAAGCGTTCGCGCATGGTCTTGTACCAGATGCGCCGGGCCGCGCGATACTTCGCGATCTCTTCAAAGAAATCGTTGTGCGCGTTGAAGAAGAACGAAAGGCGCGGCACGAAGTCGTCCACATCCATTCCGCGGCGCAGGCCCCACTCGACGTACTCGATTCCATCGCGCAAGGTGAAGGCGAGTTCTTGAATGGCCGTGGAGCCCGCTTCGCGAATGTGATAGCCGCTGATCGAAATGGGATTGAACTTGGGCGTGTGTTTGGTGCCGAACTCGAAGGTATCAATCACCAGGCGCATGGAAGGCTCGGGCGGGTAAATGTATTCCTTCTGCGCGATGTATTCCTTCAGGATGTCGTTCTGCAGCGTGCCGGAAAGTTTTTTCCAGTCGGCGCCCTGTTTTTCGGCGACGGCCAGGTACATGGCCCAGATGGCGGCGGCCGGGGAATTGATGGTCATCGAAGTGGTGACGTCCGCCAGCGGAATCTTATCGAAGAGAACTTCCATATCGGCGAGCGAACTGATGGCCACGCCGCATTTGCCGACTTCGCCTTCGGAGAGCGCGTGGTCGGAGTCGTAGCCCATTAGCGTGGGAAGGTCGAAGGCCACGGAGAGTCCCGTTTGCCCCTGGCCAAGCAAGTATCGAAAACGGCGGTTGGTGTCTGCTGCGGCGCCGAACCCGGCGAACTGTCGCATGGTCCAGAGCTTCCCGCGATACATAGTCGAGTGAATGCCGCGCGCGTAGGGCGGCTGGCCGGGATAACCAAGATCGCGTTCAGGATTCCAGTCGGGAAGGTCCGCGGGGGTGTAAAGGCGCCTTATGGGGTAGCTGGAAACGGTGGTGAATTCGTCCGCGCGTTCCGGGGATTTCCGAAGCGCTGGCCGCAGAGTTTTCTCTTCCCACTCGCGTTCTGCCGCGGAAGGCTTGCGCCCGGCGGGTTCCGTTGCAACATCCGCCCCGGACTTGGACGCCTTCGGATTCTTTTCCGTCGTTTTTTCGGCCATGGGCAGGCTCCTCGACGAGCACGGTGCTTCGCGGGGCGTCAACACCTCATTCTAGGGCAAGCGAACTTCGGCGGCAAGGCAAGGAGTGGGCCCGCGATTCGCCGCTGAATTACTTCGCTCCGACCGCCAAGTTTCCGTCAGGTGTGCCGGGAATCTGCGGCTCGCGAAAGACTTTGCCGTTTTTCGCGTCGGCAACCGTGATGTGATTCACTTCGAGCGTGCGGCCCATGGCCTGGTTGAAGTTCACGACGGCTTCTTCCAAGTTCACTTTGGCGCGCAACTCCGTCCCTTCGGCTGCGGTCAGGTCGCGCGATCGCAACACGACGTTGTAGCTGGTGGACGAGCCCAGCTGATATTTCTTCTGCTCGGCATCGAGAGTTTGCTGCGCCAGGTTGCGCGCCTTTTCGGCCGCTGCCACTTGGTTGCGATCTTGTTGTAACGCGATCATGGTGTTGTGCACGTTGAGCACGATGGTGTTTTGGGTCTGCTGATACTGCACTTGCTGCAGCCTTTCGTCCAGAAGCGCACGCGCGCTGTCTGCCTGCGCTGAGCGATTGCGAATCGGAAGCGCGAAATTCACCCCGGCCGCGTAGGTGGGATACGCGTTCGTGATCATGTTGTCCAGCGCGCTGCCGAGGCCGGCTGTCTTTAATGCGGTGGGAAAGTTCGGACTTCCCACAAAGGCGAGAGAACCGGCCGTGGCCGGAAACGGATTCGCGAGGATCAGCGGATTGCCGTTCGCGTCCACGATTGGCGCTGCCGTATCCACGAAATTTCCCGTGGGCACGCTGGAGGTCTGTACGATCTCGTTTCCAGAGAGGCCCGTCTGGCTGAATTGCGCGTAGAGGTTCAGCGACGGCAGCAGGCCATTCTTGGTGGCCTTCACCTCGATGCCAGCGTTCTTCAGGTTCAAGTCCGCCTGATATATTTCGGGGCGCTTTTTCCAGGCTTCCTGCACCGCGTCCTGCAGCGACATATTTTCGATCACATCAGGATTCGAGATCGCGGTGGTGGGTATCACTTCCACTCCGGCGATGTCCTGCGCCAGCAGATTCTTGGTGATATCGTTCAGCAAAACCGTCTGCTGTTGCCGCTGGGTTGTTTGCGCCACGATCAGGTTTTGTTCGTCGGTGGCGAGCTGCGATTCCGCGGTGAGAACATCGAGCGGAGCCATGGTCCCGATTTCCAGCTGTTTCTTGTTGTCCCCATAAAGTTTCCGCGAGACGCCCACGGCCGCTTCCTGCACTTTCACATTTTCGCGGTCGTACACCAATTCCCAGTAGTCGTTGGAGACGGTGGTGACGGTGAGGATCACCTGCTGCGCGAATTGCGAATCGGCGGCTTTGATGGAGTTCTTCGCTTCAATGATGTAGCGCGTGTTGACGAGAATGCCGAATCCGTTCAGCAAGGGCTGCGTCAGCGTGGCGGTCAGCGTGGGTTGAATGTAGGGGTTGAAAAGGTTTTCCGGCGTGTTGGAAGCCGCTCGGGTGGTATCGAAAGTCACCGAAAAATTGGTGCCGGTGTGAAAGCCCTGCGTGAAGCCGAAATTGTACTGATACGCGTTGGTCGTCAGAGCCTCGACCGCCGTGGAGGTTCCCGTACCGGAAATGAACGGATTGTTGACCGGGATCGTAGATCGCTCCCAGCCCACGGTTCCGGTGATGAGCGGATCGAACGACACGGACGGTGAAGTGCCCAGCACAACCTGCTGTGTGTTGCTTAGTTGCGGCACGCCGCCGGCCTTGGCTTTCAGCAATTGCGTTTCGGCAATCCAGGGGGAAAACTTCTGCACCGTAATGTTCAAATTATTTTCCAGCGCGAGCGAAATGGCGTCTTCCAGGCTCAGCATCAGCTTGCCGCCCTGAATTAACTGGCTGATGCGGGCCGAATTGACGAGGATCGGGGGAGGCACCTTGATCGCTCGATAGGGCGCCAGAAGTCTGGGGAAGGGCTGGCCCTTGGAGTAGTCCGGGCCGAGTTGTTGTCGCATGTCCCGCGCTTCCTGCGCCGCGGGCGTATTCCCCACGGGCTTATTCGGGTTCGACGACGGCGCTTGTGTTTGAGGCTCCTGCGCTTGCGCCAACACCGGGGAAATCACCAGTGATGCCGCCGTCAGAATCACCAGAGCTACATGCCTTAGCCTTCCGATCATCGTTTTTTTCCTCTCAGAATCAGACACACGTCAAGATTTTTGCAGGCCCCCACCTAAGCTAGAACGCACGAACATCCCTATTTGTTTCAAAAGACGTAAATTAGTGCAACGCAGCGGCCACGCATATCCGCCTCATTTTAGACGGTTAATTGGGAATTTCGGTGGTGCGGCCGTCCATTTTCGGAAATTATTGTGCGAATACGAACAAACGGACAGCGCGAGTGTAGCATCGCAACTTGCCCTCTGACAATTGCTTGCGCTGCCGCTGTGCCACACTTTCCGCCGCCAGTCGCGCATTGACACCTCGCTCCGCGTCGCTCTAACATGCTCGCAGCCCCAAAAAGGCCCCTCATGCCGCGAGTACCCTCGACAAGATTACGAGTCCGGCTTGTTTTGCCGCCTATCGGCGCGCTTGGAACGATTCTCTTGGCCGTCTCGTTTTTCGTTTCAGCCGGCGCCCTCCCGGCACAAGTACCCCAAACCAAACCGGCAGGCTATGTTGACGATTTTGCCGGGGTTCTGAGCGCATCGGCTCGCGACCAGCTCACCGCGCTCTGCACCGAGGTGGACCAGAAGGCTCAGGCGCAGATCGCCGTGGTTACGGTCAAATCTCTCGGCGGGCGCCCGGTCGAAGATTTTGCAATCGACCTGGCTACCAAATGGGGCGTGGGGCCGAAGCAATCCGATCGCGGCATCTTAATTTTAGTGGCCGTCGAGGATCATAAATACTGGACCACCGTCGGATATGGGCTGGAAGGAATTCTTCCGGACGGCAAGGTAGGTGGTTTTGGCCGCGACGCTGTGCCCTACTTCCGCGCGGGAAATTACGATGCGGCGGTCCTGTTGATGACGCGGAGTGTCGCCGGCGTGATCGCGCAGGATCGCGGCGTCACTCTCTCTGCGAGCGTGCCGGCTCCTCAGCCTTCCTCTCCGCGGACGAGCTCCGGGAACGGCCTCGGTAGCGGCGTCATAGGCATCATAATTCTTATTTTTGTTATCGTCCTGCTCTACAACCTGATCAAGGCTGGCGGAGGAGGACGACGCGGCGGCGGTTGGTGGATTGGCCCCATGATGGGCGGAGGATTCGGCGGGGGATTCGGCGGCGGTTTCGGCGGCGGAGCCTCCGGCGGTGGAGGCGGTTTTGGCGGTTTCGGCGGAGGATCGTTCGGCGGCGGTGGAGCGGGCGGAAGCTGGTAATATTGCGGCCGTCGGGCGCGTAACAACCAGCAAAGGACATCGGATGGAAGCGAAGCTCACGGAACTCGTCTCGCGCCTGAAAACGGCGCTGCAGGATAATCTGAAGGCGGTCGTGCTGTACGGCTCGGCCGCCACCGGAGAATTCCGCTCCGGGCATTCGGACCTGAATATACTCTGCCTCGTGGACCGCGCCGATTCCGCCGCGCTCGAACATCTTCATACCCCCGCCGAATGGTGGATCCGTGAAGGGCACCCCGCGCCGCTTGTCTTCACTATGAGCGAGCTGCAGCATTCCGCGGACATTTTCGCCATCGAGCTTCTGGACATGAAGCTGAGCCATCGGATTCTTTACGGAGACGATTTTCTGGCCACTTTCGAAGTCCCATTGCATCAGCACCACCTCCAGGTGGAACGCGAGCTTCGCACCGGCTGGCTGCGTATTCGCCAGGCGATTGTGGCTGCGCCGCTGAGCAATAAAGCTCACCTGGGAATCATGCTGGAATCCGTATCGCCGTTTTGCACTCTCTTCCGGCACGCGCTGATGGTGCTGGGGCACGCCATGCCCGCGACCAAGAGTGAAGCGGTGGACGCCGTGGCTGCAGTCACTGGCGGAGATCCCACGGCTTTTCGCGCCATCCTCGATTTGCGGGACGGGAAGCGCAAACGCGGCGACATCGACGTCGAAGCTTCGCTCAACGCTTACCTGGAGCTGGTCTCGGTGGTCACGAATGAAGTGGATCGCCGGCTCGACGCCAGTTGAAATGCTGCATGTGCAGCGGACTCGTTCGGAAATGCTCTTTCGTTATGACTTGTGATAACTTGCACCGCGGAGGTTGCTCATGAAGGCAGTCGGCATAATTCTCGGGTTTGTCGCCGTCATCGTTATCATCGCGCTCATTTTTGGCGGCATGTACGTCTCGCGCCGCAATCAGATGGTCACGCTGAATGAAACGGTGAAGTCCAACTGGTCGGAAGTGGACGTGCAACTCAATCGTCGCGCGGACCTGATTCCAAATCTCGTCGCCACCGTGCAGGGATTTGCCGCGCATGAAGAGACCGTGTTCGGCGATATCGCCAAGGCTAGGTCCGCGCTGCTCGGCGCGCAAACGCCGCAGGACAAGATCGCCGCAAACGGGCAACTCGACGGCGCGCTCGGCCGCCTGCTTTTGATTGTCGAAAATTATCCGCAGCTGAAGTCCAACGAGAATTTCCTGCGCTTGCAGGACGAGCTTGCCGGCACGGAAAACCGCATTGCGGTCGCGCGCAAGCGCTACAACGACTCCCTGCAGGCCTACAACACCTACATCGGACTCTTCCCCAATAATATTTTTGCAGGGTGGGCCGGCTTCCAGCGCAACAACGCTTACTTCGAGGCTTCCGCGGCTTCGCGTGAGGTGCCCAAGGTCGCCTTTCCCGCGCCCAGCAAATAGCCGGTAAATGGAGTTTGAGGCGCTACGGGCGCCGAAGCGGGGTTTTCTCGGCCGGTGCGCCGGCGCGCTTGCGTTCGTTGGGGTCCCAATCAACCGGCGGAAATGCGATGCGCCAGAACTTGGGCGCCGTTTCCGCGAATTCCACCGCCACTTCCGATTTGCCTTCTCTCATTTCGCCGTGAAACGTCACTTTGCAGGAGAGTTCTTCCTGCGTCTGCGCGTTTACGATCTTGAGCGGCTGCCCGCGCGTGACCGATTTGGCCAGCAGCACCAGGCATCCATTTGCGCTCACCGTAATCGTCTTTGACTTCTCCTCAAACGCTTTGCCGCCCTCCGTTCCGCATACGAGTACGGACATTGAAATCCGCACGCGCTGGCTGCGTCGCGGCGCCGCATAACTCCGGCCTTCTGATTCGTTGGTGGACTCGCTCACCTTCGACATTCCATTCTCCGATTGTTCCTCGGCAATTGCCCTGGCTCCGGCTGTTCCTTTTTGGAATCTAACCAGGCCTCGATTCTCATTTCGGAATTAGCCCTTCCTTCCGCCATTTGAATCTCGTCCGCCCAATTGTATCAATTACTTTCCCCTCGTGTCCTCGTCCTGCTGCCCTCGCGTGCCTTGACCGTCTCCTCCCACCCGCGCTACGCTACTCAATCACGCTATCGGTCCGCTCGGGAGGCATCGCGTCCGCGATACGCAATGAAACAGACTGTTCGATTGGCTGGCGGCATCAACGAGCTCTTTGGCACCCTCGACGAAAATCTTAAGCTCTTCGAGTCATCCCTGCACGTTACGACCCATTTGCGCGACCACGATCTGGAAATTGAGGGCGCTCCCGCACAGGTCGAGCGCGCCGCCAGGATTCTCGGCGAATACAACCAGCGCATCCGCGAAGGCCGCTTGCCCGACAGCCAGGAAGTGAAATCTTTGCTGCAGATCGCCACCGCCGAACCTCCCGGCGAACTTCGCGGCGCCTTCTCGCCCACGCGCACGCATTCGTTCGGCAAGAAAAGCATCACGCCGAAGAGCCCGAACCAGAAGCGCTATCTCGAAGCGCTGGAAGCTTACGACATGGTTTTTGCCATTGGCCCCGGCGGCACGGGAAAAACCTATCTGGCCGTGTCCATGGCCGTCTCTGCCTTGCTCTCGAAGCAGGTCAACCGCATCATCCTCGCGCGCCCGGCAGTGGAAGCGGGCGAGCGCCTCGGTTTTCTGCCCGGGACGCTGCAAGAGAAGGTCGATCCCTACATGCGGCCGCTCTATGATGCGCTTCACGACCTGCTCGAAGCCGAGAAACTCGAGCGCTTCCTGGAGAAGGACATCATCGAGGTCGCGCCGCTGGCCTTCATGCGCGGCCGCACGCTCAACGATTCTTTCGTCATCCTCGACGAAGCCCAGAACACCACGAGCGAGCAGATGAAAATGTTTCTCACGCGCCTGGGTTTCAATTCCAAGGCGGTGATTACCGGCGACGTCACCCAAATCGACCTGCCGGACTCCCGTCGCTCGGGCCTCATCGAAGCGATCGAGATCGTCGGAAAAATTGAAGGCATCTCGCTCGTTTATTTCGACGAACGTGACGTGGTGCGCCACAGCTTGGTCCAGCGCATTATCAAGGCCTACGACGAATACGGCGCGGCCAATCCGCGGGACAAGAATCATCGTCCTTAGCCTCCTTCGATGATCCTCAATCGCCAGCGGCAAGTCCGCGTTTCCATCCATGAACTGGAACTTTTTCTTTCGCGCGCCCTGCGGCTCGTTCGCCTGCCCGCCGGCGCCATCGGTGTATGCTTCGTCACGAACGCGCAAATCGCGCGGTGGAATCGGGCCTACCGCGGCAAAAAGTCTCCCACCGATGTGCTGTCCTTTCCCGCGAACGCGCCCCAGCGCGCCAGGCGAAAATCGAAATCGCGCGCTAAGCCCGGCGCCGCCCCCACCCGCAGAGCCTCTCGCCCATCGGAATCCCTCGATTCCTATTTGGGCGATATCGCCATCGCCCCCGCCGTGGCCCGCAAAAATGCGCGTCGCTTCGGCCGCGCTTTCAGCGATGAAATGCGTATCCTGATCCTGCACGGGATTCTCCATCTGCTCGGCTACGACCACGAAACCGACTCCGGCCAAATGGACCGGCGCGAGGCTCGACTTCGCCGCGCCCTGGATCTGGTCTAGTGCCGCGCCCACGATTTGCGCGCGTGCGTTCTGCGCTGTTTCGCGAGACGCCTTGCATATTTTCTTCGTTGTGCATAGGCTCGCAAAGCTGGCTCGGACCTAACTGATGGCTATCCTCCTCTACACTCTCGGTGTCCTCGCGCTGACGGCGCCTCTGCTCGTCTTCTCCTACCTCGACCGCGTGTATCGCGAGCTTGGACGCGTTGCCACCGGCCGCATCCACGATCACCTGGAAACATTCGAAAACGAAGTCGAGCCGCGTTTCCACCTGGAACGCCGCCGCGCCGCGCTCGCCTTCAGCTTGCTCACGCGCCTTTGGCTCGTTTTGGTCGCCGCCATCACCGCGCGCGCCGTGATCTTTTTTTCTTTGGGCACCTGGGAAGCCGCGGCGGAAATGGTTTTGTTTCTGGGCGCCGAAGTTGTCGTGGTCATGCAGTTTCTGCCTTCTCTCCTGCTCGCGCGCGCTCGTGGGAATTTGGTCCTGCCTTTCGTCCCACTCGTCCGCGCATTCGTGTTTTTCCTTTGGCCGGTGCAGGCCGTGCTGGAGTTGCTCGTTTCTGTCCTGCACCTCTCGGAGGACGAACAAACCGCCCCGGCAGCCGATCAGCAAGCTCTGGAAGCCTTTGTGGATGCCGCCACCGAAGAGGGCATCATCGAGCAGGACGAAGCTCGGCTCATCGAGCAGGTGGTCGAATTCGGCGACAAGCGCGTGCGCGAAGTGATGACCCCGCGCCCGGACGTCATTGCCATCCGCGCCTCGGCGTCGCTCGAAGAATTGCGCGAGCTGGTGGTCGAAACAAAATTCTCGCGCCTGCCCGTATTCGAGAAGTCGCTCGATGACATCGTCGGCCTGGTCATGGCTCGCGACATGCTCGAAGTCCCCGATAGCGAAGCGGCGCACCGCACCGTGCGCGAGCTTATGCGGCCTGCGCTCTTCGTGCCGGAGACGAAATTTGGTTCCGAGCTGCTGAAGGAAATGCAGCGCAAGAATCAGCAAATGGCCATCGTCATTGACGAGTACGGCTTGATGGCCGGGGTCGTCACCATCGAAGATTTGGTTGAGGAAATTGTCGGCGAAATTGGCGAGGAAGACCGACGCCCGGCGCCCGACGTCGTTCGCGAAGCCGGCGGCACGCTCGTCGTTCGCGGCAGCGTCCCGGTGGACAAGGTCGGCGAGCTTTTCGGCGTGCAGCTGGATTTCTCTAGGCAAAATTCAGCTTCGACCACGATTGCGGGTCTGCTCAACAGCGTCGCAGGCCACGTCCCGCGCACCGGCGAAATCATCGAGGCTGACGGCATTCGCTTCGAAGTACTCGAAGCCAATCAGCGCAAGGTCCTTCGCGTGCGCGCGCGCTTGAACTGAAATCTCTTCGCCAAGATTTTTGCGCCCGCGCTTTTCTGCTCCCGCCGCGAAATCCTGCGCCCCTACTCCCGTGCGTCGCTTCAGCGTACAATTCACGTATGCCCTTCAAGTCCGGCTTCGTTGCCATTGTCGGCCGCCCCAACGCCGGAAAATCCACGCTCGTGAATACGCTCGTGGGCCAAAAAGTCGCCATCGTGTCGCCCAAGCCGCAGACCACGCGCAATCGCATCCAGGGCATCCTCAATCGCGACGACGCGCAAATCGTTCTCGTCGATACGCCGGGAATTCACCGCCCGGACAACGTGCTCAGCCGCATGATGATGGACGAGTTGCAGTTCGCCCTCGACGGCATAGACATCCTTTGCTTGATCGTCGATTCCACCGCCGAGTTTGGCCCGGGCGACCGCTTCTCCATCGAATGGGTGCGCCGCTTTCACGGCCCGGTGTTCCTGCTCTTGAATAAAGTGGACCGCATCCACAAACAGCTTCTGCTGCCGCTCATCGAGCGCTACAACCGGGAATTCGAATTCGCCGAGGTCTTTCCCATCTCCGCCCTCACCGGCGAGGGCTGCCTGGACTTGGTGAATGCCTGGCTTGCGCGCTTGCCCGAAGCCCCGCCGCACTTTCCAGTCGATCAATTCACCGACCAGCCGGAGCGTTTCCTCGCCGCCGAGCTCGTGCGCGAAAAGGCAATCCTCATCACGCGCGAAGAAGTCCCCCACGCCATCGCCGTGTTGATCGATAATTTTGAGGAAACCGAAAAGCTGACGCGCATCCGCGCCACCATTTACGTCGAGCGCGAAGGACAGAAGGGAATCCTGATCGGCAAGGGCGGAGCCACGATCAAAAAAATCGGAACGCAAGCGCGCCTGGAACTTGAATCCATCCTCGGCGCGAAAATCTTCCTCGAGCTTACCGTCAGCGTGCAGCCACGCTGGCGCCAGAATCCAGCCCTCGTCCGCCGCCTGGACTGGCGCCGCGAACTCGAGCAGCTCGCCGCTTCTCAGGAATAAGTTGGGGATTTTGCCGCGCGTCGCGATGCTGCCTGAAGCTACTCGCGTGCCGGCGCAATGCCCAGCGTGCGCATTTTTCTGTACAAATGGCTGCGCTCGAGACCCAGCGCCTGCGCTGCCTTGGTCATGTTCCAGCGATTCTCTTCCAGCTTCCGCAGCACGAATTCCCGCTCGTACGCCGAACGCGCTTCCTGCAAGCTTTCATACGGTTTCTGCGGGCTTCTCGATGCTCCCCGAAATAGTTCGGGCGGCAGGTGATGCGGCTCGATCCGCGGCGATGGGCAAATGATTACGAGCCGCTCGACCAGATTCTTAAGCTCGCGCACATTCCCCGGCCAGGGATAATTGAGCAGCACCTCCAGCGCCGTGGCGCTGAATTCCTTCTGCTTCTTTCCGTACTCTTCGCAGAACTCCGCCAGGAAATGCGCCGCGAGAATGGGAATGTCCTCGGTGCGATCGCGCAGCGCCGGCACGTAAAACGGAATCACGTTCAAGCGGTAAAATAAATCCTCGCGAAATGCGTTGCGCCCGATTTCCTCCTCCAGCTTTTTGTTTGTCGCGGCAATCACGCGCACGTCCACGGTTACCGGTTGGTTCGACCCCAGCGGTTCCACACGCTGCTCTTCCAGCACGCGCAGCACCTTCGATTGCGTTTTCAGGCTCATGTCGCCGACTTCGTCCAGGAACAGCGTTCCGCCGTCCGCCTTCTGGAATTTGCCGGCCTTGTCGTCGCTTGCGCCGGTAAAGCTGCCCTTGCGGTGGCCGAATAATTCCGACTCGATCAGCTCTTCCGGAATTGCCGCGCAATTGACTTCCACAAACGGCAGCGCATTCCGCGAACTGCTCGCATGCAGCGCCCGCGCCACAAGTTCCTTGCCCGTCCCGCTTTCGCCGTAAATCAGAACGCGGCCATTCGTGGGAGCGGTCAGCGCGATCTGCTGCCGCAGCGCTTTCATCGGCACGCTGTTGCCGAGGATTTGGTGCCTCTCTTCGAGCTCAGCCCGCAATCGCCGGTTTTCGGCTTCCAAGCGGACGTACTCGAGCGCGTTGCGCACCACCAGGACAACTTTTCCGAGCGACAGCGGCTTCTCGATAAAATCAAACGCGCCCAGCTTCGTCGCGCGCACGGCCGTCTCGATATTCCCGTGCCCGGAAATCATCACCACCATGGGGGCCGCGTCGCGTCCCTGCAATCGTTCGAGCGTGTCCAAGCCATCCATTTTCTTCAGCCACACGTCGAGCAGAATCAGGTCGAAGCTACGCCGGTCAATCTCGCGCAGGCATTCCTCGCCGGATTCCACGGCCTCGACTTCGTAACCCTCGTCGCGCAAAAGTGCGCCGAGCGATTGCCGAATCCCGCTTTCGTCGTCAACGATCAGTATGGATGAAGGCATGGTGGTTGCAGTCGTGGATCGTTTCTACGCCGAGGTGCCCGCCTGCGTATGCGCGGCAGCGACCTCCGCCGCCGGAAAACGCATGACGAAGCGCGTCCCCGAAGGCAAATTATCTTCCGCTCGAATAGTGCCGTTATGTTCGGCCACAATGCGGCTTGCGATGGCAAGTCCCAGTCCCGTGCCGCGCTCCTTGGTGGAAAAATGCGGCAGAAACAGCCGCTCTTTGTCCGCCGGAGAAATTCCGTGCCCGCTATCGGAAATCTCGATTTCTACCGCGTCGCCGTCGCCTTCCACCCGCGTGGCCACGCGCAGCCGCCGAAATGTGATGCCCTCCATCGCTTCTGCCGCGTTATCAATCAAATTCGCCACTACGCGACGCATCAGCTCGGCATCCGCCCTCACCGCGGGAAGCGCCGCCGCGAGTTCCACCTGCACCGTGATTCCTTCCAGGCGCCCGCGGAACAAATCGAGCGCGCTCGTCACGATCGAGTTCAAATCCGCGGAAGCCAGCCGCGCGGAAGGGAATCGCGCGAACTGCGAGAATTCGTCCACCAGCGATTCGAGCGTTTGCACCTCCCGCTCGATCAGCCCGGCGCACTCCGCCACCAGCTTTTCGAAATCGCTCCGCGAAGCCTCCGCGTTCCGCGGCGTTCCTCGTTCGAGATGCCGCAGCAGGCGTTGCGCCGAAAGTTGGATGGGCGTCAGCGGATTTTTGATTTCGTGCGCGATGCGCTGCGCCACTTCCTGCCATGCGGCGGCTTTCTGCGCGCGCAGCAAATCGGTCAAGTCGTCGATGACCACTACAAATCCGGGGTTCGAGCGCCGCGGCCCGAGCGAACTCACCGTCACCGCCGCGCGCACGAGCCGCCCGGTCGTCGCGATTTCGATTTCCCGCGAAGCCGCTCCCATGCGCAGCGACCTGCGCATCAAATACAGCACCGCGCGCCCGGCCTCTTCGCCCAGCAGTTGCGTCACGGTATGAGCGTCGCGGGCGTAATCGCCCAGAATCGCCGCCACCGCCGAATTCACCCGCGCCACTTCTCCCGCGGAGTTCAGCGAAATCACGCCGGTGGGAATATTTTCGAGAATGGCCTCCATGAGTTTGCGGCGTCCCTCGCGTTCCTCGATGGCCTGCTCCAGGCTTTGCGTGAAGTCGTTGATTTGCCGCCGGCCCTCGCCCAGCTGCTCGGTCATGCGATTGAACGAACGCACCAGCGTGCCGAGTTCGTCCTGCGCCTGGACTTCGATGCGATGGTCAAAATTCCCGCGAGATATTTCGCGCGTGGCCTCGGCCAGCGCTTGAATCGGCACGGTCACCTGTTTCGAAAGGAAGAGGGCTACCCAGGTTGTGGTGAAGAGCAGCAGCAGCGTGATGAGGCCCAGGGTGAGCAAGATTTCGCGCTTGTAGCGGCGCAATTGTTGCTTCTGATCGGCGTAGGTCTTGGTCTGGTCTTCAATCTGCGCGTAACGCGCCAGAAAGTCCGGCGGAAGATCGCGCGCGGCATAAAGGGTTCCGTACTTTGCCGGAGCGCGGCCCGCCAGATAGAGTTGGTTGCCCGCCTGCCACACTTGCGCGCCGTTCCAAATCACTTGAAGCATCTTCGGCGGGATGGCGGTTGTATTTTGTGTTTCGGCGGCTCCCGCGGAGTTCTTGCCGTTGAAATTCCAGCCCTTCTCGAAGTCCATGCCCGCAATCACTTGGCCCTGCGCGTCCGCCATCCACGCTGCATCAGCCGTGCGGCTAAGCACCAGAAAACTTTGGTCCGGAGTGTCGCGCATGGCCGCTTCCGAGGCGAGGTTGTTCAGGCTGTCAAACTCGGCCTTGCCGAAATTGGCCAGAAGCCCCTGGCTTTGTTCGTTGGCTATTTCGAGCGGCCGCGGAAACCAAAGGTTTAGGGTGCGGTTCAGCAGCGCGTAACTGAAGAAAAACAAAAACACGACCGGAAGCAACGAGATGCCCATCGCGCCCAGCAGCATCTTCACCTTGAACCGGGAACCCAGCTGCCCGCTGCGCCGGTCGGACACCGTGCGCACCACCGTGCGCCCCAGAATCAGCGCGAAAACCACGAGTGCCGCAGCCAGCAGGGTCGTGAGCGAGAAGAAAATGAGCAGTGCGACGCCCTGCTCCGGGCGCAGCGGAATTTTCAGAGATCCCAGGGTGAAGACCGCGGCGGCCAGCAGCAGCAACACCACGCCGCCGATGGTCAGCCGCAGCTGCCGCTTCCATTTGGAGCGCGCTTCCGTCACCGGCGTTCCTCTATGTGGCGCCCGAGCGGGAAATTCCTAAGTTTACGAGCCTCTTCGGGGAAGCCAGCGGATGGTCGGATAAGCCTCTCCAGACGGCTCAGGGAGGCTTTCTCGATGAGTTTGGGTCCCAAGCGCCCGGTGCCGTGCAGCTTGGCTAGAGGCCGCTCTGCGGTCGCCCAGGAGGCATTCTGAGTGAAGGTTGTTGCATGGATGACTTCAGAACGAGTCTGCCCCGGCCAGCGATACTGCGGGGAAAGGGACGTAAATAGGACGCTAAGGTGCTTATTTAGAGGCAGTTGAGCACCAGATGTCCGGGCTATCCTGTCCCGTGAACTATTCGCACCGCTGCGAGGTCCCCGCGGATTTCGTTTGCGGGCCGGATTCAGGCAAATAGTCGCGATTTCGACCGGATTAGCCATCAGAAAGCACAATAACGGGGGTCTTTTCGTGTGTCAAGGGATGTGTTGCGCGCTTGCCACACTACTGTGGCTGTCTTGCGCACATCGCCTGGCCGCGCAACTCACAGCCCAAATCGCCCAAGTCTCACCCTCGCGTTCGCTCAAACTCTCCCATGAATTGCGTCAGCGACTCCACGGCCTCAACCGTCACCGCGTTGTAAATGGACGCCCGCATCCCGCCGACCGACCGGTGTCCCGCCAGTCCAACGAACCCCGCAGCCGTGGCTTCCTGCGCAAACTCCTTTTCGATCGCTTCATCGCCTCCCGCCACTCGGAAAACGACGTTCATCTTCGAGCGCGACTCCTTCTCGACCGGGCAGGAATAATATCCGCTCGCATCAATTGCGCCGTACAGCAGTTTGGCTTTCGCGTCATTTCGCTTGCCCATCGCTGCAGCGCCGCCTTCGCTTTCGATCCATTCAAGCACCAGCCCCACGATATACACCGCAAATGTCGGCGGCGTGTGGTACAGCGAGCGCTCCTTGATGTGCGTGCGATACTGCAGCACGGTAGGCAGGTTTTTGTCCGCGCGCTCGGCCCAGTCGCGCCGCACGACCACAACCGTAGCTCCCGAAGGCCCCAGATTCTTCTGCGCTCCGGCAAATATCAGCCCGAACTCCCGTACTTCCACGCGCCGCGAAAGTATGTCAGACGACATATCCACGAC
>Ga0302324_100002459_pt1 | contig 42778 bp, 42 predicted proteins | sample Palsa_T0_1_FD_201949 | JGI IMG/M metagenome (GOLD analysis project Ga0302324, IMG submission 201949) | Peat permafrost microbial communities from Stordalen Mire near Abisko, Sweden - Palsa_T0_1 | ecosystem: Environmental > Terrestrial > Soil > Palsa > Peat permafrost | place: Sweden: Abisko... | reverse complement strand
GGTCCCCGCGGCAGCGCCGGTGCACGCCCGGATGGCGCCGGGAAGATCCCCACATTGGCGAAGCGGGAGCGCGTCGCCGCGTGAACGACGCCAGGCCGGTAGTGGACGTGCGCCAGCGAATCATCTTCGCGTTGGGCGGCGGCGGCTTCACGATGGAGCCGGCCAACCCGCTGCTCGATGACTTCGTGCTGTCCCTCGCCGACGTCGGCGAGCCCCGCGTCCTCTTCCTGCCCACCGCCTCCGGCGACGCCACCGCCCAGATCAACGCCTTCAAGGCTCGCTTCGGCGAGCGCGCGTGCGCGGGCGAGTACCTGTCGCTGTTCCGCCTGCGCGAAGCCACCCGCTCGCTCGAGGAGATCGTGCTGAGCCAGGACATCGTGTACGTGGGGGGCGGGTCCATGCGCAACCTCCTTGCGCTGTGGCGCGCCCACGGACTCGACCGCCTGCTGGTCCAGGCGTGGCAGCGCGGCACCGTGCTCGCGGGCTTGAGCGCCGGCGCCATGTGCTGGTTTCAGGGAGGCATCACCTGCTCGAGTGGCGCCCCCGAAGCGATCGACGCCCTGGGCCTGCTGCAGGGCTCGCTGAGCGTCCACGCCGACGGCGAGCCCGAGCGCCTGCCCGCGTGGCTGGCGGCCGTGCGCGAGGGCAGGCTGCCCGGCGGGTGGGCGCTCGACGACGGCGTCGGGCTGCTGTTCCGCGGCGAGCGCCTCGAGCGCACCGTCAGCTCGCGCCCGGGAGCGGGCGCACAGCGGGTGGACGCGATCGCCGGCGAGCTGGTGCGCAAGCGCCTGGAGGTCGAGCTGCTCGGGGATGGCCCCCGCGCGACCCTCGGCGGCTTCGACGAGTCCGTCGAGGAGCTGCGCCGCGTGAACCGCATGCGCCGCGGCGGCTCACGCGGGCGCTGAGCGCCGGGCGGCGCGGCGCCGGGCGCGGCAACTCACACCCCATTCACGCCCGTGCCCGGCGAGCGCAAAGCGCACCGGCAGGGCGTTCGAACAGGCGTCCAAAACCACCCAGATGTGCGTAAGTTCCCGCGGGAATCCGGCGAATAGCCCGAAAAGGACGACATCAATTGCCCGAAACGGGCAGTCGGCGTGGTCCCAAAAGAACAACACCGCATCCTCAATGCAACCCTCACACAACTCATCCGACAGGCGTTTCGACCGGCCGTTTCGCTGCGTGTCGTCCGGTTACATGGCGGATGGTTGCTCCTGCCAGGCCACGGTGCCCGCAAGCGTGGTCGCCGCGGCCTGGGCTCAGGAGCTCGGGCGGGCCCCCGCCCGCGAAGACCGGTTCTTCACCTTCGTCTGGGACGGCGGCCAGTGGCTCGGGTACGGCCTGCGCGACGGGGGCGTGCGCGGCGTGTACTGCCCCGAGCACAACGCCAGGCGCACCGAGCGCTCGAGCGAGCCCAGCGTCGGCGTGTCGTCCTGAGCGGCCCCTATGGGTCGACGCGCTCGAAGATGGCCGCCAGGCCCTGGCCGCCGCCGATACACATCGTCTCCAGCCCGAGCCGCGCGCCGCGCCTGTGCATCTCGCGCAGGAGGGTTGCGAGGATGCGCGCGCCGGTGGCCCCCACGGGGTGCCCGAGGGAGATGCCCGAGCCGTTCACGTTGACCCGCTCGAAGCCGTCGCCGAGCTCCCACTCCCGCACCACCGCCAGCACCTGTGAGGCGAACGCCTCGTTCAGCTCGATCAGGTCGATCTGCTCCAGCGTCAGACCCGCCCGCTCCAGCGCGAGCCGCGTGGCCGGGATCGGCCCGATGCCCATCGTCTCCGGGGCCACCCCCGCCACCCCCCAGGAGACCAGCCGCGCGAGCGGCCGCAGGCCGAGCTCGGCGGCCCGCTCCGGATGGGTCACCACACACACGGCCGCACCGTCGTTCTGGCCGCTCGAGTTGCCCGCCGTGACCGTCGCCTGCGGGTCGCTCGCGCCCATGATCGCCCGCAGCCGCGCGAGCGCCTCGAGCGTGGTGTCCGCGCGCGGATGCTCATCCGTGTCCACCACCGTCTCGCCCGAGCGGCCGGGGACGGATACGGGCACGATCTCCTGGGCGAACGCCCCGCTCTGCTGGGCCGCAACCGCGCGCTGGTGGGAGCGCAGCGCCACCTCGTCCTGGTCCTCCCTGGAGATCCCGTACTCGCGGCGGACGTTCTCCGCCGTCTCCAGCATCCCGCCCGGCACGGGGTGGTTGATCCCACCCGCGCTCACCCGCGCGCGTTCGAGCCGATCCTCGAGCTTGAAGGCGCCGCCCTTCACCCCCCAGCGGGGACGCGTCGAATAGAACTCGGCCTGGCTCATGCTGTCCGCGCCGCCCGCCAGCACCAGCTCGGCGGCCCCCGTCCCCACCTGCATGCACCCGTACACCACCGCCTGCAACCCCGACCCGCAGCGGCGGTCGATCTGCAGGCCCGGCACCTCGATCGGCAGGCCCGCGTCGAGCGCCGCCACCCGGCCGATCGCCGGCGCCTCGCCGCTGGCGTAGCACTGGCCCATGATCACGTCGTCCACGTCCTCGCCCCGGAGGCCGGTTCGCGCGACCAGCTCACGAATGACCGTCGCCGCCAGCGCCGCCGCTCCCACGTCGCGGAGCACGCCGCCGAAGCGCCCCACCGGGGTGCGCAGGGGCTCGCATATGACTGCGTCTCTGGTTGTCATGGCTGGATCGGGTACCTCCGGAAGGGGTGTGCCGGGCGCACCCTACCGGTCGCGTCCGTGCGGCGAATCGAGGCATATCACTCAATGTGTCGCGGGTGGCCGCCAGATCCAGAGATCGGCGGGGCGCCGACGATTTGTAGTGTGTTTTGCGCTACGTTGTGTCGATGGCATCGGCTCCCCATCCCCTGTCCCTACGTCTCGGACGGGACGGACTGAACGCCCTTGACGAGATTGCCAGGCGGCGAGGCTTGAGCCGCGCCGAGGCGGCACGACAAGCGATCACCGAGACGGCGGAGCGTGAGCGCCGGCGCGGCGGACTTGCCTCGGAGGCGCGCCGCCTCATGCGCGACAAGGACTACTTGCGAGAAGCACGTGAGGTGGCCGGCCTGATGGAGCAACTGCGTGGTTCGTGGTGATGTCCATCGCATCAAGCTACCGGGCACGCGTGGCCATGTTCAGGAGGGTCGCCGCTATGCGGTGATCGTCCAAGCCGACGATCTGCTCGCCCTCTCCACAGTCGTCATATGCCCCACCTCGCGTTCGGCCTTCCCGGCGAGTTTTCACCCAGAGATCACGGTCGCCGACCAGCCAACGCAGGTTCTCTGCGAGATGGTCGGCGCAGTGGACGCTCGTGCTCTCGGCGAGCGCGTCGGACACCTGATGCACGACGAGCTGCACGCCCTCGAGGACGCCTTGCTGCTGGTGCTCGACTTGCCATAGCCCAAGCGCAGACTCAACGACGATTCAGGGCACGACCCGAAGTGGCCAGGACTCGTCCCCCGCGAGCGGAGGATCGGTGTCGTCGTAGATGCGGGCCGCAGCGAGCCTGCCGTTCGGACCCCGCACGTACACGGCGACCCCGGCCTCCGGCGCCAGCTCCGTCCTGCCCCAGCGCACCACGTTGTACTCCAGCGCGCACGCGCGCCCGTCGTCGATCACTGCGCAGTGCTCCAGCGGGATACCGCCGCCGTTCGAGAACAGCAGCTCATAGAACGAGCGCAGGCCGTCGACATGTGTGTGGACGTGGCGGCCGCCCGCGGGCTCGCGGGCGTACCCGTCGGGTTCGAAGGCCGCCACGATCGCGTCCACGTCGGCCGCCGCGAGCGCACGCTGGTAGTCGCCCACGACGTCTGACCCACGCAAGTCCGGGTCGGGCTGCAACAGAGGCGGACGGTGGGCATGGCGGCCGGCGAGCGGCCAGCTGCTGAAGTAGATCCGCAGCTCGTCGATCCGCCCATCGGACCGGCGGTCGGCCACGATCGCGACGGGAAGATCCACTCGCCCGTTGCGAGCGTCGAAATGGAGCACCACCTCCTCGAAGCCGCGCCGCTCGGTGATGACGTGCTCGACGTCCTCGACCGTGACGTCGTGCCGTCGGAGCCACGAGCTCGCGTCCGACACGAACGCCTCGAAGGCTCGTGCGCCCTTGACGCGCCCGCGCACGGGGTCGTGGAGCACGGGCACGGCGGCGAAGGACTTCACCAGCGCATCGGGCTCCCCCGCCATCAGACCGTCGAAGTACGGGACGCTCACGAGCTCGTGGCGCCCGTTCTCCTCCAGCCGCTCGAGCACCGGCGCCGAGAACAGCTCAGGGGTGAACGGCATTCCGCCAGCGCCTCACATTCCCACCTACGTGAGCCTACGCCGCCCTGAGACTGGGGTCGAGGTCCGCGTCGGCATAGAACGCCGAGTGGTCGCCCGCCTCCCACGCCTCGCGCAGGCCGGGCGCACCGAGATCCCAGTCGGGCCGGATCTCGCGCGTCACCTCGCGAAGGTCGTGACGAAGGTTCTCGAACGAGGGTCTGCCCCAGAACCAGTAGCCGTTGTAGACACTGTGGATGACGAGTCCCGGCTTGAGCACGAGGGTGTGGGGGATCATGGGGTCGTGGTGGGGGTCGGTGTACTCCTGGATGTCGAGGTCCTTCTGCACCTTGCGTCCGGCATCGGAGAGGAACGTCCACTGGGCGCCGACCGAGGCCCGAAACTCGCGAGACTCGACGATGTTGTCGGTGGAGATCGTCACGACCTGGGTGTAGGCGACGGCGATCTGCGGATAGGCGCCTGCCAGTTCGAGGTGCTGCTGATGGTCCTTCGGGCAGTAGTGCCCGCGCGAGAGCACGAGCACCATCGGGTCGTTCCCCTGCAGCTCGCTCAGCTTGTGGCGGGTCTTGGTGTGGGCGGTCAGTTCGTAGTCCGGGAACCGGCCGCCGGGGACGATGTCTGAGCGCATGGTTGGAGCTCCTTTCACTCCGCCGTGCCGGCGACCACGAGCTGCTGGCCGCCGTCGACGTCGAACGTAGCGCCGGTGAGCGCTGTGTTGGACATGATGTGTACGGCCAGGGCGGCGACGTCGGCTGGTCCGACGACGCGCCCGATCGGAAGTGTTTCCCGGAGCTGGTCGCGGCGCGCTTGGAGCGCGTCGCCGAGCAGCGACGCCGACAGGCCTGTGTCGACGAAGCCCGCGGCGATCAGGTTGACTCGAACCGGCGCGAGTTCGAGTGCCAGGTTGGCCGTGAGGGCCGGGAGTGCGGCGTTGACCGCCGAGCTGATGCTGAGGCCCGGGCCCGTGTCGTGCGCACCGATGCCACACATGGACAGCAGCGTGCCTCCGGGACGGACCTTGCCCGCAGCCTGGCGGGCGACGCCGAGCATCAGCATCGGATGCTCCGCGAGCGCGCGGCGGGCTTCATCGAAGTCCATGTCGGCGAGCGTTGCGTAGTAGGCGCGACCGGCTGTCACCATCACGTGGTCGATCGGTGCCTCGAGGTGTGCGAAGAAACCCTCCAGGGCATCGGGATCGCCGGCATCGAACGCCGCGGTGCTCAGCGCGCCAAGCTCGGCTGCCGCGCTCTGCAGACGGTCTGGATTGCGGCCGGTGAGGACTATCTCTGCCCCCTCGGCCTTCGCGCGCCGGGCCGTCTCCAGCCCGATGCCGGAGCTACCGCCGATCACGACGACGGTTTGCCCGCGCAGCTCCGGCTCGCGCTCGATGGTCGGGACCGTTGCGGTGCTCATCGTCTCTCCCTCCGTCAGCTCGCCATCGGCGGTCCCGCGCCGACCGCCTTGGACGCTGCCGCGATCTCGCCCCGGAGCGCCTTCAGCGCGGCGACGTAGATCTCCGAGAACGTGGGGAACGGCTGGATCGTGTCGGCGAGAACGTTGATTGGGATGTGGGCGCGGATGGCGAGCGTGGCCTGCTGCAACCACTCGCCCGCCTCGGGACCGAGCGCGAAGGCGCCCGTCAGCCGCTCGCCGTCGCTGAGCAGCGTCAGGAAGCCGTTGCTGTCGGCGTACTCGCGCGTGTAGGTGGCGGTCTTCGCGACCCCCGACAGGGGGACCATCGCGGTGAAACGGCCGGCGGAAGCGCCCACCGACGCGGCCTGCGGGTCTGTGTAGGTGACACGCGGAACGGCCTCGTAGTTGGCCTTTCGTGGCTCGCCGAGGATGTTCGCGGCGACCACCTCGCCCTGGTACTTGCCGACGTGGGTCAGCGGCCACAGGCCGTTCACGTCGCCGATCGCCCACAGATTCTCCGCCGCGCGCAGGTGCGCGTCGACCGGAACTCCGTGCGGGTCCTCTTCCACGCCGACGGTCTCAAGGCCGAGCCCCTGCACCCGCGGACGCCGGCCGGTGGCGACGAGCAGCTTCTCGCCGCGCAGCTCGCGCCCGTCGTCGATCTCAAGGACGTAGTCCTCGCCGTCGCGTCGTGCGGCGGTCGCGTTCGCCGATAGGGCGAGCTCGATACCTTCGCGGCCCAGAACCTCTCCGAGCGCCTCACCCACCGGCGCCGGTTCCCGCGAGAGCACGCGCTCGGACATCTCGACCACCACCACCTCACCGCCGAGCCGGCGAACGGCCTGTGCCATCTCCACGCCGACCGGCCCACCGCCCAGGATCAGCAGCCGCCGCGGGACGGCCTTCATCGACGTCACCTCGCGGTTGCTCCAGACGCCGTCGAGCTCGCGCAGGCCCGGCACGGGCGGTATGACCGGATCGGCGCCGTTTGCGAGGACCACATGCTCGGCGGTGTGCCGCACGCCGTCGACCTCCACGACGCCCGGACCGGCGAGCCGCCCGCTGCCGCGCAGCAGGTCGATGCTGTGGTCGGCCAGCCAGCTCTCCTGTCCCGCGTCGGAGTAGTTGGAGACCTGGAAGTCACGCCATGCGAGCGCCTCCTTGACGTCGACCTCGGCGCTCGCAGCGGCCTCGCGCGCCCCATGCACCGCCTCGCCGGGGCGCAGGAGGGTCTTCGAGGGAATGCAGGCCCAGTAGGAGCACTCCCCTCCCACGAGCTCGCGCTCGACGATTGCCACGCGCAGGCCGCTCTCCGCCAGAGCGCCCGCACAGTGCTCGCCCGGCGAGCCGCCACCGAGGACGATCACGTCATAGTCGCTGTTCATACCGGCAGCTCCTCGCCGGCTCGCTCACGCAGCATCAGCGTCTCCTTTCAGCGACCGGGCAGCCGCGCGCTCTCGCTGCTCACGGCGCATACTTTCGTTCCCATCCCCGTAGAAGTCAAGGCCCCGGCGCCGGTGGCACGTGGCCGACCTCGCCATCGGTGCCGATCTCGATCACGGGGTGATCGGTGGGCTCCAGCCAGCGCAGCACGTGCAGGAGATCGGGGATGTGCAGCGCGACGCATCCCTCGGTCGGCCCTTCCACCCAGGCGTGCAGGAAGATCCCCGAGCCGGGCGCTTGCGGCCCTGAGATCGTCGGGTCCTCGTTGTAGTCGATCACCGCGAAGTAGGGATAGGCCGTCGTCTCGGTCCACAGCGCCTCCGACCAGGCCGCAAAGGGCGGTGTCGAATCGCAGTTCACGTGCACGAACCGGCTGTACTGGCCGCTGTAGGGATCCTCGTCCCACCAGTCGCCGCAGACGAGACGGTGGTAGGGCTCGTGCAGGCCGGCAGGCCTCGGTTCGTTCCCGTAGATGGTCAGGCCGAACGGGTACACGCCGGTCGGGGTCGCGTGGTCGCCCTCGCGTCGGACGTCGCGCAGATCACCGGAGCCGATCTCGGCCTGCCAGGCTCCGAACACCGGCTCCCACGGCGCGGATGCGCTCGCCCTCTGGAAGCTCCGGAAGCTCGCGAGGTAGCCGGGCGGGTGATATGTCGGGCTCGAGACCACGATCAGCTGACGGGCCGACGAGGGGATCGAGAAGCGCGAACCCGGAGCCTGCGAGCCCGGGGCCTGCATGTTCCCGGCTCTGGCCTGGGCGGACAGACACGTGAGGCTCAGGACAGCGACCACGATTGCCGAGATGGCCCGCCGGCGGGCGGCTGCACGTGCGGGCGGCATCGCCAGAGTCTTGCATCGCGGAAGTTGGGATCGCGAGCCCGGCGGACCGCCCGCTCCGATCGGCCTGTGATGGATTGGCCTGTGCTGTCGTAGTTAGGGTGATGAGCGCTCTCGTGTCCTCTTTTGATCAACCGTCCTCGCGGGCTGGAGGGGCACCGCGCCAGGGCGTTCTCGACCCGGCCGCGTTCGACGCGCTGTTCAGGGATTGCGCGGCCGACGTTCACGGGTATCTGATCTCTCTGCTCGGAGATCGCGCGGCGGCTGAGGATGCCACGGCGCTCGCGTTCGAGCGGCTCTACCGTTCGCGCTCGCGTCTCGACCATCGCCGGGGCACGCCCCGCGCGTGGCTGTTCGCCATCGCTCGCAACGCGGCGCTCGATGAGCTGCGTTACCGGCGGCGAAAGGGCAGCTACGGCCTCCGGGAGGATCTTGTCGAGGATAGGGCCTCAGGTGACGCGCTCGAGGAGGTGGAGCGTCGCGCGACGGTGCGTGATGCGCTCGCATCGCTGCCGCTTCGCGAGCGCGAGCTCGTGCTGCTGAAGTTCCATGGCCAGCTCTCCAACAGCGAGCTTGCGCGTGCTCTGGGTATCAGCGAGTCCAACGCCGGTACGCGGCTTCACCGCGCGCTCACGCAGCTGCGCGCACACTGCGCCGCGACCGGGCGGGAGGAGGTCGCATGAGGATCGTTTCGTTTCCAGCCGATGAGCCGCTGCCCGGTCAGGAGGCGTGGATCGCGAGCCTTGAAGATGCGCTGCGCGGTGAGTCGCAGGATCCAGACGCGGGCGCATGGCGGGAGCTGCGCGATGACGTGCGTTCGCTCGCTCCCGTGATGACCCCGGCGTTCGAAGGGAGCCTTGCACAGGGGCTCGAGCGACTTGGCGCCCTTCAGGGTGGCGCGGTGCAGGCCGATACGCGGCCCCCGGGTGAGGCACTCGCCGACACACGTCTTCGCCGCGGTCGGCGCTCGCTCGCAGCTCACCGGCGCCCAGCTCTTGCCGCGGCCGCGACGGCGGCCGTCGCGCTCGTCGCCGCGGTGCTGATCGCCGCATCGCACGGGTCGGGGTGGATCGCGTCGGCCCCCGTGGAGAGGACGCCCGCCGCTGCTCAGGGCGCAAGCCGTCCTCTTCCAAGCACGCCGGCGCAAGGCGCCGCCACATCGGCGCCGGCCTCCAAAGCGGTTGAGGCATCGCCGGCGCTCGGCGCCGTGAACGCTGCCGGAGCGGCCTCGGCGCCCGGCCGCGCGCAACAGCTCGCGGCCTCGGTCACGCTGGGCAGCACCGCGGCGAATCTGCAAGCGATATCCGACCAGGTGGCACAGCTCGCAGTACGTGACGGCGGCTACGTGCAGTCATCCAACGTGCAGGTGCAGCAGCAGGGTGCAAGCGAAGCCACGCTTGCGCTCAGGCTGCCCAGCGCGCAACTCGGCGCCGCGCTTGGAGCGATCGGTCGTCTGGCTCCGATACGCGCGGAGAATCAGTCCCTGCAGGACATCACCGATGCCTATGACGCCGCTCGCCAGCAACTGAGCGACGCCGAAGCTGAACAGCGGGCGCTGCTGCGTGCACTCGCAGCGGCAACAACCGAAGGGCAGATCGACAGCTTGCGCCAGCGGCTGTCAGCATCCCGCGCCGCCGTCGCGCGATCACACGCCTCGGTAAATGCGGTCTCTCAGCGTGCGAGCACGGCCGAGGTTGAAGTGAGCATCCTCGGCGACGTGCGCGCCGGCAGCGAAGGACTCACGCTGCATCGAGGGCTGCACGATGCCGGTCGCGTGCTCGTGGTGGCGCTGATCGTGATCCTGATCGCGGCCGCAATACTCGTGCCGCTGGCCCTCGTGCTGGCCGCACTGGCTGTTGGCGGGAGCGCCCTGCGTCGCTACCGGCGCGAGCGCGTGCTGAACGATCACTGAACGGAGCCCGCGGCTGGGTGCGGGTCGTCTGGGCTGGGACCCGCCGGGCCCGGTTCACACGCCGAGCGTGGCAGGCGCGCCGAGATCCAGCCAGCGCACGTGCTCTGCGAAACCATCGGGCGCTGCCGCGAAAGCCCGCTCGGCGGCCGCTCGTCCCTGACGAAAGTGCTTCCAGCCCTCGTAGTGGATCGGCACGACGGTGTGCGCATGCATTGACGCGCAGAGCGCCGCGGCGTCCTCTGCCGTCATCGTGTAGCGCAGAGGTCCGGAGAGAGGGAATCTCACGCCGCCGAGGTGGACGATCGCGGTGCCGACGTCGAGTCGCCGCGCGACATCCCAGACCCCCTGGTAGAGCACCGTGTCACCGGAGATCCACAGCATGCCGTGCTCCTGGCCCTCCCAGCGCAGCGCAAAGCCGACCACATCGCCCACGATGGGACGGCTGAGCGGCGGGCCGTGCCGGCAGGGAGTGGCGGTGACCTCGATCGGGGAACGACCCTCGTGCTCGAGTCTTGTGGTCGCCCAGGGGGCGAGTCCCCGAGCGTTGCCCCCCAGGCGCCGCCCGCCCGCCTCGGTCGTGATCACGGTCGCTGCCGACGGCAGCAGCGCACGTCCTGCGGGGTCGAGGTTGTCGTCGTGCTGATCGTGGCTCAGCAGCACCGCATCCACCGGGCCGATATCGCCGGCTCCGATTGCGGGCCCGGTCAGCTTGCGCGACATCGTGCCCCAGCCGAAGAAGTAGCGCCGGCCCGGAGGGTCAAAGGTCGGATCGGTGAGCAGCCGCCAGCCACCGGCCTCGATCAGCACCGTCGGTCCGCCGATGTGGGTGATGCGGACCTCGCTCATGCGATCGGACCCGGTCCTGCATGGGGAGGCGCCATCGCCGAAGTCCTACCAGGAGCGGGTCAGGAAGCTATTCAACGCCCGCCGGAACCGATGCGGGCTGCTGCGGGCGCTCGCCGAGGTCGACCCGTTGGCTCAGCTCGAGAATCAATTTATTCGTGAGTGCAACGTCGTCCAGCATCGGGCAGTGCCCAAGGCCATCGAGCGGGATCCACTGTGCGGCTGGCACGAGGCGATGGAAGCGCTCGGCATAGCCGGGCCAGGGAAGGATTCGATCCTTCGTGCCCCACGCGATCTGCACAGGGACGTCGATCTCTCCGAGCTCCCCGAACCCTGTCGAGGTGAGGTACTCAAGCGACGGCAGGTAGATCGGGCAGGCGGCGGCGGCCTCGGCCATCTCCACGGCGAGTGCTGGGGGCAGGTCGGCCGGGTGCACGGCGACGTCTCGCAGCGCGAATGCACGGAAGCGCCGGCGACGCATCAGCTGCGCTCCGCCGGGGCCCAGGAGTTTGTGCATTTTGTAGCTCTGCCGGAACAGCCGCGCGAGTCGCTTCGTCTCCCGCCCCCCGTGGGTCCATCCGCCGGCGGGTGACAGGGCGGTCACCGACAGCGCGCGCCCGCGCGCGGCTAGCTCGAGGGCGAGCCAGCCGCCGAGCGAGTTGCCGACGATGTGAGCGCGCTCGAGGCCCGCCGAGTCCATGTCGCGCTCGAGCGCGTCGGCCATCGCCTCGGGTGTCGCGGGTGACCCCGCGAGGTACTCAGGGCCACCGTGGTGTCCGAGCAAGTTCGGCACCAACACCTCGTGCTCTTGCTCCAGGGCCGGCAACAGCGGCCTCCAGATCCCCCAGCTCGCCGAGAAACCGTGGATCAGAACCATCGGCGAGCCGCTGCCGGCTCGGTGCATCGCAGGCGTTGGCATCCTCAGATCGTAAACGACCGCGCTCCGCGGGCGCATCTCAACTCGCCGAGTAGACGACCGTCACGTCGGCCTCGAGCTGGCAGGTGTTGCTGGTTTCCTGCGCCTTGTGCGCCTTCTTCTTGCTCTTGTGTCGTTTCGGCTTCGCGGGGATCGGCGTGAGCTGACCGCTCGTGCTGCCGCTCGCCGCCGGCGTGTTCGCGCTCCCCGAAACGCCGGCCGCCGCGACGCCGGGCAGGAATCCCACGCCGCAGAAGCCGAGGTAGTCGTCGCTCTCCTCGGTGAAGCTCTGCAGCGGGCCGAGCGTCAGCGAGAACTGCTGCGCGACCATCTGCGCCTTCGCCTGCGCGTCGCCTATCGCCGCCGTGAGTGCCTCGTTGTAAGCGGCCTGCTGCTGGGCGTCGGTTGCCCCGGAGGGCACCGACTCGCCGCCAGTGCCGTTGACGCTGATCTGCTGACCGGTCGCCGCGACCGCCGTGCCCAACAGGGCGAGCGTCGCTGCGCCGGAGAGTGCAAGCGCTCTGAACATGCTGGCTCCCTTCCTAGATGAGTGGTGCCCACAGCGTAGGTCGCTGGCGCGGCAGCGCCCCACAGCGGCGTTTCACAGTGCCGATCGCAGCCCCGCTCAGGGCAGGCCGGCCTCGGCACCCGGACCGATGGCCGTCCACACGAGTCCCTCGCGCGTGCGCGCGTGCGGCGGAGCTGTCTGCATGCTTGGCACGCCCGCGGGCGCCCGGCCCGCTGCCGGCGCGCGTCGCTCGACCGACGGGAGCAGCGCTCGGCGCGAGCGCCCCACGCCGTACCAGCTGCGCGTCACGAAGCCGGCGAGCAGCGCTATGAACTGCCCACCCCAGTAGAGCGGGGGCAGCAGCACGATGAAGTCAGGGACGGTGTGCTCGAGCAGCGCGTAGACGATCGCGCAGCACAGCATCAGGATCGTCGCGACCTGCAGCAGGGCGTGGTCCCAGTGCCAGCGGTGATCGTTGTGCTTGCGGGTGACCTTGTAGATGGGCTTGCGGTGCGGGCCCCCCAGGATCGCCTGCAGGGTGGCCTTCATGTACACGGGCGTCATGCCGCTCCACATGATCCGCACGCGCCACAGTTCGCGGATCGGGCGCCGCTGGCGCAGCCGGCGGTCGTTGTACGGCCGGTTCATCGCCATCAGCCAGGCCTCGGTGGCCAGCACGAGCGGAAGCATGTGGATGGCGAAGCCGCTGAAGTTGGTTATGAACGGCGGGTGGCCGAGCAGGGCCAGCACGATGCTCGGGACGTAGACGAGCGTCGCGAACGAATGCAGGTAGTAGGCGATCATCTCGTAGAAGTGCGCCCTCTGACGGACGTTCAGGCCGCGAACTTCGCCCCACAGCATCAACCGCACGGTGTCCATGGCCCATGTTCCGCGTTGCTTGTAGACGTTGGGCAGGTCCTCGGGCGAGTGCTGGGCCACCGCGCCCACGATCGGCAGATAGCACGACTGCCAGCCGCGCCGCAGCGCCTCGACACCCGACTGCAGATCCTCGACCAGATTCCAGTCGGGAAACAGGCCGATGTCCTCAAGCGCCTCGCGGCGCCAGAGCAGACCCGAGCCGCACGGAAAGGTGGCGTTGGCGGCGTTGCGTGAGAGCATCTGGCCGCGGTAGAACATCGCCTCGCGGTTGTTGAAGGGATCCCCCGGGCCGACCTGCGCTTCCTTCACCGTCTGCACGAAGGCGAGACGCTCGTCGTGCTCGAGCTGCCCCATCGTGTGTCTGAGAAAGGCGGTCGTGCCGAGCTCGTCGTCGCAGTCTCGCGTCTCGATGTAGCGCATCTCGGGATGCTCGAGCAGGAGCATGCGCACCGCCGAGTTGAGGTTGCCGGACTTGGCGGCGCCATCGCGTCCGGGCGCGAACCGCGGAGGTGGCGAGTGGTAGAGGACCGGCCAGGACTGAAGGGCCTCGGCGAGCTTCGGATCGTGGCCGTCATCGGTGACCACAACCACCATCTTCTCCAGAGGCCAGTCCTGCTCGAGCACCGATGCGATCGTGCGCAGCACGATCGGGACGGGCTCGCCGCAGCAGGGGATGACGATGCCGACCGGCTGCTCGGCTCCATAGGCCACGAGGCGAGGCTCGGGAACCGTGCGCCGCCAGAGATTGAAGATGCTCAACCAGCCGAGAATCAGGGTGGACAGGTTGGCGAGCAGAAAGGGCCACGCGAGCCACGGGAGAGCGTTGTTCGTCCTCGTGATCAGCCAGGGCACATAGATCAGCGAGGCGATCACATATGCCACGCTCGCGCCGCGCAGCAGCCAGTGCTTGCCGATCGGCGGGTAGGCGTCGCCGTGGGCGCGCGCTGAGAGCGCGATCGGACAGGACGGCGCGATCTGCACGCCGTCTGGGAGCGCCGGCGGCGACGGCTCGGTGTAGGGGCCGTCCGCATCGGCGGCAATCGAAAACACGATTTGAGATCGGCCTCGGGGCATCCCGATGTGAGCGCCGCAATCTGGCGCCCGAATGCCCGATTCCCAAGCGCCTAAGCGCACTAATGGCGGCACATCAGTTTGACGATGAGGATTCCCATGAAGATCGGAAACGATCAGGCCGGCGGCACCCCGAGGAGCGCCACTTGACCGCTCTCTCGCGCCCGGCGCGCCGGGGGTGCTCGGCCCGACACGGCGTGCCGCTGCTCGCCGCGCTCCTCGCATCGTTCTTCCTGTGGGCGGCCCCGCCGGCGCCTGCGAGCACTCAGGCGATGACCATGCAGCTCCACGAGGCCGCTTCCCCGGTCGCCGCTCCCTACTTCCGCGTCGCTGCGAAGCCCGGCCGGCGTCAGCTCGTCGGCACGATCGAGCTTCTCAACCGCACGAGCCATCCGCTTGCGGTGAGGCTTGATCCGGTCGACGCGGCCACCGCGAACACGCTCGGATCGCTCTACGGCGCCGCCGGCGAGCCACTCCACAGATCGGCTCTCTGGCTGCGTCTCGGCAGTCCCCGCGTGAGCGTTCCCGCAGGCGGCAGCCGGACCGTCTCGGTGGCAATCGATGTCCCGGGCTCAGCCGGGGCCGGGGACTTCCTCAGCGGCGTCTCGGTGCAGAGCATCCAGGGCTCCTCCGCATCTGAAATACAGCGCGACGTCGCCGGCGTCGAGCTGCTGCTGCCCGGCCCGCGCAAGGCTCGTCTGAGCTTCACCGGCGCACAGGTCCAGCGCGCGCACTCCTCGATGCTGTTCTCGCTGTTCGCCACCAACAGCGGCAACGTGATTCTCAAACAGGTCCATGGCAACGTGACGGTGACTGAGGGCGCACACTCGGTTGTGTCCTCGCCGATCGGCCCGGGAACGTTCGTTTCGCACACGAGCATCGAGATGCCGATCGAAGCCACCCACGCCCGCCCGGCGAGGGCCGGCACGTATCGCGTACGCGCGCAGCTGCGCTACAAAGACAAAGTCGCAAACCTGGACACGCTCGTGCGCTTTCCGGGCGGGCCCAGCGGGCAGACCGGCGCCTTGCGAGGCGTCGATCTCGGGATCGCATCGGTGCTGTTGGGAGCGCTGCTGGCACTTCTGCTCGCGCTCGCCGTGCGCTCTCGTCGTCGCCGCCATCTGCTCTCCCATCGGGCCACCCTGCGGCTGCTCGAGCGCATGCTCCCGGATTTCGAGGAGCGCGGACAGCCGCTCAGCGTGATTCGGCTCGCCGTGAACGAGCCATCGAGATCGAAGAACCGCCGGCTCGCCGGGCTGCTCCGGCGCGGACTGTTGACAACGGACACGGTCTGCGACCTGTGGGGACAGGGCCTCCTCGTCGTTCTGCCCGACACGACCGGCGAGGACGCCGGCGATCTGTGCGACGAGTTCGGACGGCTGCTCGCAGGTGCCGGCGCGGCGGAGCAGGTCGGCTCGATCGAGACCGCGACCGCCGCTTCCACCGAGGACCTCGACGAGCTCGTCCACTGGCTCAGGGCGAGCGGATTGGGCGTGCTGGGACGCGGTCGTGCGCCGGCTCAAACGGGGGCGCCGGCTGTCGCAGCCGCAGAGCGCAGCGATGGCTCCTCGATCGCGCTGGGCGCCTCCTGGAGCTCTCGTCTTCACGACGTTTTCGGTGCGTCGTTGGCGGATCTCGGGAACGCGCGCATCGAGGCGCTCGTCGAGCATGGCGTCAGAGAGGACGCCGATCTGAGCTTCCGCGCGACGCTCTACGGCAAGACCGACGAGGAGCGGCATGAGCTCTGCAGGGATGTCGCTGCGATGCGCAACGACCGCGGCGGGGTCATCGTGCTGGGCGTCGCCGACCGCGATGCGGTCGCAATCGCGTGCCCCGAGGTTCGGCTGAGCCGTCGCGAGGAGCGGCGGATGCACCAGATCGTGGCATCGGGCACGGCTCCCCACGCCGCGTTCAGCATCCGTGCCGTGAAGGGCAGGGCGCGCGGCAGGGGCTTCTATCTGCTGATCGCGGAGCCGAGCCCGCTTCGACCCCACGCCGTGCTCGAGAACACCGGCCTTCGCTACCCGAGGCGCGACGGCCCGAGCACTCGTTACCTCAGCGAGATCGAGGTTGCCGACCTCTACCGCGACCGCTTCAGGGGCGAGCGCGAGCAGATCGAACGCCTGGGCAAGATCGGCTCGGACATCCTCGGCACGGTCAACCCGGCAGATCGGGTCGGCGGGCTTGACGGACCGTGGCTCATCGCATCGCTGGTACCGAACGATCGACGCGCGCTGATGATCAGCGCCGCCGGGCGTGACGAGCTGCAGGGATGGGCTCGTGCCGAGCACGTCTCGCTGGATCCCATCGACGGCTTCTTCGAGCACCCGCCCGCCGCCGGCGTCGGAGTCGAGCGATACACGGTCTCGACAGTGCTGGACAGCAGCGGCGCCCCGCCCCACACCTCCTACCTGGAGGTTCACAACGACGGTGCGATGGCGGCCGCGCGCGCGTTTCACTCAGAGCCTTCCACTGGCCCACACGCCGGCCGCGACGAGAACGCGACCACGATCTCAGAGTCCCAGCTCGTGCACAACGCGCTGCTCGCTCTACGCGTGATCGGGCGAAGCGCGCTCCACAACGCCGGGGCCCGCGGCGACGCGACCGTCGAACTGCGCCTGACTGGCCGCGCGATCTACCTCGCCGGCGACAGCGCCGACCTCCCCGAGGGCCACCGCAGCGGCCGCCGCGTGGAGCTCGCGGTGTCGCGCCATACCGTCCCCCTCGAGTGCCTTGCCGGGGACCGCGGGGACTTCCTCGTGGCCACGCGGATGATGCTCGCCGACATCTTTCACGCCTTCGGCATCGCCGAGGTCCCTCACATCACCCAGCAGCTGCGGCTGCGCCGCACCGGCGAGCCCGAGGCCGCACCCCTGGTTCTCGCTTAGACTCACTCTCCGTGCGCCTCTCAATCCGCCTCGCCGGTGTCGGCATGGCAGCAATGGCGGTCGCTGTGAGCGCCGCGGCCTCCGTGCAGGCGAGCGAGCCGCAGGGAGCCGGCGTGATCGCGATCGTCAACGGGCAACGCGTGGCCAACGGCATTCCGCCGATCACGACCCTCGACCCCGAATACGCCAGTGCCTGGTGTCCGAACGAGGATCACGGACCCGCGGGTGCCGGCGAATTCGGCCGCGTCTCGGCGCCGGAAGACGCTTGGAGCGCGACGAAAACCCCGTACAGCACCGCGCCGCTGCATCAGTTCATCATCTACGCGCCGCTGGCGACCACCGCAAACGACGTGCACACGGCCGGCGGGGTCGACTGCATGGGCGTCGGCGAGCCCGACCCGACGCTCGCCGTCGCCACCTCGCCGCCGCTGTTCTATGCATTCGTCAACGAGCGCGGCCCGCACTACGCCGTCTCCTCCGAGCTCGCGCGCGAGGGCCCCACAACGCCGCAGCAGGAGCTCGGAGAGCCGATAAGCACCCGCACCGGTCCGCAGATCCTGCTCTACGCGGTCGGGCTCGGATTCAAACCCCAAGCGACTTCGATCACGCTGCGGACGGCGGCGGGAGCGCCGGTATCAGGCGTGAAGATCGCCCCTCAGTTCGAGGGAGGCGTGCTGGTTCCACCGCCGCTGAAGGCGGGCACCTCATATCTGCTGCAGGTGCAGTGGACCGGAGAACCAGCTGCATTTCTCGCCTTCGAAGGTGAACCGACGCCCAGCGTGAACGCCACGCAGACGCTGAGCTTCGCCACGGCCCCGGCGCCGAAGCCGAAGCACCGGGTTCGACGTCGACATGGACGCTAGAGATCCGGAGGGGAGCGGCGAGAAGGTCGCGATCATCACCGGTGCCTCGCAGGGCATCGGGGCGGGTCTCACGACGGCCTACCGCCAGCTCGGCTACGCCGTGGTCGCGACGGCGCGATCGATGGAGCCCTCCGAGGACGCCGGCATCGTGACCGTCGCAGGAGACATCGCCGATCCCGATACGGCGCAGCGGGTGGTCGAGGAGGCGGTCGAGCGCTTTGGCCGCATCGACACCCTGATCAACAACGCGGGGATCTACATCGGCAAGCCGTTCACCGACTACACGCTCGAGGACTTCAACGCGCTGATCGCCGTCAACCTCGCCGGTTTCTTTCACATCACGAAGCGAACGATCGGCCAGATGCTCGATCAGGGTCGTGGGCACGTGGTCAACGTCTCGACGACGCTCGTCGAGCAGGCGGACAGCAGCACGCCGGCCGCGCTGTCGGTCCTGACAAAGGGTGGCCTGGTCGCGGCCACAGGGTCGCTCGCGATCGAGTACGCCTCGCGCGGTCTACGCGTGAACGCCGTCTCTCTCGGCGTCATCAAAACGCAGATTCACGACGAGGCCTCCTATGCAGGCCTTGGCGCGTTGCACCCGCTCGGCCGGGTGGGCGAGATCGAGGATGTCGTTGGTGGGGTCCTCTATCTCGAGTCGGCGCCCTTCGTGACCGGAGAGATCCTGCACATCGACGGCGGCCAGAGCGCCGGACACTGACCGGCGGGCTATCGTTTCCGAGCGCCGCGCCGTCAAGCTCCTCGAATCGCCGACAAAGGAGGCCCGACGATGGACGTTGCGACTCTGGCGGAACTTCTGCGCGAGACATCCGAGCACCACGACCCGTATGAGAAGACCCATCCGAAGCACAACTGGTGGGATTGGTATGCCGCCTACCTGAATGCGCGTGAGCAGGGAAGCAGCGAAGAGGAGGCATCCAAGGCAGCCGGGCTCTACATGGAGGGTCTCGCGCACACGACTTCACGCTGACCCCGGGAGCAGCGCCCTCGATCTCGGGGGCCTCCGGCCCCATGCTAGGTTCCGCGGGTGCACTTGGAGCCGTCCGAGGAGAGTGCCCGCCGTTTGTTTCAGCGCGGTATCGAAGGGCCCGTCACGATGCTGAACCTCCTTCGCTTTCGCGACACGGCCGACTACAGCGCGTTCCCGGATCTGGCCCCGGCCGAGCCGATCAGCGGCAGCGAGGCCTACGACCGCTACGTGCGCCACACGCTCCCGTTTCTCACGGCCGGCGGCGGTTCTGTCGAGTTCTTCGGTACCGGCGGCCCCAACTTCGTCGGACCCGCCGACGAGCGCTGGGATCTCGTGATGATGATCCGCCAGGCCAGCCTCAGCGACTTCCTGGCGTTCGCTTCCAACGACGACTACCTCGCGGGCATCGGCCATCGAACGGCCGCGCTGGAGGATTCGCGGCTGCTGCCGATCGTCGAGCGCCCGCTGCCGCCCGCCTAGCTCTCCTCGCGGACGATGCAGCGGAATCCGATGTGGCTGGTGGAGGTGTCGATCGCCTCCGGCTGGCGCGCGGCGGGCCGGTAGCGAAGGCAGTAGCTCGGCGCGCACAGGTGTGAGCCGCCCTTGATCACGCGGCGGGGGATATTGGCGCCCGGACGACCGACGTCATAGCTCGCGTCCGGGGTCTCGATGCGCGGGTTCAGCGGCGGCCCGCAGCAGGCGCTGGGGATCGAGTCAGAGCCCGGGCCGACGGGTGAGTAGTAATCGGTCGTCCACTCCCAGACGTTGCCCGTCACGTCGTGCAGCCCGAAGCCGTTGGCCGGGAACAGGCCCACCGGCGACGTGCCGCGCCATCCCTTCGCGCCGGTGTTGCGCCACGGAAACTCCCCCTGCCAGAAGTTCGCCATCAGCTCACCGCCCGGTCGCTCCTCGTTTCCCCAGGCGAAGGCGGTGCCATCGAGCAGGCCACGTGCCGCGTACTCCCACTCCGCCTCACTCGGCAGCTGCTTGCCGGCCCACGTCGCGTACGCCTGAGCGTCCTCGAAGGCGACATGCGTCACCGGATGCTCGGATCGTCCGGAGTTGTCGCTGTCCGGGCCCCAAGGATGTCGCCAGCTGGTCCCGGGCACGTAGGCCCACCAGCGGCCCGGGTCGTTGAGCGGCACCGGGCCGGGCGTCGGATGAAAGACGATCGACCCCTCGCGCAGGAGCGAGGGGTCGGCGTCCGGGTAGCTGGCCGGATCGGGTGGCTGCTCGGCGAGCGTGAGGTACGCGGTCTCCTCGACGAAGCGCAAGAACTGCGCAACCGTGACGGGTCCTCGGTCGATCGCGAAACCGCTGACCTCGACCTCGCGGACCGGGTGCTCTTCCGGGTAGAAGTCAGCCGCGCCCATGCGGAAGCGCCCCGCCGGGATCTGGATCATGTCGTCGCGGCCCACGCCAGGATCCTAGAACCAAGGCGGAGCGGTTATCGTCCGCAACGATGGCGAGAAGGGGGACACGCCTGCAGGTCTCCATGGCGGATGGTTCGATGCTCGACGCAGAGCTCTTTCCCGCCGCCGGCGAGGGGCGCCACCCCGGCGTGGTTGTGTTGCACGAGTCGTTCGGCCTCAACGACGACATGCGGCGGATCGCTGGTCGCTTCGCCGATGCCGGCTACGCCGCGCTTGCCCCGGACCTGTACTCGCACGGGTCGCGCATAGTCTGCCTCAGCCGCGTGATGGTCGACATGGTGCGGGGCAGCGTGGCGCGAGAGATCTCCGACATCCGCGCGGTGAGAGATGCGCTTGCCGCCCGTCCCGAGGTCGACGCTGAGCGAATCGCCGTGGCCGGGTTCTGCCAGGGCGGAGGCTTCGCCCTCATCGCCGGCACGCAGCCGGGCTTCTCCGCGGCCGCGGTCAACTACGGCGAGGTGCCCAGCGACAGCTCGCGCCTGGACGGCGTGTGTCCGGTCGTCGCAAGCTTCGGGGCCAAGGATCGCGTGTTCGGTCACAAGACCGCTGAGCGCCTCGAGCGCCATCTCGCTGCCCTCGGCGTGCCCCACGATGTGAAGACCTACGAGCAGGCCGGACATTCATTTTTCTCCCAGGTGGACGGTTGGCAGGGCTGGCTGGCGCGGATGCCCACGCCGATGTCGGTGGGCTACGACGAGGCGGCTGCAAGCGACGGCTGGGAGCGCATGCTGAGCTTCTTCGACGAGCACGTGCGCTGAGGACACGGCGGCGGCGGTTCAGCACGGGCCCTTCAGCGTGAACGGCGTGAGTGCCTGTGGTTCGAAGTTAAGCGTCGGAGTGACACGCAGAACCAGATGCGCGCCCCGGCGGCAGAGCGGCTCGCTGACGGTGGCGACGCCGGATCCCTCGGGGCCGGCGCCTGAGTGAATGTCTCCGCAGTCAAACGATCTGGGCGTGCTGCGTTCGCAGGCGAACGCGAAACTCGGGTCCTCGACCGAGCGAAGCGCGCGGTTGGCCTGCACGACGAATCCCGTGACGTCTTCCTGCTCACCGCAGCTGAACGAGAAGCTGACGTGTCCCTGCCCCGAGCGTCTGGCCCTGCCCTGACATCGCGCTGCGCCGGCCCCCGTCGCCGGCGTGGCCACGTGCGAATCGGCCGAGCTGTCGGGGACCGCAAACTCGAGGGCCCCGATGCCGAGCAGGGCGATCACGCAGATACTCGCGATCGTGCGCCGGGAGGAGCCTGCATGTGGTGACCGTGAGCGGATGATCAGCTTCTACAGGAGTCCGGCCCGGGACGCCAGCGATGGGCCTCCCGCCGTCGCCTCACGCGGCGGAGTACGATCAGGACAAATTCCGGGTCAGGCCCGGCGAATCGGGCGCGTCGCAGGAGGGCAATCCAGGCCTGCGCGCCAAGCGAGCCCAGCAGGCGGCTTGCGGCCGACCGAGGCCATGACCCAATCGAGGAGAGGGGAAGACGAGATGTCATCCATGGGTCGGTATCAGGTGGGCCGGCGAGGCGGTCTCGCTACGGCTTGGCATGCGGCCGCAGTCGCGCTGGTCGTGGTCGCGTTCGGCGCTTCGGCGAGCACCGCCGGAGCGTGGGGAGGCGGCGGAGGAGGCGGAGGCGGCGGGGGCCAGGTGAACATCGTTCGCCAGGGTCAGCCACCGAGCAAGGTCCCAGCCAACACGCACTACTACAAAACGATTCAAGCGGCGGTCAATGCCTCAAAATCCGGCGACTGGGTGCTCATCGAACCCGGTGTCTATTACGAAGAAGTGAAAGTCACCAGTGCCCAATCGGGAATCTGGATCAGGGGCATGAATCGCAACAGCGTGATCATCGACGGTCAGCACAAAGTGGCCAACGGCATCGAAATCTTCAAGGCCAGCAACGTCTGGGTCGAAAACCTCACGGTCCGCAACTTCGAATTCGGACCGTCATGCCCGGACGAATCGTGCGGCAATGAGATCTGGTGGAACGGCGGAGCGGAGTCCGGCAAAATCGGCGCACACGGCTGGTGGGGGAGCTACCTGACCGCCTATGACACCGGGCTGACCGGTGGATACGGGATCTTCACGAACAACGAGATCGAAGGCTCGTGGTCGAACATCTACGCCTCGGGCTTCGCGGACTCCGGCATCTACATCGGCGCCTGTCAGGAATGCAACGCGCGCGTCACCGGAGCGACGATGGAAAACAACGCTCTCGGCTACTCGGGCTCGAACGCGGGCGGCAACCTCGTGCTCGAAAACTCGCTCTACCGGCGCAACACCGTCGGCATCGCGCCGAACTCCGAAAACCCGGGGGACGGGCCGCCGCCGCAGGACGGCGAATGCGGCAGGCCGAACATCGAACACCCGAATCCCACGCCGATCATCACCACGACGAAGATCCCGCGCTGCACGGTGATTCGAAACAACGTGATCACCGAAAACAACAACCTCACGGCTCCGGTCAACGGATCGACCGGCGTGGCTCCCTGGGGGGCGGGCGTCGAGCTACCCGGCGACTACGCCGATCTGGTTGAGGACAACCTGATCACCAACAACCCCACCAACGGCGTGCTCGGCTTCGAGTACCCGAACCCATTCACCCCGGAAAACGGCTTTGAAGGCACGCTGTTCTTCCAGCTCGCCGGGAACCGAATCAGCAACAACGTGTTCGCCCACAACGGCTCCAGGGGTGGAGCGTTCACAGGCGACCTCACGCTGGCGGGGGGCTTCAGCGAAGTCTTCGGCTATCCGGAATCGCACTCGGTCAACAACTGTGCGAGCTCAAACCTGTTCTCCGACGCCACCTTCCCCGCGAAAATCGAGGGGACCTGGGGCTGTCAGAACAGCACCACCCCGAGTCCCGGCGGTGGTCTGGCGGCGGTCGAATATCTGGTCGGACTGCAGATTGAAGCCGACGCGATAAGAGAAGCGGTGCCGCCCGTCGGACAGCCGGCACCGCGTCCGCAGCCGACGATGCCGAACCCATGCGAAGGGGTACCGAAGAACCCGCTGTGCTCGTGAGGCTCTAGTCGAGACCACGAGTCGGTGGAAGTGATGAGCGCCGCCGCTCCTAGGACGGGAGCGGCGGCGTCTCGGTCTGCAGGTGCGGCTCGAGCCAGCTCTTCAGCTGAGTCTCGGGCACGGCGCCGACGATGCGGTCGGTCTCCTTGCCGTCCTCGATCAGGACGAGCAGGGGTATGCCCTGGACGCTGTAGCGGGCCGCGATCGCCTGGGCCTCATCGACGTTCAACTTGACCACCTTCAAATGGCCGGCGTGATCGTGGCCCATCTTCTCGACCAGCGGCGAGACCATGCGGCAGGGACCGCACCAGGGCGCCCAGAAGTCCACCAGCACGGGTATCGAGGATGTGATTTCAGCGTCGAAGCTCGACGCTGTCGCGTCGAGGATCCATGGCAGGTTGGTGTGGCAGACGCTGCAGCGTGGCAGGCCCGTTGACGTCGGACGAACGCGGTTCTTCGTGCCGCAGTTCGGACAGGCCGTGATCGTGCTGTCGGCTGCCATCGCTGGCCCTAGTGTGCCATCGACTGCGCGGACCGGTCAAGCGTGCCGGCCGATCTAAAATGGAAGTTGATGGCAAAGACATGGATTCTCGACACGGAGACCAAGGGCACCGGAGCCCACGTGGTGCCGCTTGAGAAGGCGCCCAAGAGGCCTCGCGCGGAGCAGGAGCTCGCGCTCGTCGCGCTTGAGCGCCCGCCACGCGCAACCGAGCCGGTCGAGCCGCCTGCACCCCGGCAGTTCAAGATCGTGGACATCAGGAGCTCACAGGTACTGGCAGAAGGCGTCAGCGCAGGGGCGGCGGTTGATCTGCTCGAGGGCGTCGGCAGCGTCGTCGACGTGCGCATCTATGTCTGGATGCGCGAGGCCAAGCGCTGGCGCCTGCTGACCCTCGCCGAACAGAAGGCGCTGTGGGGATTTCGCGGGCAGGCGCCGCTGGCGGCGGCGTCCTAGCCGGTGTCAGTGCTCCGGTGCGATCAGCACGGGTCGCGCGGCATGCGCGAGCACGTCGTGTGAAACGCTGCCCAGCAGCGCTGAGGTGACCGCGCCGCGTCCGCGACGGCCGCACACGATCAGCCGCGCGTCGAGCTCGTCGGCGATCTCAACGATCGTGCGCCCGGCGCCCTCTGTTGCCCGCTCGGTGCGGGCGTCGGCCTCAAAGCCGTGGCCGCGGGCGCGCTCGACGCCCTCCGCGGCGGCCTGTTGCGCCAGTTGTGCCTGATCTCCGTCGACCTGCTCCTCGTTGCTCAGGTAACCCCATCCGCCGGCCTGCGCGAGCAGCGCCGATGCCGGCTGCCAGATCGTCAACACGACCACCGGCGCCGGACGGGCGACCAGATCAGCCGCCGAGGACATCGCTGCGCGCGATCCCTCCGAGCCGTCGTAACAGAAAAGCAGCGGTCCGGGCATGGCATCTCCTTTGGTGGTGGTCTTGCGAGGCACGCACATCGTAGGTCGGTCCGGTTGCCGCACGCGGACGACGGTGAGTAGCGTGGTGTAGGCCTCAGTACCAGCCCCGGGCCTCGCCCCCCGGCTCGGAGACGAAAGGACCGTATGACCGACACTCCCACGATCCTCATCACGGGCGCGACCGACGGTCTCGGCCGCGCGCTGGCCGACGGCCTGGCCGCGGAAGGCGCGCGGCTCATCCTGCACGGCCGCAGCCGCGAGAAGCTGGAGCGGGCCGCGAGCGAGATCGCCGGCGAGCACGGCGGCCGAGCACCGGCGATCGCGGTCGCCGACCTCGCGGATTTGAAACAGGTGCGCGACCTCAGCGCTCAGGTCGCAGATCTCACCGACCACCTCGATGGGCTCGTCAGCAATGCCGGGATCGGCAGCGGCGAACCCGACGGTCGTAGCCGCCGCCTCAGCGCCGACGGCTACGAGCTGCGCTTCGCCGTCAACTACCTCGCGGGATTCGACCTCACCCTGCGTCTGCTGCCGCTGCTCGCGGCGTCATCGGCGGCGCGAGTCGTCTACGTCGCCTCCCTCGGCCAGCACCCGATCGACTTCTCAGACGTCATGCTCGAGCACCACTACAGCGGGTCGCGTGCCTACGGGCAGAGCAAGCTCGCGCAGATAACCGCCGGCTTCGTGCTCGCCGAACGGCTCGCGGCGTCCGCGATCACCGTCAACAGCCTGCATCCGGCCACCTACATGCCGACGAAGATGGTGCTCGAGGAGATCGGGCATAGCATCGACACGCTCGAGGTGGGCGAGGCGGCGACGCGGCGGCTCGTCAGCGACGCGAGTCTCGCCGGCATCACCGGTCGCTTCTTCGATCGCACGCAGGAGGCCCGCGCCAACGCCGCAGCGTATGACCCGCAGGCGCGGAGCCGCCTGTGGCAGCTGAGCCTCGAGCTCACCGGCGCGCCCGACGTTCGATGATCCGGGGCTGCGCTGTTGCGGCTCAGAGGCCGAAGCTCTTCCGGCTCAGAGGCCGAAGCCGGGCACGGCGGTTGCCGCGACCTTCTCCAGCTGCGCGACGGCCGGCTTTTCCTTCGTCTCGAGCACGGCCAGCAGCATGATCTTGGACAGGCCGGCCGAGCTCCACAGCGCCTCGGCCTCGCGCGTGGGCCCCTTCACGCCCTTGTAGCCCGACGCGATCGCGCCGAGGGCGGGCGGAGCAAAGCTCCTGCCGTGCCTCGCCGCGATCAGCCTTTTCTGCGCTTCGAGTCCGAGGGACACCAGCTTGTTGGCGAAGCCGCCGCTCGTCCACTCCGTGCTGAGCAGGCCGGATCCCGGGGCCCATGTGTTGATGTCGAGCTCTGCGAGCGTCCCGTTGGCGAGCTTCGCGGCTTCCGCTTTGGCAGTCAGCGGCTTGGTTCCGCTCCACACCACCACCTGACAATTCAGATCCACGCTCCCGTCCGGAGTCCCCAGTTCGAGCGGGTTGCTCTCGTAGATCTTGGGAAGGTGGAGGTCCTTGGTGAGCGTCGTTGGGGCGATGAGGCCACAGTCGCCCGCCGCCTGGGCCGATGGCGCGGCAGCACACACGCTGATCGCGAGCGACAGCATCGTCGCCGCGAGCACGATCGGGATCTTTGGCGAGCGATCACGCATCTCGTTCTCCCCGCTAGCGTACGCCCTCTTGCGCGTGGCGACCTGGAACGTGAACTCCGTCAAGCAGCGGGTGCCGCGCCTGTTGCCCTGGCTCGATCAGCGCGAGCCGGATGTCGTGTGCCTGCAGGAGACGAAGCTCGCAGACGTTGCCTTCGATGAGCTGCTCGGCGAGGAGTTCACCAATCGTGGCTATGCAGTCGCCAGAGGAGGCGAAGCACAGTGGAATGGCGTGGCGATCCTCTCGCGCGTGGGCCTGGAGGACGTGGTCATCGGAGTTTCCGGTGCGCCCGGCTTCCCGGGCCCCGAGGCGCGCGCGATATCGGCGATCTGCGACGGGGTTCGCGTGCAGTGCGTGTATGTGCCGAACGGTCGAGAGCCGGATTCCGAGCACTATCGATACAAGCTCGCCTGGCTGGCAGCGCTGCGCGCGGTGGTGGCCAACGACCCGGACTCCACGATCGTGTGCGGCGACATGAACATCGCGCCCGCGGACATCGACGTCTACGACCCGGCCGCCTACGTCGGCCACACGCACGTCACGCCGCCGGAGCGCGCGGCGCTGGCGGCCCTGGAGGAGCTCGGCCTGCGCGACGTCGTGCGCGATCGCTGGCCGACAGAGCGGGTGTTCACATACTGGGACTATCGCGCCGGCATGTTCCATCAGGATCTCGGCATGCGCATCGACCTGGTGCTGGCCGGTGCGCCGGTCGCAGGCAGGGTGCGCGCGGCATGGGTCGACCGTCAGGCACGCAAGGGCACGAAGCCGAGCGATCACGCACCGGTGATCGTCGATCTGGACGAGGCGCCGGACGGCGATATCGGACCGCTCGTGCCGCCGCCGTCCGCGCCGCGTTAGCTAGCTGACACGAGCGACAGGGCTCGGCCGGCGTTCCGCCCGCGCTGCGCCCGCCGTGTAGCGGACGGTCGTGTTGCGTCCCGCCTCCTTCGCACCGTACAACGCGATATCGGCGAACTTCAACAGCGACTCCGCATCGCCGCTCTCCCTCAGGGAGCACACGCCGGCGGAGATCGTCACAGCGCCGGCTGGATCGAACGGCTCGTAATCGATCGCCTCGCGCGCACGCTCGGCCACCGCGAGGGCGCTCGCGGCATCGGTCTCGGGCAGGAGCCACGCGAACTCCTCGCCACCAACGCGCGCGACCAGATCACCGGTTCGCAGCCGGCCCGTCAGGCGGCGGGCGACGTCGGTCAGGACGGCATCGCCGACCGGGTGCCCGTACGCGTCGTTGATCGACTTGAAGTCGTCGATATCGAGTAGCACGAGGCTCAGCTCGCGGCCGTGGCGGGTTGCGCGCTCGACCTCCGAGCGCAGGCGTTCGTGGAACGAGCGGTAATTGGGCAGTCGTGTGAGCTCGTCAGTGGATGCCAGAGACGCCAGCATCTCCCTTGCCTCGGCGTTGCTGATCGCGATCGCCGCAAGCTCGGCGAAGTGCGTCGCGCGCTGCTCGGCTTCGACGGGAAGGGCTCCCTCGCCGGTTCTCGCCGCGCCCACGGCGCCCCATAGCTCGCCGGCGACCGAAATCGGCGTGGCAACGCCGGCGTGAGCCGCGTCGCCAAGCGCCGTGGTTGACTCGTAATGATCGATGCGCCCGGCGCGCCCGGTCCGCGAGACCAGCGAAGCCGCGTTCGTGCCGTCGAGCTCGATGATCGGCGCAACCGTCACGGCCGGATCGGCGAACCACGAACCCATGACCGTGGCTTGCTCGGCGTTCTCAAAGCGCGCAACGACTCCCACCTCAAGGCCGAGAAGCCGGGCGAGCTCCTCGGCGACCAGGTCAAAGACGGCCCTCGAGCCCGCGTCCTGCGCGACCGCCGTCGCCACGCGCAGGAGCGCGGCCTGCTCCGCCTCGGTCTCGGCGAGAGCCAGCTCTGCCCTTCGGCGCTCGGTGATGTCGACAGCCGCGCCGCCGATCCCGACCAGCTTCCCGCGCTCGTCGGTCACCGGATACTTGATGATCCAGTGGTAATGCTCGGTTCCGTCCGCATGCGGCGCCGCTGACTCGCTGATCACGCTCTCGCCACGGTCATACACCGGTCGCTCGAGCTTGCGGGCCCACTCCACGAGCTCGGCAGGATGAAGTTCGCCTGATGTCTTGCCGACGATCTCATCAGCAGGGCGACCGAACTCGCGGGCAAAGTACGCGTTGACCAGCTCGTAGCGTTCATCGAGTCCACGTACGTAGATCGCGATTGGCAGGTGATCGAGGATCGCCTGCAGACGCACCTGAACATCGCGCGCGGTCCGCTCGGTTTCGCGCCGCTCCATGTTGGCGCGCCCCAGGGACCGGGCCGCCACTGCGACGAGCACGAGGAACATCAGGGCCAGCAGCGCCGGCAGCGCAGGGGAGAGTCCGGCGAACCAGCCGATGACCGCGGAGATTCCGGCAGCACCCGCCGCCGCGGCGGCGAGAAGTGGCGCTATCTGGCCGAGTGTGACCGGCCCTGCCGGGGGATGCCCGGGGTTCTGCCGCTCGACCCGCATGAAGACTCTGTCTGCCCTCGCCGCACAATCGCCGGCGAGAAGCTCCCGTCTGTTGGACCTTCCGGCGCGGCCTGCAGGCCGCGTGGCTTGATGCCTATGACGTTGGTCGGCATCGCGCGCGCCGAGCTTGAGCGCCGGGCAAGCGCGCGGCCCGTTATCCCTTGGGCGGCAGTGACTGCGTATAGGCCACGGCGCGGGCGACCCAGGGCTCGAGCTGGCGCTTGGTTCGCAGACCCTCGAGCTCCACCCACACCCATCCGTCCATCACCCGGCCACGCATCTCAATCGGACCGGCGTGGCGCCTGCTCCGCAGCTCCTCGCTTGCGTCGGGAGCGCAGCGCAGCATCAGCCCGCCCTTCCTGCTCACGGTCACCGACATGTTGCCGTTGATCAGGAAGGTGAGGCCGCCGAACATGCGCTTCTCGGTGACCTCGATGTCCGCCACCAGCTCTCGTACGCGGTTGGCGAGATCCTCGTCGTAGGCCATCGACGCATTATCCGCGACCGCGGGCGACTCTTCCGAGTCGATAGAGTCCTCGTAGCGGTCGAACTCGGTTCGGCCAATGCAGAGCTTGGTTTCGCAGTCGTTGCCTCGCGTCGCCTGCGCATCTCGCGGGGCGCGTTCCGGAGGAGAACAGAGACGGCCGCAGCGACACTGCTGTGGCGCAACGACCACCAGGTGTCGGATTCGTCAGCGGATGAGCCCGGCAAAGATGCACCCGGCACTCCACGAGAAGGGACGGATAGACATGGCCTCAAGCGGCAAGAAGAAGACCACGATGGCGAAGCTCAACCGTGAAAGCAAGCTGCGCGAGCGCCGCCTGGACAAACAGGCCAGGAAGGATGCGCGCAAGCTAGGGCTCGACCCTCACCCGAATCGGCCCAAAGAGTTGGACCCGACGACCGGTCTGCCGGTCGCCCCAGACGACGGGCAGCCCGCTCTCGAACCGGCCGCTGAGGCGCTCGCTGAGGCATGATCGAAGGGGTGCTGCCGTGCCCGCGGCCAGGGGCGGCTAACCTGAGGGCATGATGATGACGAGCCCCGAGCCGATGACCGAGCGCGGCGCCCACTACACGGCGCTGATCGAGACGATTGACCACCAGGGCGCGACGAAGCTTCACGCCTCAGAGCGCGAGCAGCTGGTCGAGGCCGCCGACGCGCTGCTCTTCGGCGAGCCCGAAAACCGGCGTCTGCTGCGCGCGGCCGAGGCCGTGATCGAGTCGCTGGAGACCAGCGAACGCTGGTCTGCCGAGCGCTGCGACCAGCTGCGCGAACACCTGTACGGCTGCGACGCGGCCGGCGTCGCCTGAGCGCCTGCACGGGCCCACGCGCGAGAGCGCGGCTTCGCTCGCACGACCGGAGCCAAGACCGGGCGCTATGAGAAGTGCGTGGCCGGCCGCTCCAGCTGCCGGCCGTCGAGCGTCAGGTCGACCTTCTCGTTGTAGAAGGCGATCAGGCCGGCAATCGGCAGCAGCTGGCGCGTGGGGAAGTCATAGGCCCAGGCCAGGTCCGCATGCAGCGCATCACCGATGCGCACCGACCAATAGCCGCTGGTCGTGCCCTTGTAGGGACACGATGTGACGGTCTCGCTCGCAACCAGATGCTCGAAGCTGACGGCCGTGCGGTCGAGGTAGTAGCGGGTCGGTAGGCCCGTCTCGAACACCATCACCGGGCAGGAGGACTCGGCGAGAACGACGCCCTCGAGCTCGACGCGGACGGTGCGGGTGGAGCGCAGCGCATCGACGCGGGCGTAGGGGTTGCGGGGATGCACGAACACCTCCTCGTCCTCCTCGAACCACGCATCGAGCGCGGCCCACTCAAAGCGCACCGTGCCGGCCAGGCCCTCGAGCGCGTCGTCGCCGTAGACGTGGGCGACCCCAGGCCGAGCGCTCTCGCCGGCGCGAAGACCGTGTCGCCTCGCTGTCCCGCGGCTGAGACGCTCGGGGTGTTCCTCATCGACGAGCACGGCCGGACTGACGTCCGCCAGCGGGATGTAGTACTGCGGATAGTTGGGCGACTCCCACACATACAGGGCGCGGGTGGTGTCGAGCACCACGGTCGCGCCAAGGAAGGCGCGAACCCGGCGCGGAACCGGCTCGATGTGGTTGACCGGTGTGATCATCTGCGGGTAGTCGGCCACGCTCTCAGCTTAGGACGCCGGCACTGGGGCGGGCGTGCTCGACGATCGGCGTGCGCGAGCCACCCGCCGTGCGCCCCGCGCGCAGAGTGAGCAGCAGCAGCAGCCCGAGACACACGGCGGCCGCGGCCTCGGTGGCGAGCGCCACGAGGATCGCGGTCCGGTAGTTCAGCTCCATGAAGCCGAACAGCGGCGTCTGCTCACTCACGAGCAGCGCCGCGAGGGAGCTCGCCGCGATGCCGAGGCCGCTCACGGCCGCGATCTTGAGCACGGCATTCCCGAAGCGGCGAAAGATGCGATCGAGCGGCGCGAGCAGGAGCACGCCGACCGCGGTCGCGGAGATGAAGTTCAACAGAAACAACGTCCCGATCGTCGGCAGCAGCGAGTATTCCTGCACGGAATACTCGTAGTAGTGGTCGGCGCCGACGAACAGTATGAGGACGGCTCCGAGCACACGCACGGTCAGCCGCATGCGGGGCGAATCGGTGAGCAGGGGCGCGGGTCTGGGCATCGCAGAGATCTCCTTGGATTGGGCAGGCGTGTGCCGCCTGGATCTACCGGCGGACGTAGTGTTCGCACCCAAGCCACCCAACCACCAAGACGCCCGTGGCCGCCGAAGCTTCCCGCTCGGGCGCTAAAGGTCCTTCGCGCGGTGCCGATAATCACATTGGTTCCAACATGATGATTTCGGCCTCGAGTGGACGAATTGCCGGGAGTAACCCCCCTCCGCAGGCGCTTACGGACACAGAGCAGCTTCCTTTCGTCCTCGACGAGCAGCTCACGGCCGCTCGGTGGTGCAGCGAATGACGCACGAGGAGCCCACCCGGGCCACCGACCCCGTTGCGCCCGCGATCCTCGTGATCGACGACAACGCCGTCAAGCGCCTGGCCATCCGCGCGATGCTCGGTCCGCTGGGCTATTCCATCGTCGAGGCCGACTCGGGCCGTACCGCGATGCGCTGCGTGGAAACCGAGACGTTCGCGACGATTCTCGTGGACGTCCGAATGCCGATCATGGACGGCTATGAGACCGTCAAGCTGATTCGCGGCCACAGCCGCGGAGAGCTGACGCCCGTGATCTTCGTGACGGCCTTCAGGCCTGATGAGATCGAGACCGATTTGGCCTATGGCAACGGCGCGATCGAATTCGTCTTCACGCCGGTGCTCCCCGATGTGCTGCGTGCAAAGGTCTCCGCCTTCGTCGATCTTTTCGCGCAGTCTCAGGAAAAGCAGCGCTCGCTCGACTCCATCCCCGGTCTCGATGCGGCCCTGCGTGACAGCGGTGTGCGCACGCAGACGGTCCTCGACAACGTCTCAGACGGGATCGTTGTGCTCGACGAGGGTGGTCTGATCGAGTCGGTGAACCGTTCAGTTGAGCAGCTCTTCGGTTACGGACCCGAGGAGCCGGTGGGCCAACCGCTGGCGTTCATGATCGCGCCGGCGCACAGAGACGAGTATTGCGACCTCGACGCGGCGCATTCCGGGCTGGCGGCCGGCGGAGGGGTGATGCCCAAATGGTCGACCGAGACGCTCGGCGTGCGAAGCGACGGCTCCACCTTTGCGATGGAGCTCGAGTGCGCCGAGATGAGGCACGCCGAGCGAAGCTTCACGCTTGCCTGTGTGCGCGATATCTCAGCGCGCAGGGCGCACAGCGAGGCGCTCGAGCGCCAGGCGCTCTACGACGATCTCACGGGCCTTGCCAATCGCACGCTGTTCAGCGACCTCGTGACTCGCGCGCTCGCTCAAGCCAAGCGCGACGACGAACGGTGCGCGGTGCTGGTGATGAATCTCGACGGCTTCAAGCAGGTCAACGACGCGATTGGGCACGATCGTGGCGACGCGCTGCTCAGACAGGTCGGCGAGCGGCTGACGGCGGCCCTGCGCGAAGCCGATACGGTCGCGCGGCTGGACGGCGACGGCTTCGCGGTGATGCCGGCGGACACGCGTGACCTTGCGGCGGCGGCGGAGGTGGCCTGGAAGATCCAGCGCGCGTGCGAGTCGGAGTTCCTCGTCGGCGAGGACGCCGTCCACGTCTCTGCGAGCATCGGCATCGCCCTGTTCCCCGAGCACGGCAGGACCACGACCGAGCTGCTGCGCTGCGCTGAGATGGCGATGTATGTCGCCAAGCGATCCGGCAACGGTCACGCCGTCTTCGATGCCGCACAGGAGCGCAAGACGGCGGACCATCTCGCGCTGCTGCTCGATCTGCGCGAGTGTGTCGAGCGCGATCAGCTGATCCTTCACTATCAGCCGAAGATCGACCTCAGCACTCGCGAGATCTTCGGCGTCGAGGCGCTGGTCCGCTGGAACCATCCGACCCAGGGACTGCTCCAGCCCGGCACCTTCATGTACGACGTGGAGAGCACCGACCTGATCGAGCCGCTGACCAGATGGGTGCTGAAGACCGCCCTGTCTCAGCAGCGCAGATGGCGGGACGCGGGCTATGACCTGAGCATGGCCGTCAACGTTTCGGCCCGCAGCCTGGAGCACGGCAGCACGCTGCCCGACCTCGTTGCCGAACTGACGAGAACCTCCGCGATCCCGCCCGGCCGCCTGACCCTGGAGCTGACCGAGGGTGCGCTGATCGAGGCCGCCGCACCCGACGTGCTCGATCGCCTGCACGAGATGGGACAGCGCGTCTCAATCGACGACTTCGGCACCGGGTATTCCTCGCTTGTGTATCTGCAGCGCCTGGCCGCGGATGAGATCAAGGTGGACAGGTCCTTCGTCACGACCATCGCCACAACCGGCGACGACGCCATCATCGTCCGCTCGACGATCGACCTTGCGCACAACCTCGGCCTGACGGTCGTTGCAGAGGGTGTCGAGGACGAGAACGTCCTGGACGCCCTCGTGGGCTACGGCTGCGACGCGGCGCAGGGTTTCCATTTCGGCCGCCCGGCACCCGCCGAGGAGCTCACCGAGTGGTTGAGTGAGTCGCCCTACGGCCTGCGCGCCGCCGCGTAGGCTCACGCCGTCGAGCTCGCACCGAGACGCACTCCGGCACGCTCAGCGCCGGCGCGTGGCCGTTGCCTCCTGATAGACGCTAACCTTGCTTCATGTCAACCCAGGCCGATCGCTCGGCCGAAATCCGTCGGGCGAGCCTTGAGAAAATCCAGCGGCAGATCAAGGATGGCTCGCTGACGGTTCGCAAGATGACACCGGCGGAGCGCAAGCGCTTTCCGCCCGGACCGTCCAAGAAACGCAGCAGGTGACGACCTTCTTTGTTGCCGGTTTCGATCCGCAGGGCGGGGCTGCAGAGGCGGCCTACCACGCGTTGTGCGAGAGCTCCGAGGCTGTGGCCGGTTGCCCGGCCAAGCCACGGCGCATCTTCAGCCTGAGCTGCCGCTTCGACGGACTCGACTGCGAGATCGAGGTCGGCAGGCCGCTGCCGCAGCGCAGCGATATCGTGCTCGCGATCCTCGACCACGGTCGCGAGAATGACTACGTGGTGCACACGGACGGGCCCGGAGACGGTGCTTCTGTGCGGGTCAGACGGCCGGTATACGCGGTGACGGAGTTCTCCTGAGGAGGCTCGTCACAGCCTCGGCCGGGCACGGCCTCCCCATCAGGAAGCCCTGCGCCATCTCACAGCCCATCCCTTCGAGCGCGCTCAGCTGGCTGTGCTCCTCGACGCCCTCGGCGACGACGGCCAGCGAGAGCGCCTGACCCACGCCGAGTATGGCGGCGAGCAACTCGCGGCTCTTGCCGCCGCTGCTCAAAGCCGCAACGAAGCTCTGGTCAATCTTCAGGACGTCGACGGGGACGCGTTGCAGGTTCGAGAGCGACGCGTATCCGGTGCCGAAGTCGTCGATCGCGATGTGCACACCGAGGGCCCTGATCTCCTCGAGGCACTCGCACGCCACCGCCAGGTTGGCCATCAGCGCTGTCTCGGTCAGCTCGAGCGTCAGGGCGGACGGCGCGAGCCCGGATATCGCGAGCGCCTGACGGACGGCGTCGGTGAACCCCTCCCCGCTGAGTTGATGCGCTGACACATTCACCGATACGCCAAGGGCGACCCCCGTTTCGGCCCATGCAGCCGCCTGGCGGCAGGCTTCGTCGAGCACCCAGCTGCCGATCGGTGCGATCATCGCGCTCTCCTCGGCCAGCGGAATGAAGCTCTCCGGATCCAGATCGCCCCGGGTCGGATGGTTCCAGCGGATCAGCGCCTCCACGCCGACGATCTCCCGGCCCGGCAGCCGGCGGATCGGCTGGTAGAGCAGAGAGAACTGGCCCTTGGCGAGCGCGTCGCCGAGATCGGCCTGCAGCTCAAGGCGCCGCTCGATGCCGGCGTTGATGCTCGCGTCAAACAGCGCGTAGCGGTCCTTTCCGGCTGCCTTGGCGGCATACAGAGCCAGGTCCGCGTCGCGTAACAGGGCATCAGGTGTCGCGTAGCGCCCGAGCGCCACGCCGATACTTGTTGTCACCGAGAAGATCTTCTGGCCGTCGTCGAACTCGACCGGCTGGCGCAGAACCTCGGTAAGGCGGTCGGCCAGCAGATCGAGCATCGCCTCATCAGCCGTGGACTCGACCAACACGACGAACTCATCTCCGCCGAGACGACCGACGGTGTCCTGCTCGCGCGCGGCGCTCTGAAGCCGTTCCGCGACCACCCGCAGGAGCTGGTCGCCGGCCGCGTGCCCGAGGCTGTCGTTGACGTGCTTGAAGCCGTCGACGTCGATGAACAGCGCCCCGGCCAGAGCATCCGGCCGTCGCCCGACCCGCGCGATCATGTGCTCCGCGCGGTCGAGCACCAGCGCGCGGTTGGGCAGACCCGTGAGCGTGTCGTGGAGGGCCTGGTGGGAGAGCTCGCTGGTCTTTTCGTTGACCAGCGACAGCGCTCGCCGGCGTCCGGTTCCAAGGACGAATATGAGCAGCCCGAGCACGACGCTGAGAAGCGCTCCGGCCAGCAGCACCATGCGTGAGTTCCAGTTGGCAAGCACCCCGCTCGAAGTGCTGGCAACGGAGGTCTGCACGCTCCATCCTTCGGCCGCGTTGCCCAAGCCGTCTTCCTGGCCGACGCGGAGGTTGATATCGGTGCTCTGCGCGCTGGCCGGGGCCTTGCCGCTTTCGAACGCGACCTGCGAGAAGTGGGTGTCGTAGCGGAGCGTCACGGCCACGTGCGGGTGGCCCTCGAGCGCCTGCGCCAACAGCACATTGGGTGCCAGGAGCTCGCCGATCCATCCGACGAATGTGCGCCGGCGTGCGGCAACCGTCGATGGGATCGACCCGCCGCGGTAGACGGGAGCCTCCACTCCCAAAAGTGTCGTCCCGGCACCCTGTGCGATCGGCGCATAGCCGACCTTCCCCGAATCGCGAGCCGTGATCAGGGTCGGCGCCACAGCGCAGTAATCCACGCCGGCGGGTAGGAAGGTCGTGGCGCTTCTCGCGAGCCCGGCGACCGCGAGGCAGTAGTACGGCCTGTTGCCCGGAGGGAAGATCACGAAATCCTCCTTCGGTCCGACCGATTGCGGTCCCAGTGGCCGAATGGGATTGGCGGCCATGTGCGCTTCGAACGCCGCCAGGCGCGAGCTCGGCACGAGCGTCACGAGACCGAGATTCTGAAGCTCCGGGTATCGCTGCATCGCGCGTACCGATTCCGCCCATCTGTCGAAGTCGGCCGCGGATGTGCCCGGGTCGCCCTTCACGAAGGCGCTCGCGCTGAGGACCAGGTCTTCCTCGTGCTGGATCGCCAGGTTGAGGGTCGAGGCGATCTCGGCGGAGGCGAGATGGAAGGACAGTTGTGACTGCTCGGCGTCCGTGCGTCCGACGGCGCGCGCGCCGAGCACGGACGCGAGCACTCCCGCAAGTACCAGCACCACTGTTAGCGCAGCGAAGGTTGAGTTGTTGGTTTTGCGGGCAGGCATGCGCGGGTCTTCGCTATGGACTTACGGATGACTCACGTCCAGAATCGGGCCGACAAGCCCGCCTCTGTCGAGGTTCGGGTCACTTCTGGACGGATAATCGGGCAACGCCCGAGCGTCCAGATCCGGTCGGACTTGACGGCGCAGAGGCCCACGGACTAGGCTCAAGCGACCGATCTATTTCGCGATGACCGCCTTTTTTCGACGATAGGGGTGACCAGGGGATGAGCACGCAAACCGCCATCGAGAGCAACGAGCTTTTCATCGGGGGTGACTGGATCAGCCCGCAGGGCTCGGACCGCATATCCGTCACGGCCGCGAGCACCGAGGAGTTCGTCGGGTCGGTGCCTGACGGCACGAATGCCGACATCGACGCTGCGGTGAACGCCGCGCGCGCGGCGTTCGACGACCCGGCCGGCTGGTCGTCGTGGTCGGTCGAGGATCGCGCACAGGCGCTCGAGCGGCTGGCGGCGGCGCTCGAAAGTCGCGCGCAGGAGACCGCGCACCGCGTGTCGCTGCAGAACGGCATGCCGATCTCCTTCGCGCTGCAGGTGGAAGCTGTCTTCCCGTCGGTGCTCGCCCACTACTACGCGGGGATGATCCGCCAGACCAGCCTGCAGGAGGACCGCCCAGGGCTGCTCGGCGGAACCGTTCACGTGCTCTCCAAGCCCGTGGGTGTGGTCGGGGGGATCGTGCCGTGGAACTACCCCCAAACGCTTGCGATGTTCAAGCTCGCTCCACTGCTTGCGGCCGGCTGCACGACCGTGATCAAGCCCAGCCCGGAGACCGTGCTTGACAGCCTGCTACTGGCAGAGGCGATCATTGAGGCTGGGCTTCCGCCCGGCGTGGTGAACATCGTCCCCGCCGGTCGCGAGGTCGGCGCATACCTGGTGGAACATCCGGGAGTCGACAAGGTCGCCTTCACCGGCTCCACCGCGGCGGGCCGCACGATCGCCCGGCGCTGCGGCGAGCTGCTTCGCCCGGTGACTCTGGAGCTCGGCGGCAAGTCCGCCGCGATCGTGCTGGACGATGCCGATCTCTCCCAGGCCACCGAAGCGCTGTTCGCCGCGACGCTCGCCAACAACGGCCAGACCTGCAACATCGGGACGAGGATCCTCGCCCCGCGCGCGCGCTACGACGAGGTTCTCGGAGTCTTCAGTGCTCTCGCCGACGCACTTGTGGTCGGTGACTCGCTTGACCCGTCGACCCAGATCGGTCCACTGGCAAGCGCACGACAGCGCGAGCGCGTCGAGGGATACATCGCGAAGGGACGTGCCGAGGGTGGGCGCGTGGTGGCGGGCGGTGGACGCCCGGGAGACCTCGACCGCGGCTGGTTCGTGCAGCCGACGATCTTCGCCGACGTGCAGAACAGCGATACGATCGCCCGCGAGGAGATCTTCGGCCCGGTGCTCGCCGTGATCCCCTACGACGGCGTCGATGAGGCGGTGGCAATCGCCAATGACTCCGAGTTCGGGCTCGGCGGCAGCGTGTGGACCGCCGACCCAGAGCGCGGCGAGGCGATCGCCAAGCGCGTCCAGACGGGCAGCATCGGGATAAACCACTACATGCTCGATCCCGCTGGCCCGTTCGGCGGAGTGAAGGCGAGCGGCCTGGGACGTGAGCTGGGTCCGGAGGGCCTGATGGCCTATCTGCAGCTGCAGTCGATCTATGAGCCGCCGCCCGCGCCGGAGGCCGACGCGTCGTAGCGAGAGAGCTTCACGAGATGGCCGATGAGCAGGAGCTCCTCAAGCTGATCGCAAACAGCAAAGAGGCGATCCTCGCGGCCGTGACCAGCGCTGGTTACCCGCAGCTGACGAACGTGTTCTACGCCTGGGACGCTCAGGAGCGGACAGCACGTGTGTCAACGACGGCAGCTCGCGTCAAAGGCCGGATCCTGCAGCGCGACCACCACGCCGCGCTGCATGTCTCGGGATCTCACTTCTTCTCCTACGCCGTGGCGGAGTGCGATGCAGAGACCTCCGAGGTCGCCACCACGCCCGGTGACGACGCCTGCCGGGAGCTCCTTGGAGTGCACTCGACGTTCTACGCTGGGCTGGAGGAGCCAGCCTTCTTCCAGCAGATGATCGACGAAGGGCGGCTCGTCGTCCGCCTGCGGGTGCGGCGGCTCTATGGCGTCGTGATGGCCGAGCCGCCCGGCGGCTGATCGCTCGGCGGCCGATTTCTCAGCGGTCAGGCCTCGAGTGACTCGGATGCCTCAAGCCAGGAGGTCTCGAGCTGCCCGCGCTCGGCCGCGAGGAGCTCGAGCTCGGATTGGAGCTCGGCGAGCCGGCCGTGGTCGGTGGCGTTGGCCACCATCTGTTCGTTCAGCGTCTCCTCCCTCTGCGCGAGCTTGTCGATCTCCCGCTCAAGGCCCTTGAGCTCTCGTTCGGAGCGCTGGGTCTGCTTGCGCGCCAGGCGCGTACGCGCTCCGGGGGTCGGGCCCTCCCTCGCCGGCGCGCGTGCGGCTGCTGGCTCGGTGAAACCGCGGCGCTCCTCGATGTACTGGTCGATCCCTCCCGGGAGATGGCGAATGCGGCCGTCGCCGGTGAGGGCGTGGACGTTGTCGCACACCCGCTCGACGAAGTAGCGGTCGTGGCTGACCACAACGAGCGTGCCCGGCCAGCTGTCGAGCAGGTCCTCGAGCGCCGTGAGCGTCTCGATGTCGAGGTCGTTGGTCGGCTCGTCCAGCAGCAGCACGTTGGGTTCTCCCATCATCAGCCGCATCAGTGCCAGCCGCCTGCGCTCGCCGCCTGACAGGTCGCCCACCAGCGTGCGAGCCTTCTCGCCGCGAAACCCGAACCGATCGCACAGCATCGCCGCGGTGATTTCCCGGCCGTCGCCGAGGACGGCGCTGCCCCGCACCTCTTCCAGCGCCTCGAGCACGCGCAGGTGCCCGGCGACCTCGGCGGTGTCCTGGGAGAGGTGGGCCAGGCGGACCGTCGCACCTCGCTCGACCCGCCCTGAACTCGGCACCAGCTCCCCGGCCAGGAGCTTCAGGAGCGAGGTCTTCCCGGAGCCGTTTACGCCCACGACCGCCACACGGTCACCGGGGCCCAGGCGCCAGGTCAGATCGTGCAAGACCTCCCTGTTGCCCAGCGTCAGCGAGATCTCGACGGCGTCGAGCACCTTGCCGCCGAGGCGCGAATTGGCGAAACGCAGCAGCTCCGCGCGGTCGCGCGCCTGCGGCTCATCCGCGATCAGGGCGTTGGCCGCGGCGATGCGGAACTTCGGCTTGGAGGTCCGCGCCGGCGGTCCGCGCCGCAGCCACGCGAGCTCCTTGCGCACGAGCTGCTCGCGGCGGTCCTCCCGGGCGAGCGCCTGGCGATCGCGCTCGGCGCGGGCGAGCACGTACGCCGCGTAGCCGCCTTCGTACTGGTGCACCGCTCCGTCGGCGAGCTCCCAGGTGGATGTGCACACCGCGTCCAGGAACCAGCGGTCGTGCGTCACGACGAGCATCGAGCCGCGCCGTGCCGCCAGGTGATGGGCAAGCCAGTCCACGCCTTCGACGTCCAGGTGGTTGGTCGGCTCATCCAGCAGCAGCAGCTCCGGGGGGTCGAGCAGCAGGCGCGCCAGCGCGATCCGGCGTCGCTCGCCTCCGGACAGGCCGGCGATCGGTGTATCGAGGCCCTGTGCGAACAGCCGAAGCGTTACGCCGCCCATCAGCCCGTCGAGCACGCCACGAAAGGCGCTGTCTCCGGCCCACTCATGATCGGCCCGTCCGCCGATCAGCGTCTCGCGGATCGTCAGGCGCTCATCGAGGTCATCGTGCTGTCCGAGCAGGGCCACATCCACGTCGCCGGCTCGGGTGAGCGCACCCTCATCGGGCTGCTCGGCGCCAGCGATCAGGCGCAGCAGAGTCGACTTGCCATCGCCGTTTCGCCCGACCACGCCGATCCGCTCCCCGGCGGAGATGCCGAGCGTGATGTCGTGCAGCACCGAGCGGCTGCCATAGCCCTTCTCGACTGCCTTCAGGTTCAGGAGGTTGCGGGCGGGCATCCCGCGCTCATCCTCGCCGATCGGCGCTTCTCAGACGACGCTCGGCTTGCGAACACGGTGGTGCTCACCTGCGCGCGGCTCAGCCACGGCCGCCGCGGATGCGGTGGGCTCGGCGGAGCCTCGGGCGACGATCGCAGCCGTGCTCAGCGCGAGGCCCGCGGTGATCAACAGCAGCACCGGATAGCCGGCGACATGCGCGGCGAGGGCAAGGAGGTATGGAGCGGCGAAGCCGAGGTAGGCCAGCGTGTAGAAGGCCGCCGTAAGGCCGGCGAGACCGTCATCGTGGGCTAGCCGCTGGACCTCCACGAGGCCCGCGATCAGGCACAGTCCGTAGCCGCAGCCGAGCACGATCGCACACGGCAGCAGTAGCCAGGGCTGCTGAGCCTGGGCCGTGGCAGCGGCCAGAACCAGGCCGCCGCCCGTCATGGTCAGCCCGACGATGCCCGCACGGTTGCTCGCCGCGTGGGCCTCGAGACGCCGCGCAAGCGGCTGGATCAGCACGCCGGCCAGCGCTGTCAGCGTCGTGACGACAGCTGCGACGGCGATGGCGTCGGTGACGTGCTCAGCACCAACGACGCTGGGCAGCAGCGCGAAGGCGATCGCGGGAGCCGCGAACACCCACGGTGCCATCGGCGCCACCACGCGCCGAAAGCGCCGGCTGCGCACGCCGGGCGCCGACAGGCGCGTGACGCGCCTCGCCCCTCGCGCGATGGTCTCGGGGGCTCTGGAGAGCAGCAGCAGCACACCGACCATGAACACGACGTGCGGGAGATACGGGACGATCGTCGGCCCTGGCGCCCACTGCGCGAGCGTCCCCGCCAGGAGCGGCCCCAGAGCAAACCCCATGGTCATGGCGATGACGGCTCGCCGCGCGGCGCCCGCCGGACCGGTCGTGCCGACCGGCGGCAGCGAGGTTTCGCGCAACCATGCCGTGCCCGCGGAGAACGCCGCGCCGCTGCTGACCCCGGCCATCAGGCGTCCGAGGAAGAGCAGGCCCACGCTGTGGCCACCGCCGATCAGCACCACGCTGGCCGCGAGCCCGAGGGCTGCGGCGGGCACCACCACGATGCGGCGTCCTCGGGCATCAGACAGCGGACCGGCGAGCAGCAGTCCGGGGATCAGGCCGAGTGCATAGACGCCGAACATCGCCTCGAGCGTGCCCGTGCTCAGCCCGAGTGTGTGACGGTAGACCAGCAGCATCGGGGTGAACTGGTTGGATCCCCAGGCCGCGCCCAGCAGCACCGCGGCGGGGGCCAGCCAGGCCATCGGTGACGGCGAGCGGAGGCCGGCCGAGCTGACTCCTGTGATTGAGCGGTTGTCTGGCATGCCCTCATGATGTGGCATGTGGGCGCGTGTGCCCGGTCATATTCGGACAGGGTCCAAGCTTGTCCGAATCTGTCCGGCATTCGTGGCTGGAATGGTCCACCATGGAACACGATGAGCGACTTCTTCACGAACGACTTCTCGGCGGTCATCACGACCGGCATCTACTGCCGGCCGGGATGCGCAGGCCGCCCCCACCGCCGCAATGTGCTGCGCTTCTCAACGGCGGCAGCGGCCGAGGCCGCGGGATTTCGGGCCTGCCTGCGATGCCGTCCCTACCGCAGCGACCCGCCCCTCAGCTGGTCCGACCCCGAGCTCGTCTGCCGCGCCGTGCGGCTCGTGATCGACGGGGCTCTCGACGGCCACACCGAGCACGAGCTCGGCTCGCGGCTGGGCATCTCCGCGAGGCATCTGCGGCGGCTGTTCGACGAGCATCTCGGTGTCACCCCCGACCAGCTCGCGCGCTCCCGCCGGGCGCACTTCGCTCGCCGCCTGCTCGACGACACCGACCTGACCGTCACCGAGATCAGCTCCGCGTCCGGGTTCGGCAGCGTCCGCCAGCTCAATCGCGCCTGTCTTGAGGTATTCCGGGCGCCGCCGGGCGACCTGCGCGCCCGTCGC
>Ga0302324_100002458_pt1 | contig 42791 bp, 32 predicted proteins | sample Palsa_T0_1_FD_201949 | JGI IMG/M metagenome (GOLD analysis project Ga0302324, IMG submission 201949) | Peat permafrost microbial communities from Stordalen Mire near Abisko, Sweden - Palsa_T0_1 | ecosystem: Environmental > Terrestrial > Soil > Palsa > Peat permafrost | place: Sweden: Abisko... | reverse complement strand
TATGGTGCTGGTGGCGGTTTTCATCGCGGGGCTGATGGTGGGCCGGTCGCCGGAATACCTGGGCAAGCGCATCGAGGCCAAAGATATCAAGATGGTGATGCTGGCGCTGGTAGTGGCGGCGGCTGCCAACCTGCTTATTTCGTGCGCCACGTTTTTGGTCCACTTTCAGGCGCACTCCTATTGGAACCCGCCCGGCGCGCCAGTGGCCAACCTGGGCAACGCCGGACCGCACGGATTGAGCGAGATTCTTTATGCCAACGCGAGCGCGGTGGGGACCAATGGGAGCGCCATGGCCGGGTTGAACGCCAACACGCCATTCTTCAACCTGACGCTGGGACTGGAAATGTTGATAGGACGGTTTCTGGTGATTGTACCGGCGCTGGCGCTGGCTGGCAACCTTGTCCGCAAGAGGCGCGTGCCGGTGACTGTCGGGACGATGCCGACGCACGGCGTCCTGTTTGTGTTACTGCTCACGGGGACCATACTCATCGTCACGGCCCTGACGTTTTTTCCGGCGTTGTCGCTGGGGCCTATCGCGGAGCAGTTTTTGATGCGTTCGGGGGTGTTATTCAGGTAGCCCCGTCAGAACTCGTCGAGGTTGAGCTGCTTGCCGGGAAATCTTATCCCTTCCTGGGCAATCTTCTTCTGTTCCCGGCTTCCGCGCCGGAATGACACCGCCCCGGTGGCGACCCAACAGAAATGCGCAGGCAACCGCTGCAGCTCGGGGGCATCATTTGCCAGCCAGCCCTTCAGCCAGCGCAGTTCAGGACTTCACCGACGTGAAGGGATGACGCGGGATGTACCTCCAACCAGACAACGCTGTCGCTACGAGAGTACTGCGAGATGCCGATGGCATAATCCCAGCGCGGATCGTTAGGGAAAGCAAGCCTCGGGGCCTGGTCGAGATTCACGCTGCCTCGCAGGCGTCGGGGGTTGGAACAACGCAGGCGGTCCCGCTTCGCAGCCCGGACCGCTTTCAGCCCGGCCTGGAGCCGATCCCGAATTGTGGCCGTAGCCGCCACTGCATCACGGAACCTCATTTGCCATTGCGCGCGGCGGCATCGGCAACGATGTCTGCGATACGCCCACTCCACTCGGTCAGTCCACCCCATCCTGCTTCCGCCTGCTCCTGCGGGCTCGCCTTGATGCCGAAGATCTTTAGAACCGACTGGACGCAAAATAATTCACGTCAAGAATTCCCGCTTGGGCTCCCTGCGTGCAGCGTGGCGGATGTGAAGCACCCACACGGTGTCAGACTCGATAGTGAAGTAAATCTTGTAAATATGCGGATATCGCCCGAAAAGATGCCGACGGACGGCGACGGCGGGTCTTGAGAATTGGCGATAGACCGGACAACGCTCCGGCATGGTCCGCAGGGACTGAAGGGCATCTTCCAGCCCGCTCAGCCATTGCGGGCCGCGCAAAGGGGCTTCCTGAATGAGACGGCGAGAAAGGGTCTCCAGGTCCTGCTCGGCTCGCGGCCGAAGCTCTACGCGGAATGCCGTGCTTGGCGCGCAGGCGGGCGAAGACGTGTTCCGCGGGCCGCCCCTCGCCGCGGTCGCCCTGCTCTAACGCTTCATCGATCGCGACTTTCGTTTCGAGGAACTCTTCTTCATCCATGCCGCCTTCTTCGAACTCAAGGTAAAATGTCAGGGCGTGTTCGACAAGGGCGTCGGCACTCCCTACATCGCCACGCATGACCTTTTCGGCGATTCGTTTTTGAAGTTCAGGGCTGAGTGTGATGTTCATCGCCGTTGCAGTAGCTTCCATTTATATTCTACGCCAAACAGCGCGCACGGGCCGTCTTTCAAGGCACCGGCCGCTTTATACTGAAAAGAAGTATGCCTGACGACCATGGAGTCCCGAAGGAACGGCCGTCCGAGAGGATTAGGGGTCAGGACATGCTTCTTACGCCGTCCGAAATAGGCGCGCTCTCGCCGCGTGTGCCAAGGAGGGCCATAAAGATCCAAGCCTCCCAAAGTACCCCAGAGAGGCAGCCTCTCTCGGCGGCGGAAGCTCGAACCGCACTTTCCAAAATCAAGGAGCTGATGGACGCGTTCGATGAGGCATTCCAAGAAGCCGTCAAAACGGGTGATCTTGCCCGTGTGAAAGCGCTACGGTCGGAACTGGAACTTCGCATGGCCTCCCTCCGGGCTTGGCTCCTTACGTCAGAGGCCTCCTCGTTTTTGACTTGCGGCGCGAGCGGAAGGGATAGCGATCCGGATTGCTGGGCTGTCAAACTACAAGAAACGATGGTCCGCCCCAGCTTCATAGGATCATTCCGCCTCCAGCAGCACCAAGCCGGGCGTGGAGCCGATCTCGTGCACGCCCCATCCCGCAAAATCGCCGTGAAACGCTTCGCCCTGCCACAGTAGCCGGCTCACGGCGATGTATCGAATCCCCGCGCGCTTGATCTGCGCCATCGCCTCCCGGCGTCGGTCCACGGGCGGATCCATGTGCCAGCTTGTCAGCCGAGGAATCCGCCATTGGCCGTCGCTCGCCATCGCGAAAGCCGCCATGCGGGTCGCCCACTGCCCGTCGTTGCACATGACATCGACATGGTCCATCTCGCCGGCGGGATCGAGCCGCACACCGATCCACATTCCGGGCCGCAGCTTTTCCCACGATCTCCAGCGCGTGGCTTCGGAGCCATCGAAAGCCAGCGGGATGCCCCAAGGGTTCGGAAAAGCATCCAGCCGCCAGCCCGGAGCGCGCGGCAATACCCGGTCTCGGTGCCACAGCCGGATTTCGTCGATGCTCCACATATCCTGCTTGGCCGTAGACCCGGTCTGTACGATGAGGAGTTCGCGCACCGCGGTTTTCGGGAAGGCGGCGGTCCAGCGCCGGCGCTGGTACGTGGAGGAATTCCGCGCGTTTGCGATCCAATCGCCGATCTTCTCGGCAAACGCCGACTCCCAAGACAATAGGAGGGGCCTGGTGGTGTACGACTGCGCCACCGCGGCTTCGGCAAACAGGTACACAGGTTGCCCTTCCGGTACGCGCGCTTCGATCAGCCGCGCGGCGGTGTAGCGTTCTTCCTTGAGCAGATACTCGTCTTCCGGTTCCTGGCGCAGCGCGACTTTCCAGGGGATATGCATCAGCCGCCATCCCGTATAGATGTGCAGCCGGGTGTTCATCGCCGGCCACGAGACAACCAAGTGCGCCACCGCGACAGCGCCTGCCAGCCACGCGGTCCGCCGAAACCGGCAGAGCACGAAGGCCGCCGCCATTGCCAATAAGGGAACGGCTGGGATCAGGAACCTGCCGCTCTTGTCGCCGGCGAAGGCGCACGCTGAGAAACCCGCGGCGAGTAGCAACGGCCGGGTCTGCGGCCACAATACACCGATGAGCGCCAGCGGCAGGATGACAGAGGTGGGACCGAAACTCTCTCCGGTTTTGGGGCCGCCGAATGTCAGTTCGCGTGGCACATCGCTCCAGGTCACTCCCTGCCAATGCGAGACGTTCTCGACCAGGCCCTGCTCGAAGGAGACGTGAAACCAGGGGTTGCGGAAGATGCGGTTGCAGAAAGGCGCCACGGGGTTTTGAAACCAGATCGCGTTCCGGATCAGATACGGCGCGGGAGTAAGGGCCATGGCCGCCAGCGCAGCCAGTAGCGTTTTGGCCGCCTGGCGTGGGGGCGTCCGGCGTAGCTCCCAGAAAACCGTTCCGGCGGCCAGCACCAGCAGTGGCCCGCTCGTATATTTCACCGCGAAGGCGAAGCCGGCCAACAGGCTGGCGGCGAGCAGCGTCCCCATGCTTCTCTCCCGCCGCCATTTCTCGAGCAGGTACACCGTGGCGAAGACGATCGCCGCCAGCGCCACATCGTTATATGCCGCCGTGCCGTCCGCCGCCACCAGCGGACTCGCGAAAACCAGAATGGCCGCCACGGCTGCGCCGCCGCGCGGGTACCCAAAGCGGCATCCGTACAGGACCATCAGCCACGGCAGACACATCAGGAACGAGAAATGCACCAGCGCCGCAGCCGAGTGCCGCCCGATGGCGAAGGCGAACAGAAACAACATCTCCAGGCCTTCGGGCATGGCGGCAAACATGCCGTTGTTCCGCATCAGCCCGTGCGCACGGTTCCACAGATTCACCAACCCCAGGTGATAAGTCATGGCGTCCGGGCTCATCTCCGGAGACAGCGCCTGGCGGAAATAGACGACCCCGAACGCCAGCCATGCCGCGGCGAAAAGCAACCGGAGGGCCTTGGGGATACTGTCCAGCGGCGCGGGCGGCAGGCTGCGCAGCCATTCCCGCTGCCGCCAGAGCAGCATCAGCGCGCCGCCGGCGATCACCAGAAACACGCCCTTCCTGGCGATCCAAAGCGCGGCGACGGCCAGCGTGAGGGTGCTGGCGAGCGCGGCGCCGAGGATGTATCCCAGGCAAATCGCCTCCGCCCGGCGCAAGTCGACCCGCAGGATGCGAAGAGCGGTCACGCCGAGAGACAGCGCGGTGGCCGCGCAGGCGACGAATCCCATCAGGATGTGCGCTACCGGCATGCAACATTGATGTTAAAGCGCGGCAGAGCAGAGTTGCCCGCCCCACTACGCCAATATCCGGTCCCGCATACCGCCGTACGCAAACGCGCGCAGCAGTTTCTTCCCATAAAGCTCGTACGGGAATCCAAGTTCAATCCGGCTTGCCTCGTCCAGCGTCTTTAAATGGTCCGCCGACAGCGTCAGCTCGAAGCTCGCCAGATTGTCCTGCAACTGCGAAAGCTTTCGCGCGCCGATGATTGGAATGACCGGCACGGAACGGTAGCGCAGCCACGCCAGCGCGACTTGCGCCATGCCGCGGCCCACCTCATCGGACACAGTCTTCACGGCCGCGACGACGCGGTCCGTCCGTTGCCGCTCCGGCAGGAACGGCTTCATCATGTCGCTGTTCATACGGCCCGGCTCGGCCGGCCCGTGCCCGTGATACTTGCCGGTCAGCACGCCACTGGCCAGTGGGACCATGCGGTCACGCCCACGTTCAACGCCTTGGCCATCGGAATCAGTTCGCGTTCGACGGTGCGCTCGATCAGGCTGTATTCAATCTGCAGCCCGATGAAGGGCGACCATCCCCGCAGGTGTGCCAACGTGTTGGCTTGCGCGATCCACCAAGCCGGGGCGTCGGAGATGCCGGTGTAAAGTATCTTGCCGGCGCGGACTAAGTCGTCCAGACCGCGCATTACTTCTTCGACCGGCGTCATCTGGTCCCAGACGTGAACCCAATACAGATCGATATAATCGGTCCGCAGCCGCTTGAGGCTGGCTTCCACCGCCTGCATCATGTTCTTGCGTTGGTTGCCGCCCGCGTTCGGGTCGGTGCCCGGAGCGGAATTACTGTATTTCGTGGCCAGCACCATGCTCTGGCGGTGGCCCTGCGTGAATTCGCCGAGGAATGTCTCGCTGGTGCCGTTGGAATACAAGTTAGCGGTGTCGATGAAGTTGCCGCCGGCTTCGCGGAAAGCGTCGTACACCTTGCGGGCCTCGTCTTGGGCCGCGTCCCAGCCCCAGTCGTCGCCGAAGGTCATGGTGCCTAGCGCTGCTTCTGAAACTCGAAGTCCGCTGTTTCCCAAGAGTCTGTATTTCGTATGAGTCTCCTTATCAAGTAGCGGGCAAGCTCCGCTCGCCTGCGCTGGCAGGAGTGCCAGCGCGGCAGGCAGAGTGCCTGCGCCACGCTCCATTTTAACGAATCGTCACGTCGAGCAACGCCAGCCAATACTGGACCGATTGCAGCGCGAAGCCGATCAAGATCAAACCGATTCCGAAGACGCCCATGCGTTTCTCAGGCACGTGATCCGCAATCCATTCGATGAAAGGCGTACACGATCCCGCGATCGCCGTGACCACTCCCACCACCAGCCCGGCCTTCAACCCGACGCCCAGCGCGTGCACCCGCTGATGCGCCACCAAGGCGCTGATATACCCGGCGGCCGCGTAGCCCAGCGTACGATTCACGGCCGCGAAGAATTGGAATTTGGTCACACGCGGGCGCATGGCCGGGCGATAATCGACGGTCGGGCGAATGCCGGCTCGGTATGCAATGGCCTGTCCCACCGCGCTGAGTGCGCCAAACATGGCCCCAAATATGCCGCCATATAAATAAGCCGCGCCCAGCGCGAAGCCCAGCCCGCGAATCGCGCTCATGGCCGTGTCATGCCAGAACCCCAGCTTCGGCCGTCCCCTCGAAGCGTTGGCAAACTCCCAAGCCAGCGTGATACCATGCGCCACGCCGGTCGCAAGCCCAAATACCGGGCCGAGGCCGGCAGCGTACAAGGCTCCGAAGAGCGCGCCGTAAGTGACTCCTCTAGTGAGCGTGCGCAGCGGTCCGTGTTCCCCGCCCAGCAGGTCGTAGGCGAGATATAACGCGCCGAGCACGTCAAGTGAACTGCCGATGATGCTGATCAGCGCGAGCGTGTGCTTGTCAATCGTCATGCAATTTCCGCAAATTCGCCGTTGTTGAGGACCCGAAACGATGCATCCCCCGCGCAAGCGATAAGCCGTCTCCGCGGAGCGTCGATGCCCTCGTCCGCTAACTGGAAAGTTCCATGGTGAATCGCGATGCTCGTCCCAGCCGCCAGAATTTCATGGGCTTTAACGGCTTCATCCGGACTCATATGCACCGGCGACATGAACCACCGCGGTTCGTATGCTCCGATCGGCAATAGCGCGAGGTGCGGCGATCCGAACCTTTCCCGAATCTGGGCGAAATGCGGTCCGAATGCAGTGTCTCCCGCGTAATACACGAGCCGTGCCCCGCATTCAATCACATATCCGCACCACAGGGTCGTGTTGTGATCGTGAAGGCCGCGGCCCGAGAAATGCAGAGCCGGGACCGAGTGGATGGTGAAGGCCGGCAAAGACAATGACTCACCCCAGTCCATCTCGTGGACCGGCCCTATATCCTGCGCGCGCAGCAGCCGCGCTACGCCGGCCGGAACAATGAACGTGGAATCTCCGCGCGACGCCAGCCGGCGCAATACCGGCAGATCCAGGTGGTCGTAATGATTGTGGCTGAGGAGGACAGCGTCGATCGGCGGCAGATGCTCCCAAGCTACTCCCGGTTTTCTCTTGCGGCGCGGACCTATCCAGGACAGGGGGCTCGCTCGTTCGGACCAAATCGGATCCGTCAAGATGTTGCAGCCGCGTTGCTGCAGGAGCACGGTCGAGTGGTTCACGAAAGTGGCTCGCAGTCCGCCACCTTCCACACGGCGCGGCGGTACGGATTGCGCGACATCCGGAATGAAACGGGGTGACCGCTCCGGGCGGGTGGTCAGCTTCCACCGCAGGGCATCCACAAGCCCAGGCGCTTGCGGAGCATCCGGATTGTAGAAGCGTTTTCCGTCAAAGTGCGGGGGAAATTCCGGGTGGCTGGTGCCGTCCTGCATGCGGGGCTCTTGTTCACATTAGCGTATTCGGCGCCGCCGGTGCTACGCTCATCAGCAGAGAACGCGATGCAAGTCAGCGACGGCGAACTCATCCAAATAGTAGACGCCGCGCTAGCCGAAGCCGCGCGCCTGAGCGGGCCGTGGCTGCTATGCCGTCCGGGGTGCATGCAATGCTGTTTAGGCGAGTTTCCCATCACGCAACTCGACGCCGCGCGGCTGCGGCGTGGGCTGGCCGAACTGGAAGCCCGCGAGCCGCAGCGGGCCGCGCGTGTGCGCCAGCGCGTCCGCGAAGCCGTAGCCCGCCAGGCGCCGATGGCCGATGACGACCCTTGCGCCGCGCTCGATCCCGAAACCGGAACGTGCGATTTGTATGCGGCGCGTCCGATTATGTGTCGCACGTTTGGTCCGCCGGTGCGGTGCGAGTCGGGCGATCTGGGGGTGTGCGAGTTGTGCTTCGAAGGCGCGGCCGAGGACGAAATCGCCGCGTGCGAAGTGGAATTCGATCCGCAGGGGTTGGAGCCGGTATTGCTGCGCGAGTTGGAAGAAACCGCCGGCGTGCGGGGCGAGACGACCGTGGTGGAGGCGCTATCCGCCTAGCGCGCGGTAGAGCGCCTGCTTCCAGCGCGGCACATCGATAGTCCAGCAGATGCTCGCCTTCCGACCGGCGTCCAGCGCCTGCTTCCAAATGGCGCTGTTGCGGCCGTTGCCGGCGATATCCAAACGGTCGACAACTGTCATGCCGCGCGTCAGGCCGCTAGCAGTTTCGATATCGAGATAGTGCGCGCTCGCCTGCGTGCAGACCGTTGGATCGAGCGCGATCGACATGGCCACCGGGTCGGGCAGCGAAATGCCTACCTCGCCGGTTTGCACGCGATAAGCCGACATGGCCGTGCTGTTGCATTCGATGGCGAAGCGCGCCAGCGGAGTACCGATGCCAAGCACGCGCTCGATATCGGCAGGATCGAGCGCCGCTGAGCCGCGGCATAGATGCCAGCCGACGAGCTCGATGGGAAGTCCGGAGCGCGCCACTATTCGGGCGGCTTCCGGATCCACCCAGATGTTGTACTCGGCGGCGGGCGTGACGTTGCCCTCGCAGCAGGGCGCGCCGCCCATCACCACCGCGCGGCCCACGTTCGCGGCTATCTCCGGCGCGCGGGCCAGCGCCAGCGCCACGTTGGTCAGGGGACCCAGCGTCACCAGGGTAATGCCCGGATTCGCGCGAATGGTTTCGACGATGGCATCCACCGCGTGCGTGGGCTCCGGCGCGCGGTGGGGGGCCGGATAGTTGTGGTCGCCCAAGCCGTCTTTGCCATGGAACCATTCCGCGTGCATGTATTCGCGCAGCAGCGGTTGTTGCGCGCCGGGATAAACGGGCACATCGGATCCGCACAACTGGGCGGTATACAGGGCATTGCGGGCGGCCTGCGGGACAGGTACATTGCCCGCCACCATGGTAATGGCGAGCACGTCCACATCGGGCGCGCGCAGGGCCATGATCAAGGCCACGGCGTCGTCGGAGGCGGTATCGGTGTCGATCAGGAAGGCTCGCGCCACGTGGATCAGGATAGCAAGAACCGAAGACAGAAGTCAGAAGACAGAATAGCGTCGCAGCACCGGCAAGTGGCGCGCATTCTGTCTTCTGTATTCTGACTTCTGTCTTCTTTCTTTTATTAACCAAATGAAACTAGAACCCGGCCCCCGCGGCGTGCGATTCTTATACGTTTGGTCGCCAGCTACGAAATCAAGGCCGCGGCTGCCGGTCTGGCCGTTTGCTTGCTCGGCATCAGCGCGGCGGTCTATCGCGCTTCCACGAGATTGGTGGAGAATGCCCGCTGGGTGGCTCACACCCACGACGTCCTCACGCAACTCGAAGCCACCGCTACAGGTGTCTCCGAGGCCGAAACGGAACTGCGCGGGTTCCTCCTCACCGACCAGGAGTCCTATCTGGCGCCTTACTCCGCCGGTCTCACCGAGACGCGCCGCCGGCTGCAAGCGGTCCGGCGATTTACTTCCGATAACCCGCGCCAACAAGCCCGCATCGAAAAACTGGAGCCCTTGATTCTGCACCGCCTGGATCTGCTGGACGCGCTGCTCAAGATTGGCCACGACCAGGGCTTCGGGGCGGCCCGCCGCATCCTCACCTTCGACCACGGCCCCCAATACCTGGACGAAATCCGCCAGGGCATTCAGGAGATGGAGCATGAGGAGCAGGATGTGCTGGCATCGCGCTTTGCCCAGCAAGAGTCCGGCAGCCGCCGCCTGCAATGGATGGTGGTTCTGAGTTGTGGCGCCGCGCTGTTCCTGCTGTGCGTATCGCTGGCCGTCGTCTTGCAAGACCTATCCACGGTGGAAGCGGCATTCCGCAAGGCGAATTACCGCGTCGCGCACGACACGCTGACGGGCCTTGCCAGCCGTCACAGCCTGATGGTCCAGCTCGACTTCGCCATTGCGGATACCGTGGGCACCGGCCAGCCGTTGTCGGTGTGCATATGCGATATCGACCGGTTCAAGTCCATCAACGACACGCATGGGCATGCGTCCGGCGACGAAATTCTGGCGTCTTTCGGGAAACTGGTGCGAGCGGGCACGCGCAAGGGCGACATCGCCGGCCGCATGGGCGGAGACGAATTCTGTATCGTCCTGCCGAACACCCCCGCCGAAAGCGCCGGCCCGCTCATGGAGCGGCTGCGGGAACGCTGGGAAAGCCTGGAATACCACTCGCCCGACGGCCCTACATTCACGGTGACCGCCAGCTTTGGCGTGGTGCAACATAGCGGCGAAAAATCCGCCAAGGAGTTGCTGCACACGGCGGACAAGGCGTTGTACTGCGCCAAAGGCGAAGGACGGAATAGGATCCATCTGGTGGCGTGAGGGGCACAAGAAAAATAGAAGACAGGAGACAGAAGTCAGAAGTCAGAATAACAGCCCCGTCAGTGCTCCGTATTCTGACTCCTGACTCCTGACTCCCGACTCCTGCTTCCTGCTTTTTCCATCTTCCGCGAAATGAATAACGCCACCTCCAGCGCCTGCTCGTAATTGAGTCTGGGATCCAAGCCCGATTTGTACGCCAGCTTCAAATCGGCCTCGCGCACGCCGCGCGCGCCCCCGATACACTCCGTTACGTTCTCGCCGGTCACCTCGATGTGGATGCCACCCAGCCGGTTTCCGCACGCCGCGTGAATTTCGAAGGCCTGATCGACTTCGCTTAGGATCTCCTCGAAATTGCGGGTCTTGATGCCATCCGCCGTGGTACGCGTATTGCCGTGCATGGGATCGCAGCACCACAGCACCGTCCTGCCCGTGGCGTGCGCGGCTTCGATCAGCGGCGGCAAAAACCGGCCGATCGCATCCGCGCCGAAGCGATGAATCAGCGTCAGACGGCCCGGTTCGTCGTCCGGGTGCAGAATTTCGACGATTTCTTGCAGCCTGCCGGGTGGCATTCCCGGCCCGATCTTGACGCCGATCGGATTGCGGATGCCGCGGAAGAATTCCACGTGCGCGCCACGCGGATCGGCCGTGCGCATCCCAATCCAGGGAAAATGCGTGGAAAGGTCGTACCAGCCCTCCTGCCGCGGCACACGGCGGGTCTGCGCCTGCTCGTAAGGCAGATGCAGGCCTTCGTGGCTGGTGAAGAAATCGATCCATTGCAGCTCGCCCGGATGCACGCCCATCAGGGTCTCCATGAACTTGATGGACTCGCCGATCTGCCGGGCGACGCGCCGGTACTCTTCGGCCATCGGCGAATCTTTCACCCAGTCCAGGTTCCAATAATCCAGGCGGGCGGGGTCCACGAAGCCGCGGCTCACCAGCGCGCGGATGAAGTTGAGCGTCAGCGCCGCCCGCTCGTAGCCGCGCAGCATCAACTGCGGATCGGGCGTGCGCGCCGCCTCGGTAAACTCGGGGCCGTTGATCAGATCGCCGCGATAGCTCGGCAGCGTGACGCCGTCGCGCGTTTCAAACTCGTCGGAGCGCGGCTTGGCATACTGGCCGGCAAAGCGGCCCACCCGGATCACCCGCCGCTGGCCGCCCAACGCCAGCACCAGGCTCATCTGCAGCAGGATCTTGAGCTTGTTGGCGATGGTGCCCGAGTCGCAATGATCGTAGCGCTCGGCGCAGTCGCCGCCTTGCAGCAGGAACCGTTCGCCGCGCGCGGCTTCCGCGAGCTGGGCGCGTAGCGCGTGGATCTCCCAGGAGGTCACCAGCGGCGGCAGCGTCGAGATTTCATCGACCACGCGCGCGACTGCGTCTTCGCAGGGGTACTGCGGCTGCTGTTCGGCGGGCTTGCTCGTCCAGGATGTGGGCGACCACTCGGGCATTCAGCCATCAGCTTAGCAATTCACGTGGCGCACGTAACGTGGCGCACGTCCGCGACGGGCCGTGGCGGCACTTTTGCCGGCAGAGGCGAGCGGAGCTCGGCGGACGTTCAGCCTGGGCTATCCCCGCTCCCATGTGTATCCTTACACGTAGGCTGTACGTCTCCACTTATGTGCGTACCTGCGTCTTCCTAGCTACCCTCCCGCTAATCGGTGCGGTCCTCGCCCAACCCCCCGATGCCGTCATCCGAAGCTCCGCCCGTGAAGTACTTCTGGACGTTGTCGTACACGATGCGCGCGGCCGCCTCGTCACCAACCTCAAGCCCGGCGACGTCGCCGTATACGAAGATGGCGTCCGTCAGGACGTGCGGTCGTTCCGGCTGGTCGCGGGCAGCGAAGTCCGCCGGGACGACGAAAAGCAGGCAGCCGAAGCGCAAGCCGCCAGCCCAAGCACCACCGCCCCAAACCCGGTCCGCCCGCCGGTGAACCCGCTCCGCACGGTGAATGTGGTTTGCCTCATCCTAAACGATCTGAACCCGGAGACGCGGTCTTTCGCCTTCGAATCGGCGCGCAAGTTTGTGAATGAGGAACTGCGCCCCAACACCTTCATTGGCGTGTTCAGCCTGGATTCGAGCGGCCTGCGCCCAGTCTTTCCGTTTTCGAACAATCGCGAGCATCTGGTCAAGGCCGTGGAACTGGCGGCGATCAACCAGCTTCCCTCGGTCAATCTTGGATCCGCGGCCTTGCTGAGCGGCCTGAGCATGCAAACGATCGGCGCCATCGCGCCACCCGGCAGCGGGACCGAGAATGCCGACGGCTCCAGCCCCTCCGATCCGCTGGGCACGCGTGGAGACATGGGTTTCTCGGTGAACGCCGGGCTGCGTGAGATCGACGCGCTGAAAGGTCTGGTCCGGCAGCTCAGCCCGCTGCCCTTTCAAAAGACGGTGCTCCTGCTCGGGACCGGACTCACCCGCCCGCCCGATCAGTTGGAATACTGGGATTCGCTGATCCATTCAGCCACCAAGGGCGGCGTCACATTTTATGCCATGGATGTATGGGGGCTGGGCGTTTGCCAGGATGCGCCCAGCGGCGGTTGCCTGAACGCGGGGTCGGCGAGTGCGCCGGCGGTCGCCATGCTGAGTTACATCGCCAACCTCAGCCAGCAACAGGGCGCCGCCAGCATCGCATCGTCGTCCGCATCATCGTCGGGGCCCAGCGCTGCGCACGGCCCGCCCGCTCAATCCGCCGCCGCTGTGACGATGGAACTGGCGCATGAGGACGACTACGTGAAGTTCACCGTGTCCAGCGCCAACCGCCAGGAGGCCATTCGCGAGCTGGCCGAACGCACTGGCGGATTCCTGATCGCCAACACCAACAATACGGACCAGCTTCTGGCGCACGTGATGGAGGAGGTGGATACGCATTATGAGATCGCCTATCCGCCCAAATCGGAACGCGAAGACGGGCATTTCCGCAAGATCGAAGTGAAGCTGGCGCGCGCCGGCCTGCGCCTGGAAACCCGCAGCGGTTATTTCGCCGTGCCCGACACGGGGGCGCGTCCGGTGACTGCCGCGGAGATGGCCGGATTACGAGCGCTCGATACCCAACCGCGGCCGCATGCCTTCGATTTTCTCTCGCGGGCGTATCGCTTCCGCGACGCCGCCGGGCAGGCGCAGTATGCCATCGCCTTCGAGATGCCGATCTCGAATCTAACCGCGACGCCCGCGGCAACCGCGCACAAGCACCGGCTGCACGCTTCCTGGCTGGCGCTGGTGAAAGACGCGCAGGGACAGATCGTGGACCGCGTGAGCAAAGACGTCCCATCGGAGGTTTCCGACGATCGCCTGGCCGCCGTGCGGGTGGAGTTGATGACCTACCAGCACGCGGTGAACCTGCCGCCGGGCCGCTACACCGTGGAGACAGCCGTAGTCGATCACGAAGGCAACCGCGCCAGCACCAGCGTGCTCGAGATCGACAATCGGGAGCAGCCGGGCGTAGGTCTCAGCGACCTCGCCCTGGTGCGGAAGCTGGAGCGTCTGGGGCCGCCGGACCCCGCCGACCCCTTCGAATACACCGGCAAGCGCGTGCTGCCCTTCGTGACCACGGACTTATTCGCCGGCGCGCTCCCATTGGTCTATATGGTGATCTATCCGCAGCCGGGGAACGCCGCGAAGCTGGCGCTGCAAGTGCGATTGCTGAAGAACGGCCGGCTGCTCACCACCATCGACCCGGTGTTGCCATCACCGGATGCAACCGGCGCCATGCCCATGATTATCAAGCCGACCAGCAAGCCCGGCAGTTATGAGGTGAAAGTAACGGCCACGCAAGGCGCCAGTTCGACCGAACGCACCCTGGCCTACACCCTAGCCGCGAGATGAATCTCGCCCCCTTGACATCACTACATCACGGAATCAAGATGTAGTTATGCGCACCACGGTCACATTGGACGACGACGTGTACGCCGCCGCCATGCATCTGGCGGGCGCGTCGGGGGAACGACTGGGCAAGGTCTTGTCGAAACTTGCCCGCCGCGGCCTGGCTCCGCCGCCGGCGCCATCCACTAAGAAGACCACCCGCCGATTCCCCACTTTCGACGTGCCGCCCGATGCGCCGATCATTCCAGCATCCCGAGTCCAGCGGGTCATCGATGAAGAAGGTTACTTCTGACCTGCTGCGTCCGGATGTGAATGTCCTGGTGGCGATGGCTTGGCCGAACCACCAGTTCCACCAAGCGGCGGTTCACCAGTTGGAATCCAGCCAAAATCGTTGGGCCACCTGCGCCCTCATGCAACTCGGCTTCATACGGCTGTCCGCGAATCGCGCGGTCGTGGGGAGTCGCAAGAGTCCCGCCGAAGCAGCCGCGCTGTTGAGCCTGATGGTCGAGGACGCGAGGCATGTTTTCCTGGAAGCTCTGCCATCGCCAATCGCCCAAGATTTCGGCGCGGCGCTGCATGGATTGCTGGGGCACCAACAGGTCACCGATGCTTACCTGTTAGCGTTGGCTGGCCGCTACGAGGCGACTTTCCTAACATTCGACGCCAGAATGAAGCACCTCACGGCCCCCTGCGCAACCCTCGAAATCCTCGGCCAGCCTGCCTGAAAACCGAATCCCCCCGAACAAAGATATAATCGTAAACGTACGGAGCGAACAGCATGGCAACCATCTCTACTACAGTCTCGTCCATCTCCACTACCTACGAACGCGTCGAGCGCGTCCCCTGGTACGTCTGGGCCGCCGTTTTCGGCGTCACCTCCGCCATGATCGGCGGCCAGTGGGACATTTCCTGGCACCGCTCCATCGGCCGCGACACTTTCTGGACCCCCGCCCACATGGCCATCTACTTGTGCGGCGTGCTGGCGGGGCTCGCCTGCGGCTACCTGATCCTGGCCACCACATTCGGCAACTTCTCACAATTGCGCTCGACCGCGGTGAAAATGTGGGGATTCGAAGCCCCCTTGGGCGCATTCATCGCGGCCTGGGGCGGCCTGGCCATGCTCACCTCCGCGCCCTTCGACGACTGGTGGCATAGCGCCTACGGTCTCGATGTAAAGATCCTCAGCCCGCCGCACGTGCTCCTGATCTTGGGCAACCTGGCGGTCAATACGGGCACGCTCATCTTGATCCTGGGCATGATGAACCGTGCCCGCGACGAGTTCCGCGACAGGCTCAACTGGCTCTTCCTGTACATCGGCGGCGTGGTCTTGATCGGGCTGATGCTGATGATTATGGAATTCTCCTGGCACGCCCTGATGCACAGCGGCGTTTACTACCGCGTGGTCTGCATGGTGGTGCCGCTGGTGCTGGCCGGAGTGGCGCGCGCCTCCGGGAAACGCTGGGCGGCCACCACCGTGGCTTCGGTCTATTGGCTCTTCTGGGCGGGCATGGGCTGGATTCTGCCGCTCTTCCCCGCCGAAGCGAAACTGGGCCCCGTCTATCACCAGGTGACGCAGTTCGTGCCGCCGGAATTTCCCATGCTGCTGTTCATCCCCGCGCTGGCGCTCGATATTCTCTGGAACCGCACCCGCGATTGGAAGCCGTGGATATTGGCGGCCGCTTCCGGACTCTTGTTCCTGGGCGTGCTGTTCGCCGTGCAGTGGCCGTTCTCCAGTTTCCTGAATTCGGCGGACGCGCAGAACTGGATGTTCCACACGAATGTCTACGATTACAATACGCGTCCGACTTCGCTCCTGGCGCGGCACGTGTTCGTCAAACCCGACACGCCATCCGTCTTCTGGACGGAGATGGCCTGGGCCGCGGTCTTGGGCATCCTGACCACGCGCCTCGGCTTCGCCTGGGGCGATTGGATGAAGCGGGTGCGCCGGTAAGCCGATGCGCAGATTGTCAGCTCTACTGATGCTGCTCGCCGCGACCGCCTGGGCGCACGTCGGCAGCCCCGACGTTTTCTACGAAGGCCAGGCCGGCCCCTTCCATTTATTAGTCACCATCCGCACGCCCTCCGTAATCCCCGGCGTGGCGCAGATCGAAGTGCGTAGCGCCGTCAACGATGTCGACATCGTGCATATCGTGCCCACGCCGCTCACTGGGCCGGGCGCCAAATTCGCTCCCGTACCGGATCTTGCGGTGCGTTCCAAAGACGATCCGCAGTTCTTCACCGGATCGTTGTGGATGATGACCTCGGGATCGTGGCAGGTGCGCGTCACCGCCGAAGGCGCCAAGGGAAAGGGCGACCTTTCCGTGCCGGTGCCGGCGCTGTCCTCGAGCACCAAAACCATGCAGGGGCCCATCGGCATTGTGCTGGCCGCGTTGGGATTGCTTCTGCTGGTGGGCGCGGTTTCGATCGTCGGCGCGGGAGTGCGCGAAGGCCAACTGGAACCCGGCGTAGCGCCCGATCCGGCGCGCGTTCGCCGAGCGCGCCTCGTGATGGCCGCCACCTTGGTCTTCGTGCTGGCGATGGCCGCTCTCGGCGGACTTTGGTGGAACAGCGAAGCCGGCGAGTACGACAAACACATCTTCAAACCGTTGACCATGTTGGCCAGCTTGGAAAACGGCGACCGGCTGATGCTGCGCCTGACCGATCCCGGCTGGGCGGGCCGGCGGAAAATCGACGATCTGGTTCCGGACCATAATCACCTGATGCACCTCTACGTCATCAGCGTGCCGGATATGGACAAGGTGTGGCACCTGCATCCAGATCGTGTGGAAGCCGGGCTGTTCGCCAAGGACCTGCCGCCTATGCCGGCCGGCCGGTACGCTTTGTACGGGGATATCGTACACTCCGACGGTTTGCCGGAAACGCTGGTGACCGAGATGGCGTTGCCGGCCATTGCGGGCACGCCGCTGGCGGGCGATGACGCGGCCGGCACGGGCCCGCCCATCTCACAGGCGGACTTCAACCGCACTACCGCGCAGTTGCCCGACGGCTCGCGCATGATTTGGGAGCGCGATGCCGGTCCGCTGCACGCCAAGCGCGCCATCTACTTCCGCTTCCGCCTGGAGGATGCGGACGGCAAGCCCGCGCACGACCTGGAACTCTACATGGGCATGCCCGGGCACGCGGCGTTCGTGGCCTTGGATCGCAGCGTGTTTGCGCACGTGCATCCGTCGGGATCGGTGCCCATGGCTTCGCTCAGCCTGACGCAGAATGCCGGCGACGGCGGCGCCGCGATGGCGGCCATGCCAGGCATGGCGGGCATGAGCATGATGCAGGACCTGCCCGCCGAAGTTTCTTTCCCCTACGGTTTCCCGAAACCCGGCGACTACCGCATCTACGTGCAGGTGAAGCGCGGCGGCAACGTCGAGACCGGCGTCTTCGACGCGCGCGTGGAGCACTGACCTTGCGGCCGCTAAAGGACCAGGCAGTCCTGATCACGGGGGCGGGCCGCGGTATCGGCAAGCGGCTGGCCATCGGGTTCGCGGCGGAAGGCGCGCGCGTTGGATTGCTGGCGCGCAGCCAGGCCGAGCTGGATCTGGCGAAGTTGGAGATCGAGGACGCCGGAGGCACGGCGCTGCGCATCCGCTCGGACGTGCGCGACTACGAGCAGGTGAGCGCCGCGGTGGAGCGCATGCGCGCGGTCTTCGGCGGCGTGCACGTGTTGATCGCGGCGGCGGCCATTCAGGGTCCCATCGGACCGCTGGTGGAGTTGAAGCCGCGCGCCTGGGCCGAAGCCGTCGAAACCAACTTGATGGGAACTATGCACGCCTGCCGGGCTGTATTGCCGCAGATGATCGAAAAACGCCGCGGCAAGATCGTCGTAATCGGCGGTGGCGGGGCAGCCTCGGCGCGTCCGCGCTTCTCGGCCTATGCGGCTTCGAAGGCCGCCGTGGTGCGTTTCGTGGAGACTTTGGCGGAAGAGGTGCGCGACTTTAACGTGCAAGTGAACTGCATGGCTCCCGGCGGCACTTACACTCACATGACGGACGAAATTCTGCACTCGGGCGAGCGCGCGGGGAGCAAGGAAATCGAAGAAGCCGAGGATGTGCGGCTCACCGGCGGCACGCATCCCGAAAAACAGATTCACCTCGCGCTGTTTCTAGCTTCGGAGCGTTCCAATCACATCAGCGGCAAGCTAATCCACGTCAACGACGACTGGAAGCGTCTGGAGCGCGAGAATATGAATCCGGAAGCCTACACCCTCCGCCGCTTCTCAAAGGTGTGACGCGGCGCAGGCACTCGTGCCGGCCGCGCCGACACTCTTGTCGGCGCAGGTGAGCAAAGCTCGCCCAAGAGCGGGTTCTGGAGGCCCGCGCACGGTCGAAAACCGACCGTGACCTGTTGAAAGCAAGGCGGCGCCCTGAGAGGCCGCCAACGGGGATAAATCCCCGCGCCGGCTAAAGCCCGCCCTCCAAGGGACTTGCACTATTTTCATCACTGTTCGTGAGCCGCAGGCCCATCCTGACAGGGCTGGAGGCCCGCCCCATGGGGGTAGCCTAAATGTGGAAACTCCAAAGGCGAGATCACTTCAGCTTCACCGGATAAGGCGCGTGTTCCGGCAGCTTCGGATTGGACTTCTCCAGCGCCTTCAGCAACTCCGCGACGCCGCGTTCCAGTTGCGGATCGCGGCCGTCCACGACCGACTTTGCGTCGTTCTCCACGACGATGTCGGGGTCCACGCCGTGGCCTTCGATCGCCCACTTGCCCTCCGGTGTGGCATACGCGAATTCGGGCACATTCACATCTCCGCCATCAATCAGTTGTCCGTGGCTGGTGATCCCCACCACGCCGCCCCAGGACCGCTCACCAATCAGCGGCCCCAGACCGGCGGTTTTGAACATCCAGGGAAAGATATCGCCATCCGAACCCGAATTCTCGTCCAGCAGCACCACCTTCGGCCCCATGAACACGCTATCCGGGTAAGGTTCCGCCGTCGCCACCGTGCGCGGGAAATCGACCCCCAACAACTTGCGGGTCAGCCGCTGGATCACCATGCGCGAAATGTTGCCGCCGCCGTTGGCGCGGTCGTCGATCAGCAAGGCTTCTTTGCGAAGCTGCGGAAAATACCACTTAATGAACTCGCGAATGCCGGCCTCGCCCATGTCCGGTAGATGCATGTAACCGATGCGCCCGTGAGACAGCTCGTCCACGCGGCGGCGGTTTTGCTCCACCCAATCGAAATACAAAAGGTTCGTCTCGCTGCCCAACGGCTTGTAGGTCACTTTGCGGGCGCCGGCCGGCGACGGAGCGCTATTCAGCATCAGGATCACCGGCGCATCGCCGGCGTGGCGCAGGAATTTGTAGATGTCGTCCTTGGCGGTCACATCTTCGCCATTGACACTCAAGACATAATCGCCCACCTTGGCGTCGACGCCGATCTCGGTCAGCGGCGCGCGATAGACTTCTTCCTCGTTTTGGCCGTGGAATATTCTGGCGATGCGATATCGTCCGGAGTTGGCGTCCACCTCGAAACGCGCGCCTGGCAGGCCAGCGTGCGGGCGCGGCGGGATTTGCACGTCGCCGCCATCGATATAGGCGTGCTGCACGGTCAGTTCCGAAATCATCTCGCTGATTACATAATTTAGATCGGTGCGATGCGCCACATACGGCAGAAGCTGGCTGTAGCGTTGCCGCAAGGCTTCCCAATCGTAGCCGTGCATGTTAGGCGCATAGAAGAAATCGCGGTAGCGCCGCCATACTTCGTTGAAGATATCGTTCCACTCCGCCACCGGGTTTTTCTCCAGCATCAACCCGGCGGTGGAGACGGTTTTCTTTGTGCTTGCGCCGGTGGCTGTGGCGTCGTACGCGTTCCAGGCCTGCTCTTGGCGCACCAGCACCTTCGACCCATCGCGCGAGACTACGAATCCGCCAATATCGTCAACCAGCTTTGTTTCTTTCCGGTCTTTGAAGGTGAAGATGCGCAGCGAAGCCTTGGTGGCCGCGGACCGTCCGTAGTAAGGTTCCGGAACCACGCCGTAAATCAGCGCATCGGTGGTGACTGTGACGCCGAAGTAGTTGTCCGCGTCCAGCGGTACGCGCGCCACGCGCTGCTCCAGGCCGTCGAAATCGATGCCGCCATCTTTGGGATCTTCGGGCTTCTTGTCTTTCGCGTCTTTGTCCTTGTCCTTGTCTTTGCCGCTGTCTTTATCTTTGGCGCTATCTTTGGACGCGTCCTTGATGGTCACTTCGTCGCTCTCCGGCGGAAACGGATTCTTCACGTCCTTGCGCAGAGCCATTACAAAGATGCCGCGCGCCCGGTTGGTCGCAAAGTCGAATTCGATCTGGGAAAGCTGCGGCTGGAATTCGTGATGGGAAATGAAGTACAGGTAATCGCCGCCCGGATGCCATGCCGGCGATTCGTCGTTGAACATGCCGCTGGTAGTCTGATGCAGCTTGTTCTCCTTCATCGACCAGATATACAAGGCGGAGAGGTTTCTGTTATCGTTCATGCTGAACGCCAGAAACCCGCCGCCCGGCGACCACGCATAGTCGCGAATCTCGCCCTCCGTCGAATGCGCAATCTCTTGCGTGGCGTGGTCTTTCAGCGACACCAGCCACAGCCGGCCGTCTTTATCGCTGAACGCGATGCGCTCGCTATCCGGGGACCACTTGGGATCGTACCGGAAAGCGTGCCCGCCGCTGGTGATCTTCTCCGCAGGCGCGGAGCCATCCTGCGCCACCACGTAGAGCTCCTCTTCGCCGCTCGCGTCCGATAGATACGCCACCTTGGAGCCATCCGGCGACCAAGCCGGCCACTTATCGTGTGCGCCGGGCGAGTGCGTCAAGTTGCGCGTCGGCCCCTTCTCCACCGGCGCTGAGAAGATGTCGCCGCGCGCCGCAAACAGCACGCGCTCGCCCTTCGGACTGAATTCGACATTCTCGATCAGGTTGGCGGCGGAGACGTAGCTCGGCCGGCGGTTCACGCCGTCGTCCGGCACGCGCACGTCGATGTGCGCGCTCTTGCCCGTTTTCACATCGAGCACCTGCAGTTCTCCATCCAGCTCGTACACGATGCGCCGCTGGCGGTCGGTCGAAGGCCAGCGCACGTCCCACACCGTGTTGTGAGTGATCTGCCGGGTCTTGCCGCCGGCGGTATCGTAGGCATAGAGATTGAAGTGGCCGTCCTTATCCGAGTTGTAGTAGATCTCCTTGCCGATCCACATGGGGTCGCGGCTGGCGCGTTCGCCTTCGCTGATGAGCTTGGCGGCGTGCGTTTCGGTGTCGAAGATGTAAAGCTTGTTGGCCTCGCCGCCGCTGTAGCGCTTCTCGGTGCGGAAGTCGCGCGCTTGGGGCGAATATGCGATCTGATTGCCTCCCGGCGAGTACGATCCCGCGCCGGACACCGGCATGGGCAGCGGCTCGGAAGAGCCGCCATCGATGGGCACGCGGTAGAGGCGCGTAAGCGCGTGCGCGCGGGCATCCCGCATCCCGCGGTAGATCACGTACTGGTCGTCGTTCGACCAGCCGTAGACCTGATTGTCGTAGCCCCAGCGCGGCGGCAAGGGGCCGGTCGCCGGATAAAAGGTCAACTGCTTGGGCTCGCCGCCATCGGCGGGCATCACATAGACCTGTTCATCGCCGTCGTATTGGCCCGTGAATGCGATCCACTTGCCGTCGGGCGAGAACTTCGCGAACAACTCCACGCCCGGGTGCGCGGTCAGCCGCGTGGCCGTGCCGCCTGCTGCGTTCACCAGCCACAGGTCGCCGCCATGCGTGAAGACGATGCGGTCGTCATGGATGTCGGGAAAGCGCAGCAGCTTAGTTTGGGCGCAAAGGGGCGCGGTAAGAGCCAGGGCGAGAAGCCAGGCGGATTTAGATTTTAGGCGCATAAGAGTCTGACGTGCAAAACGCGGAAAGGATAAGGTACCAGTAGGGCGGCGCCAGCGCCGCCATCCCCGATTTCCGTAAGCGTACAATTTAATTTGACATTATGTACATTTCAATCGTACAATGCACTCATGAAGGTGCCCATCTCGGATTTCCGCAAAAACCTTTTCCAACTCGTGGACCAGGCTCTCAACGGCGACGTCGTAGAAGTCACGCATAAGGGAAAGACCATCCGGCTCGTCCCCGAAGCCCCAGGATCGAAATTGGATAGATTGACGCCTGCCCGCATCTTCAACCCCTCCTTCTCCGAAAAGGATCACCGGAAAGCCAGCCGCGAACTTCTTGCCGTTATGCAGCGGGAGTGGGAAAAGGACTGGTCCGAACTTTGATTTGTTACCTGGATACGCAGGCCGCAATTTGGCTGGCCGAAGCCAATACGCGAAAACTGTCGCACAAGGCGCTGTCCTACATCGAAAAAGCGGAGGTCCGCATCTCTCCGATGGTGGTGGTGGAGTTTGGGTATCTGTACGAGCTCGGCAGAATCGTCGTTACTCCGCAGCAGATCGTATACAAACTCAATGCGGAGCTTCAGTGCGCCGTATGCGACTACCCGTTCCCCATCATCGCGGAAATAGCTCTTGGAGAGACGTGGACGAGAGACCCATTCGACAGGCTGATCGTTTCCCACGCCAAAGCCAACGGGCGCGCCGGCCTGGTCACAAGGGACGAGTTGATCGCCAAACACTACCCCAACACCATTTGGTGATGGGCCAGTTTCCATTAGTGAGCCGGCTTTCAGCCGGCTCTTGCCGCCTAAAAGGCGGCTGCGGCCAAGATTGGCCGCCCCACAAGCAAACTAGAATTTCCAGTTCGACACAAAACCCGCGTTCAACTCCTGCTTCGTCAAACTGGCGCGCACCATCTCCACTGGGATTGCGTTCATCTTCAGAATCGCGTCGTGAAAGTCGCGGTCCGTCATCTTCCCGGATCCCACCAGATCCTTATGCAGCGCGCGAAATTGGAGCGCCCCCAGCATATAAGCCGCCTGATACAACGGACCATAATATCCCGACTCGAACGATCGCCGCACCTCGCCCGCCGCGTTTTCGCGCTCGAACCCCACCCGGTTCACCAGAAAATCCACGCACTCCTGCGCGCTCATCTTGCCCAGGTGAAAGCTCAACGAAAAAATGATGCGCGCGCACCGATGCATGCGCCAGAACAGCGCCCCGATGCGGTCTTCCGGCGTCTTGGTGAAGCCCTGGTCCCAAAGCAGCATTTCCCAGTGCAGCGCCCAGCCCTCCACCGAGAATGGCGTGTCGAAAACGTCGCGATACGGGCGGTAGCGCTCGTTCATGAATTCCTGCAGGAAATGGCCGGGGATCACTTCATGAAAGGCGGTGGCGCGCGCGAAGTGTTTATTGTTGCCGCGCATGCCCATGAGCTTCTGCTCCTCGGTCATGCTCTCGACAGGATAAGAGACGCTCAGCACCTCGCCGCCCGTAAAGAAAGGATTGATGCGTTGCCTTTCGGGCGTCATCATGTCCATACGCCAAGTCCCGGCCGCCAGCGGCGGCACCGTCACCAAGTTGTGCGATTGCACAAAGTCGATGGCCTCCTCGACCAGCCCCAGGATGAAGGCCGGCTGCTGCCCGGGCGGCACGTAATCGGTTTTCACGCGCTCCAGCGCCTTCTTCCAATCGTCTCCGTAGCCCATATCGCGCGAGGCGCGCAGCATCTCGGCATCGCACCAGGCAAACTCGCGGTTGGCGATCTCCACGATCTCCTCCGGCGTGTACGGAATCATCTCGTAGGCCAACTCGCTGATCAGCATGTCGCGGCCCACCGCATCGCCGACGATGGTGTCGCGATCGTCCGGCTTGATCCCCGCCAGCTTCTCGCGAACCAGGATGGCGTACTTCTCCATCGCGGCCGACGTCTTCTTGTAAGGCTGTGTCACCCACCAAGTGAATAGGGGATCGTAGCCATCGTAGAATTCAAACCAGGCTTTCAATGTGTCGCGCAGGCGGTCCAGCGTGCGCGCCGCGCGGTATGCGGCGGTCTTCGCGATTTTTATCTCAGCCCCTTTGGCGGGATCGGTAACGCGCTTCGTCAGATCCTCCATCTGCTTCGAGATCTGTTCCAAAGCCGCCGCGGCCGCGGATGGATCCAGCGGATCGACGCGCTGCCGCGCCTCCTTCAGTGCGACGATGGCGGGCGCGAAAGGCATCAGCTCGGCGATCTCTTCGGAACGTTTCCGGTTCAGATCGAGCTGCCGAATCTCGTGCTCCAGCTTGTTGCGGAACAGCAGGTAATCGATGCGTCCCTCACGCGGAAGGACATCGAACGGGACCTGTTCGAGCGCGGCCCGCCACGCTTCGTAGAACTGGCGCATGACCCGCTCGGTGGTGGGCGAAAGTTGCACATCGTAGAACCTTCTCAGGCTCTGCAGGTCGCTGGCGTATCTTTCCAGCAAAGGCCCCAGATCGGCCGGCGCCGGACCTAGAATCTGGTGCACATCGGGCGCCCGATAAGGCTCCGGAGTGGGACGCCGGACCGGCTTCGCGCACGCGAGTGCGGCGGCCATCAGCAGAGTGGCGATAATTTTGGTGTGGGTATTCACAGGGTTCCGTTACATGCGATCGCAGTCGTCAGGCTCTGCGTCCGGGATTTCGTTCAGGGCTCGTTCGAACTCGTCCCTGTTGAAGAGCTGTGCGCGCGACCCGATATACTCCTGGCTGGCCAGCCGATCATTGGCAGCCATCGCGGCAGCTTTGTCGTACAAATCCTCGCGCACGGCGATACTCTTCATGTCCCCTCTATTGTCCGCAAAAATTCCCTCGGTGTCAGCACGCGGATTCCAAACCTCTCGACGCCCGCGAAATGCCGGACGTTGTGAGTGACGATGGCGTCCGCCCGGCCTGCCGCGGCCAGATCGAGGATCGGGGCTGTCGATATCATGGGAGCCCACGCTCGCCCGATTCGGCTAAGGATTGCGAGGGAGGCTCTGCGCTGGGAACGCAGGGCCGCGATCAATACATTCGTATCCAGGACGATTGAGCGCATAGGCTAGTTGTTGTCTACTTACAACCCGTGTTGCAGACGTCACTTGACAATCCGCGGCTTGCCCGCGCCAGCACCGCCCACCAGCGCCGATAACTTATCGTGCAGCCGCACGTAAGCATCCCGCAAATTCTCGTAATCGCCCGCCAGCGGATCGCCGGCCGCCGCGCTCTGCTGCGCGGCGATGGTGAACGTGTGCTGCACCTGCCGGATGGCTGCCAGCAGCATCTTGATCTCGTTGTCGTCTAACGGTACCAGATTGGTGGACACGGTCATCCCATCTCTATCCCAGAATTTGTGTCCGGTCCGGTTCCCGCCGCCTCGTATCCATAACGTTGCGCATGTTCCCTGCCGCCTCTAGACAGCATACGCTATGGGAACCGCTGGTTGGAAGCGGACCTGTAACGCCCTGTGACGCCCTGGCCGGCGACCGCGTAGCTTACATATCTTTACAAAATTCCTTCGTTGGCAACGGCAAGGCTGCATCATAATAGTTCCCATATGAGCCGATTTCTGTCAGCTACCGCGTTTATTTTGCTTGCGTCAGGCCTGGGCATCGCCCAAACTGGGCCGCTGGCCACGATCTACAGCTTCACCGGCCACAACGGCGACGGAGCGAATCCGCTTGGCGATCTGGCCGCTGGCACGCATGGCATTCTTTACGGAACCACTCAATCCGGGGGATCGGGCACATGTTCCGTGAATAACCAGCGGGGATGCGGGACAGTGTTCGCGTTGACGCCTCCAGGCCCTGAGGGCGGCGCCTGGGCGGAAACCGTTCTATACGGTTTCACGGACCAGAACGGCGATGGCGCTTATCCCACGGCCGGCGTTGTTGTGGGCGCGGACGGCACGCTCTACGGCACAACCTGGGGCGGGGGGACCGCGGAGTTCGGTACGGTATTCGCGCTGACCCCGCCAGCCCAAACCGGAGGACAATGGACCGAAACTGTTCTGCACAGCTTCCGCTCCATCCGCCACGGGGACGGGGCCTACCCATACGCCGGCCTGACCATCGGCGAGCACGGAGAGCTATACGGCACGACGGAGGGTGGGTCGTATGGCAAGAACGAGGGATCCGTATTTGCGTTGACGCCTCCGGCCGGGACACCCTCCGGGTCCGGCGGAGCCTGGATTGAAACTCAGCTATATCTGTTTCCTCGCGGCCTCAGTCCCGACGGATGCTGTCCGTATGCAGGCGTAACGATCGGCAAGGATGCGAAGCTCTACGGCGCCACGCCATTTGGCAATCTGGGCAGCACGGTTTTTCAGTTGACGCCATCGGGCGCGCAAGGCCTGCCTTGGACACACACCGTGCTCTATGACCTCGATTTTCCGACGGGGGGAGGTTTCCCGGAGGGGAGTCTCGTTTTCGGCAAGAACGGAGCGCTTTACGGCACGAGCTACGACGGCGGGGATACAACCAATTGTGTACCGCCCGTGGTAGGCTGCGGCGCAGTCTTCGAGTTGGATCCGCCCACGACGCCGGGTGGATCGTGGACTGAGACCACAGTTCACGAATTCGCCGGCGGGGACTCCGATGGCGCGAACCCGGTGGCGGGCGTGGTAGTGGGAGAAAGCGGGGCGCTTTACGGCACTACCACCGACGGTCCGGGCACGGTGTTCCGCCTGACGCCGCCGGGTGCGGCGGGCGGACCGTGGACCGAGACCATCTTGCACAGGTTCACGGGTAAGAAAGGGGACGGGTCGGGACCGGTCGCGGCGTTGGTCTTCGGCAGAAATGGCGCGTTGTTCGGAACGACTGAGTCGGGCGGAACGTCCGGTCTCGGCACGGTGTTCCAAGTCGGTCCGTAAGTGAAGCCACATCCTACTTTGCCGCCTCGGCGAGTTCGCGTGGCGCGGCCTTCGACGGCGCGCCCAGCGGCCTCGAGAACTCCAGCGCGCCGTTATCCACCGCGCTCCACTTCAGGCTGATCGCATCGCGGATATAATTCTGATAAACGCGCCACGGCGCTTTCGAACCCTGCTTGGGCCAATTCTCTATGGAACGCTGCATGTAGCCCGCCGAAAAATTCTCCACGAAATGCGCCGCCGCCGTTTCGCCGCCGCTATTGGGCGTCACCTGGCGCGCGCCCTTCCTGTCCATGAGGTTCAGCAACCGGCACACATACGTGCAGATCAGGTCCGCTTTTAGCGTCCACGATGCATTGATGTAGCCGAACACGGAAGCCATGTTCGGCACGCCCGACAACATCACGCCTTTGTAAGCCAGCGCCTTACTGAGCTCCACCCCGCGCCCGTCCACCAAAATCTCAGCTCCACCGAACGCCTGCAGCACCAGACCGGTCGCCGTCACCACAATGTCGGCTTCCAGTTCCTCGCCCGACTTGAGCCGGATGCCCTTTTCAGTGAACGTTTCGATCTGTCCGGTGACCACGCTGGCGCGCCCCGTCTTGATCGCCTGGAACATATCTCCGTCCGGAACCAGGCACAGCCGCTGTTCCCACGGATTGTAGCGCGGCGTGAAGTGCGTGGCCACATCGTAATCCGGGCCCAGTTGCTCCCGCACCAATTTCAGCAGGCCGGCTTTGACGTAATTCGGGCGGCGCCGGGCCAGTTGGTAGATGTACATCGTAAGTGCGACGTTCTTCCAGCGGCTCAGCCTGTAAGCCCACATCGCCGGCATTTTGCCGCGCAGCCAGTTCGCGATCTTGTCCTGCGCGGGCATGGAAACGATGTAGGTCGGCGAACGCTGCAGCATGGTCACATGACCCGCGGTCTTGGCCATGGCGGGCAGCAACGTCACGGCCGTCGCGCCGCTGCCGATAATCACCACGCGCTTGCCGGCGAAATCCAAATCCTCCGGCCACGCTTGCGGGTGAACCACGCGGCCCTGGAAGCGACCGATCTCCGGAAACTCCGGAGTGTAGCCCGCGGAATAGCGGTAGTAGCCGGCGCACGAGAACAGGAAGTTGCACGCCAAGGTCGCCGGCTCCTCGCGCCCGTCCGGCAATCGGCGCATCACCTCCACTGTCCACTTCGCTTCTTCCGAGGACCACGCCGCGCGCACTATCCGATGGCCGAACCGGATGTGCCGGTCGATGCCTTCGTCGCGCGCCGTGGCGGCGATGTAATCGCGAATATCGTCGCCCGGAGAAATCATCTTCGGGCTGGTCCACGGACGGAACGAATAGCCCATGGTCAGCATGTCCGAATCCGAACGAACCCCCGGATAACGGAACAGGTCCCAAGTACCGCCGATGCGCTCGCGCTGCTCGATAATCGCGTAGCTTTTGCGCGGACAGAGCTTCTGCAAGTGGTGCGCGGCGTCGATGCCGGACAGACCCGCACCCATGATCAGCACGTCGAAGTATTCCACCGCCATCGTTATGACCATACCACAGGTGGGACGGGCCGCCATCGACTAAAATGGCTGCATGCCCCAAGCAGATCTGGCCCGTTTATGGGAAGAGCACACCAATCATGAATTCTCCACGCACGACGTCGACGCGACCCTTGCCACCATGGTCGAAGACGCGTACGTCAATCACGTCCCGGTGCTGACGGGTGGCGCGGGCAAGAGCGCCTTGCGCAATTTCTATTCAGTGGACTTCATTCCGCGGATGCCGCCCGACACGAAGCTCACGCCGATCTCGCGCACGGTGGGTGCAGACCAGCTTGTGGATGAAATGATCTTTTCCTTCACACACACCCAGGAAATGCCATGGATGCTGCCGGGCATTCCCCCCACCAATCGCTATGTGGAAGTGGCGTTGGTCGCCATCGTGCGCTTCCGCGACGGCAAGCTTGCGCATGAACACATCTATTGGGATCAGGCTTCAGTACTGAAGCAGATTGGGCTGCTGACAGATCCCGGGCTGCCGGTTTTTGGGGCGGAATCCGCGCGCAAGGTACGCGGAGGCGCATGATGCTGACCGATGCGCAAATCTCGGAATTGAGATCGCACTTCCCGATTCTCCGGGAAAAAACGTACCTATATAACTGCTCCCAAGGCGCACTGTGCGATACCGTTGAAGCCGGCATGCGGAAGTATGCGGAGAGTTGGCGGACCTCGGCCGCGCCTTGGGATGAATGGATGGAATCCTACGAGGCGCTGCGCGGCGCCTTTGCGCGCTTCATCAACGCCCAACCGGACGAGGTTGCGATCGTCACCAGCGCTTCGGCGGGCATCAATCCGATCGCGAATGCGCTGCATTTCGACGGCTGCAACGACGCGCGCAATAAGGTGGTGATGAGCGAGTACGAATTTCCGACCATGGCGCATATCTGGCTCGCTCAGCGCCCGCGGGGGGCCGAGATCCAGTTTCTGGACGGCGTCCACGACACCGTTCCCACCGAATTCTACGAACGGGCAGTCGATAAGAGGACGCGAATCGTGCCGTTGACGCAAGTCTCCTTCGTCAACGGGTTCCGGCCGGACGTGGCAGCCATCGCGAAAATCGCCCACGCGCAAGGCGCGCTTCTTTTTCTGGATGGCTATCAGGATTGCGGGACCCGCCCGCTGGACGTGAAGGCGCTGGACGTGGACTTCTTCGTCACCGGCACGTTGAAGTATCTGCTCGGGCCGCCGGGTCTGGGATTCCTCTATGTGCGGCGCGATCTGATCGAGACGCTCACGCCGACCATGACCAGTTGGATGGCGCAACGCGACGTCTTCGCGTTCAATACCAAGTGCCTGGATCCGTCGCCGGATGCGCGGCGCTTCGAAGGCGGCTCTCCGCCGATCCCGAATATTTATATCGCGCGGCCGGCGATCGATCTGCTGGCCGGCATCGGAATGGAGAATGTCGCGGCACAGATCGCGCGGTTGACGGGGGCGTTTCTGAAAGGCGTTCGCGATTTGGGCATCGATTCCAAAACCCCGGCGTCGAGTGTTGGGCCGCTGGTGGTGCTGCGCGCGAAAGATGCCGCTGCGGCGCTGGCCAAGCTTACCGCGCGCGGAATCGCCGCTTCGACGCGCCGCGACGGGGTACGCTTCGCGTTCCACGTATACAATGCGCTGGAGGACGTCAATGTAGCGTTGACGGCTCTCGAAGATACCCTGGATATGATGGTGTGCGCATGAAGATTCTGACCGGCGGTTGCCGCGTGTTTTCCGCCGAAGACGGACTGCTTTCCACGCACGGCAACTGGACGGCGCGGAGCGTCATATCGCAAAGCAGCGGCGCCCAACGAATCACCCAGACGGTAAGCGACTACGGCCCCGGATTATCGCCGGCGGTGGTGAATCCGGGGGCCGAAGAGGTGCTCTACGTGGCCGGGGGCGAAGGGAAATGCCGCGTCGACGGATTCGCATACGCGATCTGCCCAGGGGCTGCGATTTTTGTTCCGCCTGGCGCGGTCTACAACATCGAGAATACCGGCGCGGAGACGATGCGTGTGGTTAGCTCCTGCTGCCCCGAGGACCCGCGGCGTCACATCGTGGATGGTCCGCCGGCGCGCTCCGGCGAGCCGCCGCGGCTGCTGGTGCATGAAGACCTGCGCGAAGACATTCGCGCCGGCCAGGACCGTCTGTTCCGCTACCTGGTTTATACGGATCTCGGCTGCAAACAGATCACGCAGTTCGCGGGATGGATTCCACCGAGCAAAGCCCCGGTCCACTACCACGAATACGAAGAAGGCATCTTCATCCTGGAAGGGCACGGGACTGTGCATACCGACGACGAGTCTTGTGAATTTGGGCCGGGGAGCAGCATTTACTTCCCCATAGGCGTACGCCATTGCGTGGAGAATCCGGGGAGTGGCACGATCAAGCTGCTGGGGGCGTTCTATCCGTCGGGCAGTCCGGGGGAAGCCTATGAGCCGGACGAAGCCTGAAGGCAGAAGTCAGAAGTCAGAATGCCGACGGGCGAGTCCCTAAAGATGACTGACACTACACGTGGCGGCATCGAAAAAAGCGAGCAGCTATCCCGCCAGCTCGCCTCCGGCCAGATCGGCATGATCGCCATCGGGGGCGCGATCGGCACCGGACTCTTCCTCGGCAGTTCGCTCGCGGTGCGCGTCGCCGGCCCTGGCGTCATCATCAGCTATCTGATCGGAGCGGCCATCGCCCTGCTCTTTTTGGGCGCCCTGTCGGAGATGGCCGTCGCGCATCCCACCGCGGGTTCTTTCGGCGTGTATGCCGAACTTTATGTGAACGCCTGGGCGGGCTTCACGGTCCGCTACACGTATTGGGCGGCGCAATGCATTGCCATTGGGGGCGAAGCCACGGCCATCGCCATCTATTGCCGGTGGTGGTTCCCGCATACTCCGAAATGGGCCTGGATTCTCGGATTCTCGGCCGCTCTGGTGTACGTCAACGCGCGTAGCGTGGGCAGCTTCGGCAGCTTTGAATATTGGTTCGCCATGATCAAAGTGGTGGCCATCGTTCTGTTCATCGGCTTCGGTCTGGCGCTGCTCTTAGGGTTCAGCCCCGCACCTGCTATCGGCTTTTCGAACTTCACCGCGCATGGAGGATTTCTCCCAACTGGCTGGCGCGGCGTGTGGATGGCGATGGCGTTCGTGATCTTCAGCTACATCGGAACCGAGGTGGTCGCGGTCGCCGCCGGCGAAGCGAAGGATCCCGCAACAGCCGTGCCGCGCGCCATGCGATCCATGCTCAGCCGTTTGATTCTGTTCTATGTGGGAGCCATCGTCATACTGATCGGGATCGCTCCGTGGAACCAGTTGCAACCCGGCGCGGGCGTCACCGCCAGTCCGTTCGTGAAAGTGTTTCAGTTGATCGGCGTGCCGGCCGCGGCGCACGTGGTGAACTTCGTGGTGATCACCGCGGCGGCGTCCAGCATGAACTGCAATCTGTATATGGCCAGCCGCATCATGTTTTCGCTGGCGTGCGGCGGATATGCTCCCGCTCGGTTTGGCCGCGTTTCGCCGCGCGGGGTGCCGCTGGCCGCGTTGTTGGTCTCGGCCGCGGGTCTGGCGCTGGCGCTGGCCGTCGCGCTGCTGTATCCGAATGGCGCTTACGTTTACTTATTCGGAATCTCTTTGTTCGGCGGATTGTTTGTGTGGTTGATGATCTTCGTCACACATCTTTATTTCCGCCCGCAGTGGGAAGCATCGGGCCGCCCGCGCCTGCCGGTGCGGATGATCGGGTACCCCTACACCTCGCTGCTCGGAATGGCCGCGATCGCCGCCATTATCGCGACTACGTGGTGGATCGAGGGAATGCGCGTGACGATCATTGCCGGATTGCCGTGGTTGGGGGTGCTGACGGGCGCTTATTTCTTGGTGAGACGGCGGCAAAAAGGATGACTCCGTTGAGGGTTCTCCAGAACCCGCTTTCGGCGAGCTTCGCTCGGCTGCGCTGGCAGGAGTGCCAGCGCGCAGGCCGGGTGCCTGCGCCACGTCACTCCACCGCAATCGTCACCCCCGCCGGACTTTGATACATCCCCACCGACAACACCAACGGTAAATCCCCCGTCGGCACAAATCCGCCAGGCACCTGCGCATTGATCTGCAGCAGCCCCACAAACCCCGGCGCTTCCCCGGCAAACAGGATATCAGCGGCAACATCCGCCATGGTCAACGACACCCCCAGCACCGGCGCGGGGTAAGGCGCGACCGACGCCTGCCCCGTCACGCCCGCCGGAAAGGTCTGCCCCTCGCCCGTGGCATACAACACCACGGTCGAACCGCGCGGCGCCGGATTTTGATCCGAGTTGATCGAGCCATCCTGGTTCACCACCACCGCGTTGCCCGTGCCGTTGCTCACCGTGAACAGCGCCGGATTCGCGGCCACCAGCGCCACCTGCATCTGCGCCACCACCGCCCCCTGATACAGGATCTGCAGTTGCGCGGCCCCGAGTCCCGCCATCTCGTAAGGAACTTGCGCATTGATCTGGCTGGCCTGCACATAGTAGAGCGGCGCGGGCGTGCTGTTGAACAGCACCTGCACACCTCCCAGCATCGTCGACAGCGTCCCCGACGCATCGAAAGATCCCATTGCCGCCGTGGCTGGCCCCATGCTCTGGCCCGCGCCGGCGAAGATGGAAAAAATCTCCCCCGGCGCCAACGGTCCAGGCAACAGGCTGGCCGAACTGGCCAGCGTCACGGTGATGAGTGGCGGCGGCGTCACCACGGTGGTGGTCGCCGCCAGCATGCGCACGCGGTTGTTGCCGGTGTCCGCCACCCACAGGTTGCCTTGGCCATCCAACGCCAGGCCGCTGGGATTGTCGAGCGCCATCGCTAGCGCCGGGCCACTGTCGCCGTTATAGGCCGCATCGCCGCTACCGGCGATCGTCGCGATATTGCCGCCGGGCGTCACCTCGCGCACGCGGTTGTTGCCGGTGTCGGCGATGTACAGATTCTCGTTCGCGTCCACCGCCACCGCCGCGGGGTAGCTCAGTTGCGCGGCCATCGCCGCGCCGCCATCGCCGCCGTATCCGCTTATTCCCGTGCCCGCGATGGTGGATATCGTGCCGCCCGGCGCGAGCACGCAGATGCGCTGGTTCTGCGTATCGGCGATGTACAGGTTCCCGTCGCTGTCGAGCGCCAGTCCGGTGGGGCCGTACAGCTCGCCCAGCGCAGTTCCACCCCCTGCGTCGCCCGGCGTACCGGTGCCGGCCACTGTGTGGATGTTGCCCGCGCTGTCCACCCGGATCACCCGATTATGACCCGTGTCGGCAATGTATACATTGCCTTCCGGATCGGCCACCACCCCTTGCGGCGAGTTCAGGGGCGTGAGCGTGGCCGGTTCTCCCTCGCCGCCAAACCCGGTGCTGGAGCCATTGCCCGCGAAGGTCGACATGATGCCGGAAGGGTCCACGCGCCGCACGCGGTCGCCGCGCGTGTCGGCGATATAGAGGTTGCCCATCGTATCGAACGCCAGCGCCGTGGGATCGTACATGCTCGCGTCCACTGCCGCCAGTCCATCGCCCGCGTAGCTCGCCACGCCATTGCCGGCCACCGTGGAAATCGTACCGCTGGCGCCGACCGCGCGCACGCGCTGGTTGCCCTGGTCGGCGATATACAACGTTCCATTGTTGAATGCCAGTCCGGCTGGCGTATTCAGCACGGCCAGCAACGCGCTGCCCCCGTCGCCGCCAAAGCCGAATGCGCCATTGCCGGCCACCGTATTGACGATGCCCGTGGCCGCTGCGACCGACCGCACGCGCCGCGTCTCCGAGATGTACAGATCGCCCGCCGGGTCCAGCGCGACTTCCACCGGGAGGGCCAGCGCGGTCTGCAGCGCGGGTTGCCCGTCGCCTGTGTACGCGCCGCTGCCCGCCGCGCCCGCCACGCGCGTGAGTGCGCCGGCCGGAGTCAACTCCCACACGAACGAATTGCCGCTTTCGGGAATGTAGAGATCGCCTGCCGCGTTGGCGGCCAGTCCGGCGAGCTGGATATTTGGCATGCCGAACGACTGCTGCGTCAAAACGGTGTTGATCGTACCCGCGCCCGCCAGCACCCTGCGAATCCGCACGTTGCCGCTGTCCACTATATAGAGGTTGCCCGCGGCGTCTAGCGCCAAGCCGGCCGGATAGGCTAGTTGCGCCGCTGCCGCCGGTCCGCCATCCCCGCTGAATCCCGCGATGCCCAGTCCGGCGATGGTGCCGATAGTCCCGCCCGGCGCCATCTGGCGCACGCGATGGCCGTCGAACTCGGAGATGTAAAGGTTCCCGGCGGCGTCCGTCGCCACGTTGCGCGGCCCTAACAGCAGCGCGCCGGTGGCCGGACCGCCGTCTGCATTGCTGCCGATCGGCCCGTTCCCGGCAACGGTGGTGATGTTCCCATCCGTGCCGATCGCCCGCACGCGCTGGTTTCCATAATCGGCGATGTACAGATTCCCCGCCGCATCGAGCGCCACGTCGTACGGCTGATTCAGTTGCGCGGCCGACGCCGGTCCGTTGTCGCCGGTGAAACCGGGGTGTCCGTTGCCCGCCACGGTGCTGATGGTACCCGTGGGCGTGACTTTCCGTACACGGTGGTTGGCGGCGTCCGCGATATAGAGGTTGCCCGCGGGGTCCACCACGATCCCTTCCGGCTGCGCCACCTGGGCCGCGACCGCCGGACCGCCATCGCCCACCAGGTCGCTGCCCGCTACGGTGGTCAGTTGGTAGACCGGCGGCGTTGCCGGCAGGGCGAGACTGGCCAAAGCGAGGGATATACCCCAAATCCTGACATGCATATTCCCCTAATGGGTGCGCCAGGGCAGGGATTTTTCTCAAACGATTGGAGGGCGGGCTTCAGCGGGGCCACCGGCTGGGGCCGGTCTGAACTGGAGTATGACCCCGCCTTGGAGGGCGGCCAACCCTGGCCGCAGCCGCCTTTCGAGGCGGCTCGGCGAGCGTAGCTCGCCGGGGCCGATTGGCAATCGGCCCGCAGGATGCCATCCTGCCCCACAAAAAGGCCAAAGTCCAGGCGCGGGCTTAAAGCCCCGCGTTTGGCAAGCTTTCGCTCGCCGGGGAGCGGGTTCTGGAGGACCCGCGCACGGTCGAAAACCCAGGCAACGTTTGAAGCCGCTGCTGCAGGCGGGGATAAATCCCCGCGCCGGCTAAAGCCCGCCCTCCAAAGGGCTTGCACCGGTTTCATCGCTATTGGTGGGCCGCAGGCCCATCCTGACAGGCCTGGAAGCCCGCCCCATGTCGAGTAGCTATCCGCCCCTGAGGGCATCGGCCCCCGTCCTGCGCCTATAATAGTGAAAGGCAATTCGGGAGGAAATCTCCATCATGAGTTCGTCAAGACGTATCCTGGCCTGCCTGCCGCCGTTGGTTGCGCTCTTTTGCCTGCCTGCGGCCCGCGCCCAGATATCTTTCTCAACGCCGTCCGTCTCCGCCACACAGAAGGCCCCTATCTGGATGGTCACCGCCGACTTCAACGGCGATGGCAAACCGGATTTGGCCGTGGCCAACGGCGGAACGCAATCGGTCACCGTGTCGCTAGGCAACGGCGATGGCACGTTCCGCACCCCAGTGCCCTACAGCACCGGTTCAACCTGCGCAGTCAATTACCTGGCCGCCGGCGACTTCAACAACGACGGCAAACAGGACTTGCTGGCGCTTTGCCTGGTCGGTAACCAGACGATTGTGCTTCCCGGCAAGGGTGACGGAACGTTCGGCCCCGCCATTACCACCCAACTGCCGATCGTCACGGTTACCGGCGAGATCCTCCTTTCCATGCAACCGGCGGTGGCCGATTTCGATGGCGACAACAACCTCGATATCGTGCTGCTGGCTGGAACGGCCGACACCCAAACCAACGGCAAGAGCGGGATTGACGACGGCGCCGTTTACCTTCTGCGCGGGCGCGGCGACGGAACATTTCAAACGCCCCAGCCGGTGGCCGCTTTCGAAGGAACCCTCGCTACTTCGTTTGCGGTCGCGGATTTCAATGGCGACGGCAAGCCGGACCTGGCGGCTCTGGCGGCGAAGGAAATCGGCTCCCATAGCGCGCAAGGCATCACTCTGCTGATTGCTCTCGGCCAAGGCGACGGCACGTTTACCATAGCGGAGTCTTACCCCGTCACCTTCGGTTTCGACTTGACGGCAGCCGATGTCAACGGGGACGGTATTCCCGACTTGGTGGTATCCGGTTTTTCTTTCCCAAGCTCTGTAGAGTTAAAGGACGCCACCGCCGGACTTGGAGTGTTCACCGGGAAGGGCGACGGAACTTTCAAACTCGCCGGCAGCGCCACCCTTGAGGAGGGCAGCTATCTCCCTAACATTTGCCTGGCGGATGTGCGCGGGACCGGGTTTCCGGATATTGTCGCCGCCGAATGGAGTGGTATTGCGGGTTCCAGCACGGTGAGCTCGATCGAAGGCCACATCGTGGTGCTGGGGGCGAACGGCAACGCCACGTTTCAGAGTCCCGTTGACGTGGTCCCGTCCGGCCAGTCGCTCCCGGTCGGATTGGCCTGCGTCGATTTCAACGGCGACGGCCGGCCGGACGTGGCGTTTACGGCGATTCCAGTAGCCGGCGTAGACGCGAAGATCCCTGGTTCGAGTTCAGGCACTCTTCAGGAAAAGGCCACGGAAATTCTGGCGGCTCTTCCCGCCGGCTCGGCCGAGGTGCTCCTGAACACTACCCCGCCAAGCACTTTCATCGACACCAATGCCGCGGGCTTCCAACGGGGGGCCATGGCGCAGGATTCCATCGTCGCCGCGTTCGGCAGCGGTCTGGCGCCCTCCACATCGCCAACCGGCGTCACCGTAACCGTCAAAGACTCGGCTGGAACCAGCCGCCAGGCGGAGTTGTTCTACGTGTCTCCCACGCAGATCAACTACGCCATGCCCGCCGGCACCGCTACGGGCCAGACCGCCATCACCATAGCGAATCCCGCAAGCGCCGTCACCATTAACCAGCCGATTGTTTCCGTGCTGCCCGGTGTTTTTGCGGTCGATGGCATCGCCGCCGCAAATGTGGAAACCTTTCAGGGATCGACTATGACCGGCTACGCGTTGTCGTTTCAGGTTTCGGCCAATGGAACGATCACGCCGCTGCCGATCGATTTGTCGACCGGGGTGGTATATATGCTGATGTACGGCACCGGTATCCGGCATGCGTCGGCGGTGACCGTGAACTTAGGCTCCCAAACCGGATTGCCGGTAGCTTATGCGGGGGCGCAGGGCACGTTTGTCGGCGAGGACCAGATCAACGTGCTGCTGCCGCAGTCGTTGCAGGGCGCGGGATTGATTAATGCGACCCTGACCGCCGACGGCCAGACCAGCAACCCGGTACAAATCCAGACCAAATGACGTGGCGCAGGCGAGCTTCGCTCGCCGGGGAGCGGGTTCTGGAGAACCCGCACCGGCCTGGAGGCCCGCCCCACCGGGGCATCCAAGAAAGTTGCTGAAACAGGCTCTAGTCTTTCCTGGGATCCGCGCGCGGCGCAAAAACAGTGTCGAATATATCCTTCAACTTCACCATAGCCGGCTCCGCGAACATCCCGATCAGCCCTGCAAACCCCGCCGTCTTCAAGCCATCGGCCCCCGAAAGCGCCACCTCGCCGGCCCCCAAGCCGCTCCGTACCACCAGGTACACCACCAGCGCCACCGCCCCGCCCAGCACCGGCCGGAGCACATACCACCACGTCCAGCTCGGTTTGAACTCGCGGTTTCCCGCAAAAATGGCGAACGACGATGCGCCGTGGATCAAACCGCCCAACGCACCCGCCAGCGCAATAAGCGCGAGCGGCCTGCGGTTCGAACAGAGCGTCTCCCATCTCCCAACCAGGATGCCCAGCAGGATCGCGGCCCCCGCCAGCCAATACACACCCAGAATATGCAGCCAGAACCAGCCCGGGTCGAGCAGGACATTAGCTGTATCGAACTGCGTTCCGTAATGCGCGCACACCGTCACGTTGGCATTGCGCGGCACCAGCGTGGGCGCCGTGTAAACTCCATTCCGGTCGATGCGCCCGCAACCCGGCTGTATCGACCAACTGACCGTCCCGGCTACCCCGGTCGCCTGGAAAACCTGTGTCTCGCGCGCACGCAACGAAATCCCCTTCGGACTGATCTGCAATGGCATACCCCCGGATTACCCCTTCAAGTAGTGCGGGTAATCCCCGCAAATTATCACTGAGTTTTCCAGCCTTCCGCCTTTTCAATGGTTTAGATATTGACAGGAAGCGGAAATCATCTGAAAATAAGACAGTTATGTTTTCATTTTGCGGGTACGCGGAGAGACGGTATAGGGTTTCCGACCGCCCGCGGTCACATGACCGCATATCGTTACCATCGGAGGCCCTCGATCCTTCCAAACTGCGTCCGCGATTCGCCGGCGACCGAATCGGCTCAATAGAGTACGACGTTGGTGCGACTCGTGCAACGGCGATCGTGCACAGCGCCTAGATCGCGCGGCAGATCTCGCAGGGCCACGGACATGCTCGCCGTGTGTTCATCTTCAAACGAAAAACGACAAACTCGGCTATAGGATTGCTCGGAACCGTTCTCGATGAAGGCCAAAATGAATCGAAAAACCTGTTTTATGTTTATTACGGTGCTGCTCGGCTCTGCCGCCAGCGTCGCGGCGCAGACTTCACACCCCCTAAGGAGGCTCCACAGCTTCGGCGGCCCGCCCGACGACGGGGCTGGGCCGGTTTCTTTAGCGATGGGAAACGGCGTGCTCTACGGCAGCACGGGGTACGGTGGAAGCTGGAACACCGGTTCGGTGTTTTCGTTGACTCCTCCGGCCGTGGAGGGAGGCGCCTGGAGCGAAACCGTGCTCTACAGTTTTCCCGCAACCCTGGACCAGGGGTCCAATCCGTACGCAGTCGTATTGCCCGGCAAGGGCGGAATCCTCTATTGCGCTACGTTTGGCGGCGGGAGCACCGGGAACGGCGTGGTGTTTTCGTTGACGCCGCCGGCGTCTCCAGGCGATGCCTGGGCCGCGAGGGCACTTTACTCATTCACCGGCGGCGACGACGGCGCGCACCCCGTTGCGCTGATCGGCAAGGATGGCGTCATCTATGGCCTGACCAACAACGGCGGCGCCTCTAACAATGGCGTGGTGTTTTCGTTGACCCCGCCATCGGCGCCTCTCTCAGACCCCGGCGGCTCCTGGACTCCGGCCGTGCTCCACACCTTCACCGCCGGCGGCGATGGGGCACAACCCACCGGTTTAGTCATGGGCCACGACGGTGTACTTTACGGCACAACTCTGTACGGCGGAACTGCGACGTATGGCGTGGCTTTTTCCTTGACCCCGCCGGCGTCCACTGGGGGCGCCTGGACCGAGGCCGTGCTCTATAACTTCGCCGGGGGCAGCGACGCGGCACTCCCGATAGCTGTCGCGATCGGCGACGACGGAGTCCTGTATGGTCCGAGTCTGCAGGGCGGAGTCACCGGTGGAGTTTGTCTTGCCGTGGGCTGCGGCACGGTGTTTTCCCTGTCTCCGCCGGCGCCACCCACCGGGCCCGGCAGCGCATGGACTGAGGCTGTGCTTTATCGCTTCACGGGCGGCCGCGACGGGATGTACCCCGTCGGAGGCGTGGCCGTCGGCCGCGGCGTGCTGTACGGCTCCACTGGCGGAACTTCGACGCTCGGCACGTTATTTTCCCTGGCCTCGCCCGCAAGCCCCGGCGGCGTCTGGACTCAGACCCTGCTCCACACGTTTAAGGGGCGAGGCCGGACGGGGGACGCTCCCAGCACTGGGGTGATGCTTGGCAGCGGCGACATGCTGTATGGGGCTACCAACGCAGGGGGAGTTCCCGGCTATGGCACCGTATATAACGTGAAGCCGTAATGGCCTGCTTGCCGAAAGCGCCGGTGGCGGGTGAGTTCTTCATTGTGGGCGGCAAGTTTTGGCCTGGAGACCCCGCGGCAGAATTGCCCGCCCTAGGTAGTGCCCCAAAAAGCCGGTAAACATCTGTGGTATTTTCAGACAAGAAGCCATGAAAGCGAGATTGTGGATTCTATTTTTGCCCGCCTTGATGCGCGCGCAATTCGTGCCCGCCACCGGATGGTGCGGAAGTGTTCACTGTAACGCGCGGCTAAATGACGCAACTGGGCAGTCGTCTCCAACCGGTTTAAACATGATGTGCCAAGACATCAATGCACAAGGAAGCAATGCGGGAGGGGCGGTCACTACAAACGGATCTATAGTGGCGGTCAGCTATGCTTTCAATAACGGATACACCGGACCGGCGACCGTTGTCTACGACGCTTCCGTATCGAATGGCGGCGCGTGTCACCAGATCTGGTCGTCGAATATCTTAGGCGATACGGCCTGGGCGGTTGCGCCGTTAGTCGGCTCACACACGGCACCCACACCGGACGAGGTGGTCGCCGCGGACCAGAAGCAAATCGTTGCGTTTAACGGTGCGGGCGGCGTGATCTGGGATACATGCTGGTACGGTGGAGTTGCGCCAAGTGGTTGTAACTGTCCGGCCGCCGGCTGCAATGTCGACATCGTCCCTTTGGAACCGATCGCGATTGCGGATGGCAGCGTGACGGCGTTGATCGTCGGGACCCATGGCATCCCCGGTGGAGCTGCTCCCGTCTTTGAAGTCGACAGCGGAACAGGTGCGATCATGAACGGATCTGGCACATTTCTGGACAAGTCCGGCAACGACGCGTTCAGCCCAGACAATATTCCATGTGCCGGGGCCGCGCCTGGTACCTTCTTTATCGCGACGAATTGGACATCCACGCCGGCGATGGGGCGGATCTACGCGATTAGTGTTTCCAACGGCGTGTTCTCGATGGCTACCGGTACGTGGCCTACGGCGGTGGACGGGAAGGTGCCATGGTTGCGAGACTTTAACGGCCCGACTGGCGGATCTCCCTTGTGTGTAAATGGCGGCCCGTCTGCAGGAGTGTTTACAGACGGAAAGGACTATGGAAATACCACACATACGGACGTTTTCGGATTGAATCAGGCCACCGGCGCGGTCCTGTACAATTGTGCGGAGAAGGTCTGTCCCGGGTGCATGCCCCGTAGCGGCTGCGTGGATATACCAGGTACCATCAAAGGGAATTCGGCCGAAGATCCGCGGGGCGGTCATTGGACACCCTGTAAGAACTGCGCCGAGATTACACGAAGATGTCCGGCGACCGGCGGCATTTCCGCTACGTCGTGTCCAACCTCCGGTCTGGCGGGAAGCGCGGTTCAGACAATCGATCTGAGTCGCATTATTCCCGGCGAAACACACGACACCTTTGTTTGGAGCATCGTCAATACGGCGACCACTGCCAATGGAGACGGGAACTTAATACTCGGGCTTAACTCAAACGGCGGCGGAAGATACATTGTTTTGATAGATGCTGTTCGCGGCGACTTGCAGTCATTTTATACGTTGACTGGTACAGGCATAGCGGAGGGACAGTTCCCGGTCTTTCCAGGTCCGCTGGGAGCCTCTTGGACCGGCTTTACGACGACCACCGATGGGTTGTTGATGTTAGGACCGGTGAAGTAATGTCCGCGTCCGTTCGGGCCTAACGGCCCGCTGCAAGTAGAGCACGCGAAAAACGCCATTAACACCACATATCGCTAGGCAAACTCCGCCAAGGTGACGCGGATTCTGGCGCGCTGTACATCTCGGTTTCCTGGCCTGATCCATCGATCATGTGAACCACGCCTTGATGCCGTAGAGGTCGCTGTCAAAACGCTGCCCACATCCGGCAACGCAGGAATCACGCTCAGAATTCTCGGGACCGATCTGAGCGGGGCCACCAGCGTGAAGCTCAGCGGCGCTACGGCCGCCTTCACGGTCGTCTCGCCCACCCAACTCACGGCCACCGTACCTAGCTAGCTAGCTATTCCTTTGCCACCTTCTTGCTGGTCGCGCCGGTCGATTCCTGAAACCGCTTACCCTGATAGACGAACTCCCAGAGATAGTACTTCGAGCTTTCGCCGTTGCGTTTTGGCACGATATACCGCCACCAGTTGCCGCCTTTCTTCGACTGCTTCTAGCCGCCATCCTTCGGTCGGCCGCCCTTCTTGCGTTCTCGCGAGCGATCTCCTGAAGCCGCCCTGACCCGAAGCGCTCCGCGCGCGCCTTGTACGAACGCTTCCCAAGCCACCCCAGGCCGGGTGTCCCCGATGGCAGCTTCACCGGGACAAGCCTTGGCCCAGGCGGGCTCCATGTATTGCTTCAGCCGGTTCAAGAATGGATTTCAGACTGGGATAGGAGCAGGTCTGCGGCTCCCCAGGGCGATGCTGCTCGACTCCCGCGCCATTTAGGCGCAAGCCGGCCGATGCGCTGCCTGCTGAGACGGGCCGATACTCAGTTCGAACCGCCGAGAACCGTGAAGCTTTGGGACGTGGTGTACGTGCCGTTCGTCGTGGTGACCGTTACCGGACCGCTGGTGGCGCCCGCCGGCACCTGTACCCATATTCCCTGTCGGGAGGGGACGCCGAAGCTCGCCGCCGGCGTCCCATTGAAAGCGACCGCCG
>Ga0302324_100002457_pt1 | contig 42816 bp, 34 predicted proteins | sample Palsa_T0_1_FD_201949 | JGI IMG/M metagenome (GOLD analysis project Ga0302324, IMG submission 201949) | Peat permafrost microbial communities from Stordalen Mire near Abisko, Sweden - Palsa_T0_1 | ecosystem: Environmental > Terrestrial > Soil > Palsa > Peat permafrost | place: Sweden: Abisko... | reverse complement strand
ACGAGCAAATGGAACAAGGTGGAACACCGTTTGTTTTCCTTCATCTCGTCCAACTGGCGCGGCGAGCCACTGCGCGATTACGAAACCGTGGTGCGGCTGATCGCCTGGGACGACGACGGCCAAGGGCCTAAAAGTGACCTGCCGCCTGGATCACCGCAAGTACCCTGTTGGACGAAAGATCACGGATGAAGAGTTTGCCCATGTCAATCTGAAGCCCGACAAGTTTCATGGCGAGTGGAACTACACGATTCATCCAAACGAATAAGATTAGTTGTAAAGCTTATTTATTTACGACGCCTTACCATGCCGATGTAATCTCCAATATACGGGTCGAATCCCGTGGGGTAGGCCACAGACGGCGAATTGGCGGGGACCGTGGCGAGAACGATATCGTCCCAATTCGCGAGCGCCGCATCCTGGTTGCACCGGAAATGGGTTACCCAGCGCTGACTAGCGCCATCGCCGGTCAATTGTTGATAAGCGAATCCGATCTGGCCCTTGCTATTGACAGCGAGGGCCGGATTGATGGCTTCGTTGATACTGCGCAGGTCATTGGCCGACCAGGTACGGCCCCGATCGTCGGAGCGCCTCAAATGCAGCGTGTATCCGGTGCCGGTATCGACCGACGCCCACGCCAGGTAGACTACCGAGCTGTTGTTCGGGTCCACGGCGATGACCAAGTCTCCGCCGCGGCGCTGTTGGCCTGGAACTCCCTGGCCCGTGATTTGAAACGGGAAGGTCGCGCCCAGTGCGACGCGCTTGCCGATTGAGCCGTCCGTTTCCTTAAGATCCGAAAAGGCCGTCGCGCCCGACGCCCCCTTATCGTCGCGAACCACGAGCACGTCCGCCGCCACCACCAACGTGTTGGCCTCCCAGTCGCCCGTCTGTGTGAGCCAACGATAGAAGGCAACGTAGACGGTTCCATCCGCGTGGCAGGCGGGCCTGACCTGAGGGCCGTTCTGCCCCGGTCCTCCGACGGCGTCCACGCGGCGTGACTTGAATTTGGCTTTGGCTTGCGCGGCGCCGAGGCACGCGTCGACCGTCGAGGTCGTGCTGGATGATCGGAGATCGTTGTCTCCGACGTAGACTCGGTCCGAACCGCCCTTCGCGCTGGCACCGCCGATCAGAAAAGGTTCGTCAGGGCCGGTGCGGTCTTCAAGCACTTCCATGGTCTCGGTGGTGGCGACGTCCTTGGCGCGCAGGATACTCAGACGTGTTGTCTTCGGCACAAGCGGCGGGAAGCGCAGTATCCCGGCGTAGAAGAAATTCGAGGCCGGACTAAATGCCACGGAGATATCCCCTGTAATCGTTTGGCTGGGAACGATGCTATTGAGAGACCAGCTCTGCCCACCGTCGCTCGAGATGAAGACCGGAGCAAGGTCACCGCCCGAGCCCAGCTCGGTCCGCCGCGCCCCAAACCCACCGGCCCCTGGATGAACAAAAGCTTGTCCGCCGATCAGCGCACCGACCTGATCGCCGCCCAACTGCCCTCGATGAAAAAATCTCGCTGCTGCATGGCGGCGGCTGGCAAATGCTCTTCGCCGGCCCCGATGCCCCGCCTTCGAAATCGCTGGGCAACGCCGGCTCATTCCGGGCATGCCGCGACTCGGCATTCCCGGCCCCAAATGGCGGATGCGGTCGTGGGCGTCACGCATAGCGCCGCGTTCGGCCGGTATTCCCACGTTGCCATTCCCACGACGGCTTTGGTCATAAAACCAATATGCAACCTGCCCGGCAGGCTTGGGAAGAGGGGTTTATCGGACGCTTACAGCGATGACCGCGCTTCGCCGAATTCCGCAAGCACGTCCACGCCTGCTAGTACCTCGTTCACTTCGGCGCAGCCGCCGCAATCGCCTTCTCAATCCCTTCGCGCGTGCTGCTCACGTTCTTCGCTCCGGCCAGAAAGGTCAAACCAGTGACGCCCGGCCCGGCCGACGCACTCGCATCCCGCAGAACTCTGTCCGTGGCGGCGGCCCGCAGAAACCCGCGGACCACCTGTTCTGCTACGTCTCCGGTTGCAAACTTGGTCACGCCTCCGTCGAGGATGGTTGGAGCGAAGAAGGGCTGCGCGACGCGGAGGCGGTTTGCCTCCACATACAGAATTTCACCCACAAGCTGCATCCGCTCCGGCGAAAACGTTTCTGAATCGCCCAGCCCTATGATCAGTAGCTTCTTCGCACTCAGGCTGTCTTTCGGCGGCGCGAGCAGGAGCGTCTCTCCGAGTTCGCCGCGGAACAACTCCGGCTTGCGGATGCGCTCCAGCAGGCCCTGTAGCTTTTCATTTATCTCGGTCAATGACCCGTGCAACGTATTTACGGGAGAGGAACGAAACAGGCAGATCGCCTGAAGCTCAGTAGTGGTCTCCGCCGGACTCCGCGCCAGTATCCGGATCGGAATGGGCGCGCCTGGGATGTCGATGGAGAGCGGCTGGGCAAACGCCATGTTCCCGGCAATCAGGCTGATCGGGAGCGCCAATGTCAATGTCGTCTTCCAAGAGGTTTTCATGGAGGTTTTCTTCATGCGCCAGCCGCGTGGCTATTCTTTGGTTGTAATAAAGTAACACGAATGGGGGAACCGCTCCCCGACGGTCGCGGCTCCTGGGCACCCGGCGGGCCCGCAAACAGCCGGCGATGCGATCTGTTACTATTCCACTTCGCATGCACATCGTCACGTCCCCCCGCCTGCGCCACGCCGCGCTGGCCGCCTTCCTCTGCACCGCCCTTATCCTTTCCGCCCGAGCCCAGTTCGGTCCGCCGCGCCCCAAACCCACCGGTCCCTGGATGAACAAAAGCCTCACCCCGGATCGGCGCGCCGACCTGATCGCCGCCCAACTGACCCTCGATGAAAAGATTTCGCTGCTGCACGGCGGCGGCTGGCAATTGATCTTCGGCGGCCCAGACGCACCGCCTTCGAAATCGCTGGGCGGCGCCGGCTACATCCCGGGCATCCCGCGCGTCGGCATTCCCGACCTGCAAATGGCGGACGCCGCAGTCGGCGTGACGCGTAGCGGCATGTTCGGCCGTTATTCCACCGCGCTGCCCTCCTGCGTGGCCGCAGCCGCAAGCTGGGATTTCGACGTGGCGCGCGAATACGGCGCCTTGATCGGCGTCGAGTTGCGGGATCAGGGCTACAACATGTCGCTGGGCGGCGGCATCAACCTGACGCGCGGACCACGCAACGGGCGCATCTTCGAATACAAGGGCGAGGATCCCATCCTGGCCGGCAAGCTGGTGGGCGCGAAAATGAAGGCGCTACAGGCGCAGGGCATCATCGGCGATATCAAGCACTATGCGCTGAACGACCAGGAAGGCGGCCGCTCTTACGTCAACGCGAAGGCCGACAAGCGCGCCATCCGCGAGAGTGATTTGCTGGCATTCGAAATCGGCGTGAAAGAATCCGGCGCGGGCGCCGTGATGTGCTCTTATAACCTGGTGAACGGCGACTATGCCTGCGAGAACAGCTATCTGCTCACCGATGTTCTGAAAAAGGATTTCGGCTTCCAGGGATTCGTGGTGTCGGATTGGGGCGGCACGCACTCAACCGCCAAAGCCGCTCTGGCTGGCCTGGACATGGAGATGCCCGCTTCTACGTACCTCGCGGATGCGCTGACGAAAGCGGTGGAGAGCGGAGAGGTGCCTGCGGCGCGTGTCGATAACATGGTCCATCGCCTGCTACGCACGGAATTCGCCGTGGGTCTATTCGACAATGCGCCGAAGCCCCAGGTACCCGATGTCTTCCACGGCCTCGAAGTGGCCCAGCGGGTCGCCGAGCAGTCCATCGTGCTGCTGAAGAACGCCAACGAACAGTTGCCCCTGGCGGCGTCGCGGGTAAAGACCATCGCGGTGATCGGATCGCATGCCGACGTGGGCGTACTACCCGGCGGCGGTTCCGCGCAGGTCGATCCGATGGGCGGTAATCCCGTGCCGCAGCCCCCGAATACGGGAATCTTCGATCGCGTCGTGTGGCATCGCTCCGCGCCGTTGAAAGCGATTCGCGATAAAGCGCCGCATGCGGATGTGCAATACGACGGGGGAACGGATCCGGCCGCGGCGGCGCGGCTGGCGAAGGCGTCCGACGTGGCCATCGTATTCGTCAACCAGCCGTCGAGCGAAGGCATTGACCACCCGAGCCTTTCGCTGCCCGGCAATCAGGATGCGTTGGTCGGCGCGGTTGCCACTGCCAATTCCCACACTATCGTGGTGCTCGAAACCGGCGGCCCGGTGACTATGCCATGGATCGGCAATGTGAGCGCCGCGATGGAAGCCTGGTATCCGGGCATACGCGGCGGGGAGGCCATCGCCAACACCCTGTTCGGCGATGTGAATCCTTCCGCTAAACTGCCGCTGACTTTCGCCAAATCGGAAGCGGATCTGCCGCACTCTCAACTTACCGTCCAACCCGCTCCGGCAAGCGACAAGGACACGGTCGAGATGTTTCCGGGCTTCAAAGTCAATACTACTAAGTTCGACGTAGCTTATGACGAAGGGTTGTTAGTCGGCTATAAGTGGTACGACGCCAAGAATAAGAACCCGCTCTTCCCATTCGGCTACGGACTTTCCTACACCACCTACAAATACTCCGCGCTGAAGGCGTCCGAAGACAGCGTGACTTTCCAGGTGACTAACACCGGATCGCGCGCCGGCGCGGAAATCGCGGAAGTCTACGCCACGTTGCCGCGGGCTTCGGCCGAGCAGTTCAATCGTCTGGTGGCGTGGGAGAAAGTGCGGCTCGCGCCCGGCGAATCGAAATCCGTGATTTTGCGCCTCGACCCGCTGTGTCTTTCGATTTTCAACCCGGACAAGGACGCGTGGGAGCTGGTCCCGGGCGAGTATATGATTCAAGCCGGCGGCTCATCGCGCGACCTGCCTCTGCGCGCCTCCATTCACTTGGACTAACAGGACAAACATTTATGATTCGAATTTATAGCGTCATTCTCCTTTCGGCCATCGCCTCGACTTCTCTGGCGGCGACCGTCGACGAGGTGCGCATCGAACCCGGCGCATTGAAAGGAACCATCGCCGCAGGCGTGGTCGCCTTCAAAGGCATTCCCTACGCTGCGCCTCCCACCGGCCAGAATCGCTGGCGCGCGCCGCAGCCCGTCGCGCCCTGGAAAGGCGTGCGGTCCGCCGCCGCTTACGGCTCCGATTGCATGCAGCTTCCGTTTCCGGGCGACGCCGCGCCCCTCGGCGTCACACCCGCCGAGGATTGCTTGTACCTCAACGTGTGGACTCCGGTCGAGCGCCGGGCCGGCAAGCTGTCCGTCATGGTGTGGATCTATGGCGGCGGTTTCGTCAACGGCGGGAGCTCGCCGACGGTCTACGATGGAACGCATTTCGCCGAAAGCGGCGTCGTTTTCGTCAGCTTCAACTACCGAGTGGGGCGCTTCGGTTTCTTCGCACACCCCGCGCTGACCAAGGAAGACCCGCACGCGTTGCTGGGCAATTATTGCTTCCTCGATCAAATCGCGGCGCTGCAATGGGTGCGCCAGAACATCGCGAAATTCGGCGGCGATGCCGGCAACGTCACGCTGTTCGGCGAATCCGCCGGTGGCATGTCGGTGCTCACCATGATGACCACGCCGCTGGCGCACGGGCTGTTCCAGAAGGCCATCGTCGAATCGGGCGGCGGACGCAGCGGCATCGGTCCCATGCGCCGCGTCGGCGAATCCGGCCCGAATCTGCCGTCCGGCGAATCGGTGGGAGTCGCGTTCGCCGAGAAGGCCGGTATCAAAGGTGAAGACTCCGCCGCGCTGGCCGCGTTGCGCGCGCTGTCCGCCGAGCGCGTCTGCGACCGCCTGAACATGGCGAGCATGGGAAACCCCACATATGCGGGTCCCATGATTGACGGCAAGGTCGTGCTGGAATCGTCCGAGCAGGCGCTGCTGGCCGGGCACGCGGTGAAGATTCCGGTGATGATCGGGGCCAACAGCAGCGATATCGGATTCTCATTCGCCAAGAGCATGGACGAACTGTTCGCTCCCTTCGGCGCGAACAAAGAAAAAGCCGAGACCGTCTACGACGCGGAGCACACCGGCGAGTTTCGCAAGGCAGGCATGTTGGTGGCGGCGGACCGGATGATGATCGAGCCGGCCCGCTTCGTGGCGCGGACCGTGGCCGCCACGGGCCAGCCCGCGTATGAGTATCGTTTCTCCTACGTGGCGGAATCCATGCGCAAGACCTGGAAGGGCGCGCCGCACGCCACCGAGATTCCGTTTGTATTCGATACCGTGGCCGCGCGTTACGGCAAAGACTTGGCGCCCGCGGACGAGGCGACGGCCAGAGCAGCGCTGGCTTATTGGGTGGCGTTCGCCAAGACCGGCAATCCCGATGGCGAAGGTCGTCCGCACTGGCCTGCGTACAATTCCAATGGCGACGAACTGCTGAACTTCACCAACGACGGACCGGTCGCGCAGCACGATGCCTGGAAGGCGCGCCTGGATCTGACCGAAGCGTCCGCACAGAACAAATGACCCCCAGCGGCCATTGCTACTGAGAATATTTGGGCGCCGGGCCACTAACCTGACAGCCCATGCAACGCTTACTCCCGGCGCCTACGGCTGCCGTTGCCGGAAACCGCGCCATAATCGCACCCGCCAGACGCCGGCTGGCGCCCATAGACCGCATCGCCCAAAGAATCTTTGTGATCCGCGGCGAGGAGGTCATGCTGGATTCCGACTTGGCCGTACTGTACCGAGTGCCCACCTTCCGCCTGAACGAAGCAGTCAAGCGTAACCTGACACGCTTCCCTGAAGACTTCATGTTCCGGCTCGTCAAAGAGGAAGCCGATTGTTTGACATCGCAAATTGCGATGTCAAAGGCGGGCCGCGGCGGACGCCGTACACTTCCCTACGCGTTCACCGAGCACGGCGTGGCCATGCTCTCGTCCGTTCTCAACAGCGAGCGCGCCGTGCAGATGAACATCCTGATTATCCGCACCTTCGTGAAACTGCGCAAGCTGCTGGCCGGACACACGGAGTTGGCTCGCAAAATGGAGCGTCTGGAAAACACGCAAAAGGACCACTCGGCAATCCTGACAATTGTCGTCGAGGATATTCAGCATCTCGAAAAGAAGGTAATGAAGAAGATCAAGAGCCTTTCGGCGCCCCGCCGGCGCAAATCGAGCATCGGCTTCATCGCCGAGCAGCGGTAGCCATGCAAGACCCGCTGCTGCCGCCCCTGGCCGCCATCGCCACCGGCATCCTGGCTTCGCGATTCGTCTCGTTCGAAACGCGCGAGCTGTTCATCGTTGTTACTGCCATCGCAATCCTATCCGCTATCGCGCTCTGGCGGCGCGCCTGCGTGCTGGCTGGCGCCTGCTGCCTGCTGGGATTCGTATTCGCGGGCGCGTTGGTCGATCTGGCGCATCGCCCCGCCCCCCGTCCGGAACTGGATGCCGAAGGCCGCGATCCCGTGATCCTGAGCGGCTGCGTGGTCCAGCCGCCCGCGTTGTCGGGCGATCGCGAACGCTTCGTCGTGGAACTGGATCCGGGCGCGCGCGTGCAGGTCACCGCATACGCGCGCGAAGGCCAGGCGCCTCCCGCCCTGCGCTACGGCCAGCGCGTGGAGTTCGAGGCGCGCGTGCGGCGGCCGCGCAATTTCGGCAATCCGGGCTCGTTCGACTACGCCCGCTATCTGGCGCGCCGCAACATTTATTGGACCGCCTCCATGAACACGGGCGCCGCAGTCGCCATGTTGCCCGGGCAGTGCGGATCGCGCTTCCAGGCCGCCATCGTGGGCCTGCGTGTGATGGCCCTCGACCGGCTCGCGGAACTCTACCAAGGCAAGCCTTATGAGACCGGCATGATGCAGGCCATCATGATCGGCGAGACCTACCAGGTGCAGCGCGTCTGGACGGAGCAGTTCCGCAACACGGGTACATATCACGCGATAGTGATTTCCGGTACGCACACCGCCGTGCTGGCCCTGTTCCTGATGCTCGTGTTGCGCCTCTGCTTCGTGCGGCGCGAGGCGGCCCTGTTCGTGACCGCGGCGTTGTTGTGGCTGTACGCACTGGTGACCGGATGGGGATCCCCCTGCGTGCGCTGCGCGGCCGGCTTCACGTTGTTTGCGGCCGCCAGCTACTTCTCCCGCCAAAGGCGCACCTTAAACATACTGGCGGCGGTGGCCATCGCTTTCCTAGTGCTCGATCCCGAGCAGATGTTCGAGGCCAGCTTTCAGCTCACCTTTCTAGCGGTGGGGTTCATCGGCGCGTTCGCCACGCCGCTGCTGCAGCGCACCGCGTATCCGCGCGTCCGCGCGCTGGCGGACCTGCCGGATACCGGACGCGATCTCCACCTTGCGCCCGTCGCCGCCCAGTTCCGCGTGGAGATGAGGCTTCTCGCCGAAACCCTGCGTCCCTGGACAAAACTTCCGGAACGCGCAAGTTGCCTGGCGATTGCGATTCCCGCGCGCGTGCTGCTTTTCGCGTTTCAGCTCGCCGTGGTCTCGGCCATCGTGCAAATCGGACTGGCGCTGCCCATGGTGGTGTACTTCCATCGCATCGGATTCTCGGGCGTTTCGGCCAACGCCATCGTGGTGCCGCTGATGTGCACCGTCATCCCGGTAGGGTTCATCGCCATCTTCACCGGCTGGGCGTGGGTGGCCAAAGCGGCGACATTGTTGCTGGCCGCGTCGCACGTGGCGGTGAATTGGCACGTGCACATGGAACCGAACTGGCGCATTCCGGATCCGCCGTTGTGGCTGGGCATCGCCATCGGCGCAGGCCTGATCCTCGCAGCGCTGGCCGCGCGCGCCGGGCGCTTCTGGTTCACCGGAGCCACGGCCGCGCTGGTGGTGTTGCTGGCCTTGCTGCTTTGGCACCCGTTCCCGCCCGAAATCGCGCCGCGCGAACTGGAGATGACGGTAGTGGATGTGGGACAGGGCGACAGCATCCTGCTCACCTTCCCAGATGGCAAGCTGATGTTGGTAGATGGCGGCGGCATCCCCGCCTTCGGGCATCACGCGCCCTCGCAGATGGACATCGGCGAAGACGTCGTATCGTCCTAACTTATGGGACCGCTCCATCGGCCGCATCGACGTAATGGTGTGTACGCACGCACATGCCGATCACATCGGCGGAATGCCATCGCTGCTCGCGAATTTCCACGCCAAGGAGCTATGGACCGGCGCGAATTCGGATAATCCCGCATGGAACAACTTGCGAGATCGCGCCAGCCGTGATGGCGTGCGCATCGTGCCGCTGCATCGCGGCCAGCGCTTCCGGTACGGCGGCGCGGAGTTGGAGGTGCTGGCGCCATCGCTCGATTATGTGCCGAAAGAGGCGCCGCACAATAACGATTCGCTGGCCTTCCGCGTCACCCTCGGACGCCATTCGTTCCTGCTGAGCGGCGATATCGAGCGTCAAATCGAAGCGGAACTCGTCGCTGAGGGATTGCTGCGCAAGACGGACGTGCTCAAGGTGCCGCACCACGGCAGCAAGACCTCCAGCACGGCGGCGTTCCTGGATCTCCTGCGGCCGGCCTTCGCGGTAATGTCCGCTGGCTTTGAGAACTCCTATGGGCACCCGCACCCCGATGTGCTGGCGCGCTACGAAGAGCGGCACGCGTGCGTCCTGCGCACCGACCTGGACGGGCTGGTGACGGTGCGCACCGACGGGCGGCGCCTGGGGATGGACATGGCCCGATGGTCGGGCGATCTGGGCAGCGCTCCAGGGGCGCTGTTGCCGCGGGAGTTTTGAGTAGGGCAGCCCTCCGGGTCCGGCTTACTGAGGCGCGTAATATCCCGCGCGCGTCCGTACCAGCACGCCAGGAACATTCACGTCCACGCGAATCCTCCGAAAGGTGCCGTCGGCCGCCAGGTTCGAAGGCCTGTATGCCACCACGTATTGATCGCGGATTTCGCGCGCGATTTCAGGCGCGATGCGCCCAATGTCCCCCACGTCGTTCGGAAACCAGGCGTGCCCGCCGGTCTGCTGCGTCAACTCGGTGAGCTGCTTCTTGGCGCGCGCGGCGCTCTCCGGTTCTTCCGCGCCCAGCAGGCCCACCGCGTAAACGATTACGTCGTTCTGCTGCGCTGTCTCTACCAAGTGCGCTTGCGTCTCCACGCTGCTGTTGTCATCGCCGTCGGTGACCACCACCAGCACCTTTTTGTCCCTGTGGGCGTGATGCCGCAGGTGCTCGATCCCCAGCAGCAACGCATCGCGCATGGCGGTCTCGCCATTCGCATCGAGATTGCGCAAAGCGTTTTCGAGGTCTTTGATATTGTTGGTGAATTCCTTCGCCAGCACCGCCTTTTCGTTGAAGTTGATGATGAAAACTTCGTCCCGCGGGTTGGACGCCTTCACCATGGCGAGCCCGGCGGAGGCCACCCGGTCGCGCTTATCGGTCATGCTGGCGCTGTTATCGATCGTCAGACCTAGCGAGATGGGCACATCCTCCTGCCGAAATACGGCGACGGTCTGCTTCTCGCCGTTTTCATAAACGGTGAAGGCGCTTTGCGGCAGGTCCCTGAAGCTCTTGCCGTTCTGGTCGAAAACCGAGACGTTCAGCACCACCAAGCGCGTATCGGTACGGAAGGTCGCATCCTGGCCGTACAGCGACAGGCTTGCCATTATGGACAAAATTACACACCCCAAGCGCATCTACGCGGAACGCAGCACGTTGAGTGCCGCGGTTATCATTAGGAAATAGATGCCCACAATTCTGGATGGAAACCGCGTCCGCGACCGGATACTGAGCGCCCTCGGTCCGCGCGTGGCAGCGCTCGCCACAGTGTCCCGCCCGCCTGGCCTGGCCGTCGTGCTGGTGGGCCACGACCCCGCTTCCCAAATCTACGTGCGCAACAAAGTGAAGGCCTGCGCCGAACTGGGCATCGCCAGCCTGACCCTTACGCCGCCCGCCTCCATCACGACCGAGGAATTGCTCGCTCTCATCGGCGACCTGAACCAGCGGGCCGATATCGACGGCATTCTGGTGCAATTGCCTCTGCCGCCGCAAGTGGATACGCGCCGCGTGCTGATGGCGGTCGCGCCGGAAAAGGACGTGGACGGATTCCATCCCATGAACGTAGGCAACCTGGTGGCCGGGCGTCCCGGCCCGCGGCCTTGCACGCCCGCCGGCATCATGGAGTTGCTGCGGCAATACGAGATTCGCGTGGCCGGCAAGCGCGCCGTGGTGGTGGGGCGTTCAGACATCGTGGGCAAACCGATGGCGCTGCTGCTGCTGCACGCGCACGCCACCGTCACCATCTGTCACTCGCGCACCGTGGACCTGCCCAGCGTCTGCCGGGAAGGCGAGATCCTGGTGGCCGCCATGGGACGGCCCGCCATGCTGACCGCCGATTACATCCGGCCGGGCGCGGTAGTGATTGACGTCGGTATGAATCGCATTACGGACCGCAACGAAGCGGCGCGCATTTTCCGCAACTCGCCGGACCGGCTGGCCACGCTGGAACGCAAAGGCAGCGTGCTGGTGGGCGACGTCGATCCATTGGATATGCAGGATAGGGCGTCAGCCTATACGCCGGTGCCCGGCGGCGTAGGGCCGCTAACCATCGCCATGTTGATGTCAAATACGGTAAGTGCTGCGGAAAGCCGGCCATAACCGCTCCCTGACGGTCGCGGCTCGGTGACGGTGCGAAATCAACGCGGCCGTTACTGAGCCGCAACCGTCGGGGAGCGTTTTCCCCAAAACGGCTAAGCACCCGTCTTTTCGCCATGTGACGTGAGACGCCGCCTGCAACCGGCTATTCTAAATATGATCCGCGCCCTTATGAACCAGAGGAGGCTACAGCATGATTGGCCAAAAAGCCGTTCTCGCGTTTCTTGCAGGACTGCTACTGAGTTACCTCTGCTTTCGCTTGAGACCCACCACACCGCAAGCGGAGTTACGCACGTCTTCGATCTTGGTTCAGTGCCGCATTCGCGCCGAAGACAGATACCCTCGCGTCCTCGACCTCCTAACCTCCACCGCCCGAGTCAAGGAATCGGCGCTCATCGGCGTTCATCGGCGGCCGATAATCTTAGTCGTTCCGCGTGTGCTCGTGAACTAACGGCGTCCGGATCGGCCGCCGAGCCCGAGCCGCTGCACCGCCTGCCGCACCTCCTGAGCCGTGCACGACGCCGCCATAGGAGCGCCGAACGAAACCACCACGGGATGCCGCAAAGTGCGCGGCCGCTTTCCAAAAAACCGTCCGCCCTGGAAGCTGAACACGCTTTCCCACAACCCGTCCAGGCGCACCGGAATCACAGGCACGTCCAGACCTCTCACGATAGCTTCCAACCCACGCTGGAACGGAAGCAGATCTCCCGTTCGGCTGATGGAACCCTCCGCGAAAATGCAAATCACATGACCGCGCGCCAATTCCGCACGGGCCCGCCCGATGGCTTCGGCCGCGCCATGCGGCCTTGTGCGGATCGGGATGGCCTTCGCCAGCCGAAATCCCCACGTCAGCAATTTGTGGTCGTAGTAGGGCTTCCACACCAGGAATCGGACGACCGGTTGCAGGCACGACCCGATCAGGAATCCATCCAGATAAGTGAGGTGATTGGAAACCAGCAAAGCCGGTCCGTCGCGTGGAATATGCTCCTTTCCGAGGATGCGGACGCGGAACAACGGCCGCACGACCAGCCTTAGTGCGAACCTGACCAGAAAGTCGGACAGCCCATCCGCATTCATTGGCGGGCTACCGCCACTCTCCGCTCGCATTCCGCCCGCGTCGCCTCCAGAATCACAGTCAGCGTGTCCACCGGCAGTGACTCCATTGCCGCCGACACGATGCCTTTAGGAACCGGCACGAAGCTGAGCGTGCAGACAAAAGCTTGCACGGACCGTGCCAGTGTGATGCTCTCGAATTCCAGATAGATGTCCGCTCCCTGGCGGCGCGCGCGCCAGTAAGCGTTGAGCGCCCACATGATCCCGTGGTCGTGATACGGCTGCAACAGGTCGGCGCGTCCTGGCTCGCCGCTATCGGACTCGCGAATCTCGGTGGCTGCCAGGCGGACGCGCAACGGAGAGGTCTCGGCAGCGTTCGCGTCGATACGCTGGATGCGTCCTTTGACTTGGAAAGCGTAGTGCTGCGGAAATAGAGAAACGAAGCGGAAGGCGCTGCGCAGCCCCAGAATTACATCGTAATCGGAGTTCGGCCCTTCACCCACGCGCTTAGCCTGGCATGCGGAAACCAGCGGCGTGTAGATGCGATTGTAGTGGTCGTAGTCGCCAAGCACGGATTCGAGATCCGCGAGGCTGGCCCCATGAATACGGATAGCCCCGATCCAATGGATCACCGTGCCGTTCTGCCCGGCGATGCGCCGATTCAGGGCGGCGTCCGCGATATTCCATCGCACCAGTTTGCCGGCCGCCAGCCTGGCCGACGCTTCCCGCAATGCAGGACCGGGCACCCACGACAGTTCGCCCGAATCGAATCGCGCGGGCATCCCCCGCTCCGCGGCAGCCACGTAACTATCGTATTCGCGCAGAATGGCGGGGTCGAGCACGGTGGTGCATCGCGCGGCCAAGCAGACGCCGGCGATCCCGCAGCCCACCACAAGCGTATTGAATAAGCGGTTCATCGGTGCAGCGTCGCCATGCCCCGAATGAATTCCGGATTGCCCGCCAGCTTTCCGACCCGCGGCTCTACGCGCAGATACATCAGGTAGTCGCAGCGCTCGCCCGCCGCTTTCCAGCCCCATTGGAACATCTTCGCCAAATCGCCCATCGCATAATGAATCGAGGCAAAGTAAAACGCCGGGACGTAACGGGTGCGCGACATTTCTTCCAGTTGGGCCAGTTCCTGCCGGGCCTCGGCCGGCTTTCCCCAAGCGGCATAAGCGCTGGCCAGCGCCGCTACGGAAGCCGGGCTATTGCCGGAGAACGCCGCTGCGCGCTTGTATTCCTCGATGGCTTGTTCATACTGTCCCTTTTGCTGGTATGCCATGCCCAATGTCTGATGCGCCAGCGGCAGGCTGGGGTCGATCTCCACCACCGAACGAAACTGCTCGATCGCCTGATCGTACTGCCGGGAATAGTAGAGGCACCAGCCAATACCTATGTTAATGCTGGGCGATAGAGGTTCGAGTTGCAGCGCCTCGCGCATCTGTTGGGTGGCCTTGCCCAGATCGGCGGCGGCCATGAAGTAGTGGCTATACCAGTGGTGCGCCGTGGCGGAGTTCGGATTCAGTTCCAAAGCCCGGGAAAACTCCCGGGCCGCGCCAGGCAGGTCCCAATCGTAGGACAGCATCACATAGGCGAGCGAGGCATGCCCATCGGCCAGGTCCGGGTCCAACTCGATGGCCTTTTGCGCCGCAGCTTTTGCCATTGGCATGGCCTTCGTCGGCAGCATGCCATCCGTGCCGAGCGACGCCAGCAAAGAATACGAGTCCGCCAATCCCGCGTAGGCCAGCGCATCCGTGGGATCGGCGGCAATCGCCTGTTGAAAGTACTGTGCGGCGCGCCGCAGCCCATCCTCCGTGCGCCGGTTCCAGAAGTAGCGCCCCCGCAAATAGGCATCCAAGGCTTCCGGTTTCGTGGGCCGCTGTTGCCGTAACCGCTCCCGATCCCCAGATGTGATGCTGATCCGGATCTCCCCCGCGATGGCTTCGGCGATCTCCGATTCCAGGGCCAGCACGTCTTCCATGCCGCGCTCATAGCTGTTCGCCCAATATACCGCCCGCGTCCTTGGATCCATCAACTGCGCGTCGATGCGCACGCGGCCGCCGGCGTGGAGGATGGTTCCGGTGAGAACCCGGTTTGCCGACTGGTTTCGCAGAATGGCGGTCCAGGCGGCCGTATCCTCACGCCCGGCGGCGTCCGAGGCGAGCGATACCACGCGCAGATTTCGCAAATTCGCCAGACGCGTGATGAGCGCTTGGGTCATGCCGTCGGCGAAGTAATCCTGGGAAGCGTCCTTGTCCACGCTGCGAAAGGGAAGGACCGCCAGTTCGGTGGCGGGCGCCAATGGCGAACTGACCGGATGGAAGCCGGCTTCCGCGCCCGCGAATCTCGCCAGTGCCCAAGTGGCGGCCAGCAACAGGATGGCGGCCAGGGCGATCCACTTCGCCGCGAGTCTCCGCGGGCGCGGCGGAGGTTCCGGCGTCACGGGGTCCGGATCCGCCGCAATCGCGCTTACGGGGGCTACAAAACGATAGCCCCGCTTGGGAATGGTCTCGATGTACGCGGTCTCATCGCCCGTTTCGCCCAGGGTCTTGCGCAGCAGGGAGATGTTCCGCGTCAGGGCGCCTTCTTCGACGAACGTGTCGGGCCAGACGGCCTTCATCAGGTCGTTTTTGTCGACCATTCGGCCGGCGTTGCGCACCAGCACCAGGAGGGTGTCGGCAAGCTTGGGCGGCAAGGGGATCAACTCGCCGGCGCGGCGCAGCAACCGCTCGCCGGTGTCGATGCGATACGGTCCGAACTCGTATCCTTCAATCACCGGGAGTGGCATTGTTTGCGCTCGTGTGGGCTGGCGATCCTCGACCTTACGAGCGATTATACCGCGCCTGTGAATCCGCGGGGCGCGGCTCCGTGCTTGGGGCCGAGAGCTCCGTACTCGTGCTTCTGCCTGTCGGTCCGCCAGAGCCCCTTCAAATGACGACGGTCCGCTCCTACGCCGCAAAAAGCCGATGAAGGAAATGCCTCCCCTCTTCAGTAAGCGCGGGAGATTCCTCAAGGGCGCGAACGGCGGAGGCTTCCTCGTCGATCTGCGAGATGCGGCGAAGAGCAAAATCTCGGTCGGTTCTGTTTTGGGCTGTCTGCGAGATTTGGCGCCACATCCAGCGAAGCACACAGAAAACGTACAGGCCATGTAAGGCGCCTTGTGCTGGCCGTTTTTGCCGCTTCCATGGCGAATACATGGACCAAGTGGACGCCGTATCGACCAGGGGGGATAAGCCCTCAAAAAGCGTGAGCAGCAAGTGCATGGTCTCGTGTATCAGGTTCTCGGCAACACGGAGAACGGAGCTTCCATCGTTTCGAGTTGGCGCGGAAACGAAGACGGAAAAGGGGATAGCGGGATCGCTGAAACTCACGTCGTAATCGTCGTCCGGCGCAAGCACGATATGGCAGCGCCACGCGAGTTCCGAAACTGCGGACCACAAGAACGGATATGGCTCAATCACATTCAGAAGCGCCGCTTCTATGAGGTCGGTTGCCCGATCGGCGTCGGCGTCGCTTGCGAGTCTGAGACCATGTGCAGCGGAGTAACGCACTAGCCCGGCGCTAGGCGCTTCGCAAAGCAACAAGTTTCCGCCAGCGACTGGAATCGTCTTCAACATGGCAGCGTTCACGGGCGAATCGGACAAGAACCGCTGTGTCGAGTAGGTCTCGCGAGTCAGTGCATGAAAGGCGAGCAAGGCGTGTTCTCCAGACAGGCGAAGAACGGCCGGCAACGAGCTTTCAAACGGCGGAAGCAGACTCGCGGGGTCGAGATCAGGAACGGTCCGCATAAAAGGAAAAGACGACTGTGTAGCGGTCGCCCTGATGAACTTGACTCACCGCGTGATAGGAATCGGTGGATATCTCAAAACCAAACGCGGAACCACTGGTGGGGGGTATGACTTCGTCAAGCGATTCGACTTCTGGCCCCCGGAACAGCATCAGCAGACCGCCATTCGCCTCATTCCAGCCCCGGTTCACCTGGATAAGCAAGCGGTGGGTTTCGCCGTCGGGTCTATTATCATTGTGAATTCGTATCCTCTGTGACCGATTCAGCTTGTGTGCGGTGATCTCTATCGAAGGCTTCAGCGACGCGCCCAGAAGCGTCCCTACGTTTTGCCGAAGCTCACACAGTGTATCTTCAGAGGAAAGTTGTTTCAGGCTCGTCGGAAGGTCCGCGTCTCGAAAGTCGAATTCATACTGCTCGTAGAAGTCCATAACAGCCAGCCGCCAGGGCGCTTCCGATTCCAACCACGCGAGCAAGGCTCGTTCCATATCTTTAGAAATAACTTGCGCCACAGTGAAACAGGGAAAAGGCTGGGAACGTGAAACGGCCGCCGAAAGATCAAGGGAGCTCATCGGTAGTTCCGAAGCGTTTCTTGTATATGACCGATCACCAGCTTGTAGTCGGCACAGTAGACAGATGGATTTGCGAGTCCCGTTTCCGGATGCCACCGGGTGAGGGGCATTCCGCCCCCGCAAACGGAAAGTAATGAACACGCCCGGCAAACGGGACTGGTTGGATACTGAAGCTCAGAGTACCGGACGAACTCCGGAGAGGACGCGATTTCGGAAAGCCGGTCGGTGTAAATCGACCACGTACTTTCAAAACGGTCGGCGCCGTCGTAGGTGCTTTTCAGAGTGTCATTTTTTGTGATGGCTCCATCTGTGTCAATCACAGCTATGCCGTACATGGTCTGCCCGCAACCTTCCTTTACGGAGGCCCCACCAAGCAAGAGCCGGCCCAGATCGTCAAGCACGCGGATACGTGGCGGGTCCGGGTCGTTGATATAGCAGTCCCAGGCCGCCGCAAGCCAGCGACCGTACTCAGTAGACTCAATCGCGCTTTTTCCTGGCGGCAGCTTCGCATAATTCCCATCTTTGAAGAGGAAGTCGACGCTCGGAACGCCTAAGGACTTAAAAACTTCATAAACTCTTCGTGCATTGGAGTGTGGGTCCACAACGCAGAGCGCGCCCGTAAAAATCCGGCTGGCCTGCGGATGTCGTCGGATTCGATCAATCCCGGCAGCCGCGCGCGCGTAGGTTCCCTCACCGCTGAAAGCGATACGGAAGGCATCATTTACGTCCGCTGGGCCGTCAAGGCTGACGGAAAGAGTCGTATTCGTGCGGAGGCACAACTCGAGCAGGTCGTCATCGATCAGCGTGCCATTCGTTTGAATGGCACGGCTGCAAGCGGCGGGCAAGCACTCCGCAAGGCCCTGGAGCAGAGCCTCAAGAATATTTCGCGGGAGAAGAAGAGGTTCACCGCCGTGAAGGACGACGGCAAATGGGTGCTGCTGGTCTTCGTAGAGCGTCGCCAACTGCGTAAGCACACCGTCAACGGTCACGAGGGACATGTGCTTAGGCATGCGCTGCCAGCTCGTATCGCCCTGATGGTAGACGTAGCAATAGCTGCAATCGATATTGCATCGCGACGTCACCTTTAACAGGACCGTGTCGATCCGCATTCCGATCCAGTGCCGTCGAAGACTACCGGTTGTGGCGATTGTGTGCGCGGTCGTATGCCATCGAGCCAGACGAGCCGCTCATATCTTCGCAACGTACCTCCTCCATGAGGCGCCGGAGTGCGGCGCTGTCACGTAGTGTGGTGGTCGGCGGGGTGTCCACGGGCGACTGCGCCGGCTCTGCGCTGGCCGTAGGCTGCTCGAAAGTGACGGATTCCATGGGATGTGCTCCTTTAGTTGGCGAATTTTCGTGCATCCGAAGGAGATGCTCAGCCAATTGTATATCTTTCGAACATCGATAATCAAGGGTTTGTAACCGGTTGTTTTTGAATAACATAGAGACGACAGGAAATCTATCTTTCTATGGCGGCGCAAGTTTAAGCAAACAAAGGAGAAACAAGTCGGAGAAGGGGGGAATTTCTCGGTTCCAGCATCTCCACCGTCTACAATCCAAGGGTGTCTCCCTGGCGTGCGAAGGGAAGGCCGGCCGCCGAATGCGCTGTGTCCTTAGGCGACGGCGATTCGCACAACTGTTTACGTTGACGGCGTCAGCCTTTTTGGTCGGTGCCGCAGCGGGCTCCGCCCCATAACGCCCGACACATGAGATGCGATACCATTGTGCCTGTGGGCGGAAATCTTTTTGATCTCGTTCCACATCCTATCTTTGTTTTACCTCGCACGGTGGTGAGACCGACGGCGATGGTGGGACAGTGCGCACCGCTGCCATGACAGCGCCGAGGAGATTCTTCATGCCTGCAGACGAGAAACCCCCCCCCAGATGCGATGCATTTCAAGTCATTGCTCCTGAAGAATGTGCGTGCCTTCGGGACGGCCCAGTCGCTGGAGTTCGCAAATGACTGGAACCTGATTTTGGGCGATAATGGCGTCGGCAAGACCACGCTGATCCAGGCGCTTGCCGTGATGTGGCCAACCCCTACATACGCATCACCCGCCGATACCAATCCGACGCTGTTTATGCCCAGGCTTTCAGAGCATGAAAACAACGACGATATTGCTCACTTCATTCGCCGAGGTGGACCAGGAGAAGCCACCATGACGGCGATTCTCACAACCGACGCGGGGGGAGACGTAGAGGTAGGAGTAACAATCATTCCCAGCATGAAGTGGGAAGACCCTTTGAAGGAAGTGATTTGGCTGGACGATCGCAATGTTTCCTTAAGAGGTGGAGGGCCCCTCGTCATAGGCTATGGAGCAGCCCGCCACGTCGGGCGGGATAATCTGGAAGACGTCAATAAGCGCGAAGCCACGGAATCGCTCTTCGGGCAGGCCATCGATCTTTACGATGCGGAAATGCTCCTCGAAAAGCTGCACTACGCCGCCCTGAGCGATAAAGACCCCCTGAACGGACCGGGCAAGCGTCGACTAGATGCCGTGAAGTCCGTTGTGGCATCTCTGCTTCCCGGCGGCCTTGACGCCGACGATATTCTGGTCCAAGGACCTCGGAACTTGGGCCGGCCCCCAGATGAATCTGGAGTTCATGTGCGGACTCCTTCCGGTTTTACGTCGTTTGCAGACCTCAGCCTGGGCTATCAAACAATGTTCGCCTTGACCGTGGATCTTGCATGGAGACTTTTCAACGCCTTTCCCGCGAGCGACAATCCGCTCGGCGAGAGCGCCATCGTGCTAATAGATGAGGTCGACCTGCACATGCATCCACAGTGGCAACGGGACCTCCGTCGGCAAATGTTGGAGCATTTTCCCAAGGTTCAGTTCATCGCTACCACCCATAGCCCGATAACCGCCCAGGAAACCTTGTCCGAGGGCGGCAACGTAGCCGTCGTGCGCTGGGCGGATGGCGAAGCTCACATCCTCAACAATCCCATACCGAGGCTTTATTGGCGCTACGACCAACTGCTGACCAGCGAGCTCTTTGAGTTCGGCTCCGACAGAAGCGCGGAAGCCGAAAAGAAGCTCCACGAGCGTGTCGAGTTGATCCGGAATCCCAATCGATCACCCGACCAAGACAAGCGGCTTCGCGAGCTCGACGAATTCGTTGCATCCCTTCCCACCGCCCGCTCGCCGAGCGCCCAGAGCTTTGAGGAGCTGATGATGAATTTCGCGAGGGACCTTCCAAGCGGGGTGCCCCGGTGATCGCGATTCACAAGGGCACCGCCCCACGCGATCTCGTTCGCGCCGGCGAGGAACACGCCAAGGAATTGTGCGCCGCCTATGAGGCCGACCCGGAGCCCTTCCAGAGTGGGAAGAAGATGGGGATCCGCAAATCGATCTATGCGTCAAGAGCGGTTAAGGCCGAGCTCGAGGCTTGCCATCATGGCAAATGCTGCTATTGCGAGATGCGCTTTGATGATCACAGGCCTTACGCTTATTCTTATGTCGAGCATTGGCGGCCCAAGCGGAGCTCGCGCCAGGAGCCTGACGAGGAGAGCATCTGGCCGGGCTATTACTGGTTAGCCTATAGCTGGGACAATCTCCTGCTGAGTTGTGCCTTTTGCAACTGTGTCAATAAGAGAGACCTGTTCCCGCTCGAGGATCCGGCCGCACGCGCCAGGCATCACGGGATGCGCATCGAAGACGAGACGCCGGCCATCCTCAAGCCTGATGGCGATGAAGATCCACGCGACCACATCACATTCGATATGGAGGTTCCGAAAGGGATCACACCGCTCGGGTGCAAGACGATCGAGGTGCTGGGCCTCGCCAGTGAAGCGCATGGGCCGCGACTCACATATCTGGATATGATCCGCAAACCCGCCAAAGGTACATCAAACTGATGGGCAGCGTCGATCCCGTAGACCGCCTAGAATCGGAGTTCCTGCGAAAGACGCTTGAGGAGGCCGTGCGGCCCGAGAAGCCGTACAGCGCTATGGTTGCCGCCTATCTGAAGGCGAACCCCCTGCCGAATCTTCCCGTCTAGAATCTAGAGGTGTGCTCTGGCGGAGCCCGCGACGGCGAGCAAAGCCGCTGCGAGGGGGGCATCGTCTGCTTCCCACCCGAAAAAACGCGCCAGGCACCGCCAATCCACTTGGCTGCCGCATTGACAGGCCGTTAAATGGCCTCTCACAACACCAGAAGCGGCGTTCTGGGCTCCAGTAACATTGTTACATTCGTTTTCCCATCCCCCATCAGCATTTCATAACAAATCCGGAAGCGTTCCCGAAGGACCGGCGCCTGCCCGCCGCGACACACTCGGATCATGGAAAAACGATTGGTCTTCCAGTGGATCGCATGGAACGTACTCGGATGGAGCGCGGCCGTCGGCGCCACCTCTCCCTTACAAGGCCCTTGGGCGTGGATCGCGTGCGGCGCCGTCATCGGCATCGCGCAGTGGCTGGCCCTGCGGGGCCGCTTGCACTTGTCGCCGGCGTGGATCCCCGCAACGTCCGCTGCCTGGGCAGTGGGGATTTGGGCTGGCGAAGCACACGGCTTCCTGATCCTGGACCCCTTCTGGGCAGGCGCCGTCGGCGGCACGTTTGCCGGATTGGCGCAGTCCTGCTTTCTCTGGCGGCGATACGCATGGTCCGCCCTTTGGACACCGTCGACGCTCGCCGCTTCCACCCTCGGATGGGTGGCCGGCACATATGCGGGCCTTTGGTTTGTTGACCGCTTTAGTGCGCTTACGGCTTCTTTCGCGGGGGGCGCCGTCGGGGGCGCCGTCATCGGCGCAGCATCAGCTCCCCTGTTGTTGGCGATGTTCCGGCATCCGAAGGCACAGCCAGGCGCCCTACCAGCGCAACCCATCGAAAGCAGCCTCGGAGGATTATGCATATGAATCGAAATGGCCAACTGGCCGCCATCGTGCTCATCGCCGCCGTAGCGGGCGGCTGCTCCATCAAGAAGATGGCCGTGAACAAAATGGGGGACGCCCTCGCCGGTACCGGCACCACCTTCGAGGCGGACGACGATCCGGACCTCATCGGCGATGCCCTGCCCTTCGCCCTGAAGCTGATGGAAAGCCTGCTGGCCGAATCGCCGCGGCACGCCGGCTTGCTGCTGGCCACCGCCAGCGGATTTACCGAGTACTCATACACCTTCGTGGGGCAGCGGGCCGAGCGCGCCTTCACGGAAAACGTGGAGCAAAGCAAAGAACTGCGCGCCCGCGCGCGGCGCCTCTACCTGCGCGCCCACAACTATGGGATGCGCGCCCTGGAAGTGCGTTACCCCGGCTTCGGCGCCGCGCTCGAAAAAGATCCGGCCACCGCCCTGGCCCGCGTCCGCAAACGGGATGTGGCGCTGCTCTATTGGACCGCCGCCGCCCACGGGCTGGCCATCTCCGCATCCAAGAACGATCCGGAGTTGATTGCCCAGTTGCCGATGGTAGAGGCGTTTATCCGGCGTGCGATGGCGCTGGACGCATCCTGGAACGAAGGCTCGCTGCCCGAATTCCTGATCAATATCGAAGCGTCGCGCTCGGGCGTGAAGGCTTCGGAAGTCCAGGCCCACATCCAGAGCTACTACGACCAGGCGCTCAGTCTTTCCGGCGGACGGCGCGCCAGCTTGTTCGTTTCCTACGCCGAAAATGCTTCCATACCAGCGCAGAACAGGGCCCAGTTTCAAGAAATGCTTGAACGTGCACTGAACATCGACCCCGACCAGCGTCCCGAAACCCGGCTGGCCACCCTGATCGCGCAGCGCCGGGCGCGCTGGATGCTCGGGCGGGCAGACGACTTGTTTCTGACGGCATCCGCTCCGGCGGGAAAGGAAAACTGAAATGTTGAGATTGACGATGAGTATGCTCTTCCTCGGATGCGTGACTCCGGCCCTGCCGCAGGCGGTCATCAAGATGGGGACGCTGGCGCCCGATGGGTCCCCCTGGCACGAGGCTCTGCAGTCGATGGCCGAGCGCTGGCGCACCATTTCCGGTGGCCAGGTGAAGCTGGTCATTTATCCCGGAGGCGTGCTGGGCGACGAGCCCGATATGGTGAACAAGATGCGCATCGGCCAGATCCAGGCGGCGGGGCTTTCCGGCGCCGGCCTCTCCGGCATCGAGCCGGGTGTGATGGCGCTCCAGATTCCGATGATGTTCGATTCGTACGAAGAGTTGGACTATGTCCGGGAACGGGTGACGCCGCAACTGGAAAAAATGATGGAGGCCCGCGGATACTTGGTGCTGAATTGGGGCGATGTTGGATGGGTGCATTTCTTTACCACCCGCCCCGTCACCCGCCTGTCGGAAATGCGCAATCTGAAGCTGTTCACCTGGGCGGGGGACAACGACACCCTGGAACTCTGGAAGGCAAACGGGTTCCGGGCCGTTCCGCTGGCCGCCACCGATATTCTCACAGGGTTGCAGACGGGGCTGATCGACGCGGTCCCGACGACGCCGCTGTATGCCCTGCTGAACCAGAGTTTCGGCATCGCGCGCAACATGATCGACGTGAAGTGGGCGCCGCTGATCGGCGCCACCGTGATTACGCGGCGCATGTGGGATACGCTTCCCGCCGGCAATCGCGCCGAGATGCTGAAAGCCGCCCGTGAAGCGGGCGTGAGCATGCGCGGCGGCATTCGCAAGATGGGGGATGAGGCCGTCGTCACCATGCAGAAACGCAGGCTGCAGGTGATCCACGTGGACGCAGCCGGCGTGGAAGAGTGGCGCAAGGAGGCGGAAGGCGTTTATCCGAAGTTGCGCGGCGTGCAGGTGCCGGCCGATCTGTTCGACGAGGTCCGCAAGCTGCGCGATCAATATCGTGCCACCGCTGCGGGAGCACGAAAGTGAGTGTAGCCGCATTAGCTCCCCTGGATCTGCCTGCCGCGAACGGCGGCAGGTGGGGGACGTTCGAAAGTCTGGTTCCGGCCGTGGCTTTGACGCTGATGGCGCTGCTCCCCATCACCGAGATGATTTCACGCCAGTTCAGGTTGCCGGGGGTCCCGGGCGCGACCCTGATCGTACAGCATCTGACATTGTGGATCGCCTTTATCGGCGCGGCCCTGGCGGCCCGGTCGAACCGGCTGCTGGCCCTTTCGGGTAATACTTTCCTGCCGGAGCGATGGGTCGCGGGCGTGCGCATTTTCGTCTCCGGGGTGGGCGCGGCGATCGCCATGTGCCTGGCCTGGGCTGCCGCCCAATTCGTGAATGCGGAACGCCTGGAGGGCGCCCGCCTGGCAGCCCACCTGCCCAGTTGGGTCGCGCAATCCGCCATGCCGGCGGGATTTCTGGCGGTGGCTCTCGGCATCGTGTGGCATGCTGCGCCGGACCGCCGCGGCCGGCTGTTGGCGGCCCTGGGACTGTTGGTCCCATGCATCTTCGGACTGGTCCCTACGCCGCATAGCGCGGCGCTCCTGACCGCGGGAATCGTGGTCGTGTTGGCTGCCGCATTGCTGGGCCTCCCGATTTTCGCCACGCTGGGAGGCGTTGGGTTGCTGCTGTTCTGGAACGAAGGCGTGCCGGTCGCGGCGGTTCCCGTGGAGACTTACCGCTTGGTCGCCTCGCCTGTTTTGCCCTCGATCCCGCTGTTCACCTTTGCCGGATATCTGATGGTGCAGGGCGGCGCGAGCCTCCGCTTGCTGCGCGTTTATAAGGCGCTGCTGGGGTGGATGCCGGGCGGGTTGGCCATCACCACAGCGGTGGTCTGCGCGGTCTTCACTTGGGCCGGCTCGGGCGTTACCATCCTGGCGTTGGGGGGCCTGTTGCTGCCGATGCTGGTCAACGCCCGCTACAAGGAAAACTTCTCGCTCGGGCTGATCAATGCTTCCGGATCGCTGGGCCTCCTGTTTCCGCCCAGCCTGCCCGTCATTCTCTATGGGATCTACGCGCATACCCCGATCGATCAACTCTTCATCGGCGGCTTTCTGCCCGGCATACTCATGGTGGCGCTGGTATCGGCGTATGGCGTCTACCACGCCACCCGGAATCGCGCCGAACGCACCACGTTCTCCCGCGCGGAGGCGGCGAAGGCGATCTGGCTCGCGAAGTGGGAACTGGCCATTCCGGCGATCGTGCTGATTGGACTGTTCGGGGGATTCGGCACGCTGGTGGAAGCTGGCGCCATCACGGTAGTGTACGCGTTCATCGTGGAGTGTCTGGTGTACAAGGGCTTCTCCGCGCGGCGCGATTACGCCGGCGTGGCCATGGAATGCGCCACCGTGATCGGCGGCGTGTTGCTGATTATCGGCGTGGCGGTGGGATTCACCAATTACCTCGTAGATGCGCAGTTGCCCGCGCTGCTGATCGCCTGGACGCACGCGCATATCCATTCCAAGTATGCGTTCCTGATGCTGCTGAATCTGGTGTTGCTGGTGAAGGGATCGTTCATGGACGTTTTTTCCGCGATCATCGTGATGGTGCCGCTGATCTCGCCGATTGCGACGGCCTTCGGCATCGAGCCGGTGCAACTCGGTATCATCTTCCTAGCCAACCTGGAACTGGGGTATCTGACTCCGCCGGTGGGGATGAATCTGTGTTTGTCGGCCTATCGGTTCAAGCGGCCCATGTCCAGCGTATACCGCGCCACGCTGCCGTTTTACCTGATCCTGCTGGCAGGCGTTTTGCTGATCACCTACGTGCCATGGATTACGATGGCGCCAGTGCGTTGGTTTGCGGGCCAGTAATAGGAAGACAGAAGACAGAAGTCAAAAGTCAGAATGGCAACCAGCGCCCGTGGTGTGATTCTGCCTTCTGATCTGTGACTCCCTTCCACCCGCTGATTCCACGGGAAGGCAGTTGTGGGGCGGCCAATTGTGGCCGCAGCCGCCTTTCAGGCGGCCAAGCCGGCTGAAAGCCGGCTGCGGGCAGAATTGCCCGCCCCACATTCTGCGAAGTCACACCCTTGTTTAATCCGGCCCCGCCGGTGGCTGGGCTGACTTCTGTCTTCTGTCTTCTTACCGCAGCGCCTCCACCGCCTTCAGAATCTGCGCATCCCGCTGCGCCTCCACTTCGTCGCCCTTCTCCACGCCCAGCGTCAGGTTGAAGATTTCCGTCTTCAGCCCATTGGCGATGAAGTCCCGCTCGGCGGACCAATCATTCACGCCCGGCTGTATGTTGCGCTGCGAAAGGAACACCTGAAAATCGTCGAGCAACGCCGGGGTCACTTCGAAACCTTCCGCGATCTTGTGACCGGCCACGTAGCTCGTGGCAAAGGTGGTGAAGGACCCGCTGGCCTGCAGCACGGCCTCCAGGCGGGTGACGGCGGCCGGTGTGACCACGTAATCCGGCACGATGCCGCCGCCTCCGGTCACTCTGCGGCCCGCGTCGGTATGAAACTCGGCTTGGCCGTTGGGGTGCGCGGTCGCGGCCCCCAGCGCGAATTGCGAGGAGTCCAGCGGTTTCTGAATCGAGCGTCCACTCGGCGTGTAGTAGAGCGCGGTGGTCAACGCCAATCCCGTGCCTTCGGAAAGCGGGTAGACGCTCTGCACCAGCCCTTTGCCGAAACTGACTTCGCCCACCACCACCGCGCGGTCGTGATCCTGCAGCGCGCCGGTAACAATCTCCGAGGCGCTGGCCGTTTTCTCGTTCACCAATACCGCCATCGGGAATTCATAAGGAGTGGCGCCGGCCGGTACAGCTTCGGATTTCTCCGCTACGTTGCGCCCGCGCACGGTCACGATTCTTGCGCCGGGCTTCAGAAACAGCGCCGCGGTTTCGATCGCCGACGTCACCAGGCCGCCGGGATTCTTACGCAGGTCGAGCACCAGCCCTTTCAGATTGCGGCCGCCCAGACTTTCGATGGCATCGCGAATCAGCCTGCCGGTCTTTTCATCGAAGCTGGCTACGCGCAGATAGCCGATGCCGGGCTTGAGCAGGAAAGCGCGCTCCACGCTGGGCTCTTGCATTTCCTCGGGCGTCAGGACAAAATTCAGAAACCGCGCATTGCCCGGCCGCCGGATCACAAGTTGGGCCTGCTGCTGTCGCGACTGCGTGAGCAATCCGATGAGCTGCTCCATATCGAGGCGGCTGAGCTGGTAGCCGTTGACGGCCAGGATCTCGTCGCCGGGAGCCATGCCCGATTTCGCCGATGGCGTGCCGGGCAGCGTCTGCAGCACGATCACGCGGCCCGGAAGTACCGACACCACGCTGCCGAAGCCCTTGTCGGTGGACGTTTGCAGTTTCTTGAGCTGCTCGAACTGGCCGGGATCGAAGAACACCGAGTGCGGATCCAGGCGCCGCAGCATGCCCGGAATCGCGCCTTGAAAGAAGGCCTGCTCCGCGGAGACGGGGTCGGCGGCGTTATCCTCGACGATGGCGTAGGCTTCCGTAATGCTCTTGATGCTGGATTCGAGTCCGTCGTCCGACGCCACCGAAGGCAGGCATAACAAGAGTGCAAGAATCGCGGCCCCACGAAATTGATTGCGCAATTTCCATTTTAGCGCCTCGCGGCGCAGGCCCGTGGATCGGGTCGAGTGACTGGGATTGCGCCCCGCCACCCTCCCACACCACCGGACCTACGGTTTACCGCATCCGGCGGTGGAGGCGAGCAGATCTCGCCTAACGGCGAAGAGCGGGTTCTGGAGAACCCGCGCACGGCCGAAAACCCACCGTAACCTATTGAAAGCAAGGCGGCGGCCTAAAAGGCCGCCAGCGGGGATAAATCCCCGCGCGGGCTCAAGCCCGCCTCCCAATGCCTCGCACCAGTTTTCATCACTATTCGTGGGCCGCAGGCCCATCCTGACAGGCCTGGAGGCCCGCTCCACAAGGGCGTCCGAAATGTAGAAAACTTCAGGGGACTGCGCCCCCTTCACCGGTGCGCGCCCAAGTCGAACCGGCGTACGATTTCCCGGTACGCCGGATCCCCCCGCACGCAGTCCAGAGCCTCATCCACCCGCAGCGAAACCATGGCCGGCTCCATCCGTTGCAGAGAAGTTTGCAAGTAGCTCAGCGTCTCGGCCTTTCGGGCCAAACGGCCGTTTGTTTCGGCCAGGACGTAAGCCGGCAACTGGCCTTTGGCGTAGAGTTGCCGCTGCACGTCGAGCATGCCTTCGAACATCCCCCGGTAGCCGCCCGCCGCCAAGCCTTTCTCGCCGGCGGCGGTGGCGGCCAATCCCGGGTCGTCCTGTGTGAGCGTGCACGCCTCCCGCATTTCCTCTAGAAATGCCGCATAGTCCTTCTCTTCGAGATGCAGCGCGGTCAGATAGAAATGGCTGCTGGAGAACTTCGGCTCCTGGGCCTCGATCTGTTTCAGCAACGTCATAGCCTCGTTATGGCGGCGCATGCGAAACAGCAGCAATCCCTTGTCGGCCAGGATGGCGGTGGAGGCGGGATCCAGCTTGCGGGCCATCTCCATCTCCTCAAGAGCTTCCGGGAAGCGGCCCACGATCATCAGGAAATTGGCCCGCCAGTGGTGCGCCAGAACGTATTTCGGGTTGAGCTGGATCGCGCGCTGGAACTCCCGGTCCGCCTGCGCCGCATCCCAGTTCCAATAGAACGAGACAAATGCCAGCGAATTGTGGGCGTCCGCCGAGGTGTCGTCCAGTTGCACCGCCTTGCGCGCCGCATCGAGCGCCCTGGGATAGGCTTCGCTCGCGGGCATGGCCGAGAACTCCCGCAGCAGGTTGTAACAATCCGCCAGCCCCACGTACGCGGGCGCATAATTGGGGTCGCGCACGATCGCCTGGGCGAAAGAATCGACCGCCTGACGCAGGCTCTCCGGCGTTCGCTTGTTCCAATAGAACCGCCCCTGCAGGTAGAGATCTTCGGCTCCGGTGCCGGCGCGGGGGGCGCTGGAGGCGGGCGAGTGGCGTCCATGAAGTATAAAGAAGAGCGCGGCGAGACAGAGGAACAGAACTGGAACGGCCAGCCACCGACCGGAACGCCCCGGTCCGGCTGGTTTCGCGGAAGGCGCCGGCGCTGGCGCCGCGGACCCTTGTGAAGCTGCTTCGGGAGTCCCCTGCTCGGGACCGCCGGCCTCCAGCCACAGCGTAAGCTCGGCGGTATAAGCGGACACCCTCCCCCGTCCGCTGCCAGGCATCCGATGCACCGGCAGGCCGCGTTCAGTCTCCCAGCGCTTGACGGTCCGTTCGCCGCAATCCAAAAACGCGGCGATTTCCTTCCACGAATCCAACCGCCGATTGGCCTCCGGACGGCGGTTGATGGGCTGCGGGTAGCGATTTGGTCCCATAGGCCTGAACTGGCCCGTCTTGGCCCGTCTTGGCACTTTGCCGGCCGGGTGACTCACATCATTATAAACGATGAAAGGCAGCGGAACTGGGCTGAAAACAAGTACCGTTACGGCTACTGCTGCCACGGCCAAACTAGAACCGAGGGAGGCAAATTCTAATGAAAACGTTTCGTATTATCACTCGCATCGCCGCCGTCACCGCGGCGCTCTGCCCTTTATGGACATCCAACCTGCGCGCCGATGGCGGCACACCCGGCACGGCCGCCCGCACCCGCATCGACAGCGCCTTTGGAAAGCTTCCCTTGCAGTTTGAAGCCAACCAGGGGCAACAGCCCGCCCAGGTGAAATTCTTGTCCCGCGGCCAGGATTACACCGTCTTCCTCACCCCGGATGGCGCGACCCTCTCGCTACGGAAGGTGCGGCGCGAGGTCCGCATCGACAAGCCTGGGCCGCCCGTCTTCGAGCCCAAGCTGGAAGCTGCCGCCAACCTGCGTCTGCGGCTAGAAGGCTGCAATCCCGCCGTCACGCTGACCGGCGCCGACCCGCTGCCGGGCGCAGTCAACTACTTCATCGGCAAAGACCGCGCCAAGTGGCGTACCAACGTCACGGCGTATTCCGCGGTCCGGTACGCGCAGGTTTACCCTGGCATCGACCTGGTTTTCTACGGCAATCGGCGGCAGCTTGAATACGATTTCGTACTGGCACCGGGGTCCACTCCGGACGCCATCGGGCTGTCCGTGGAGGGCGCCGACCGTACCGCCGTCGATCCGGCTACCGGCGATTTGGTCCTGCAGGCGGCGGGCGAGGAGATCCGTTTCCACAAGCCGCTGATCTACCAGCCCGAGGCTGCGGACGCCCCGCGGCAGGAGGTGGACGGCCGCTTCCATGTAAGCCATGCCGGCCAGAGCCACGTCACTTTCGAGGTAGCGTCTTACGACCACGCCCGCGCGCTGGTGGTCGACCCGGTGCTGGCCTACTCCACTTTCCTGGGCGGCTCCAGCGAAGACTACGCCTCTGCGGTAACCAGCGACAAATCCGGGAACGCGTACGTTACGGGATCCACCTGTTCGGCGAATTTTCCCACCACCCCCGGAGCGTTCCGCCCCACGCAGCCGGTGCACGGCGCGGGAACATTCTGCAATGACGGAGAAGGCAGCACCGGCTCGGACGTCTTCGTTTTGAAATTGAACCCCGCCGGGAGCGCTCTGGTCTACTCCACCTACCTGGGCGGGAGCTACCAGGATTACCCCACGGGTATCGCCGTGGACTCCTTGGGCCAAGCGTATGTGGCAGGGGGTACCGATTCGTTCGATTTTCCCGAGACCGATGGTTCCGTTTGTGCGCCCGTCAACGTCAACCTCGGCAATTGCACTTTCCAAATCGCATCCAGTTGCGAAGGCGGCGCGGCTTACAGTTCCTCGAACTTTGGAAGTTTCTTCACTAAACTCACTCCCACCGGAGGCGGCTTGCTCCTCTCCGGCTTTCTGGGAGGCAGCGGTAACGATAGAATCGCCGGCATGGCCATTGACAGCGCCGACAATGTATACGTCGCCGCCAACGCCACCTCTGAGGTGGTCCAGGATACTTTCTGTCCGGGCGTAGTGTATACCAGTTTTGGCTGGCCGACGACCGCAAATGCCGTTGAGGAGTTCGAGCCCACTCAGGGCTGGCAGACTTCCCCTCATCAGGCCTTCACCAAGATCGCCGCGGACACTACCGAAATTTCGTATTCCACGCTGTTCGGCGCTCCGAACCTCTCCCCGATGGCGACTGCCCACGCCATCCTTTACTTCGATCGCCGTGGATAGCGCCGGCAAGGCTTATATTGGCGGCTACACCAACACCAGCGACTTTCCCGCGAGTCCAGGGAGCTATCAATCCACGTGTGCCGCCTGCATGAATGGAGGCCTCCAGGATGGGTTCATTGTGGCCTTCGATCCGAGCCAGAGCGGTGCGGCGTCGCTGCTGTTCTCCACATTCCTGGGCGGCAACGGGGCGAGCCCTTCCGGGGGAACATGTGCCAACATCGAAGACGGCGTGTACGCGATCGCTTTGGACAGCGCCGACGACATCTACGTCACCGGCTCCGCGTGCTCCAAGGACTTCCCGACCACCTCCGGCGCCTATCGGAAGACCGATCCGAAGCTTACGGGCTGCAACACTTCGAATGCCTTTTTGGCCAAGCTCAATTCCGCCGGAACCACGCTCGAACATTCCACTTTCCTGAACGGCACAAGCTGCAACGACGTGGCTTTGGGCTATGCCGTAAGCGTGGATTCCGCCGGCGACGCGTATGTCGCCGGATATACGAACGACTCCACATTTCCAACCGTGAATCCGGTGCAGGCTGGAACCAGCAACGCCGCCTTCGTGAGCGAATTCAATAAGAACGCGTCGGCGTTGCTCTTCTCAACAGGGCTGGGCAACAACAGCGGCGATGCAGCCTACGGAGTTCACGCCGATGACTATGGAAACATTTTCGTAGTTGGCGTCTCTTACGGCGCATCGTTCCCGACTACCGCGGGCGCCGTACAGACCACCTATGGCGGCGGCTTGGACGATGGGTTCGTAACCCGTATCGCGCTCACCCAGGCGGACTTGGCGGTGACGAATTCCGCTCCCACAACCATTCTGAGCGGAACGCACCTGACTTACACCATCGCGGTCGCCAACAACGGACCCAATACGGCAAACGAAGTCACGCTCACCGACAGCGTGCCCAAGGGGACTACGTTCGTGAGCGTCGCCACCACGGCCGGCGCGTGCAAGCGAGCCGCCAGCAAAGTGACCTGTACAGTACCGTCCGTCGCCGACGGCAGCGGGTTTACCGTGAGCATGGTAGTGGACGTAACCTACAAATCCGGCAAAACCGTGACTGACACGGCCAGTGTAAGTTCGGTAGTGTTCGACGCCGTCGCCACGAACAACACGGCCACCGCCACCACGGCGGTCAACTGAGCTGGTGGGGGGCGGGCTTGAGCTCGCGCGGGGATTTATCCCCGCTGGCTGCCTTTCAGGCCGCCGCCTTGCTGGCATCTCGAAGGCGTCCTGTTGCGCCGTGAAGCGCCCATTACTAATGTGGAATTCTGAACTTGGACCACGAGAATGTCTCGCCGCCGGCGCCGCGCACCACCAGCGTGTGCACCCCGCCGGGCAAACGATCTACCGGAATGTAGAGACACAAAAATCCATCCTGGCTGGCCGGCGCCGGCAACGTGTGCGCAGACTCGCGCTTGCCGGCCGCATCGAGAATCTCGCAGTTATAAGACTGGATTGCCGCACCGGGAGCGGGAAAACGCACCCCGTAGGAGGTTTCGCCTTTGGGCAGGACATGCACATCCGCGGCGCCGTGCGCCGGCCCTGGCGCGAAATAGACGGCCACGAAGTGGGGCCCGGTATCGTGGTGTGCACGGGTCGGCAGGACATATCCAAGCACCGCGGCCAGCGCGAGATTCGCGGCAAATGAAAACGCCATCGCGGGCCGCGGGCGAAACCGTCCCCGCCATTTGCCCCAGAACGTGGCTCCGGCCGACGCCCGCCCCTGTTCCGCCCGCATTTCTCGCAGGACGCCCCGGAGATTAGCCACCAACTGCATCTCGATGCGGACCTCATCCGCACACTCCGGGCAATCGAAGAAATGCGCCTCGAAGGCGGTCCGCTCGGCGGGCAAGAGTTCGCGCGCGGCATACCGTTCGGCGGCTTGCGAGCGAATTGCTTCGTCGTGCTCCATGTCCCTCTAGCCTCCGCGGGCCGTCAGAACCCCGATCGCGATCGAGCGCACCTTCGTTTCCGCGGTTTCCGCGCGCGACAGCAGCACAATGGGCGCCCGCGCGCCCAAAACAATTCCTCCCGATTCCGCCTTGGCGAAATACACCAGCGCACGGTAGAGAATATTGGCGGCCTCAATATCCGGCGCCAGGAAAATATCCGTGTTTTCGACGATGGGGGTGGTTATATTTTTGCGCTCCGCCGCGAACTTGCTCAGCGCCGCATCGAGCGCGATAGGCCCTTCCACATAGCAGCCCGCAAGCTGGCCGCGCCGATTCATGGCGCATAGCGCAGCCGCGTCCACCGTCGCCGGCATCTCGGGATTCACCAATTCCAAAGCGCAAAGCGCGGCGATATTCGGCTTTTCAATGCCGATGGCCTGGGCAACTTCGATGGCGTTGCGGCACAGCTCGGCCTTCTGCGCCAGCGTGGGTGCGATGTGCAGCGCCGCATCCGTGAGCAGCATGAGCCGTCCGAAGCCCGGCACTTGAAAGACAATCACCTGGCTCAGTTGCCGCCCCGTACGCAGGCCCGTGTCATTATCCAGCACGGCGCGCATCAGGTTGGCGGTCGAGACTTTGCCTTTCATCAACAGCCCCGCGCGCCCTTCCCGCACCAGCGCAATGGCCTGCCGGATGGCCGCCACCGGGTCGGGCTCGTTCACGATCTGGCTCTCGGAAAGATCGAAGCCGGCCTCGCGGGCCAGAGACCGGATCTCGCTTCCCTTCCCTACCAGGATGCCCTCCGCCAAGCCTAGTTCGCGGGCAAGCCGCAGCGCCTCGATCACATCCGGATCGTGTGCGGCGGCGACCGCGATGGAAACCGGCCCACGGGCGCGCGCGGCCTCCAGAAGCTCGGTGAAATTAAGGAACATAGCGGGTCGCGGTGCTCGGCGAAAGCATCATAACATAGCTTCGCCGGCCTCTGTCCTTGATCGTAAAATGATAGAATGTCCGCCTTGACCGCCGGTGTCACATGCGCTTAATTGTCCGATGCACCCTCGCCATGGCGATCGCCGGCGCGTGCGTCACCGGCAGCCAGTTGCCGATCAAAATCTACACCACGGCCGACGGGCTGCCCAGCAATCGAATCAACAAAGTCGTCCTGGATTCGCGCGGCTACCTGTGGTTCTGCACGCTGGAGGGGCTTTCCCGCTTCGATGGCTACGGCTTCACCAATTACGGCCCACGCCAAGGGCTCCTTCCTAACAACATCAGGGACCTGCTGGAAACGCGAACGGGTGAGTATTGGTTGGCAACCAACAGCGGCTTAATCCGCTTCGACCCGGCTTCCGCGGTCCGCAGGTTTACCGCATTCCAGCCTGACGACGAACCGTCGCGTAGCATCATTACGGTCGCCGAAGATCCCGCGGGCGGTATCTGGTGCGGGACTTACCATGGCCTATACCGGTTCGAGCGCAGCTCCGGTCGACGCTTTCGCCGCGTGTATATCGGCATGCCGGAAAGCGGTTTTGAGCAGCAGCGTATCAATGCGCTGCTGGAAGACCGGCATGGCGTGTTGTGGATTGGCGCCGAGAGCGGACTCTATCGCCTCTTCCGGAACGGCGCATCGGACCGCTTCACCACCATCGACGGGCTACCGAGAAACAATGTCGAGAGCCTTCTTGAAGATCGCCTGGGGCGCATTTGGGCCGGGACGGACTTGGGTTTATGCCGGATCGCTTCGGATTGGGCCGCTGGCCGCCCGATTGTGGAGCGTCTCTACACCCGCGCGGACGGTTTGCCGAACGATTGGGTCCTTACACTATTCGAGTCGTCCGCCGGCAAGCTATGGGCCGGATTCGGCGGTTTAAGCGAGCTGCAACCGCCGCTTCAAGGATCCAAGGCGTTCAAGACTTACACGATGGCGAATGGATTGAGCAGTCACGAGATCTATTCCGTGGCGGAGGATCGGAATCGCAATCTGTGGATCGCTTCGGCCGAAGGCGCAATGAAAATCACCCTGTCGAATTTCACGACCTTTACGGCCGCCGATGGGCTCAAGGCGAAATCCAAAGGCGCCGCGTCGGTCCAACTCAAGTCCATATTCCAGGATCTCTCCGGTACGCTGTACGTCACCAACAGAGCGCACGCCCGCGAACCGTTCCTCAGCCGCCTGGACGGGGAGGGGTTCCAAACCGTCGGCCTGAATATCCCGGCCCAAATTGCCGATACAGGCTGGGGAACCCACCAGGTTGCACTGCAGGATCGGGCCGGCGATTGGTGGGCTGCGACCGCGAACGGGCTGGTCCGGTTCGCCCGTCCGGCGCGCGTCGAACAACTTGCGCATGCGCACGTCAAGGCAATTTACACGACCTCGGATGGCTTGCTTACCGACGAAGTCTTCCGCATCTTCGAAGATTCCCGCGGCGACATCTGGGTCGCAACCGCCTATCACGGGTTGACCCGATGGGACCGCCGGACCGCATCCTTCCAGCACGATGCGGGCTTCGTAGTGCCAGGATTCAGCGATTTCGTGATCGCTTTCGGGGAAGACCGCGCCGGCGATGTTTGGATAGGGCTGTCCACCAAAGGTCTCGCGCGTTTCCGCAATGGCAAGTTCGCGCACTTCGGCGAGGCCGAGGGGTTCGGCACGGGCGAAGTGCGCGATATCCATTGCGATCGCGCCGGCCGGGTGTGGCTCGCGACCAGCCGAGGCGGCGTCACGCGAATCGACTCGCCGGAGAGCGACCGGCCGCGTTTTACGAACATCGGCCTGGCGCAAGGGCTTTCGAGCGTGCGATCCGAATGCATCGTGGAAGACCGTTGGGGCCGCATCTACGTGGCCGGCGGACGCGGGATCGACCGGTTGGAGCCCACCCCCAACGGCGCCGTGGTCACCAAGCATTTCACCACCGCCGACGGGCTGGCTGGCGGCAACATGCAGGCCGCTTATGCGGACCGGGACGGCAATCTCTGGTTCGGCACCACCCTGGGCCTTTCGCGCCTGGTCCCCGAACCGGACCCGCCCCAATCCGCGGCGCTTCCCATTCTGATCAGCGGACTGCGCATCCGCGGCGTTCCCTACCCGCTCTCGGATTTGGGGGTCGAGCACTTGTCCGGCATCCGCTTGAACCCGGATCAGACTCAGGTCGAGATCGCCTTCCTGGCATTGCAGTTCGCGGCCGGCGAGGCGCCGCGATACCAATTCATGCTGGCGGACGCCGATCGGGACTGGGGTCCGCTGACAACCGAGCGCACCGTGAGCTACGCCAGCCTGAAGCCCGGCTCCTACCGCTTCCTGGTGCGGGCCGTGAATTCCGCGGGGATCGCCGGATCCGCGCCCGCCAGCGTCGCGTTCGCCATTCTGGCGCCGATATGGATGCGCTGGTGGTTTGTGGCGCTGTGCGCCTGCGCGGCCCTATCCGTGCTGTATGCGCTGCATCGCGGCCGCGTGAAACGCCTGCTGCAAGTGGAACGCCTGCGCACCAGTATCGCCATGGATCTGCACGACGATATCGGCGCCAGCCTTTCCCAGATCGCGGCCGTCAGCGAAGCCCTGAGCCAGCGCGGCGGCGCGGACGACCGGTACCGCGAGCCGCTGTCGCAGATCGCGACGGATTCCCGTGAGATGGTCGCCTCGATGAGCGATCTGGTTTGGGCCATCAATCCCCGCCATGACCACCTTCAGGATTTAGTCCAACGCATGCGGCGCTTTGCCAGCGACCTGCTCACCGCCCGCGACATGGAATTCCGCTTCAGCGCCCCGGCCAGCAGCTTGCGCCTGAGCGTGGAGCAGCGCCGCCATATTTTCCTGATTTTCAAGGAGGCCGTAAACAACGCCGCCCGCCATTCCGGTTGCGCCGCGGCGGAGGCTGGGTTGACCCTGGAAGCGGACACGCTGGTGTTGCGCGTGCACGATAACGGCCGGGGCCTCGATACGCAGCCGGCCGGCCGCGGGAACGGGTTGGGCGACATGCACGCCAGAGCCAAGGCGCTCGGCGGGGAAGTCGAAATCGACGGCGGCCGGGACCGCGGAACCACGGTCACGCTGCGAGTTCCCTTGGGCCGCCCGCCTGGGCCGGATTGGCGCGCATATTTCCATCTGTACAGATAGTGACCGCGCTCCGGCTTTCACTTATACTGCGGGTGAACCCTCCATGACCGAACTCAAGGTGGACCGGGATATCCCGGTGGCCATCGTCGAAGATCGCGTGCGCACCCGGGAAGCCATGCAGGCGCTGGTCGACGGCACGGATGGTTACCGCTGCACCGGCAGCTTCGGTTCGGTGGAAGAAGCGCTGGATGGGATCGGCGGCGACCCGCCGGCGGTGATCCTGCTGGATATCGGACTGCCGGGGATGTCCGGGATTGAAGGCATTCCGCGCCTGAAGCAGCGCTATCCCGGCGTGCTGCTGGTGATGCTGACGGTTTACGACGACGACCAGCGGATCTTCGAGGCGCTCTGCGCCGGCGCCTGCGGGTATCTGCTGAAGGGCACGCCCCCCGCGCGCCTGCTGGAGAGCCTGCGGGAGGTGGTGGGCGGCGGCGCGCCCATGTCGCCGGAGGTGGCCCGGCGGGTGATCGGGCTGTTCCGCGAGATCCGCCCCCCGGCGCGCGCGGATTACGGGCTGACGCCGCACGAAATCCGGCTGCTGACTCTGCTGGTGGAAGGCCACAACTTCAAGACCGCCGCCGGGGAGGTGGGCGTCAGTCCCAGCACCATCGCCTGGTATATGCGGCGCATTTACGAGAAGTTGCAGGTGCATTCGAAATCCGAGGCGGTAGCCAAGGCTCTCCGCGACCGGGTGGTTTGACCTCCAGCTATCTGTTCAGATAGTTGTGGGGCAGGATGGCATCCTGCGGGCCGATTGCCAATCGGCCCCGGCGAGCGAAGCTCGCCCAAGCTATCTGTTCAGATAGCCACGGGCATTCGATTTCTTTCCGCCGCCCTTTTTCCACTTATATTCCCCGCTGAACAGATGGTGACCGGAAAGGCGTCTTACCCTAAGCTGATTCTTGTAGTTGCGATGGAGCGTGCCATGAAGAATTTGAAGACGCAGTTGACGGTAGTATTGCTTTCCGCTCTATGCCTGTTAAGGAGCGCCTCAGCGCAGGGCTTGGGCTCCGCCAGTCCCCAAGCCGATCCCGACAGCCTCTCCCCCTGTGACGGCTCCGGGGCGCTGAATGCGTCGCTCGTGCGATGGTACAGTCGGACCTATTCCGCCGGGACCAATCCGAACGGGATGGCCTTCGACGGGTGCAACGTTTGGGTGGTAAACGGCGGCAACAGCGGCACCGTGACCAAACTGTCGGCCAGCACCGGCGCGCTGGTGGGCACCTATCCCGTTGGGAGCTATCCGAACGCCGCTGCCTTCGACGGCACCTACATTTGGGTCACGAGCACCGTCATCCCGGGTCCCGGCAGCGTGACGAAACTGCAGGCCAGCACCGGCGCGCTGGTGGGCACTTACCCCGTTGGAAACAATCCGCAGGCGCTGGCATTCGACGGGAAGAACATTTGGGTGGCGAACTTCCAAGGCAACAACGTAACCAAGCTGCTAGCCAGCACCGGCGCGGTGGTGGGCACTTACGCCGTGGGTACCGATCCGAAGGGCTTGGCCTTCGATGGAACCAACATTTGGGTGGCGAACTACGGTAGCAACAACGTGACCGAGCTGTTGGCAAGTACCGGCGCATTGGTGGGCACCTACCCGGTTGGGGACGCCCCGGACGGCGTGGTTTTCGATGGGATCAACATCTGGGTGGCGAATAGCGAAAGCAGCACCGTGACCAAGTTGTTGGTCAGTACAGGCGCGGCGGTGGGCACCTATTCCGCCGGGACTTACCCGTCACAGGTGGCGTTCGATGGAACCTACGTTTGGGTGACGAACCTTTACGACGGCACCGTGAGCAAGCTCCTGGCCAGCAGCGGCGCGCTCGTGGGCACCTACACCGCAGGGAGCGGCTTGAGCGGCTCGATCGGGGTGATCTTTGACGGGAGCAACGTTTGGGTGACGAACCAGAGCGACAATACCGTCACCAGCTTCCCCGCCAACTGGGAGAGCTCGGGCGGGCCGAATGCGGCGCTCTTGCGGTGGTACAACCAGACCTATACCGTCGGGAGCGGTCCGACAGGGGTGGCCTTCGATGGGACCAACATTTGGGTGACGAACAACGGCTTGGCGGAAGGCAGCGACGGAACCGTGACCAAGCTGCTGGCCAGCAGTGGCGCGCTGGTAGGCACCTATACCGTTGGGGTCTCCCCGAGAGGGCTGGCCTTCGACGGGACCTACATTTGGGTGGCGAACTACGGGAACGGCACCGTGACCAAACTGCGGGCCAGTAGAGGCACGGTCGTGGGCACCTACCCCACTGGCACCGGCGCGGACGCGGTAGCCTTCGATGGAACCAACATTTGGGTGGCGAACTACGACGCCGGCACGGTGACCAAGCTCCTGGCCAGCACCGGTGCGCTGGTGGGCACTTATTCCGTCGGGGGCTCCCCGCGGGCGTTGGCTTTCGACGGGAGCAACATTTGGGTGTCGAATTACTTGACAGCCGGCACCGTGACCAAGCTGCTGGCCCGCACGGGCGCGATGGTGGGCACCTATTCCGTTGGGAACGAGCCGATCGGTTTGGCCTTCGATGGCATCGACATTTGGGTGGCGAACTATGGCGGCAACACCGTGAGCAAGCTGTTGGCGGCCACTGGCGCGGTGGTGGGCACCTATTCCGTTGGAAGCACTCCGGCCGGCGTGGCCTTCGATGGGAGCAACATTTGGGTGGCGAACAGCGGCCCCGGCAACACCGTAACCAAGCTGCTGGCCGCCACCGGCGCGGTCGTCGGCACCTATTCCGTTGGGAGCAGCCCGTACGCGGTGGCCTTCGATGGTAGCAACCTTTGGGTGACCAGCAGCAGCAGCACCGCCCTCACCGGAATCCCGGTCAATTGATTATTGGAGTTGCTGTCGTAGCCGTAGTCGATGCGAGTAAAAACAATCCGGAGCGTAACATGAAGAACTGGAAGACGCAGTTGACGGTAACATTGCTTTCCACCCTGTGTTTATTAAGCAGCGCCTTCGCGCAGGGCAAGCAGGCTTGTGAGGATTCGGGGGCGATGAACGCGGCGAATGCGTCGCTCTCGCGGTGGTACAGCCAGACCCATTCCACTCAGAAGTATCCGGGCGGGGTGGCCTTCGACGGGTGCAGCATTTGGGTGGCTGGGGCCTTGTTTGATTCGCCTGGCCCGCCCACCGTGACCAAGCTGCTGGCCAGCACCGGCGCATTGCTCGGTAAGTATCCCGTTGGGAAAGTGCCCCTCGGGGTTGCCTTTGACGGGGGCAACATTTGGGTGTCGAATGGAGACGCGGACACCGTCACCAAGCTGCTGGCGAGCACCGGCGCGGTGGTGGGCACCTATTCCGTTGGCAAGTTGCCGTACGGAGTGGCCTTCGACGGAACCAACATTTGGGTGGCGAACGTATACAGCAACACCGTCACGAAGCTGCTGGCAAGCACCGGAGCGTTGGTGGGCACCTATTCCGTTGGCAGCCACCCGTACGGGGTGGCCTTCGATGGAACCAACATTTGGGTGACGAACGATAATGATAACACCGTAACCAAGCTGCTAGCCAGCACCGGAGCCACGGTGAGCACGTATCCCGTTGGGAGCGGCCCGACCGCGTTGGCCTTCGATGGCATCAACATTTGGGTGGCGAACTATTTCGACGGCACCGTAACCAAGCTGCTAGCCAGCACCGGCGCAACGGTGGGCACCTATCCCGTTGGGAGCGGCCCGACCGGGTTGGCCTTCGATGGCAACAACATTTGGGTAGCGAACAATGCTGGCTTCACCGTAACCAAGCTGCTAGCCAGCACCGGCGCAACGCTGAGCACCTATACCGTTGGGAGCGCCCCGCAGGCAGTGACCTTCGATGGAGCCAACATTTGGGTGACGAACTATGGTGACAACACCGTGACCAGAATCCCGATCAACTGACTTGGCGGGTGGGCCGCGGCGGAGGGCCACAACTTCAAGACCCCTGCCAGCCGCAAGTGCACTCGAAGTCCGAGGCCGCAGCCAAAGCTCTGCGCGACCGGGTGGCTTGACGGCTGACTATCTGTTCAGATAGCCGCGGGCACCCGATCCCTCTGCGCCGCCCACTTTTCCACTTATAATCCCCGCTGTACGGATGGTGACCGGAAGGACCTTTTGCCCTACGCTTACTTAGTAGCTGTGAATAAGAAGGACCCAGGAGATTACGATGAGCCGCCGACTACTGCTTTCCACAATTTGTCTGTCGCTAGGCAAGCTTGCCTTCGCCCAGACGTCCACTGATGCCGCAACCGTCCCGCCCCGACCGGAGCAGAACCAGAGTACGGATGTACTCACAGCCGTTCCCAGGCTGTTGCGTTACGCCGGTCATCACGTGGCTGTGAATCAGGCCGTGAATCAGACCGTTGGGATGGTAGGCGCGAACTTTGCCATTTACAGCCAGCAGGAAGGCGGCATGCCTTTGTGGAGTGAAGAACAGAACGTCGAGCTGGACGCCAAGGGCGATTACACCGCGCTGCTGGGATCGACGAAGAACGAAGGCGTGCCGGTGGAGTTGTTTGCCGCCGGTGAACCGCGCTGGCTGCAGGTGACATTCTCCCTGCCGGGCGAGGTCGATGCGCCACGGACATTGTTGGTGAGCGTGCCCTATGCGCTGAAAGCCGCCGATTCGGACACGCTCGGCGGCAAGCCCGCCTCGGCCTACGCGTTGGCTGGCTCGCCGGCTTCCGGGCAGCCTGCAGGCCCGTCACGCGCAACCCAGCCCGCCCAGCCGGAGACCGCGGTCCCGGCGAAGACGGCGGCGGACGCGAAGCCTGCATTTACAAGCACCGGAACAACCAACTACATCGCCAAGTTTACCGACGCATCCGGCGACATTGCCAACTCCGGACTGTATCAGAGCGGCGCCAACTTCGGCATAGGGACGACCGCCCCCGGCCAGCTTCTAACTCTACAAACAAGCGCGCCGGGCTATACCTTCCTGGAGAACCTTGTCGGCACCGTAGATCCCGGCGTTGGAGCCACCCGGCTGGAGGTAGGTAATCCGGCTTCGTCGCTGATGCTCACGGCCTACGGCTCGGGGGCGCCCGGCATCCTAAAGGGTTCGGCAGGGGTAGTTTCGCTGGCTGGTCCTTTTCTGGTTGGCAGCGCGGGGACCGGCGATCCGCTGTATTTGTATGCGGGGAATAAGTATACAGCCCCGCAGTTCACCATAACGAGCGCGGGCAACATCGGGATCGGCACCGAGACGCCGGCCACGACGCTGGAAGTCAATGGCAACCTTCAGTTGGACGCCGGCGGAACCCTCCCCCAGGGCGGGATTATTTATACAAGCGGCAGCGCCATTGGCAGCAGCGGCAGCGTGCCGGTAATTCAGTTTCAGGGCGGCCTCGGAAATAACTTCAGCGCGGGACTGCAGGCACTGCCCAATATGGCCAGTAACCTCGGCGCCACGGCTGTAGGAGACTTTGCACTGACATCCGCGAACGGCACTTTGCTCGACTCGGCCTTCGGCGTCAACGCGCTTAACCATAACACCACAGGGAGCTACAACACGGCCATCGGCGCCGACGCGCTGTCCGCCAACATTTCCGGGAGTAACAATACGGCCACCGGGTACGCTGCGCTCAGCTTTAACACCGCGACCAACAACACAGCCACAGGTTATGAGGCGCTGGAGGCCAACACCAGCGGGAACAACGACACGGCCACCGGGTCGAGCGCCCTGATCAACAACACCATGGGGAACAACAACACAGCCGTCGGCACGTCGGCGCTGGAGTCCAACACCATCGGGAACTACAACACAGCCACCGGCGATACCGCGCTGGCCGCCAACATCGGCGGGAACTACAACACCGCGACCGGTTACCAAGCGCTGAACGGCAACACCTCGGGGAACAACAACACGGCCACGGGCTGGAACGCGCTGGGGGTGAACAACAACACC